>Ga0179591_1219184_pt1 | contig 11087 bp, 10 predicted proteins | sample CZOMad2_1_08_16f_FD_182891 | JGI IMG/M metagenome (GOLD analysis project Ga0179591, IMG submission 182891) | Vadose zone soil fungal communities from Angelo Coast Range Reserve, California, USA - CZOMad2_1_08_16fungal (PacBio error correction) | ecosystem: Environmental > Terrestrial > Soil >... | reverse complement strand
CTTTTCTGAGCTCGTTACTTTTCTTTCAATTCCTTCCCCCTTTTCCGTCTTTCGGTGCGAGCGGTCTAGGGACAGTCGGACGGACCTTTCCCCGCTATATAATGTTCCTTTTTCCTCATTTACCTCCTTACCCTGATGTCGCCGAGTCCCTCCGACTTTTCCTAGGCCTCCTCAGAATCGAAAGAGGAGCGCCCCCCCAGTGCGTCGCAGCCGAACACTGGTCTCTCCAGAATTATCATCCACTACTGCCTTGCTCGAGCTTTCTTCTACAGAGCCCCTGCGCGCTTTTCCTTGAGGCGGTTTCCCATGGGCGAAAAACTGGTCGGAATCTTTCGGGCCCAAGTACCCCCGGTCCGTCCCCTCCCCTCCTTTTTTTTCCGCCAAGGGTTTTCTGCCCTCCCTCACGTGTTGTTCCCTCCTGCGACGATTCTTCCTGACGAAACGAGGTTCCCGAAAGGGATTCGATCCCCGCAACCTGGTGACACCCTTCCCTTTCCCTTGCTCCTGCTTTTTTTACTTCTCCCCTACAGACCCCGTTTCCCCCTTCTTCTGCGCTTGTTTCTCTTCATGTGGTTCGGCTTTCTGCGAACGGATTTTACTTTTCGAGATCATTTCTTTGTTTTTTTGAACCCCCGGTCGCTTTCATTTTTTCGTCCCTTTTCCCTCTTTTTGATAGGGCGGATGGTTTTACCCTACAGCAGATACTTCTATATAGTCTTCCCGTCACCCCGACTCTCCTTCTACTCCACCTTTGGTGGGAGAAATTCCATATCCCCTTTTAGTGATTGTAGCTTTTTCCTTTTCTTCTCATTCCCTCCGCCCCAAGACACTGTTGTCCTCCCCCAAATAGCCATGGCGGCGGTCTTATTAGTCCGGTGGCTTTTTTTTTTTCTCCTACCTTCCTCTAATTCCTTTTCTAACTTTTAGTCTTGGTCTCACTTAGCCCTACTTCGACTTCAAAGATGGTAGCTTCGGCAATACCCTTGTCCCTTGCCCTGTTTTTCCTACATGCGTTTCCTGCTCAAAGCCTCTCTTCCCTACCCGTTCTTTCTTTCTTTTTTTCCCCTAAGTTAAGAGGCACTCTCCAGTGGTCGCCTCTCTCTCCCGTCCTCCCCAAAGGAGGGACTTTTTTCTAGCCAGTCGACCCTTTCAATCACCTTCCTAACCCCCCGCCTTTTGGTCACCCCAAGGCATGTAGAACAGATGAGACGGCATTGTTCACACCCCCATCTCCTCCTCCCTGTAACAGTTTCCTTCCCAGCCTGCCTCTTAGACTTTTGAGAGAAGTAATCCCGGGTTAGCTAGGGTTAGACCGAGTCTCTGAGTGCTCTACTTATTAATCGTCTCTCGTAGTACCCTTTCTTCCCCCCGTCCCCTTTCCAACAAGGCACATCTCAACAGACATTTCGGATCCCTTTTGAGAAGATACGTCATTCCTCTCGGTTTCCAACAATACTGTCGTGTGTCCTAGATCAGGCCTATCTTTTTTTCCTTTACCCCTTCTGATTCTTTCCTTCTTATAGACAACTGCGGTTCGCTTTCCGTATCCCCCCCTCCCCGTCCCCTGAGACCCCGGATCCCCCACAAGGGTCCAATCCGTTTCGTATGACCTTCTTCTCTTTCGGACTCCGCGTTTTCCGGGAATTGCAGTAACAGACTTCTCTCGTCTCCACAGATAGTACTGGAAAGGCTCGTGTGTGCCTTCTTTCCCCTCCTCCTCCTTCTTCTTAAAAGGGCAGTCTACTTCCCCAGCTATGCAACTTCCCTCCGGTTCTTTGGCCCTTTACTCAGAGGTGCTGAAGCAGTGCCAAGAAGAGGTGACTGCTAGGTCTCCTTCCCTCCCCCGGTGATTTTAAGCTGCTCTTCCCCCCAGGAGGAGGGACGAAGAGAAGGCAAGTGATTTTCTCATTCCTAGAAACTTACCATTCCAGTCCCAGTTCCAATCCCCAGAGGCCCCAGCCCCCCGTCTCCGGAACCTCCCTTAACACCAACAATAAGAAAGGCGACTTTCCTCCCTTTTTGCGGCCTTTCCCCCCTTTTTTTTTGCTTTTTCCTCCTTGGGATCTCTTGGGCGAAACGTTCCCTTTTTTACCCCTCTGTTTTGTTCCAGGAGACAATCCTATAACCTTCCCCCTTCATGCTTGAGGCTGCTTTCCCCTTTCCGCATGTGCCTATCTTTATTTCTCTATTTTTCGGACTGTGTTCTGCAATGAGACGTCGCCTATAGGCAAAGAGCCTCATAGTCCCCCAGAAACCTTTTCCCAGTAGGCCCCTCTTTCCTTTTTGATTTACTTTATATTTTGAAATTTTTTTTTAGGAGGGGAATCAGTGTCGGACTCACCCTTTGATTCTCTCCTCTTCATTTCTACTCTTTACCATCTTTGTGTTTGTTGTTTTCTATATCCTGCTCTCCCGGGGCGGGCTTCTGCCAAAAAGGATGCCTAAGTGAGGAAAACCCGATCCCAACCTTCAAGTTACCCCCCCCCCTCTCACCCCACATTTGCAGCTTCCCGTTTTCCGAAAGTTTTCTTTTATGAATTGGAACGAGCGGCGTCTGATAAGGTACCCCCCCCCTCCCCCCTCAACCCTCGTCTCCCCCCTTGTTTCTTACGATCATTCTATCGCCCTTTATGCCGGTAGTTTTTTTCTGATTGCATGTTTTTATTTTCCCCGTAAAAAACGCGCTCCTTTCAAAACCCTTTTCGGAAACTAGGCATAACAGAGAAATAACAGTCCTGGCAGGATGAACCTCCTATGTTTTCCCCTTCTTTTTTCTTGTGGGGAATGGGTCCCTTCTTTCCCTTCTCCTCCTTCTATTAGAATTACTAGTTATATCAATCTGTTCTTCCTTGCTCTTTTTTCTTTCGGGCCGTCCTTCTATTAAGTTCTGATAGTTCACTTACCTCGGTTTTTTCTACGTCAGAGAGTTGACTCAGCAATTTGTTACGGCCTTCTTCCTCCCTCTCCCTCCTTTCCTTCTCACACGATTTCTGTGATTTCCGAATTGTTCCCGGAGTGAACGAGAGAGCATCACCCGTTTTTTTCTTCCCCGATCGTCGCCTTTTTCCCAATTCCTAAGATCGGGATTATTTTTTCTGACCCCGAGCTTTGCCTTTAATTTGTTTCAGCTCTTTTATCAGCGCTTTATGTAATGAAAGGCGAAGTTCCCCTATCTCGGCGTTACTCCCCTGCCTCTCGTTTACTCTTTGCCTCTCGCGGCTTAATGTTGGAGTTTCTCCTTCGCTCTCTTTGAAGAGTTTTCTCGGACTAACGTCTCGAAGAGACGTTCGTCCCCTCTCTTTTTACTTTCTTTTCGGTGCTTAAACCTATCATCTTTATCAGAGAAACCTCCAAGGATTGTTTTTATCTCCCCTTAAATAGTCCCTTTCCTCCCCTTGGGACTAGCCCCCTTATTTTTCTTGTGATTTCTTTTTTGAAGGAGTCATGTGGTTTTCTTCTAGTTGAACCCCCTCCCTCTATTGTCTGCTTTGAATCTAGAACCCACATACTTTCCCTCTCGATCCCCACTGCGCACCCTTCCTTCCGATAGTAAATACGATAGGTATTGTCGATTCCTTAGTCCTCTGGCTCGCGCTTTTTTTGTAAATGGCCGATAGACCTACCCCCCCTCATTTATGTTTCCTCCCTGTAAGGATTGTCGTACTTCTTGTGTCGGAGACCTTCTTAATGTCCCCCCCCCCTCTTTTCCCCTCCCGGCATTGTCTATTTCTGATACCCATTGATAAGGAACCTCTTTCCGCGTGTGACCTAGATGGCCAATCCTTGCCTCTTTCCCTTTTTCCATTGTCATGTCATGAAGCTCTTCGGGTTTCTTCCTTGACTCGAGCAGTTTTGAAATGTCCGGTTTTATGTTCCCTCCCGACTCCTCCCCTCTTTTTTCTGTTTTTTCAGGATTTATCCTTAAATTTCTCTCTCCACTCTCTCCCAGAATGAATGATGGAAGGTAGTATACGAAACACACCAGCCGCATTCTTCCCCCCCTCTTCGACCTTCCTTTTTTTTCTACACCCAAAGTACTTTCGGCGCCTTCGTTGCTGACCTTTCTCGTTCTTTTGCCCCCTTTTTTGTTCGGGTGTTTAGACCCCCCGGGTTGGATAGACGGGTCGCCCCGTCTTACCTTTCCCCTTATATTTTCTTTTTTTCACCTCTTGTTCAAATAGCTTATTCATTCTGCTTTCACATCCCCTGAGAACGGTACCCCCGCGAAAAAAGAACTGTGAGATCTCCCCCTAACCTTCCTTCTCAGTGCCCACCGAGCCCCCCGAAACGACTTCATTTTACCCCTATCGTTTTATTTTCTTATTTGCCCCACAGAAGTGCACTTCGCCGCGTGACATGGGACACAGGGCGTTTTCTTTTTTTTTATCCCCCCCCTAAATCCACTTACCTCCGTTTTCTCTAGACTTTACTCGCTCGATTTTTAAAACATTTTGAAGGGACATACTCAGTGGATTTTTACTTAAAAAAAGAGATGTAGTGGGTTCCGGCGGTTTCTTGCTTTCGACCTCCACTAAATGGTTTTTAGAAATCTTCCATCCGGAAGTAGAGCGAGACCCGATGTTAGATGCACCTACTCCTTCTCTTTAGTGATCATCCCCCCCCCTATTTTCCTGGAGGAGAACGTAGGTCGTCCTAGATTTCTCTAGCTAGCTGTACATTTCTTAGGTGATTCTGCCTCTAGTAGAAAAGCAGGGTTCATGTGATCTCCGACCTCCCCCTCTCTTTTTTTTGTTTCGAAAGATCCCCTGTTCGCAAGCATACTCTCTCACCTTTCTCTCCCTTTACTTCCTCTCCTAGGAATCGACAAGAATATAAAAGAACGACCACATTCCCCCCGCCTTCTGGCTTGTCGCACGATTAGCGCCGCCCTGTACTCAGGCTCACCACCCATTTTTCCGCTTTTTTGAGGAACCCCCCTTCCGAAGATGATGGAAAAGGGCGTCAGTCTAGCGAATTTCCTGGGATTCGCTTCCTTTTGTCGATTGCTGTCTCGGTTTTTTTTAGTTTTTCCGCAAACCGAGCAATCCGTTTCTTTTTCTTTTTCGTCCCCCGTATTCTTGAGTTGCAGGAAGAGAATAGCTGATAGATTGATCTAGTCTTCCGCCGCGACTTTCTGGTTCTTCTGCCCCCTCTGCTCGTTTTTCCCTTTGTTGTAGTGAGATCCAATATTCTTTTTTTCGCCTTCCTCTTTTGTTGCTTGATCCTTGCTCCCTTCCTTTTTGGAGTTCGAAGTAGGAAAGGAGATCGAGAGCCAGAAGGAGATGAGGGACGAGACCCCAATGCTCCTTCCCGCGTATCGTCTCCCCCCTTCTTCCCCCCGGCGATGATACGACAGTCGCCGTTATAAGGTCTTTTCTGAGGTTTGGTTTATCCGATCCCCCCTCCCCTCCCTTGATCTACCTTCGAAGCGCAGAGACCGCAGTCTCTCTCCGGCAAGCCCTTCCATAATATTTCCCTTTCTTCCTCCGTTCATTCCTTAAGTATTGCCGCAGGCCTTGATGGGGTAATCCGTTGTTCTCCGACTCGGTTGACGAAAAGAAAGGATGATGGGCGCGTTAGTGAAGGAGACGCGGTGATCCCTCGTTCCTTGGCCGTTCCCCTGAGCGCCTTGCTCTGGAGATTTCAGCGGCTCCGGATGTTTTCTTTCTTTTACTATATAATGGCGGTCCAGATCGAGACCTCCTTTCTTTTCCCTTTCTTTTTTATTTACTATCCTTCCCCCTCTCCAGTCACAAGGAGTATGTGTTTTTTACTTTTTTTTTGACCGTTGGGTGTCCGTTTTTTTGTCTTTTTTTTTTTTTTTGGAGTGTGTTACGTTTTGTTTGTTTTGTTGGGGGTTGGATCGAATCGTTCTTGCATGCGCCGTGCCCTCCTGTCTGCAAGGCTTACTCACTATGTGATCGGCCGTTTGTCGCGTTTTTTTTTTACCTCCCTTCTTTTTTTTTTCGGAGAAGGTGACTGCGATTTTCCTGACCTTTTTTTTCCTTTGTCTCCGTTCTCCTGCCCAAATTCTCTCCCACCATGCTATTGCTTTGCGTCCTCCCTTGGTTTTCAGTTTCTTCCAGTCAAAGGGGTAAATAGCGAGCCAGTTTAGGAGCTACTTCCTGTCCTTCTTGTACCTCCCTTTTTCCTCCCCCTTGCCGGGGTGTCAAAGTTTAAAGGTTTGACTTGAGGTTGGTCCTCCTTCTGCCCTACATCTTACCCCCCCCTTTTTTTGACACAAAAGATTGATCCTGCATTGAGGGGCGGCTTCTTTTTTTGGGGCGGGCTTCCCTTTTTTTCCTCTTTATCTTTAGTTTTTTGTCCAGGGGAACCCCCATTTTTTTTTTTTTGTTTCCTCCCGTTTGCTTCCGCTATGGTGATCGGGGCGGGCTTTTCCCCTTCCTTAACCTACTTTTCCTTCAAGATTGTTTTTCACGTCGATCCCAAACCTGTTCCACTCTCTACCCTTTGATGAGAAAGACTTACTGGTTCTAATGTTGAGCGAAGGGTCAGGAGGCTTCTTTTCGACCCCAATTCCCCTTTTTCCTTGATAGAGTAGTCCCCTTGCTGCGGTTTGAGGACCTCCTTTCAGTTTCCTTTTTCCCTTTAGCCTTTTTTCTCAGAGCACCTATTTCTAGGAAGCCGAGACAGACACCCGTGTCTTTTCTTACTCTTCATGTAAAAGGGCGACTTTTTTTTTGCCGCCCATGGTCCCCCCGACAGAGATTCAAGGACAGACCGATTAAGACACGTTTTTACGCTTTTCGGCTGTTTTCCCTTCTTTTCGCATTTTGAAGAGGATATCCAAGTCTTTGCGCCCCTTTCTGACGCGGCCCTCGGCCCCCCCCTTGCTTTCAGCGGACGAAAGCATCAAACCATCTCGAAGACAGCCTCGTCCAGGGCCTCCCCGCCCTTCTGTAGACCCTTTTTTTCTTCTTTCCCCCACCCAACACTACCGGTTCTCCAGGTTTCGACCCCCTCCCGCTCGAGTGAAGATCGTGCGAGAAAGTATAAGGGGGATCCCCGGTTTTTTTGCTCGATGGCTTTTCCTTTTTCCCTCCTCAGTTGTCCCAAGAGCCTGAAAATCGTCCTTCAAACCCCTTTTTTCGCCCTCCCCCGTTCCTTTGCCGGCGAGAAAGCTAGGGCATTATCCTCTCCCCTACTCGTTCTTTGGTTCTCTCTTTCAGTTCGATATCAGGCTAGCCTTTGCATCTCTTTTAGATTACGACTTTTTTCTCGGCAAGAGAAAAAGCGCTTCAAATAGTTTGAGAGCAGGCGATCCAAGTTTTCCCTCCCTTTCTCCTTCCCCTTTGCTTTCTTCTCCTCGATCGTGTCGGCATCCTTTCTTCAGTCATGCCCCTTTTTGCCGCTCATATTTTTTTGGATTTCTCGTTACGGAAAGGGGGGAGTGTGAAGACCATCATTCTTTCCTTTTTCCAACCCTTCGCCCGCCTTCCACACTGGAGGTATACCTCCGGACAGAAATCGATCCGTCAATTTCCCTCCTCCTCACATAGTTATTGCTGCCGGAAGTGAACGAAGGGGCAGGAAGAGCAGCCTCGACTACCCCCTGGGCTTTCGTATCCTTCCTCCCGGACCCCACTCAAGAGGCTGTCTCGTCGCATTTTGTTCAGTTTTACCAGACAGAGACACACGGACAGACAAGGCGCTCAACTTTTTTCCTTTCTGCCCTTTTCCCTTTGAACTATGCATCATTTCCCAACCCCCCCTACCGGCAGAAGTGAATCCCAATGAGGAGCGGTTAAGGACCGAAGTTGAGTTCTTGTTCTTTTTTCCCATGCCCCCTTCCCTCCCATTAGTAGGGGGGAATTTTCAAATTCGAAGTCTTTAACCCGGCATTCTTTTTTCTTCTAATGATTAGACTTCTTCCCATATTAGAGTAGGGCGTCCCATGGTTCTCCACGAGAGACGGAAGAGACCAAGGTGCCCCCCCTCCCCCTTTTTTTTCACTCCCTTTACCAGTGTACAGATGTCATTTGTTTTTGGTGTTCCCCTTTTGAATATGTGGTTTTACTAGGCTGGGGAAGACCGTTCTTTCCTTCCCCTTTCCTGAGGCTCTCCCTCTTTATTTCCCTATTTCACTCTCATACGTGTTTTGTTGATTCTTCCCCTGTCCTCGTTCGTTAAGGGTTCTTCGGGCCCCCAAGGCGGCCACTCCTGCTTTTTTCCTCTTTGCCACTCCCCTGTGAACAAATAGACCCCAGCTTCATCTTGATGGAATTTCGCCTGTTGCGTTTTATGACTTTTTAGCGTTCTCCCCCTCCCTGTCCCCCTGGCCGAAACCCCCCTTATTTCTAATCCATTTCGCCCCGCCTCCTCAGATCCCCCAAGCATGAAGGGGAGTTGAGAGGGTGGCTTCGTCCCCCCCCTTACCACTTTTCCCGGGTCCGCCTTCACGGGTGCGGAACATCTTCCTTCCCCGCTCTCCATCAAAGTTTTCCTTGTCAAGAGCAATCAAGGTTTTGAGGAACCGGCTTTTCTTTTTGGTAACTTCTCCTCTTTTCGTGGGCCGCCTCTTCGCCCCTAAAGGGACGCTTTTGCATCTCAGTTTAGTACTTTTTTCCTTGCTTTTCCCTTCCCAACACTAGTCTCCTTCCTGATCGTCCCTCATCCTCCTCCCTTTGACTGTTGACGCGACGAGAGTGGCCTCCTTTTCTTTACTATTCGAGCACTTACACTCTTTTCGGGCACTTCATGACCGGAAACCGATTTCCTTTTGATGCCCCCCTTTTTTCTCAGTCCTTGAAGGGGACGTATTGGTGTGAATACTCGATTGGTGAGGCGAAGTCCTACCGCCCGTGCCCTTATCCGAGCTTTGGCTTTTCTTTGGTTCCCACCCCCTCTCACTTTTGCCGAACGAGCGTTGCAGACAGATTTGGTTTTCTTCTTTTTCCTCCCTTCCTCCCCCCTTCGTCTGGCCTAATCCGCTCCATTTTTCCCTTGACCCCCGATCCTTTTTGCCCTTTGGTCGTTTCCGGAGAGAGAGTTGACTCTGAGCGTTTTTCTCTCTCCTCTTCATTCCTCCTGACAGGACCGGGTCTTCAACCCTTCTCTCATCTTTTTTAGTCGAAACAAGACCGGATTGTTTTGAGCAGCGATACACTTCTCGCTTTCTCCCCTCTCCTTTTATTTCCCGTTTGGATCCCTCCCCTTTTTGCCTTCTTTTTTAATCTAGTTGAAAGACCGCGAGAGTATTTCCTCCCTTTTTCCCCCCTCCTCCGCTCTCACGTTTACGTCCCCGTATGAATTAGAGCAATATCGTCAACTCGTTTTTTTTGCTTGAATTCATGCCATTGAGGCTGATTTCTTGGTGTTGAAATGGTCCCCTAGTAATATTTTAGACGGCCTCTTTCTTATGGCTTTTTTCTGGTTCGTGGAGAGATGGGTGATGATTTAAGCCCACAGGTCTCTCCATTCAAGCAAGTGGAGGCCGTCCGTCTCGTAGACCCCCATGACGCAACCCTCCCCCTGCTTCCTGTCCCTCTTCCTTTTTGACCTTCGCGCCCAGCCGAAGAACTCGCCGCGCGGTTCCCTTTCCTTTTCCTTTTGAACTTGTTTCCCTGTACTATAGACTGCGGATACGCTCGTGTGATTCTCGTTGCTGTCCCCCTCCTCGACGTTGGAGCAGGCCCTTTTCTAGAAATAGTTTCGCGAGTCACCCCGCAAAAAGGTTCCCCGAACAAATCTGAGATGTCCCCATGGAGGTAGCGCAAAAGCAAGCTAGCGATCGAGCCCCCCCTCCCCGCCGACCTGGCGCTTGTTTCCCCCCCTGTCTGGCAGGCGCTTTCCTGTCGCGCCCATGGAAACCGGAAAGGATGTGCTCAAGCGAACGCTTTATCTTGGTTCGGGTGTCGCCCACCAAGGGTTTGGATTCAGTCTTGAACACGTATTTGTCCCTCTTCCTTCTTCGTCCTGTCTTTCTTTCACCAGAATCCCCGAAAAAATAGAGGTCAATCCCCCTTCTGGGAATTATCCCCATGACGCGAACGGTTCCCTGGTCACCACGAATGTTTACTCCCTCCCCCGAAGACCTTCCATGGCCCGCCAGAACAGTGTAGATCCTCCACCGGTCTCAGGGATGATGAGTTTTGCGTAGGATCTGAGTTGCGCAGCGCCAAACCCCAGCTTTTTCTTCGCCCCTTGCCCTGGTTCACCTTCCCTTGTTGCGATCCCTGAAAATCCCCCCCTTTCGGTACCCGTTGCAAGTCCGTTCTTGCCGAAATGCGACCTGAACCCCGTTGACGGATCTCTTCAGACCTACCTTTTGCTTTTTCCATCACCCCTCCCCTGCTCTTTAGGGGTTGATAGTCCTTGTTTCATTGAGCGACGACCATACTCACTGGTTCCTAAAGGTCTTTTAACTATCGGCAGTAACGAGACCGGAGTCGCTCCTCTCTGTAGATCCTCGCTTTAGTTTCCTTCCCCCTCTCCAATCTTTTTGTCTCTCTAGGCACCTTGAGATACTCTTCGTAGATGTGTGAGATAAGCTTTAGGCTATTGTTCTCTTATGGTGCTTATGCCGAATAGTCTACCAGATGCTTCATTCTATTTTCTTATCGATCGAAAACGCCCCTTAGATCGCTGGACTTCCTTCACGACCCTGGTCTCCTCCCCAGCTCTCCCTCTACAAGATCTTTCATCTTTCCCCTCTCCTCTTCTCTACTCATCTCCTTTCAAGACATTCCCAGCAGTGACATGTCGGTGCGCCAACGCTTAGAGAGAGTCCATCAGGACCAAACTCAAGGACATTGACTTCCTTCTCAGGAATCTATCTTTTTTCCTTCCCTAATTCTACGATTATTTCACTTCTGTCAGGCGAGATCCTTCCCTTCTTTCCGCGTTCAGGCTGTAGTATCCGTTCTTTAGGAGTCTAGGTGACAGAAACACGTTCCATCTCCTCAGGATTTTTCTCCTGTCCCAGAGATTCCTAGGATTATCTTTGCAGGTTACGATCATTAGCCGACTTTCCTGATACTTCAGATCCCGCAAGATATTATGTGATCTAGCTAGCCGACTTCTATTCTTAGGACGCCCAAGCCCCTCTCCTGTCCCTCCCTCTCTTT
>Ga0179591_1359283_pt1 | contig 11088 bp, 7 predicted proteins | sample CZOMad2_1_08_16f_FD_182891 | JGI IMG/M metagenome (GOLD analysis project Ga0179591, IMG submission 182891) | Vadose zone soil fungal communities from Angelo Coast Range Reserve, California, USA - CZOMad2_1_08_16fungal (PacBio error correction) | ecosystem: Environmental > Terrestrial > Soil >... | reverse complement strand
TCCTCGAGTCGTCCTCCTCCTTTTCCCCCCGTAATTCTCTAATGTGAGTTCCCGTCAACGAGACAGTTTCCCCCCCTCTGATTATTTTGCACTCTTCTCCGCAATCGCTGTGAAAAAGAAGGTGATCACCCCACTTCCCTACCCTCAGTAAGTCACCTGGATTGTTAGAAGTTTCTTAATTGACTGTTATGCTTAGAAGGATTTAGGGTATCGAGGGCATTTCTGGACCTTCTTACTGCCGTTTTTTTCCTGATCTTTCCGGTTTCCATCGGACTGGTCAAGACTTCTTCAGGTTATATGGGACGCCATCCTTTAAAATCAATCGCCCGTCAATATGGCGCGACCCTTCCCCTAGCGTTTTTTCCTGGTATTGAAAAGTCCTCTCCTCTGTGCACTCTCCGACTGATTACAAGCTATTTTCGATAATCTAGAACAATTTCACTCAACTCTCTCACCCTCTGTTTAGTTATCTCACTGCGTTTTTCACAACATTTTGGGGTTAAAGCTGCTCAGTTTCATGTAACTTGAATTTTTCACCAACGGATTCCTTCCCCCCCCCCCCGCTTCCCCTTTCTTTTTCAGGGATGACACCCCGCCTGTTGAATGTCGAAAGACCCCCTGCATGGGATCCTCACCGGTCAGGATAAACCTCCCTCAGTTTGGAGGCCGATCGAAAGGTGGGGGTGTAGCGATTTCACATCACGAAGTTGAAGAATTTCCTTTTCTAATGTAACAATACCTTCGCCTGTTCTACCCTGAGTTAAAATCCCAAATTACATCCTTTTCTGGTCCGTTCCCCCTGAGTGTTCCGGGACATCGTTATTTTTTCTCGGGCGGAGCATCTGATCGATCTTATAGGCGAGTTCAATTGTATGGGTCATCTGGAGAAGACATCCTCAGAGGAAGGAGGATAACTTTTTGCTGGCCGGTTCCCACAGCCTCCTTCTAAGGCTCCTCAGCCCCCCCCCCCCCCCCCCCCCCCACCCCCCCCCCCCTGCCCCCCCCCCGACCCCCCCCCCCCCCCCCCCTTTCCAGCCCTCTTGTCCCTCTATACCTTGCCCTCCTGTGAACATGTCACGTCCCTTGTCCCCTTTGCTCCCTGGCGGCTGCTTGTTTATACTTAAGTTTTTCGATTCCCCTACCCTGAGAAATGAAAACCCATCAGATCTAACAGACTCTCTTCCGGGCCTACGTGTTGCCTGGCACTGGCTTCCCCCAACTAGCTGCCTTTTAGGCAACCCTACCCCCGCTTCCCCCCCGCTTTTTTGAGAATTCCGGAATCTTTGCAGCAGACGGAGTTTTCAATGGATAAAGGCCATGGAACTTCCTGTTTCTCACTTTTGTTGCGCAATTAGATTGCTTCTGGGACGCGCTCTTTTTTGTAAAATAAGGCTGCTTCCTGGCCCCACCGCCCCTCCCTTGGATCCGAGCGGTGTACTCCAAAAGTGATTGCCTTTTCCCTTATTCCGGCCCTCCAGCATTCCCCCCTTGACTCTGAGCCCCGTCGTATTCCGCGATTGAGGCGTCTAAGCCTTCAGATGGGTTTTCCGGATACGATTAAGCAGCGCGCTATTTTTTTCATCTTTCCAAAGGTGTCTACAATTGGCTTTTCCTTTGTGACTTAGCCAGATTCCACCGGAGGCTTTCCCGGATGAGGAATCAGTGTCGTCCTTGCCGCCTTGGAGAGTTTCCTTTTTTCGACCCTGAGTTTTAGCTCTTTTTTAGTGAAGGCTCAATACCTGAGCCGCGTAACTTTTTAAGATGTCTGCCTTTGGTGGAACTCTATTCACCTACACGTCTCCCCACGTAGGTACCCTTCTTGCGCACCTACCTTCTCCCCCGCACTTGGTCGGTATACAAATACATTCTCGGCGCTAAATCCCAACTTACGTTGGCCCCTAACTACTTTTTGGCAGCTAACGTTTTTCTGTCCCGTAATTTGTGGGTAGTAATCCCCTTGAGATAGGGGAATTCTTTCTCCTCTTTTTTTTCTTCCCTTTATAACCGACCGTCTCCATACAACTACGGGAGCGCCGTCTCGGTCGGTAGGGCACCTTGCGGGTAACTGGACGTGGTGCGACGTTAGCGCATCTCGGTATGGTCCTGCTGTCGTTCGTTTTTTCTCCATACTACTGTACTAATTCGGAACATTTGTCACCATTTTTGCCCCCAAAATTCAGACCCCCTCTTCCAGCTTTACATGCTTTATTTCTTCTTCACTCCTTCCCTCCACTCTTCCCTTTTCTTCCCAGTATGCATCCCGGGAACTCTTCCCGGCAAGGACGTTTTACTGATCTCCGGGTCCTTTGCATTTCTCTTCCCCCCAGGATCACCTCCAGTAGACAACGCACTCGCTTTTCTCAGCGAATATTTTAAAGTGTCCTTCTGCTTTGCTCGATTCTCTCCACCCCAGCTATTTCTCCTTATCATATGATAACGCTTGCTCCGGGATTCAATTCCTGTGAGGTCAATTGCAATTTTCCCTTTGGCGATTAAACTGCTCAAGCTCTTTTCCTCTTCGGCTGTTTTTTTTTTTCCCGACGCGCATTCTACCCCCGCTAAAGCACGCCGATTCGTGCGCAGCTCCCAAGTCGATGCCCCCTTTCCTGGAACAATTTATCGTCCGTTTGGCGAGTCGTTCAGTTTTCCCCATTCTTAAAATGATCATGGCGCCGGGCCTGGAGCATCCCCGCTGCCTTGGATTTGTCTTTTAGTGGGCTCCCTGCCCGCGAGATGCGCGGTAAGGAGAGGGTTCGAGATGGATGTGCATTTTCTGTCTCCATAAAGATTCTATTGTGATAGTCTTTCCCCCAAGGCAGGTCGGCAAAATTCAAGTATCGTACGCCTTGGTACAGGGTTCCTCAAGTCCCCCCCCCCCCTCACTCAGGTCCACTTCCCCGAGCCTGGTTTCTAAAGGATTGTTCAAAACCCTCTTCCTTCAGGCTGGATCCCGCTGCAGCCTAGCTGATGCTATCACCTGCCTCGGATGCCTTCTCTTATTGAACAATGGCCGAGATTTCCTCCAGCCATGCTCCCTAGTAGCCCCCCCTCAATGCCATTGCGCCACTCACTTTGGTCCTGACAAGGATTACAGGCTTTTGGGGGAGTGATATTTTGCGACGGCCTTGATCCTATAGTGTTTCTTAGGTACAAAGGCTTGAGGTGGGCCTAGATACCTTTGCCCCCTCCACGTTCTTTTGGTTTCCTGGACCGTGATTTTTCCTCTGGCCTGGCTCAGCGTGTCAACAGGCTTGATCACTTTAGTTGTTTCCAGCCGCGATTGCGATCGCCATAGTCGGCATCCTCCTTTTACGCCTTTTGTGAGCTCATAAGCTAGAGAACCTAGATCGGCGTGTACTCGTAGATTTTTTGAACACCTTTTTTCCCCCCTGTAGTGAAACATTTTTCTTCTGACTTTTCCCTTCCAGGTCTTCTCCGTGGCAATGCCAGCTTCTATCGGCTCGCTACCTGCAGCGTATCCTTACCGACCAGATCGGCGAGGATTTTTCTGTTCCCCTGGCCTGAAGCTCCAAGAGGACCGGGAACCCTCCCCCCCCCCCCCCCTCGTAGCCTTTCCCTGTTGCTCTCCCGTGTTCCCCCACGCTTTTTCGACATCCTGCTCCAGAAAAGCCCTGCATTACGACCCGGCATTGATTTGATTGCGTCTCTTATTATGTCTTTTCCGTAATTTGGTACATGGATCCACATATCGATTGCGGATTAATGCCCCCCCCTCCTGGTTTTCCGGTCTCTAGGACGGTACCCGGACGGCTACAAACAGTTTCCGACTTCAGATCTCTTCCTCCTCCTCGTTTTTTCTGAATTGCGGAACCACCTTGGCTTATAGATAAGGTGATCCCCTCTCCTTTTACCACTTTAAATGTAGTGTTGCCCTTCTCCGCCCATCTCCAATGAGGTGACCTTCATTTTCAAAAAGTCATAAGTATCGACGCTCCTCACCTGGCTGCCGTTTGCTCAGTTGGTTTATGGCTGTTCTGCTTGCCTTCAGGGTCATCGACGCTCCCCGTGTGTTCCCCCCGGTACTCTCTAGGTCTTTTTGAGAACTGACTACCCTCGCATTTCCTGTTCCTCCTCGAGGAGTACATTCTCAGGCTCTCTGTTTCAATACCTTATAAAATTCCCCGCTCTTCCTTTGGATATTTCCCGATCTGATTGCAACACGTACCACAGTGCTATCAGAGGCTCGATTACGTAGGCGAGTAATATCTCCCCACTCCATTTCTTCCCCCCCCCCAACTTCCTCCGCAGACAACTGCTATGCGTTCCACCTTTTACCTCTTTCGAGTTTGCATGCCCCCTTTTGTGAAGGATGTCACACACCCCTATACGATTCGCATCTTTCTTTGAGAGCTTGACAATTGACCCTTGACAGGCAACTGGGCGCCTTTTGACGGATCCCATCACGGACTTGGAGGGCCAGCTAATTTTCCCCCTCTGCAGACACGTTCTACCCTGTAACCCTTTTTTCCCGCCTGTTTACCGTGCGTCAACTCCACTTTCCTGAAATACATCTTGTTCCGTCACTGCGGCACTGGGGTGTACTCGCTACTCATCTTTCTGAGACATCGGCACTAGTCCTGCGGCCCATGTATGCATATGGAGAGAAGTTCCTCCCTTGGCAGGTGATAGCCTTTGCTGGCGCGGGCCCTCCACCGTCCTGTATTTTTCGTTTTGCTGCCCTTTATTCTGTCATTACGGGACCTCATGGGGAACCTGTACACACAGTGATACTTGGCCTTTTGCATGAACCTTGGCTTGCTTCGGGTATACTCTCTTTTCCAAGATCAATACTTTCTACTTTCCCTGTACACCTCCCCAGCTACGGCGCTTCTTTCTGGGACTGGCACTTTGCACCCGTTTGACAAGGGGTCTGGCAACTCATCTATGCTCGCTCAATTCCATTGCCCACGCTCAGACTCTTAATTGTATTCCCGTCCCTTGTAACCGATGATTTTCTCGTCACTTTGCCCCCCTTTAGACTCTGTTTTTGGACTCTTGTAAAGAATGCAAGCTGCCTGCCCCCGAACCTGCTGGACTATCCCCGCTGTGCTGAGAGGTGCCCCCCCTCCTCCACTTTTCTTTTTCTTCACTCCCTAAGCCTGGAGGACGTTTGTCATATTACCCGCGATTGTCGACTTGCGATTTGGCGGTTCCTCCGGATCGTAGCCCCCCCGCAGCGCTTGACCCAAATAGGCTTCAGAAAAATCCGCCTTTGTCTTACGGGATTGATATGCGTACTCTTTTTTGCTTTCCGCCTCTGTCCAGTGCTGAACAAGCGGACGGGTCTGCCTTCCTTTACGGGCCAGCGGCAGAGTTTTATTCTGCTCGTCTGATCTCAGCCACCCCGTCCTTCCCCCGTTACTGAAATTTTTTTTTTTCCCCCCTCCTTGTTAACGTCATTCTTCCAGGGAGTATGTCCCCCTCTTTCGAACCGGCTACCGCAAGGTAGACATACGGAGCCCCCCCCCTTCTTTTTCCTTTTGCCCATACAGGAGAAGGCGTATTCGTTCTGACCTGGTCCTTTGTGGTTAGGGGAGATAGGGGTCCTCTCTCTCCCTCCTTGGTGAGATCGTTATAACCCCTTACAGGTTGAACCTACAAGACTTAGTCTCCTTTTGTCCTGGTAGGGTGCAAATTGCGGAGTACCCGGATCAGGGTTTTTGTTTAGCGCCTCTTGGTCCCTCCCTTTGGGTCTCCTGTGTTCTTTTTTTCAAGACTTTTGATATACTCACTGATCCTCGTTTGTTGGACCTAGGTTTCACCAAAATCTTCTAACAGTCAGAGTACTTGCTGCTTATTTCTTTTCACGTTCTTCCCTTTCCCCTCCGCTGTATCCCAGACTTTCCGCCCGGGCGGGAAGACCCCCCTACACGTCCGTCCTCCTGTAATCTGTTGTACGTATCACCAGCTCACCCAGTAGACCTGATTTTTTTTCCGCGCCTCCCTTTTCCAGAGCGTGCCTCGATCCGTTCAACCCCCGACCCATAGGCTTCGACCGGCATAGATGGTTACTCCCTGGCTTCCGTGTGGAGGGACTGAAGAGGGCGGCTTACTTTTGTGCGATAAACCTCTCAAGCCCCTTTGATCGTCCGCTTGGTTTTTTTTGCTTTGCACCCCCCGCCGTACAGTCCAGATTGCGCAGCTTCACATCTTGGTTTTTTTCGCATTCCGGTCTCAAGGATCTTATTGAAGTCCTTTCCTTTTTCCTTCTAACTATTGGAGAAGCTTAGCCCGATGACCCTCTTTTTTTAGCAGATCAGTTTCCCTCACCGGCTATCGTCCGGTCATAGAATCGGTCGAGCTTCTTGTTGTTCATTTGTTCCATCCCGATCTCTTATCCCCCAGCCCACAGCGCAAGGTGCGGTGTAAAAGGCCAGTCGTAATGCACTTTTACAGGGTTACCTGCTCAACTCCTTTTTTTTTCATGTTCTGGCTGTGCCGCCAGTGCTTCTTTCTGTCCCTCCTCTGCTTGGTCTGTGGAGGGCCGTTTAGCAAGCCTGCTATCCTTTTTTCCCCAGCCCCCTTTTCGCCCTTGGAATCGATAGCATTCTGAGCATGAATAAACTAGTAGCGACCATGCATGACTTTGCCCTTCCTTTGACTCTCCAGGATTCAGGATATTATTTTCTTTTGACGCGGTAGAACAGTTGTACACAATTGATTACATGTGAGCCTACAATCGGCTAGATATCGATATGGCCCCGTCGGAGTTATCCTGGACTTTTGATGATATCGACCTTTGGCCTGTATATTTTTTTTTTTTTACCGGCTTCTCGCCAGTGGTATCCTCCGATGACGAATCTCTCTCGTCACCGTTGGTGAAATTTTACATTTTTTTTTTTTTTCAGATTTCACCAGTTTTTGACGCATAAGACTCGTGATTCGCTGAGTTCAGTAGATTGTACCGACTTTAGTGAACATTTCGCTGATATCTTTTTTCCCGGATTTTTTCTTTCTCCTGAGACGATAGCGAGGTTGGACATCGGATTGTCTCTTTTTTTCTTTTCCTGCGCGCCACCGCTGGGTTTACGGCTGAGGCCCCCGGAAGTTATTCACGTTCGAAGATGAACCCTTCCCGAAGAGGGAATTTCCCCTGTTTTTAGTTCCCAGACTGGTGCCTCTGTTATCCCCCTCTGCAGAAAGCAGAAGCGAATACGCTATACCGGCTTTTATGCGTCTCCTTCCTTCTGAGACTTTTTCGTCCCTTTGGATTCCCTACTTTTCTCGGGAGAGTTTACGTTCTTTCCCACTACCGAGTTTTAAAAAAGGACTGTCAGAAGGCTCATACGGAAATGTTGGTTTATTCAACAAATTTCCGCTTCCTATCTCTTTCCTCCCTCCTCCTTGTTTATAATCCCGTCGGAAAACTTTTGGTGAATTCCAAGCGGCACGTAATCGGATTATCTTTTTACAAGTAAACGAGACAGAAATTTTAAAGCGGAGTCGTGGTCTTCTCCCTCTTCCCGATTTTTTTCAAGATGGAAATGGAACCCACTGAAGTAAAAAATAAGTAAGAGATTTTCCCCTGATGCGGTGATCTTAATTATTCTGATGCGGTGTGCTTTGTCCTCGACAGCGGGCAAGCTTTGGAATTCCCCCCCGTAAGCCGCAGGGAAATTTCCCGTTTTACGGGTCACGCGACGTTCTTACTGCAAACCGCCATAGCAGTCAATATTGTCAATGATACGCTGAGGTATTCGAGCGATTTCTCCTGACCCGTTCCGTTCGAAGCCCTCCCGAGTTAAGAAGGTAGGCTGATACTCTACCATGTTTCCTAATTTTCTCACAATTCAGCAGACTCACTAAGGTACAAATTGGTGAACTTTCATTGGTCCTGACCTTTTTTGAAATATGTAAACAATTTTTTATATCTATTCTTCTTTTTCTGCTTGGAGTTCCTGCCTGTTGACCTTCTGAGAAAGAACCATTTTTTCGATTAATCACTGTCCCAGTTAACTCACGTGTTTCCACTTCTCCGGCCACCTCAACGCCTTTCTCGACCAGGTCACGTTTCACGTAACACTAAATTTAGTTCTTACCGCCCCCCCCTCCCCACTCCCCACAGAATCCTGGATGGTTCCATTTGTTACTCCACTGCTCACTGAGTGCCACTGGCATTTCAGGTCGCACTTTGGCTTTTTCTTTTTTGCATATCGATCCTTCGGCTTTACATTGTATGGTTCATCTGTTAGAGAAGAACAGCTTGCAGGGGATAGATCGCTTGCTGTCCCGGGCCCTCTGCCGCTCCCCTCTTTTTCCTGGCCGGCGGCATTCGCCAGGCTTCTTCATGTCCCTACCTAACCGTAACCCTTGCAAAAGTGCATTACTTTTCCTTTCCACTGTCTTGCGGGCCCCCGATAAGGCAAGATCCCCCTTATCCCTGTCTCTGGATCCAGAAAGACAAACCATCTCGAACCGCTCCGGTCCTCGGTTTTTTCACTTTCAACGAGCTTTTTTTGGCAACCTCATCTCTATGCCGCGTTTCGCCAATGCTTCTTCAGGCCACGTTCCCTTCGCCACTCCGAGTTTTGTGCACCGATCATCCTTCAGTCCACTTTGTGAAGCCATCTGGCGGGATGGACTCCTTGTAAATAATGCAGCTTGCCCCAATCCCGAACTTTTGTTTCCTTCCTGTGCTTTCGCACCCATTCTGCCTTCCTCCCTTAGGGCCCTCCCCAGTCCCTTGAAGAAGAGGAGCTCGTGATGTGTTTTTCCTCCTCTGCCTGTGGATACGGAAGAGCAAAGGCATCCCAGATTCAAATATTTAGCTGCCGAAAACGCATGTGCGTGTTCCGTGTGTTTTTTCTTCCAGCTTCTTTGCCCCCGTGAGGATATCCCTTGATCGTACCTTTCGTTCCCCTCTTTCAGGTGTTGCTCGACAATCACGCCAGCGGCCGATGTCTCCTTCGACTCGTTGCATGATCGCCGTAAGCATGAGGTAAAGCTTTGCCGATGGTTCTGCCCCTTTTGGTCCAAGTTCTCTTTTAATTATTACTTAGTAATTGTATCCCTCCCTCCACCCCAGGATACCCCGCAAGGGGATGACCCACATTTCCTTCTGCTACCCCCCTGAGTCCCGCAAGGGGCCCCCACCCCTCCCGGAGAACGCTAAACGTCGTGTTTGGTCAGATGTCCTTTTCCAGGGGATAATTTCTTCTACTCTTTTGTTGAGTCTGACAAATAATACCAGGGAGAACCCCCCCCAGAAAGTAGGACCATAAAACAAGTTAGGCCCTGTCTCCGTAGTGGTAGTTTCACTTGCGGGTATCCGCTTTTACTTTCCTCCGTATATTTATGGTTATTAATTAAACCTTTCGTGCTCCTTGGTTTGTCGTCCTTTTCTGTATTCGACATTTGTTTAGAAACCGGTTTCCCCACAGTTCATCCCCTCGTCCAGCTCACCTTTGTTTTTCTTATGCTCTTCTAATAATGTCCACTTTGCTGGACATTGATCCGTTCTGAGTGACCCGGCACCTCTTTCCTCCGGCCTTTACGCTCCTGCTCCCCCGTTTCCCCGGAAAAGCCTTCTGGTACGCCAGGATCACGTAGACACGCACATTTTCTTGCCCAGCAGGAATATTTGAACCGCTTTTTAAGCGCTGCTTTGCTTTACCGTACTGACTTCCTAGTCTTCCATCCCGCTTATCCCAAGAGGGTCTCCCGCCTTTTTTGGGTAGGGCCTGTAATTCTGAAAGTGGGGCCCCTCATCACTGTTTGTCGATACCTCCCGTCCCATTTTTTTTTTTTAATCTTTTCTGGATGTGGCTGGCCACCTGATCTTGCAACCTTTTGCTCGTCCCACCCGCCAGATTCTTTGACAGAAAGCTTTCCTTTTTATGCTTTAAATCGGGGAATTGCAATTATAAGCTCTTCTGCGGCTTACGTACGTTCCTATAAAAGATCATTCGCCTCGCATCCGTTTTTTTGCCAGTCTTTTCGTTTGTGCCCCTTCCCAGACCGCGATTCCGGTAAATGTAGCGGTTCGACCTTAGGTTTTCATTTTCTCTCCCGACTCTTTCTTGCTCCTTACCCGTACACTTTCCACTGCACCAAGGACAGTATCGTCTCCTTTGTAAATGGTTAAAATTGCTTAAGGTATATATTTCCCTTGAAAGAAGCCGGGCTCCTGCTTTCAGTTCAGTCTCCCTTATGCTTCTGATGTGTTGAACCGCCAGACATTTTTGATACACTGTCGCTTTGCATTTTTTCCCACATGGCCGCCCCGCTTTGAATAAGATATCATTCCTAACGAGTTTCCCGTCACCTATTAGCGTACCTGCCCAAATAGTGCTTTCCCTCCTCTTTTTTTTTCCCAGGATCCTTCTGTATTCTGGTTGAGTTGACGATACTGCCCAGGCTCCAAATGATCAGTGTAGAATCCTTGGTTCTTCAACTGATTTTGGCCCCCTTCCTTTTCCCCCCCGTCGAGTTTATTTTTTTTGACAGTTCTTTCCCCCCGAAAATCTTTCTGCGTACAGCAGTGTCACCCTGCGTGACTGCCCAGCTTTTCACTCGATTGCGAATATGGTGATTGTTATCCTCCACCATTTTCATGAAACAGATTCTTTTTCTTTTCCACCTGTGTCTTCCCCCTCTATCTTTTTGATCCGCGATTGTTACTCTTTGAGTCAACATGTAGAGATTATCTCCTCTCCTTGGAATCGTTTGTGAAGATGACTCTTTTGATTCTCTAGATCCCCGCGTCTTTTACAGACTATGCGTTACGATGGAGGGTATCTTCTTGCGTTCCCCCCTTTTTTTTTGCCTTTCCTTATTAACATTTTTCAGTAGATTTTAACAGGCCGCGTTCTCATGTTTCCCTTTTGCGACCTGCAGTATTTCTCCGCGCCCCATCCTTTTTGTTCTGTCTTCCCGCAAGCCTCCCCCAAGCCAAACAGCCCTATTTCCCCCCTCACCATAACCAGGCAGCCATGTGATTGGTCTTCCGGATGAGCTTTCCGTCCATTTGTCCACCTTGTGCCTCGGTGCCTCCGCGTGGTTTTTAAAAAGTATCTTGCCCTTTCATAACTTATCTATACGGTCCCTGACGGTTCCCCCCAATTTCCT
>Ga0179591_1370564_pt1 | contig 11089 bp, 13 predicted proteins | sample CZOMad2_1_08_16f_FD_182891 | JGI IMG/M metagenome (GOLD analysis project Ga0179591, IMG submission 182891) | Vadose zone soil fungal communities from Angelo Coast Range Reserve, California, USA - CZOMad2_1_08_16fungal (PacBio error correction) | ecosystem: Environmental > Terrestrial > Soil >... | reverse complement strand
ATTTAGGGACTTCCCAACGCTCCCCCGTACACAAATTCCTTCCATGAAGACCCCTCTTCTTCCGTTAGTTGCGGTCCCATGACACCCCAACCCTCCGCAGCTTTCGCTTGACCCCTGACTACCGGATTAGACTTCCATAAGCCTATTCTATTGGAGTCCCCCCCCCCACGACTTGATTCTTTTTCTTTTCCATAGTCCCCCCTGTAAGAAAAATTTTTCTTTTTCTCGCGGGAGTCTCCCCCCTTCCCCCCCTTCTCGCTGCCGCCAGATGTCTCTTATCCCCAAAATGGTCGAAATTTGTCTTCCCGTGCGCTTCCTACAGAGGTCACCAACTATCTCTTTCCCCTGAAGCGCTCTACTTCGCCCCGAAAAGGGTTCGCCGCCAGTCGTCTTCCCGACTTTCTGTGTAAACGTGATTCAGCCTTCTTCCTCTCCCCCTCGGCACCCATTGAAGAGGGCAGTAGGCGAGCGTAAAGTCCGACTTTCAAGCTGCTCGTCCTTTTCTCAGCACTTCATCTCGGCCTTTCCCCAGCCTATTGTGCCTCGCCAGAGATTTCTTATACCGGCGTATGAGACGGAGTTTATTAGAACCCGCGAGACCTGATGATCTGTTAGACGGTTATCTGTTCAAAGGGCCCTCGTAATAAAGAGATGAGCCAGTGCTAGGTTTGTCCCCTTCTAGCTCCTCCCTCTCAGGTGGAAAAAGCCCTAGCGTTTTGAAAAGGCGGGCGGTCCTTCCGTTATTCACAATCCCCTCGCGATTGAAATCGTTGTCCTTATATCGCCTCTGGATTCCACCCATCATGGCGTCGTTTTTTTTCCCTTTCCACATGCGTTGATCGGATTTTCCTTTCCTCTTTGTCCCCCTCTTCAAGTAACTTTTTCCGACTTAACAACGCCCCACAGCCTTTCCTCCCGTTTCTTTTTCTGCCTAGTCCGGCCCCTTCGGGACATTCGGTGTTACCATCTCTCCCTTCCCAAAAAAAACAAACCGTTTTGCTGTTCATCTCTTGGATGGTTGCCTACGTTAGATCGGCTTTAAGGCGATGGAATGTCTTTCGAACAATCGCCCTCTTCACCTCCCCGTCTTGGTTTACCCCTTTTCCTGGCCCTTTTTGTCTTCTAGTGCTTTCTCGTCCGCCCCAAAAGAGAGGGCGGTTACCCTCGTGGTCAGCTTCCCTCTGCTAGCATCAAAAGGTAGTGTACTTAAAGTGTTTTTTTTTTCGTTTCCCCCCTGGAGATTTTCAGATTTCCGGCCGCGCGTGCTGATTCTAAATTCGGCCGCCAAGCTAGGGCTGAGCGCCCGATTCCTCTTTTTTGTTTCTGTCGCGTCGAAGTTCCTTCCTGCACCCCCTCACCAGTCGCACCGCTGTCCGTGCTGGAAGATCCCAGAATTGCAGCCCGTTCGACCCCCCCCTGACCATCGCCCACTCTCTCCAGCTTCCGTGGAGCAGTAATAACGTGATCCCGAGCGCTTCCCTCTGCGGGGAGCTCATCTGCCGGACGCGGTTCCCTTTTCTGCGGACTGTTTGAACCCTCCGCATCCCAAATCAAACAGGGATACCAGGCTTGCCCCCCTCCCCCTCCCCTTGCCCCCGACATTTTTCCCGACGTTTAGACGCACCTTATCTCTTTCCCCGAGTAGTCGTTTCCTTTTCCTCCCCCCGGTCCTAGCTTCGTCCAGGCGGTGACTTCAGAAGACTAGAGAATGATTCTTTTTGCCTGGCCAAACCCGCCACCGCAGCGCGATTTCCCCCCGCCGTGCTTTTTGCTCTTCTTGACCTGCCACTAGTGCATAAGGCGCAACTTAAGGGAGTGATACCAAACACGTCAAATTTTCAACCCCCGCGAGACCTGAATATTTTTTTTTTTTTTTTTTTCTGACATGTCTTTTTTCCTCCCCCTTGTTGATCCCCCCCCCCTTTTTCCTTCTTTCCGTTGGGATAATTCATCTTAACGCCGACGGGGCTTCCTCTCTATGAGAAGGCGCCAAAGGGTTGACCTATTTCGTTGAATCTTGAAGTTTGATTCGCCGCGCCGCTACCCCCTTTTACCGTCAGAATGATCCTTTTTCTCCTTTTCCGGGCGTCGGCCCCCTACGAGAGTGAGTAGGCATTTAAATTCGTAAAATGCAGTTCTTTCCCACATCTGTTCTCCCCCCCCCCTTCCAGCCGGCACAGAGCGTTTGAGTTTTTTCCCCTTTTGACTTGCTTTCCTTTTTTTCCCCCCCTCCTCAAAGAACGGCTCTTTCCCTCCTAGTCAGATGCTGCGATCTCTCTTCCCATAATAGTTGGAGAGATCTGACCTTCCCGTTCTTGTTTCGGCGCCTCTTGCACGCTCCCCTCTCTTTTCTACCTCGAGCTGGTGCCCTTCTTTCGTGGTCGATGCCACTTTTAGAGAAGATTGTCGAATGTTGGTTTCTCCCCTAATTTTGAAGAGTCTTTTTGTGAAAACTGTTTTTTTGTTCCATGAGTGCTATCTTTGACCGGCTTAGCTTTTTTTTTTATCCCCCCGTGTTCCCTCTCCTCACCGACTCCCGAGCGGTCTTTCCTGGGGGGCGCGGCTAGTAGGAGATTCTTCCGGTAAGATCAGTCAACGAGGAGGGCTTTTTTTCGACTTTCTTCTTTTCTTTGTCTTTTTTCCCCTCTGAAGAAGGATCGCTTTAAGTTTCCCCCTGTTCCGTTGGCTTTAGAAAGCCTATTAAACTATCTTGCACTGGTTGGCAGGATCAGCCTGAACTTCAAGAAATAGTTTGGTGGCGATTTCCTCTCTTTTCGTATGTTATTTTCCCAGGCAAGAGAGGCCAAAACCGACTCCCCCCCCCCCCCCCAATTCGCTCTCCCTGACGTCCTTAAACGCCTTTTCCCTTTGTGCGCTCCAGGAGATTTTTAGCCTCACGATGCGCCCGTGGGCGTACTCTTCTCGGTCCTTCCGTTTTGGGGATAGTTTTTCTCCTTCTTCTAGGTTGGGATCTTTCCGATTTTCTTTTGCCCCTCGTAGACTATTCAGATTATCGCCGAAGTTGATCGGAACCGGAAGCGAGCCCGTTCTCCGCTTCTTCGACGGAAGACGATTTTTTTTTTTTGTGGTGATCTTTTTCTCTCTCCCTTTTTTTTCACTTCTTCCGTATGGCGAATAGGGAGGTTTCCTTCGGTCTTGGCGCCTTCCGCGGCTGCAATCCCCCCTCCCTCCCAAGCTCCTGATTCTTGGGGATCGCGGATTTTTTTCTGATGTCTTTCTTTGATATATTCCAGTTCCTTTTGCCCTAATCAGTGCCAGCCCGACCTTTCGGTTTTCTCCTGGTTCCAAAAGAGAGAAAAAGACGTTACCTTCCGCGTTTTGGTCGTTGAGTTTCCCCAGCCCCTATATATCCGTTATGTTTCCCCTTCAAACCCCCCTTGCGCTCTTGACTGTTTTGCGGGAATCTCAGCCCTTCCCTATTCCATGTAGACGTCGGAGTCCGCTTCGGCTCCCTTCGGAAAAAGATTGACGCCTCTTTTTTCTCTTTCGAAAACCCCCCCTGATTGTACTACTAGAGCCCTCCGCGGTGCTTCAAAGTTGAGGACTTTTCATTTAGGTCAGTACCTTCCCCCCTGCTGAATTCCTCCCTTTCCCGATTTCCCCCTCTCGTACCCCCCGACTGTGATAGTCAGAGAGGCCGTTACATAGAGTTCCCCTTTTCATTTACGTTCCTTTGATTGGATGGAATGTTCCCCTGCTCTCCCTCTTAGCGTCTAAGTTTACTTTCGGTTTTCCCTTCGGCTTCTCGGAGCCGGCGCGTTTCCTTTTTGTCAACTCTTTGCTAAGACTTGATCTTTCATCTTCTTGAAAGCAGAACCCTTCGAGGGAGCTTAGCATTGTTTTCTCCCGATACATTTCTCCTGTCGTGCCTAATCCGGATTTCCTTTTCTCTCGATAAAAACTTATCATCCTCTGGATCTGCCTCTGTATCCGAGGAGAGAGCAGGCTCTTTATTCCTCGCGTGACTGCCCGACCTCTTTCCCTCTCCGCGGCTGCGGAGTATTTAAACTCTCTCTTTCCTAACCCTCGCAATCGGACGCCGTCTCCGAATTTCCTCTCTCCGATTTGGAGAGAAAGTAGCCCGGTTGACCTCTTAGTGGGTTGACATCATCTTTTGCTTTTTCCGTTTACCTTGTCTGTTTTTTCTCCTTTTGCCTCGCTTTCGCCTTCCCCCGCAGAGAAGCCTTTTCTTCCCCTCTGGGCTTTCGAGTTTTTGACGCCTTTTCTTTTTCCCATTGTCATGCCGTACCAGCCTGAGCTCCCTTCTGGTAAGATCCCTGTTACGTCGGTGCTTTTCTTTTCTTCCCGTTTGAGGGCCTTGTTTCGCCGTGATCCATCACCTGCCCCCCTTTATTTTAAGATCTCTCTTTAGAATCTCCGTTGTTGTGTTGAGTCTTTTTCAACATCCTGCCCTTGGATTTGGTATTAACCGTCGACAAAACGGCTTAATTTGATTTCATTCCACGCCTCATGACCACCCAGCCGTTTGCTACCCGGTGCTCCAGATTGCCTAGAAGTGGTTCAGTTTCCCAGCCATCCCCTGTCGTTTTAGCTTTCCCCCCCCCCCCGCAGAGGCCCTTTTTCTTCCTATTTCCTCCATCGTTTATTCTCCTCAGGATATCCTTACTCGCTTACTTCCTATCCCAACATTTTTCGTCGACAGATGGTCTCCTAGTGGTTTCTTCCATCGGAGAAGAGTAACATAGTTTCTCCGGAAATGAAGTATTTCTCGCCGAAACTTTCGAATTTTTTCCCCTCGTAAAGTGATTCCTCCCGGGTTGATTCAACCAACGTCGGTTAAAGTTAGAGAAGTACCTTCTTTCTTGACAATTGAGTGACGCTGACAGCGCCGGTAACCTCACCCTCCTCGTGTATGTCCTTTCAGGCATATCCGACCCCCCCGTCGCTTGGCATAGATTTTTCTCTCCCGAGCTGAACAGATTCTAAGTCCTTCGAGTCCTTAGCTTCCCATGCCTGCTTGGCTTTCTGAGCACGGCCCTTCATCCTCACCTTATGCGAATGAAGAGGAGTAGGGTTACTATTGCTGCCTCTATCCGCGAATTTTAGTTTCACCATCCTATTTCCCCCGTACATCTTGTCTCTGTTTTCCTTGCGGACCTCCCCAATCACATTGCATGCCCCATCGTCCGTCGCTCTCACCTCAGAATAGGGTCTTCCCACTAGCAGATATGTTGCTCTGAATTCCCCCTTGCGTTCGACTTTAAATGATCTTGCCAGCTGGTCTCCTACCTGATGGTTCCGCCAATGAAAAATTCCCCGCCACAGCCTTTCTCGTGAGGCTTCGTTTCTCGCAGCTTACCTCGTTTATTTCGGTTTCGCCATCGCTCCCTACCGCGAGAGAGAGGAACCCTGACTTGGATTCCCCCCCTGCGCCGGACTTAGGAGAACTATCCCCACCTCCGATCCCTTTTCCGAGGCCTCTCTCCATGCTCGGCAGGGGTCTTATCGTGCTTCTGCCTAAGGACCGATGAAGACGCTGTTCGATCTGTTTCTCTTGCCGCTCTCCCCCAGAAAAGGCGTTTGTTCACCTACATGGTTGGCGTTTCTATCCCGGCCCTCCCTGATGCTGGCCTCGATCGCCACTCCAGGAGGAAAAACCTAGATTTCGATGTTTGGTTGTGTTTGGCCTCGATGCTTGGCATCGACCCCCGTATATTTCTTCCTACGGAAGTTGCCGTTCTGGGACCTCCGGTTTGAGGTAGCGAAATAATGACCCCCCCCCCCCTCTCGCGATCGGGTCGATCTGCTTAAGTTGCCGCCTCGAATTTATTGAACTTCAATTGCCACTCTTCCCGCCCTCGTTTCCCTGCCTATGCGTGTCACGCGCTACAACATAACCCTGGTTCCTTTTCTTGAACCGCCAACGTGTCAGCGGGCTCGGAATCTTATCATGTAGAATATAAGTTCGGCGGACCTCCTTAACTTGCGATCTCGAGATATTGAGATCTTTTTTCCTATACCCCTGCCGCAAAAGTCCCACGAAAGGTGATGAAACTCCCCCACTTTCTCGTGATCCGGACTCCCGCACCTTTTTTTCCGAGACCAAGATCCTTTTATATTCTAACGTCCCCCCCTAACTTTACCCTCCCTATCGTAAATTTTTCTAGTAGTAAGGTTGCCATCCCCCCCAACAGGGAACGCAATACGATCCGACTCATTTAAGTCCGTTTAGGACCAGACTCCTTAACCTCTATCTACTAGCCGTGGAACCAACCAGTCGGCGAAGCGCCTTTCCTTCTTCTATGAGGACCTTTTGACCCGCCGTTCGCGAATCACCCGGTTCGATCGTACTGAATAACCATTTGAGTATAATTTCGCGGCAAGGCCTTTTCCCCTCTGCGTTCGACTTTTTTTTCAAATTATTCCCCCCTTCCGAGCCCGACATCAAAAGCTCTCTTTGACGCCCCCCTCAGAATCGCTGTTTTCCTCGCGCGTCCTGACTCCACCGGCCTGCCTCTTCCCGAGCTTCAGAGGAGGAGAGCTTTTTCCTCCTTCCGTTGTGTTGTTTCTGAGATGCTCATTGTGTCCAGTTTTTTTGGTGCGGCTCTCCTGAGTTTTTTAACTCGGCTTCTAATCGGCTCCTCTCCAACGATGTGGCCGCTTTAGGTTGTCTCGAAGATTTGTGGTTTCCCTCTCCTTCTCATTGCTGTCTCTGGCCGACGTGTGGGGGAACTGAGCAACATTCTTGAATCATTCTTTCCCTCTCGACACCGTTGATTCTGCGTCTTTCGAAGAACGCCCGAACCTCCCGATGGCCTCCTGTGGGCTCCCTTCGTAGTAGTGGCATTTTACCGGTCGTCGAGTCGACACGAGAGACCCTTGAGGGCACCTTCTTTCCCCCTCTGCTTCTTACCTTCTTTTTGTCCCTTCCCTCCCCCTTTTGTGTTTTGGGGGGGTTCCTTACTACGTATCCCGAAGTCAGATAAGATAGGGAGGGACGGGACGTTCCCCCACTCCGATGGAAAAAGCTTTCGTCCTGTTCCCTCTTGTGCGTCTCTCAGATCTAGAAACTATGTGGCGGGGGACTATCTTCGCGTGGCGTTTCGGAATAGTACCCAATCTCTTCCATTTTCGCTCTTTTCCTGGACGATTGTCATCCTATTCCCCTTCTTCTTACGATCACTTTGGTCTCTATTTCTCTTCTTTACTCTGTAGGGTAAATGGAGGAGTCCCTATGACACGTTTTTTTTTTTCAAGGTCTCTTAGGCTGGAAGCCTTGTAAGGGACAAGCCCTTGTTCGCTATGCCGAGAGCGCCGCGCTTCATTTGAGACAGCTCGTCCCCCCCTCCTTCCCGATCCGCGAGTTTTTTTGTCTTCTTGTTTGCCCCGAACGGCGTTTGTTTTCTTCGTATGTCCTTCTTCTTTGGACCTTTCTCTGTGACGGACTAGAGAGCAGTCAACATTACCAGATAAGCCCTTGAGTATTTTTTTCTCCTCCGTAGTTGGTCTTTCCCCTATTTTCTTCGCCTTGCGGAGCCCCCCCAAAAGACATTCTCCACCCACCCTCAGTCTTACCGGAGTGTCCCGTCCTTCTTCTCCCTAACTTTTTCGTGGCTAAAGCTTGCCCAATTTCCGATAAAGAGTCACGTTTATTCCTCTGGGCGTCATCAATCTTTCCCTCCCCCTTCTTCTGTCTAGATGTTCAACACCGCCCGACAAGTAGTGACCTATCCAGTTTTTTTCTTTCCTGTGTACTTTCCCATTAGCCGTGGATGCTAAAGTTCACCCATCTCTTCCCCTCCCTCGCGGCGGGTCTCGCTGTAGCAACAAGAAATGTCCGTTTTCTTTCCCCCCTCTCAGGACCCATCTCCTCTTTCTTACCGCTTTTTTCGGAGTTGTATTTCTGACTCCCCCCTTGAAAGGATTACACAGTAACCTCCGACATCCCCTTGTTCCCTCCGTCTATTCTTTTAATTTTACCCGCTGCCTCCGACGCTACTTAGTTGCTCTCCTATATGGTCGCTATTACGGATCTCCGCTTCAGCAGCATCCGACTTCACGCTCTTGGTTACAGTCTTTAGAGCGCTTACCGCCCGAGAAACCCTCTCTCCCTCTTTCTTAGGCGCTTCTGCGGCTCTCGAAGCCGGACCGGCGTGCGCGTTTCATCTCCCCCTCTCCCCGGTAATTGCGCAGAAGGGGATTTCCCGACGCTTTTTTTTGCCCACGTTTTTAAACGAACGGGATATGCAGGAGCAGAGTTCCTCGGCTCGGGACGCTGGACTTACTTCAGGCCTCCGAGGATCTCGTTTGCTCTGGATTCTTCACGACGGTTTTCTGCGACCAGCAATCTTTTGAGCAATGGTACATCTGCTTCCCAGTCTTAATCATGATACACTCCGAGCTCGCAAGCCTTTAGGCGAGCCCAGTGTGTGGATGTCTCCGTCAGACTATCGTAGCAGACCCCACCCCCCAGTTCGGCCTTGTTCTGCACACATTTTTTCGATATGGGACGGCATTGTCGGGAGTACGAGACGATTGTTTTTGCACTCGGGAGCGAGGTGTTCCTCTTTGTGATTCCCTCGACGAGTTTTCTCTGGCTGCTTCGTCACCAGCGAGCTACTTCGAGTCAGATCGTATGCGGCGTTGGTTATGCCTTCCGTCCTCACGTGCGGAATATGAGTTTGTTGTCCGGTGCTGATCCCCCTTTCCCCTCACAAAGGTTTTTCCCCAGTCTTATTTTTAATCAGCCGTTGTGTTGTCTGATGAGAGTTCAACATCCTTTTCCGTGTTACTAAGACCCCCCTTCCCGACACCAGTCCTCCCCTGGTCCGCTTCCCCCGTCACGTGATTAGCCTCAACAGCCGGCGCCTTGCGCGATTGACCTGAGTATTTCGAGGAGGCCCTTCCTCCCCTCGTCGATTCTTTTCCAAGAGGCCCCTCTTTGTTTTTTGTTTGTCGAGCTGTCCCCTTCTCGCCCCGAGTTCCTGATCCCCCTGTTTCTCTCCTTCGACTCGGCGCTTTTTTTCTCATCACCCCTTTGTTCCCCCTCTGTCTCCTCTCTTTGGCGCCTTCCCTAGATAAGTCCCCCCGACTCTGTCCGTCAGTCTTGCGGAACACCTTTTGAGAACTTTCCCCAGCGGATGGGCGGTGGACTTTTTTACCCCCCCACGTAGTTCTCAGCTCGCCGAAGATCTTTCTTCGGACAATTTTGCCGAAGGGCCTGCAATTCGTGTTTCATTGCGAAGGATTTATGATAGTCATAGCTACCTCTTCAGATCACGCCCGAGGACGTGTATAACTCTTTTGCCTCGCTTTGTTCTATTTTTCGCAGAACTTATCGGTCGATGAACCCTCACTCTCGAGCTGTCGATTTTTATCCCTTCTTCCCTAACAATTCGCTTGCGAATTCACCAAGTCATCGTTGTCCCGGCTTCGGCCTTAAGAGAAGGTTGCGTACACATCAACCTTCTTGCGGGACCCTTTTGAAATGGTATAAGAGGACCTAATTTATAGCTGACTCCAACCCCCCGACCGATGAAACTTTAGATACAAAATCCACTTCAATGTCATTTCTTCCTTTGAAGACTCTGTGCGAGCTTTACACATGGGTCAGATCTTTCTCTGAACCCACTTGATGTCCCCTCTGTGTGTCGTCCAGCTTCCCCGGCGGGTCCGCCCTGCCAACTCACCAACATTGTTCTACTCCCCTTCTTTTCTGCGGTCCTTCTTTCTTTAAAGCTCGTTTTCATAACCTTCGCTCCCTACCTGGCTTCGCGAGTATCTGGATGTTCCCCTAAGTTAGAAGATCCGCTCCCCGCCCGGAGAATGGATTTTCGTCGGAGCAACCCTCCCCAATCACCTTCTTTAAATCTTCGAGACGTTTTTTTCAAAAAGATCCCTCAATCTTGTTGGCCATGTGCTCGCGCCTCCCCGTGAAGAATCCCCCTGCTTATACCCCCCCGAATTCCCTTTTTCCCTCCTTTCCGACCGAAAAAAAGGGCCCCCTATTCGTTTTGCCCTCTTGGCGCTACCGGTTCCTGGAGATACCGACGCGTTTTTTGCGCGTCCGATTTAGCGCCCAACCCTTCCTGCATCCCCCTTCCTTTTCTTTGAGTGGGGATTGGTTACCCTCGTGGTGTGCCGCTCGAGGCCCGCCTAAGATAAGAAGTCCCAACCCCGATTTGCCCCCCCCCCTCGCCCTCCGGCCGTTCTTTCCTCTCCCGAATTCTCTTAAGAATCACAATGCCCAATCCGAAACTTTTATTCCTCTTTCGAGTCTGCGTCATCCTTTTCTGTCCCACTCATACTTTGATGAAAGTACTGATAGATTTCCTTTTCTGCTCCCCCCCCCTTTCCCTCCCCCCCTTTTTTCCTGCTGACGCGTTCCCCATTTTCCCCCCACCTGGCATAAAGCCTGCGTGATACGCACGTTCCCACTGCTCTTTTCCCCTCCCGGGAACGAAGATCCTCTCCCTGAAGTCTGACCCAGGCTCTCCTTATCTCCCCTTCTTCCTCTTTTTTCCTCTAGATTCGTCCCGTAATGATTTCCTTCTTTGTGAAGATCGTCCTGCAATAAACGCTCCCGAGAGGCTTGTCCAGCGCCACCCCCCCGTTTTCTGGTCTCCCGCGTCCCGATATTTAAAACGTGAATGTAAGTTTCCCCTTTTCTTTGAACCTTCACCGGTCACCTGGAACGCTTTCTCTTATTTTGTTGATTTCTCTCCTATGGTGCCACCCTCGCAAGCACGCTTACTATCTAGTAAGAACTTCTCCGCGGTCTCTGTTGGTCTAAAAGGATATTCTCGTCAGCCTTTTTTCCCTCTACTCTAGGGACCCCAAGTAGGCGAAAGCGGAGTTGCTTTTACTTAGCGGAACCCGTTGCTGTCCCCTCCAATCACCAGGGAGCTCGTGAGATTTTTCATTAAATTCCGTTTTGTCTCCTTTTCCCCCGGGTCCTCTTCCCCCCGCTGCCTTTCCTTCTTCCTTTCAAAGTAGTACAAGTCGACCAATTGCTCGAGCCACGACAGACGGCCCTGCGTAGTTTTTTCGTTATCCCCGCTTTTTTCCCTTGAGTTTTCACCCAGCACGCTTTCTGCAGAGATGACCC
>Ga0179591_1323818_pt1 | contig 11090 bp, 15 predicted proteins | sample CZOMad2_1_08_16f_FD_182891 | JGI IMG/M metagenome (GOLD analysis project Ga0179591, IMG submission 182891) | Vadose zone soil fungal communities from Angelo Coast Range Reserve, California, USA - CZOMad2_1_08_16fungal (PacBio error correction) | ecosystem: Environmental > Terrestrial > Soil >... | reverse complement strand
CTCCCCCCACCTCCTTTTCTTCCGATTTATTGCCCCCAACGGTTCCTCTTTTCCGCACTCGGCTACAATCTTTTTCTATTTCCCCTACACATGGGATGTCCCACTTTTTGTTTTTTAGTGCGCATATTTCACCCTTTTTTAGGCCCCTCCCGGGTGACGGTGCCCCCCCGCAGCCCCCCCCCCCAGGAGTTTGTTACCGTAGTCCCGAATATGCCCTTCTTTCGCGGGGTTGTTGACCAAGTCTTTTTTTTTTTTTTTTGAACCCCCCGGAATGTTTCCCTTCTCAAGTTTACTTAGGTAACTTTTTTCGTTCTGAGAATTTGGTTTTTTTCTTTCCTGTGATGTTCCACCGGTGATGTCTTCACTCTCATTCACCTTTCCCAGCAACCCCCTTTGTTTTCTTTCCTTTACTCCAGGCCCTTTTTCCCTTCGAGGCTGGGACACTCTAGGGACTTTTCAATCCCACGCTCCCAAAAGTCCCCTTTGATAGGTTATTCTCTTGTACATTTTGCGGTGGATTCCCTTTGTAACTTCATGACCTTCTCATTTGAGTTAATTCCTCTTTGCTCCCCAGCCAAATTTTGGAGTCCTTCTAGGAGACCCCCTTCCCCCCCCTGATTTGACTCTTAAGTTTTCCTTGTTTTGCCCACCAGACCCCGTCACTTTCTCTTAGGACGGCCCCCCTTTTTTTTTTTAGCTGTTCCCCCCCCCACTTTCCTTTTCTTCGGTCCCCCCAACCTGGTGCCTCTTCTAAAAAGCCGCCCGTTGTCCTTTACGGCGGATCAGGTTTTTCCACCGGTTTGAGGTGTCCCCTTCCCTATCTTTTTCGATAAACCTCCCTCCTTAACCCTTCTCCTTTTTCGACCCTTCAACCCAAATTCCTGTGGATTTTTCTTCTTGACCCGCAGTCCCCCTCATCCTCGCAAAACACCCTCCCAATCCCCTTTTCAAGGCGAATAGGTTTTCCCCTTTGAGTGATCCCCTTTTTTTTTTTTTTCCGATCCCCCCCGAGACATCCCACAGTCCCCCCTCCCCGATTTCCGGAAACTTTTGACACGCTTTTTCTTTTTTTTTTTTTACCGTCCTTTGGTGCGGCCTTTCTTAACTGGTCCCACTTCTTCCACACCGTTCACCCCCCTTTTCTTTTTTTTAGTGCTTACACAGGTAGGCTCCTTTTTTGGACCTTTTTTTTAACGATAGCCTGTTTTTTGTTTTTTCCCCCTGTTGTTGATTCCCCCTTCTTGACGGGTCCCGTCTTTTTCAGAATTGAGAGCGAACACCCCCTCCTCTTCTTTGTTCCCCTTTTAAGTTGCCGGCGTTTCGGGGGCTTTTTTTGGTTCTTTCCCTTGTTCTTGCGCCTTCTGGGCTTTTTTTTTCTGCCTTGTCCCCTCAGACGAAGCGCCCCTCCAGGCCACTTTGAGCCCCCCCCACCTTACAAGTTTTTCCCTGAAATGCCGGTCTTCGTATCCCCTCTTTTACGCTCTTCTTAACCCCGTCCATTAGGACCTTACCCTCCATTCTTTCTTAGTCCCGTGCTTAAAAAAACTTCCCTCCTTTTTTACGCGTTGTTCCCATTTTTTAAGCCTACCCCTCCAAGTTTTCCACGGGTGTTTTTCAGAAACCCCCCTTCGACGGTCTGTGGCCCTTTTTTTTAATCCTGTCTTTTTGGCTCGCTTTTTTGTTTGACTTATGAAGCATTCCTCTCCCGATTTCCAGACGTCGGTGTTTCCGTTTAGTTTGCTGTAGAGGCCCCACGGATTTCACGGACGAAACCTCAACCTTGTCCCCAAGTTTTGTGTTATTTCCAAGGGTTCCCTCTAGCAGGTTTTATCCCAGATTCGCCTTTTTTTTTTTTACTTTTGCCGTTCTCTTTTGATCCTTCCCCCGGAACGGCCTGTGGTTTGCTGGAGGCTGATTGACCTTGTTTTACTTTTTTTTTCGAACGGAAAAAGTCTTCCCCCCTTTTTCTTTCTATTGGCCCCTCCTACGACCCTGTTGCCCCTTTAGTGAATTTTTTTTTTTTTCACAATCTTTTTCCCCAAGACCGTTCCCTTGAATTTGTCTTTCCCCAGGCTGACCATCACCCTTGTTCCGGCTCACCCCCTATTGTTTCCTAGACTTGTTTTAGAAGTCGTTTTTTTTGAAGGTCGGGCTTTAAATTGGAGAGGGTCTGTCCCGGTTTTTCTCCCCGGCCCCACCGGGTCCCTCCCCCCCTCTTTATGGGCCCTCTTTCATTTTTTTTATGCAGGTTTGTCGAACTTTGGTCTATCCTTGGACATGATGTTTTTTTTTTTTTTTTTCTGTTTCTTTTTTTGATCCTTTGATTTTTGGATCGTAGAATCCGGAGCCCTTAAAGGCAATGCCCCCCAAGGCACGGCCTTAACTGGTCTTGGCCGATCGATTTTTTGAAATTTTCTGCCGATTTCCAATCCAAAACTTTTTTACAGCTGCACCCCCCTTGAAAAATCCCTTTTTTCCGGAGTGTTTTTTTTTCTTTTGAGTCTGAGTTTTCCCCCCCCCCCCCCGATATTCATATATCCTATTTTCCCCCTAGTTTTTTTGTTTTTTTTTTTTTGCTGAACGAATCTTTGACTCATTCCCCCCTAACCTCCACCAGCCGTGTCCCCTTTTTAGCTTTTCTCTTTTTTTTTTTTCTTTATGGCAGTTTCGCCCTTTGAATTCCTCTTTTAAGGTCTTTCCACACCATTCCTCCGTCTGGTTCCCTTGCTGGTTTTGATTCCCTCTCTGTGAGAGCATACTTTTTTTTCCTCCCTGTCCGGCTCTTTGATTCATTCAGGTCCCCCCCAAACCGAGTTTGCCTTAACAGTACTTTTTCCCCCCAAGCTGCAACTTCACCTGGGGGGGGCCTTTTTACCACGTTTTTTTTTCCCCTCGTCCCTTTTTTCACAGTTTCAGCCAATCCGTCCCCATAAAAGTCTCTCAAATTTGGTCTCCAGTGACCTCCCCCCTTTTTCTTTTTAACTTCCCCTCGGGTTTTCGATTTTCTCAGTTTGTGCTTTTCACCCCGGCTCTTCCTAGGTCCTTCCCTCCCATTCCTTCTCGATTTGGTGTCCCAGCCGTTGTTCTGCCCCCCGTTTTTTTCACGGAACCCTGAGGCCATTATTCCTTCCCCGAAGTTTCTGTCGTCCCCCCAGGTCTTCACCTTGGTTTCAAGGGAAATCTTCTTTTGGTTTCCTTTGTGGTTTCTTTTCTTTGCCTGTCTTCCCTTGACTCACGTAACTTTCGTCCGTTTTGCCAACTTTGCGGGACTTCGGTCTCCCCCTTGTCCGCACCTGTGAACTTTTTTTGAGTTTGTTGGTGCTAGGAAGTCTCCCTCCGTTCCCCACCACCCATCGACCTCCAGGAAATAGCCAATTCTTTTTCCCCACACCCCTCCCTCGAATCTCCGTTCAGATCCCTTGCACTCATATACATAGAACCCAGAACTGCCTTACAGCCGAGCGCTCGGGAGGAATCCTACGGAAACCCTTCCCGCTGATTTAACCTCTCGGACCGGTCTTCTGCCTAGGGTTCCGGACTCCCTCTCCCAGTGAACGCAGACCTTCCCATTCCCGCAGGACTCTCATCCTGATTTCCTTTTGCACTTGTTTCCTGTGAAACAACTAGGGTTAAGCAATCTCACTGGTTCTTTGTAGTCTGTGTGACTGTCGCATGTGGGGCCCTCACTAGTTGGTTGCTCTGGAGGTTGTGACACGAGGATTTTTTTCTTTGAAATTTTTCCCCCCTTTTTCTTTCCAATTTCTTTTCCCCTGGTGATCTCCTTTTTCTTTTCTCGATGAATCAGGTGGATGGTCTTTTTCGTACCAGTGGTACTCGTGTTTTCTGCCCCCCCACGAAAGTTATATCCCCGTCACCCCTATGACAGGACCCCTTCTTTGAACACCAAACAAACCTCACCCCAGACAGCCACAGGACCAACTAAGACAACCCCTACAGTTGGACTTTGCCAACCCTGTGTCCTGATTTCTAGTTTAACCAAAATATTTTGCAAGCTCAGTCCTTTTTTTAGAAGTTCTTCACCTCCTTTCTCTCCCCAAACTGCTCCCGACCCAACCTTTTTTTTTAGCGTGTTGGGGGGGGTTTTTCTTCAAAAAGGGCTGCTTTTGTTTCTTCCCTTGGATCCCCCCCGTTTCTTTGTCTGCTATGCCCTCACGCTTTTCCTAAGGACGGGTGCATCATAAGGATTGTACCCTTTTCATTTACACTCTTTTTGCTATTTTTTTTTCCACGTTTCCTTTTCCCTGTTCACGATCGACCTTTTTAGCGACCCCCCGCGACTTAAGAGTTTGGGTCGTTTTTCTTTTTTTGACGGACCGTTGTTCCCTTCGGAATTTTCTTTTTCTTCTCCCGGGGCTTCGGTTGTCTGAGTATTTTCCCCCTGGTGCTCCTGTTTGTTATTCTGGACACGTTTCCTTTGGGTCCTTCGGAACCAAGCCTTTTTTACCACGGGTTCTTCCCGAAGTTTCCCCCAGAGGGCTTTTCAAGCTTCAACTTTTTTCCCCGGAACGGACTCTTTCTTGACTTGCTATTCCCCAAGCTTTTCAGGATAGGCCCTCCCCCTTCTAAAAATTTTGACTCTTCCTTTTTTTACTTCCTCCTTCCTTCTTAGTCTATCTCATCGGAACTTTTTTTCCTTGGCCCCTTTGAAGCCCCCATTTTGCTCTGGATTTTTTATCATAACCGTCTATGTTTTTCACGGTGTGCTATTAAACCGTCCTTTCCCCGATGTTCGTACCCTCCTTTTTTCCAGAGTTGGTCGTTTGTAAGAACCTACCCCTGCACCCTTTTCCTCTCCCCAATCCTGATGAACCTCTTCCTCGCCCTTAACAACCCCGTGTCTATCCTCAATGGCATTTTCTTTCATCCTTGGAAATCGTTTTCCCCCCCCCCCCCCCCCAACCCCTTCCAATGCGTTTTTCGCAGAACCGGGGGCCCTTGTCCGGTCCGCGCTTCCCAGTCGAGTTCCCCCTGCCCCGTTTTTCCCCTCCCTTCCGAGCACCCCGATCTGTTTACACGTTCCGAGTTTGGTGTCCCCACCGTTCTGTGCGTTCCCCCTCCTGAAAAAACTATTTTTTCCCCCTTTAGCTTCCCCCAGTGGACTTTAAAGTTCTTCACCTCCCTTTTGAAGAAGGCTTTTTTTTTCTTCCCGCGATTTGGAGACTCCCCTTTTTTTTCCCCCCTGTTGGTTGCTCAGCCCCGATTTGTCTTGCGCAGATTCTTTTCTTCACTGAGTTTGTTTTCCCAATCCTTCCAAGGGAGGCGTTCTTGCCCGTAAAACGGGACAAGTGGACTGTGCAGCGGATGTTACTTTTGTTTCTAATCCCCCCCTTTGTGCCCCCCCCTTGAAGTTCTTGAGTTTTTTTTTTTCCTTCCCCTGTTTTTTTCCCAAGTGGATCCGCCCAGTGCCTCTTTGCGGACGAGTCCCCCACTTCCACTTTTTTCTCAAAAGGGACCCCCTTTTGGCCAAGGCTCTTTTTTTTTTTTTTCAAGAATTTTTTCTCGTTCTTTTTTAAGGGCCCCCCAAAATCGAACTCCCAAGGAACCCGGTCCTGATTTACTCCTTTCCGTGTCCAGTCGGGGACCCCCCCCTCCGATCTTTCGTAACTTTCCTGCAGGGCCTTCACACAGCGCCCAGCATCTATGGTCTTTTTTTTTAAACCCTGCCGCTTCGCTGTTCCCAAGGCTCGCTGTCTGTCCCTGATGACGTTTTCCCTTTTTTCGAAGTGGGACTCCCTTTTTTTTTTTTGTCAGTCCCGTCCGAACTATCCCCCTTCCTCCAAAAACCTGGTTCCCCCCCCCAGTTGAGGTTCCTATCCTGGAGACACGTTCTGCCGAGGCCCTCCCCTTTTTCCCAGTTTTTCTTAAGGTCCGTTGTTTGATCCGTTTTTTTTTTAAACCCCGGGCCCCCCCCCCCCGCTCCGGTCCCTTCCTGGCCCGGCCCCCCCTCGGAAGTTGTCCCCCCCCTCTCCGGAAAGTTTGCTTCTTCCTCCAAAGCCCGGACCCTCTGTGTTTTTGTTCACATCTTTTTCTTTTTTTTTTTTCCGCCCGGGCCCCCCCCCAGCTTTTTTTGACCCTCAGCCCTTGACATCGCCCCCTTTCGTAACGATGGCTTTCACCCACCCTCCCAAGGGTAAGTTCTTCCCCACTGTCAGCCGCGAATTCTGGATTTGAGGTTCCTGTCTTAGTTTTTTTTTTTAGGAGGGAGGTTCCCTTTGGTGATCATTCTATGGGTTTTCCCCCCCCCACGTCGAACTCACCCTTTTTCTGTCCGTTTACGGGTTGTTATTAAGGTTGGTCTTATTCTTTCTTTCCTTGACTGTAGCAGAAGTGTTCTCTTTTGATGCCGCCAATGTTCCCTGGATCCTTTCCTTTTTTTTTGAAGCCATGTTTTCCTGCACAGGTTTTCGTAATTCCGTAAGTATCATAGATCTCATGCGATACGGTGCGGATTCTCGGCCCCCCCCCTTCAGCGCCTCCCCCAATCCCTGACAACCCCCCCCCCTTCCGGGAGGTTCGTTTTTCACGATACCGCGCTCTAGATCTTGAATTTGTTATCCTTTTCCTTTCTCACTCCCCCCCCCCTTGTTTGTTGTTGTTTTTTTTAATCGCTATTCTAGAGCAACTGGTTAGTCCCCCCCCTAATACCCCCTTGAATTCCTTTGACGTCTTGTCGTTTATGGTTTCTTTCCTGCATGGAGCTTGGTGGTCTTTGGAACATTAATTTTTCTTTTACTCTCGGATCTTTTTCCTTTGGACGGTTGGATTTTCAGCCGTTTCTTCTCCCTCGCGTTCATTTGTCTTTCTAATTCTCTTCCGGCACTTTGATTAAAGCTTTTTCCCGCCCAGAGTTGCCCCCACCGTGCCCCCAAAACCTGTTTCCCACCCTTCTTAAAGTTTCCCTCTAAACGCTTTGGGCTGGGTCATCCCCAACCTTTTTCCCTCCCTAAGGGGCCCCTCTGGACCCCCCTAACCTTTTTATCGACTCTCCCCGATTGGAGCGGTCTTTTTTCGGGGCAGGTCTTTTTTTTTTGTGTCTTTGACCCTTTTCCTCATTAAGCCCTTCGATTACGGCATTTTTGATTTCCGCCGCCCCCACTCCGTCCCGTTTTGCCCCGTAGGAGTGACTGAATGAGGCCGTTCCCCCGCCTTTTCCTTTGAGTTAGCTCCCCCTCAAAAAGGGGTTTGCTCTTTTATTTTGCGGCTCCCCCCTCATTTCCGACCCCCCGGTCTTCCCCTTCTGCTAAAGTTGGAATTCTTCGCCAAGGCCTCGTTTCCCCCCTTTTCGCCATCTTTCTGGGGTCCCTTAAGTTTTCTTCCCTGAAACTTTGATTCTTCCCCCCCCTCTTGCGTGAAAAATTCTGGCGTCCCCAATTTCAGTCATTTAGCCTTTCAGATCCTTTTTCGTTCCCAAAGGAAAGTTCCTTCTGTCTTTTTTTTTTAACTGGTTTCTGCGTCGGTTCCTTTGAGTTACTGGCAAAAGGTTCCCTTGTCAATGATGGAACTACAACACTATTCCCCCTCTCCATCTTTACGAGCGCGGATCTTCCTTCCCAATTCCCTTAGTATTTTTTTTCAATTCTTGTCGATTTTTTCCCCCTTAATGACCCTTTTCGGGGGTCATCTTTTTCTTTCTTGGTTTTTCTTTTTTCTGGGGACTTTTTCCCAATTGCATCCCCCCCCTCCCCAATTTTGCTCAGTAGATTTTTTTTCCCCTGAAAGTGCTTTGGTGTGCTCCCATTTTACCTTTTCCTTTTTTTCCGCAACATTTTTTCTTCTCCTCTGATTTTTTTTCTGGACCCACTAAGCCCATTAACCACCGCAAGCCCCTTCTTTTCTTTACCGTTTGCCGGTCCCCCTGTTTCTTTCGGCCTTTTTTTCTGAATTGGTCCCTCTTTTTTTTCTTTGCTTTTTTTTCGTACGCTTCTGATCTTTAAACCCACCTTTTTCTTTTCCCCTTTAGGTCCCCCCAGATGCTTTTTTCGACTCCCCCCCCTCTTAATTTTCCCTTTGTGGATCCCCGGCCACGTTTTCCTTCTTCCATGTCCTCCAGACCTTTTTTTGCCCGGGCATTCCAAACCCTTTTGTTTCCACTCAGTTTGGTGTCACTTTCGATTTTTCCCCCCACGAGTGACGGTGGTTGTACTGCATTTTCGTTCCCTCCGCGTTCTCCTCTCATTAGGGTTTTTTTTTAGGTTTCCCGATAATACGGTTTCCGTCTGGTCTCTCCGTGCCTCGGGTCTTCTTCCCTAGGTGGAATTCCTCTGTTCTAGAGATTGTCCCCTAGTCAGGGGACCTTTTTCCCCCTTTCAAGACCCTTTTTTGCCGGCTCCGCCGGTGTAGACGGGGCTTTTCCTGGGAAGGAGTTACGTTCCCCTCCGCCTTTTTACAGACTTGAGTTTTTCTTTTTCATTTTATTCCAAATGTTTTTTTTTCGGACTCTTTTCAGTTACCCTCTTTTCTATATCTTTTCCTTCTTTTGTTTTTTGTTTGTTCTCTTTCGTTGACTTTAACTTTCGAAGACCCCCTTTTCGACACCCATGAGTCGGTTCATTTTCAAAGGTGATACGCCTTTTTTTCCCTTTTCCCCCCCTCTCGCTGGCTTCCCTTCCTTTTCCCGGAGAGGTCCTTTTTTGTTTGAGTTTTCCCTTTACATATTTTTTTTTTACCATCTATTTCAAACCCTTTCCGGAGCCCTCCCAACCCCCCCAAGGCAGGGAGAGACCTCACCCTCCCACGGTTTTTTGAACCCTACCAACGTTTCCCCTGCACTTCCCCCCTGGCAGTTTTGATCCCCCCCTTGAGTCCACCCGTCTCCACAAGTCCTAGCCCCCTTTTTTGGAATGCCTTTTCCCCCCCCTTTTTTTCTTGACCGTCCCTCGGTCCCTCAGAGTCCTCCCAAGGCACTCGGTTTTTTTCCGTCCAAAGGTCGTCCCTCAGTTGACCTGAGTGACCTCTTTGCCCGGAAAGTTTTTCCCTTATTCCGCAGATTTTTTTTTTTTTTTGCGTAGGGCGCGCGGCCCCCCTTGCAAAACCGTCATTCTTTGCGGCACCCACCTCTTTCTGATTTTTGGTCGTTTTTCCCCCTTTTGGTGGTTAGCTTTTTTCTTTTTGAAGGTGAGCCCTTTTTGTGAGCCCAGCCCTTTGGAGCACCCTACAGGCAGCTCAAGTCTTCCTTTTGACCCTTTCAACACTTTTCCCCCTTTTCAAATTCCACGGCTTTTTTTTTTTAAGCTTTTTCCGTAGTTTCCCTTCCCCTTAGCGACCATACCTCCAAGGACACGGTCCTTTCCGAATTAACTTGTTTCCTCTTTGAAAAGCATCCTGCTTTCCCCCCCCTCCTTTCCCAAAGGGGCAATTGTCCCGCGCGTCCTTCTGGTTGCCCTTCCCATTTTTGAAAGATGGCCTTTTCTCCTCTCGATTTTTTTGTTTGTCGTATATTCCTACAGGATCCTTCCTTCAATTTTGTTTGGTAATTTTTAGTCCTCACGCTTGCTCAACCCCAAAGGGTATTTTCCTTTTCGCAATGGTTTCCCTCTTTCCGAAGTTTTTTCTCCCCCTTTCGGTCCTTTTTACTTTTCTTGATTCTTCCCTTTCACGACGAGTTTTCCAGAGATGGCGGCCCTCGGTGACTCCTTTTTTCCCCTTTCACAGAGCCCCGGAGGACGTTTCATATTTTTCCCCTCCGACGTTTGCTTCCCTTGTTAGTGTGGTTCTTAGCCCTTTAGAACTCTTTTCTGCCCGCTTTTTCCCCTAGTAGGGCACTCCCCCCCCCTCTCCAGTCTTCCCCCCCCCCCCCTCCCTCTTTGTTCAAAGTTTTAGTACCTCTTTTTTTCTTTTGGATTTTTAGTTAGGAGCGTGCGGGCATTTCGTATAGTGACCCATTTCAATCCCAATTTGAGTTTTTCCTTCCTTCTTTCTGTAAGGGTTCTTTCCTGATAGTTTTTTTTAGGATTCTATTTCCTGGATTGTTCTCCCTTCTTGAGGATCAGTAGTCTTGTTTTCTAGAGTGAAGCCATGCCCCCTGCAACGGCCTTTTTTGGGGGGGGTTCACTTTTAATGTGCCTTCAAGATGATGCCTCTGGCCGACTCACAACTTACTTTCAATCACCCCCCCCCCATAGCCAGTCTTTCTGGTTTGAATTCGTTTTTCCTTTTCTAACATTTCCTTTTCTTAACCCCCCGTTGCAATTTTTCCCTCATCCTCGTTTTTTTGAGAGATCATGTCCCTTTCAAATCGCCTTTCCCCTGTAGAGTTTCCTGCATTCCCATTTCCCTTTTTCTTGTCTTCTTTGTGATTTTGCATTTGGTCTTTTTTTTTTTTTCCTGGCCTTTCAATGCCCCTTCTCATACCATCTTCTTCCTTTGACAGCTTCCCCATTTTTTTGAACTGGTTTTCTTTTTTTTCCCACCGGCTTCCCTGATTCTCCCCCTTTGCTTTTCCGGGGCCTTTTGTCTCCCCCCCCCCTCCTTTTCCTGCTTTACCTTTTTCCCCTGTGTTTCCCCCAGGCTACCCCAGGACATTTCCCCTGCAGTCTAACTGATTTTTTCCGTTAGTCTCCCCCTTCCGCCGCTCCTCCACTGACAAGATGGAACCCCCTGCTTTTCTTCACGTCTTTTTTCCCACGAGTTGTTGAGGACCCCGGTGTTCTTTCCCCCGAGCTTGATCTGTTTTTCCTTTTCCAAGTTAGATCCGGCTTTTTTCTATTGGGGACTTCCCCCCCACCCGAGTAAGTCCTTCTGTTGTTGACATCCAAGAAGTCCTCCTTTCCACCGTGTGAAGGTCTTTCAAAGTTTCCAGATTTCCATTCTTCTGTTCTCCCTCTAAAGGGATAATACTTTTGGCTCCACCTTTTCTTCCGTGAGAATCCTGTTCTTTATCATTTGTTAGAACTTTTTTTTTCCCTAAGCCCCTGGGTCAACCTGTCTGTTTGAGGCGTCTCCCGTCCTTATGTCCCCCCGGAAACCCTCTCCCCAATTTTTTTAAGTGATTTTTTCTATTATAAGGAGTGCAGCCCTTCCACGACAGCACGGTTCCCATTTTCGACGGCGTTCCCCGACTTTGTCCTCTT
>Ga0179591_1312702_pt1 | contig 11090 bp, 16 predicted proteins | sample CZOMad2_1_08_16f_FD_182891 | JGI IMG/M metagenome (GOLD analysis project Ga0179591, IMG submission 182891) | Vadose zone soil fungal communities from Angelo Coast Range Reserve, California, USA - CZOMad2_1_08_16fungal (PacBio error correction) | ecosystem: Environmental > Terrestrial > Soil >... | reverse complement strand
TCTCTTCAATTTAACAGGATTTCTCCACCCCCCAAAGCCCTTCTCCAAGACTTCCTCCTCCCCTTTTGCAGGAACGGCTACAATGACGAAGAAAGCCATTAAAGACATTTCATCCCCAAAGATTAGTACCCCCATACAGGTTAGGTCAACTGTTTTTCCATGAACGCATTTTCTCCCCCCCCCTGCACCTCTTCCCATTTTAGCCTCCGTACTTTTTACCTTCCCCCTCGTTGACAGCACACAGACAGGTCCAATGAAAACTATTCACAAAGCTCCTCACCTTTTCTTTTGTGTTTTTCCTGAGCGTTCCTGCAGACATTTGAATCTCCAGCAACTCCAGCAGCAAAAAAAGCACTCACATTTCACCTCAAAACAATTATCCCCCCGTAAGACGTTTAATCCCTCCCCCTTTCAAGGATCTCCCGCACGCTATCTTGTTTAATAGTCCGCTCCTAATATAGCACCTGTGCACAACTCATGTTGTTTAGCTTTCTTCCTGCTTTTCCCGTGCGCCCAATAATTCCCTCACCCTGCATCTTTCTTTTCTCAGCCCATTCGTCCGTCTCCCCACCTAATATCCCCTCAAAACCTAACAATTTCTCTCAAATGAAACTGACCTACGGGCACCCTATCCTCGCTCATGGCTTGCCAGGTTCTATTATATTGAAGTGAGTTTCTTCCCCCTTGGAAAGCCGACTCCTCAATCAGACAACAGAGGCCGATATCTATTTACTACCCCTCTAAGTCTTGATGTTTCTTTAAGCTCCTCTTCCCAACTTGTACGGCATTTCGCGTTCCTCCCTACAAAAACGGCAAACAGTCCTTTTTTCCTTTGCTGACTATTTCCCCAATTCACTGTATTCTCCTGCACTTTAAAGCAAACGGCCCCGCGGATACCTCCAGCAACATCTGCCTTTCGACAATGTGAATCGAGAACCGGGCAATGCTTTCCTCCGGTGTGGATCTTCCGGATGAAGCTACTTTCACCGACAGCTTTCCTCCAAAGTTCTGTTATTTGATGTTCCCCCCTCCTCACCAAAGGACTCTTCCTTTCAGCTACACGTATGTCCAAACCACCCCCAAAAACCCAACCAACCCCCCCAGCACCCCCCCCACCCCCCCACAAACCACAAACCCAACCCCACCTGCCCAGCGTGGTCAGAGAGATCCCTTTTTCGTTTTCTCATTTATTCTTTGTTTTCTCCGACGTCCACCCCAATGACAGTTACCTCCCCAATCGGCCCACACTCAGGCACAGATCGTTACACACCTGCTTGCCTCCGAACTTGCATCACTCTATCTCCCTTTCAATTTCGCCCCCTAATCCATTTCCACCCCTGGTAAGCATTTTTCCCGAAAAGGCTAAAGCAATACCACCCAACGCATCATCAAAGCAGCACTACCTGTGGAGTGCCCCCCATTCTTTTCCTTTTTTCTTCGTACTTTGTGGGGGGGAGATTATAATCCCTTCACCGGTCCAAGGACAATATCATACATAGCATTTCAACCCCCATAATTTGCATTCCTCTAAGCGCCGGTGCCTATACGCAAACCCTAACACTTCCTCAATTTTTCCTTCCCCGTTATAACCCGCACTGGAACAACCTAGCAAATAGCGAATCAATCTTCTCTGAACCTTCCCCGCCCGCCCTCGCAACTCCTCCTATCAATTTGATTTAGTTCCCCTTCCCTCAAGCCTGCAGATTATCCGGCCTCCTTCGGATATAAAAATATTGGAAGGACTCTCCCTTTTTTTCGAACTGACCGCCCTCAATTTCTCTCCAAGTTCTTTTACTTCGACGACATTCCCCTCCCTCCCTTGTACACAACCAGCCCCCCCCCACACCGTCATTTTGAGAAGGCATGAATAAACGTCCCTCTTTTCTCAAATGATCCTCTTCCCTGATAAGGGCAAGTGTGATCCCTTCTGGTGCCGTCTCTTCGTACATTTGATCATGGCCCCGTTACATCACTTCATGAAAGTTACTACTTTTTCTCTCTCTTTTCCCTCTTTTTTTGGTTTTGTCTTTTAATCTGTCGATGTCTGCCCTTTTCTCTTTTCCCGCTTCAACTAAACGATCCCATTCATTATTTTCTCAATGCGTTTACTTTTGTCTTTGTTGAAGTTTTTTATTCAAGTTATCTTCTTCTTCATGGTATAAACTCCTTTTTGTTGTCATATTTGGTCCCTTTTTTTTCCTCGGCGAACCTTATCCTTTCTACTTTCAATTCCCTCACTCCCGCTTGCTTTAATAACCCCTTCTCTTATTTTTATACTAATTGCAGCAGTTCCCCCCTTCACTGCTTGCGCCTTCACGACTAATCCTATCCTTTTTTTTTTTTGGGGCTTTTCTTGTCGCTTTAAGATGATTTGGTCTCCTCTGCATAAATTTCTGTTTATGACAAGTTTCCTTACCCCTGTCATTGGATGCTAGTTCCTCCTCCTCGCCGTCCATCTTTTTTAAAGTCACTGCCTTTCTTTTTCTTTTGCCCGGTTTTTAAGGTATTAATAGGTAAGCAATACTCTTTTTTTAGGAACTGGTTTCGTTATGTCGGTACATGGTGGCACTTTGCTTTCAGCCATATCCCCTTCTTCTCATTTTTTCTTCAGTTTATAAATTTTTCGTGCTCTCACTTGAGTGTCCCAAAAAATCTTTCTTTTTTCTAAGTTCAACTTTGAAGGTGTGTCGCGTTTTCGTGTCACCGTCTGTACCTCGCTTCCGGTCGTCTTGTTTCCTTTTTCCCCCAGAAGTTTTTCCTCTACCGCAATTGTGCTTTAAAATCGCACCTTCCCTTTTTCGGACCAGCTCTTACACTTTATTCCTTTTTCTTTACGATTTCTTTACACTCCCTCTACAGCCTTTTCTGAAAGGGAGGTAGCTCCTGTTTACGTGATGCCTAATTCATCTACCTTAATCTTGTTATTTTTCGCATGTTCCTTCGGTCCTTTTCATGTTTCTTTTACGGTAATCGTTTCTTTCCAAAACAGTTCATTATTTCTTCTGCTGTTCTCCCTTTGGTTTGTTATCTTCTTTGCCTGATCTCTTTTCTTTGCTTCTTTCTCCCTGTAACTTTTTCATGCCTGTTCAAATTTTTATGCTTATTGCTTTACGTTTTGCACCCAGCTCTTCTCTGTTTTGTTCTGCCTTTTTCGTACGTATACTTTCCTAGTGTAATATTCTCACCTGCTACAGAGAGACTTACCCGTGGACAACCCCCCAGCAATTTCTCTCGGCTTCTCTGGTGCTTTCCGGGTGAATGTTTCATATAACCGTTTAAATTGTTTTTTCCCCATTTTTGCTGCTTCTTTACGGGCTCATTTACTTTTCCATTTCCTTCTCCCACTGTTTGTCCTTTCAGATTCCCCCCCACAGTATTTTGCAGGTTCTGCTATTCTGGGTTTCACTATTTCAAAGAGATGTCCTTCTTTACTCTCCTTGTTAATTCGCTTTGTTTCTTTTCGGCACTTGCCTTTCGTTTTTTCTTTCCTTTGCCTTGTGTTCTTAATATTTCTTGAGCTGTTCCCTAATTTGCTTCCGCTCAAGTCATCTGCTTTTTAGTACTTCTCAGTTTTTTTCCATCTCCTTTTTCCTTGGTTGTGTCGTGTTCTTATTTTCCCCCAAGCCCTTTATAAACTACCTGTGCATTGGTTTTCGTGGCTTTCACAACTCTGCCTTTTTTTTGCTCTGCAGTCTTCCCCTGTCCTTTGGGTTCTCCTGTTCTTTCCTTGTTGATTTTTTTCCCTTTGGCATTTCATCTTTTTTTTTTTTTTTTTGGTTAGCATATCCAAAAAAAGCGGCGATCTTGCATAATACTTTTTTTATCTCTCTTTTCCTCCCGTTGTTTTTTCCAGTAAAGCCCGAGTTTTTTCTTCTCAGATTCCAACTAAACTTCTCCCTCTGAATTCCCCCTTCTCCCCTTAGGACTGATCAACTGGAAGAAGAAGAAAATTTCCTTCATTATTGCCCCTACCAAGAGTCTCGACTTTTGCGCTGTTCAACTATCTCCTTTTTCGCCACGATGACCCCAACATATTTACTTTCCTTTTACTTTCCCCCATCCTTACAAACTCTTCAAGCACACAGCCAGTCCCAATGAACCCCCTCAACAGACTGGTTTTTGAAGAAGTTCTACTCTGAGCTAGCCTGCAGTCCCCTTTCACTCCTAAAATTACACGCGAAAAGCCACGCACTTCTAAAGAAATAGGAACCTTTCCGATTGCCGTGCAAACAACTCATCCCAACGGCCTTTTTTACCCCTGGTTAATCAACTTCTCCAAAAGCACAACCCTTCACTCGGGCTACCAGGTCCTTATCGCACTGCCAACCACCCCTCCACTGTTGTATTCGCTGCCGGCGGCAATTCTTCTCAACCAGAAAGGTTCATCTCCAAAGACGAACTTTCCTTTAGCTTGAGCCCGTAGAATTACACCCGCATAGCAAGCCCCCCTACCCACGGTTACTTCCCTCACGACTTGGATTCCTCCCGAGCCCATTTTGCTTCCTTTGTTTACAGCTCAGGGAGTATCTCTATGCTTTTTCGGTGCGAGGCTTACCTGTCCCCTCTTTGTCCGATCCCAAAGTAAGCAGTAGAGAACTTGCTGGGTGCGGCCCTTTCTTTTCAATATCCATCTGAATCACACTTTCAGGCATTACCAGACCGACCGTCCCTTCAAGTTTTTTCTCCTATCCGGTTCCTAACCCCGTACTAACCGATGACTACTCTGCCCCTGTTTCAAATCACCGGTCCCCCGTACCTGGATAAAATGATCACAGCCCCCGGTAATTCTTTGAACGTGAGAGATTTTATGCTTTTCTTCCTTGGCTATCCCACATAGTCGTCTTATTGAGCACTGTCATGTAAGAAAAGGTAATTCCCGTTCCCCCTTTAGGAATGGACGATATTCCTCCCCTAAAGGCCATCGCTTTCATGCATACGGGAATTGCATTCTTTTTACAATCCCAGGCAAAAGGTCTTTAAGGCTCATTCCAGGTTCTAACACCCAACCAACCACACAACCCCACAAAACCCCTCCCCAAAAACCACACCCCCCCCCCCACCCCCCACACCCAACCACAACACAACCCCACCACCCCAACCCCACCCCCCCCCCACCCCCCTCCCCACACCCCCCACCCCCCCCCCCCCCAACCAACTTTAGGTACAGCCTTTCTAGGTTACACAACCTCTTCTCCCTTTCTGGAATGACCTTCTCAAGATTTGGGACACTCATCCCTTTCACTAAATTTATACGCTGAATACGCCCCTCCATCCGATATTTTCCTGCACTCCCCGTTCAATCCTGAGCAGAATATTTTTTTTAGTTGCACAGACCCCCTTACAGACATCAGCCTCGAACTTCCGCTATCTCTTGCCCTAACCCCCCGCTTAAGACCCTTTTCCCAATCCCCCACTACTTTATGGTCTAATAAGAGGAGAGATACACGCCCCTGCAGCACAAAATAAATTCCAAGTTCCCACCTTTACCTGACCCTTTATAGCAACCTGCACCAAATCCCTCTGAACCCTACCCCCCACAGCAAGTGCAAAACACTTTTCCTCAAAAGGAACACCTCTCTTGTAGGATTAATTAGTTTTTTCTCGATTTTTGACCTTCCTTGATATAACTTTTCTTTCACGAATTCCCGGAGCAACGTTCAATTATCAGAACATTCCCCTCTATCCAAGTTTTTTTCCTCACCCATCAAACTGCCGACCTCAAATTTTCCACCCACTTTCCTATTACAAAACCCCCAGGATTTATTCCTCTGAATCCCCTTGATTCCCCCTCCCCCCCCACACTTCCAATGTGCTCTTTAGTGTGATCGTTTTTTTTTTTTTCGGGTACTGTAAAGTACAGCTCATTCATCGTTCTCAGTTCCCAGGTTACAAGCACGTCTTTTTTGTTTAGATTTTCTTTTGTACTTTGTTGACTGGATGTCATGCCCCCTGATCTGTAACCTTTACGACTTTGCTTAACCAATGACCTCCCACTTGCTTATCTGATCACCTTCTTTTCTAATGTGGGTACCTTACATGACGTATCTTACTTTCCATGCTTCTCCCCCCCTCAGAACGGTTGTTGGTTAATATTTTGTTCCCCTTTGCTTTTGTTTTCTTTGTTCCAAAAACTTGGCTTCCCCAATTTTTTTGCTTCCCTTATTATCACTTCCTCCTTCTTACCTCTCGCCGGGTAAAACTACATAATCACACTCTTATTTTTTCTTTTTCCCTTGTGTTTCGGGCTGTTTTGTCCTTTGCAGGGTTTTTTTTAGTTTTTCCTAGTTGTTCTTTTGTTAGTCTCAAACTCTTGCCTTTTATTTGGTGCTGCAGGGATTATCGTACCTCTTTTCAAGTCAAATTCTTTCATATGTTTTTTTGCGGTGTTTCCGTCTTTTTTTCAAGCCCTAATATCCTTGTATTGGTTCGGTGTCGGTCTGTTCCTTCACTCACAGCCCAATATGTCTGTGCTTTCTGGTTTTCTTTATTTCTCTTAATCATTCTTCCGTTTTCATTATTAAGTTTCATTTGATGATGATCCCCAAAAATCTTTTTTTAAGTTCATTACCTTCTGCAAGCAGGTGGTGAGTGCTGTGCCTGTGGTTTCCCTCCTTTTGCGTTCTTGCTTATTTGTAACATATCCCGCTCGTTTTCCATTGTTTATTTAAAAAGAATGCCCGTATGTCTCGGTACTCGCTGGCCTTTTCCTTTATTTCTTCTTCTTTTTGCTTTCTCTTTCTCACCCTCTTCACATATATGTCGCACTCCTCTCGCGCCTTCCTTTCCCTTCCCGTAACAAGATCAGCATTGCCTCTCCCTCAAGTTTTGGGGGTTTTTCCCTTTTTTTCTACAGTTGCATATTTTAGTTATCTCTGATTTTTTCGCCTGATCTCCCAGGGATTGTTGACTTTGCCTGTGTGCCCGTTCAATTCGGTAAACGTCCTTTTCTTCTGTAAATTGTTAATTTTTCCTTTTCCCTAGCATTTTAATTCTTGTAGTCCTAGTTCTTGCTTGATGACTCTTATTTTGCTTACAGGTCTTTATCCTTCACAGGATCTTCTATTGAATATACGCCCTGCATTTACATCTTTTTTTTCTAGTTTCCTGATTCTGCCGCCCCGTCAGATAACTTTTCATAAATTTTGTCTTGCTTTGCGTTTTGTCCTACTGGCTCAAGGTGCTACCTTACAGTATTTTTGCCCCCCCATCGTTGGTTTCACTGGGTTTTTTTTCTTTCCTTTAATCAGTGAGCTTGTTGGCCGGTGCTTTTTCCTGGGAGCCCCTATTTCAAAGATAAGCCTTTTGTCTTTTTTTTCCTGAAAGTTTTATTGTTCCCTTCCCCGTTTATTTTTATTTCTTAGGATTGCGCTTTTGCTGCTCTTATTGCTTGAGAATACTTCTGCTCCCGCTCAAGTGATAGTAAACATTCCCCTCATCAGGTGTTGTGCCTTCCCGTAGTTCTTTTTTATTGTTTTTTCTTTCTCTTTGGTACTTCTGTCTTATTCAAGTATGGTTCTTGCGTTCTTACAAACTTCTGCCGGTTGGAACTGCTCTGCCCCCTGATTTATACCTTTCATCATCTTTTTTTTTTTTTTAATGTTTTTTCTTACTTTTCTTTTTTGTTTTCCTGTTTCTCTCATAACTCACCACTCCTGTTGGCCTGATTCCTACACTTGTGGGTAAATCCTCCTCCTCCTTTCGGGTGTTTCTCTTCACAGGCTTTTCACGGTCTTTAGATGAACCCCCCCCACAAGAAGGCTCAACGCATGCCGCACAGTGCAGGATCCCCCCCTTCGCATCCTCACCATTAAAAGACTGCAAGAAACACCCCCCAGCTTTTACAACCGTAAGTCGGTTTCCCGCTTTCCCTACTAGAGAACAATGCATTCTTACAGCTTTTTACCCCCCGAGCTCCACCCTATGCAACAATGACCCCTTTTTCTCCAACCTACTTTTTTCCTCTTGCAGAAGCCCCCCCTTGAATTCATGTTCTCCCCAATCCACCTGCATAATTATTTTCCTCCATCCGCAAAAGCCCATCCCCTCCCAATAACTCCTGGCAACAATTCCCCGTCACCCACATTCCGACGTGATCACAACCCGCATTACATGGTTACATCCCTTCCGCTCGGGTACTCTTTGAAATAGGTACCTTCCCAAAACATCTTCTCCCCTTTGTCTGAGCACGATTCCTTGAACTCACCCCTTGATCAACTCAATTACCAACCTTCAATTCCCCCTCCCTTTTTGTTTTTCGCCAGTAGCCTACCCCCCCCCCCCCCCATTCCCTTTCACCCCTCTCCCCTGAACCGAATAGTAACGGCACCTTCTAGTCTGGAGACCTGCTGGAGTATTGTTCTCTCCTTTATTCTATTATGGGTCTGCTTATTCCACTCCCCACAATAGCCGCACTCCTCCTACATCACAGCGATCAGTCTGTATTACTACAAAGTCCCAGAGACCTCCCGGGGTTTTTTTTTTTAGCATTGACTAAATTCTTCCCCAGATACTGCTTCCCCAGGCAGCTTTCCCCCCTCCCCCCCCCTTTGTTTAATATCAGGCCGTCCACATCGACTAACCCCCCCCGCCCTCTCTTTTTTTTTGATCAAAATGAAAAAAAGGCTGATTGCTGAACGTTCTCCGTTGCCTTTTCCGTCTTTACGGTGTAAGGAATGAAGGCTATCCCCCTTACACTTGACATCCATTTTCTCCCCCCCCCACTGTGTCTTTCTAAACGTTCGGTCGTACCCCTCTCACAATTCCATACTTCAAGCATCGCTTGTTCCGCGACAAGGGACGGGGCATTCGTTTCTAAACATGGCCCCACTCCCTGTGTTCCCCTCACCATGCCAGGTGGCGCCTTTTACAATTTTTCCCCTCATCTCCCCCTTGCTTGCCCTGGAATGAACGTACCATCTTCCCTATTTTTTTTTACCTTCTCTTCCCATTCTTAATGCCCAGAACATGAATACGTTTCCGCTGGTCTCGACCCAAAAGGCTCCTGCCAATACCAAGTTGCAACCCTCCTCCCTGCATCCTTCCCTTTTTGGAGTGAACTCCTATGTATCAACCAGTTCCCTTCTCTTTTTGCTGCCCTGCCTGCATTAAACTGAAAAGGCTCGCAAAAAGTCCACTCGCCAATTCCTTTTTGAACGTCCTAAGTCCCTTCTGAACCTCTCCCTGCTTCTCCCAGCCTCCCTAAACTATCCCCAAGGAAAAGTAGTGTATGGCCAACTGTTCTCACTCCGTCCCATGAAACATCTTTGGTTTCATCCCCCGTAACCCTTCCCGCCACCGCCCAAGTGCAAACCCTTTCCCTCCAAAGGAATACAGATTTTTTTTATAGTTTTGAAAGCTTTCCTTTTATACGGCTGATCTTGATTTTACCCTCTTCGAACTCCTTTCTAGCACTTCACCGAATTCCCCCCTCTGGAAATTGAATCCAAGTTTTTTCTCTTTCTTTTTATACAATCCGTCCCTCTTAACCCTTTTCAACCCAACCAGGATTTTTCCCTCTCTAGGTCATGTCCAAGTAATTACTTAGCTTTCAACTAAACCCCACGCTCCATTTCAAAAGGCCCTCAGAGGCTTTTTTGCCCTTTTCTCGTCGTTTGATCTTGGAGGATTTTTTTTTCCACAGAATTTCCCTCCCTTTGCTCTTCTTCCCGTTCTCCTCCGGTGTTTGTTGTTCCCTGACTCTCTTTGCTTTGTAACAATGAGGTTCCTCTGTTCCCTATTTTGTCATCACCCTCTTTTTTAACGAATCACTGTTGCCTGCTTTTTCTTTTTTTTTTTGTTCATTTGTTTAAGGGGGTAATCAACCTGCTAGTCTTCCCTTTTAGTCATCATTTTTTCTTTTTTCTACTTGAAATTTTTTTGAATTTTTTTCTTTGTGTCCGTTTTTGTATCGTTGATGTAGTTCTAATCAACAATTCTTTTTAATGTCAATGTTCTTTATTCTTTGCCTTTTAATACCCCTTCTCCTTTTTCTCCCGAGTACATTCTTGCAGCCTCTCCTAATAATCTACACGTATTCCTTTTTCTTGCAAGTGCTCTCTGCGTGGAGGTGGATTTTTTCTTTCCACTTGATAAGATGTTCTCCCTTATAAAGTGGTCCCCTTTTTACTGTAACCCCCCCCTTCTGGCTTTATGTCGGTGATTCTTATCTCTCCTTGCTTATTATCCAGTCAAAGTTTTAACACACGAACCTTTCCTCTCTGTTTTTTTGCCCTCTTTTGCACTTTTTTTCAGCAATCTTCTGGTTTCTCTTGTGTACTTGTTTCCATCCCAGAGTAAAATATTCTTTTGTGATGGTTGCAATTTCTTGATGTAGTCCCCCCTCAGCCTTTTTTTTTTTATTTCTTCATTCTTCCTGCACATGCTTTTTTTCCCCCCCTGTATTTCTAGTCGCAGGTGTGGTGATGCTTTTGTTGAGTGTGTGTTGCCCTCTCCGTTCCTTTGAGGAACTTGCTTTTTTTTTTTTTTTCTTTTAACCCTTTTAGTTATTCTCCTTTTTTTCCCATTGTGCTTTGCCCATGTTCTGACCAGACTTTGCCTTGCCTCATTACGTATGCTGTAATATGCTTCTCATTTTTTGCTGCTGTCGCCGAATTTTTCTAACCCCCCTTTTCTTCCATGACTTTATCTTTTCCGTCCAGTTTCAGTTACCACCCCGTTACACTGAGAAAAGCCTTGTTTCGCTTACTTTCCTGCTAACGGGTTTTTTTTCCGGACCACGTTGTCCTTTTTTCCGTGCTTTACAACAGTTGTTCTTTCTTTTCTTTCGACCAGTGCGTTTGTTCCTGCCCCTTTTTCCTTCTGTGCCGCCCCTCTTTTTTAGTATGCGTAAACCCCCTCCCAATTTTCTTCAGAGCTTTTGCCCCGTGCATGCACCCGCATACAGTTATTCCTGCTTAATTTTTATAGTCCCCTATGTGTTGTTTTATTGTGCTCTTTTTCTTTTGGTTTTGTCCCGTGGTTGCATATAATACTCCTGTCTTAACCCAATAACTTCTCCCCAGCCAGGCCTTTCAGCTATTCCGTTATCATCATAGGTTCGTGTTGGCGTCATTTTGAGGCAAGGTTTTGCC
>Ga0179591_1372526_pt1 | contig 11091 bp, 11 predicted proteins | sample CZOMad2_1_08_16f_FD_182891 | JGI IMG/M metagenome (GOLD analysis project Ga0179591, IMG submission 182891) | Vadose zone soil fungal communities from Angelo Coast Range Reserve, California, USA - CZOMad2_1_08_16fungal (PacBio error correction) | ecosystem: Environmental > Terrestrial > Soil >... | reverse complement strand
ATTTACTTCTCCTTCTTGACTTGGCTCGGATAAGACTCCATGCTGCCGTGGCTTTATTGATCCTGCGAGAGGAGATGTTCAACATTATTGGAATCTTCAGAGTTTTTTTACTGTGGGAGATATCAGGTCCCTTCGAGGGACTCCCCTCCACAGATCCCTCCCTTTACGATATAGAAAGAAAAGGACCTTCCTTGAGTTGGCGAAGGGATGCGATCTTTGCGCCACCCCCTTTCCCTTCTCAGGCGATCTCAGCGCTCTGACGAACGGTTTCATTCTTTTCTCCGACAGCGAGACGAAGGTTCTCCTTTTCTGAGGATCAGCCCTCTCCGGCCTAGCCTCCCTCCTTTCCAGGAGGCGCTCTCAAATGCGAGACTTCTCTCCCTCCTCCCAAATCAGTTCCTTCCGGCGGCAGGGCATAAGCTCGCCTCGTGTATACTTTTTTCTTGTGCGTAGGAGCGTTTGCTCTTTTTCCAACTTAGATTAGATTCCCCTTCCCGTTTTTCCCTCCGCGGACCAGGGATAAGGTTTCTCCTCCCTCTTGCTCGGCCAGAATTTGGTTAGTTCAAAGGAGCCCCTCTTCCTCCTTTACTTGAAATAGAAGACCGCAGCGCGCGGCGTTCGGTTTTCCCCCAGCACACAGTCAGGGAGCAACCCTTTTCTTCCTTGCGCCTCTTCGCTTTCTCCGTGTAGGGAGTTCACCAGAGGCAGCCCTTTCCCTCGGCGATGCGGTGCAGAACACCCCCTGGAGGTACAGGGCCCCTGTTCCCCTGTTGAACACCGCCAGCGCCGAAGGCCCCCTTCTTCTCCAAGCCCGTGAGGCAAGGTTGAGTTACAAGGCGTGATAGAGACCCTTGTAACCGGTTTTTCTCTTATGACCTCCCCCTTTTCCTGAACATAGGCACGATCATTTCCCTTCTCTCAGGCCCGAGACGAGGGAAGACGGCCTTTTTTTCTTTTTAGTCTTTCTTCCTCTGTACATTGATATTATTTTATTCCCGCCCCTTTTACCTTCCTCGCGAACAAGCGAAGCGGTTTTCGGCGTCGCCACGATGATCGCGGCGAGTCTTTTGTGCAGGTATATTAAGAGGCGTTTCTTTTTGTCTTTTCTCCTTTTGCAGGCTCAAATCTCTTTCGAACGAGAAAATAACGCGTTTCCCTCTGTATCGCGCGGAGTAAGATAATTTCGTACTGTTTTTTTTTTTTTTCTTTTTTAGATTTACTCCCTTTCGTAACCAGGTCCTCATAAGCGATCCAGTGCGACTCCTTTACGGTAACAAGTTATTCAACTTTTTCTTTTCCCCCCGTTTTTCGAGAAACGGTCACCGTTTCGCTTTTCTTCTCATCGATCCAAAGCGCTTGGGCCTGGCGTCGTCTCCCGTCGGGAAAAGTTACGGAATGCGCCTTCTCCCCCCCCCTGTTTTTCTTCTTCTAGCTCCTGCAGATTCTTCGGAATTGGCGTGGAGGTGTAGTATACCTCCCTCTTACCTCGGAAACGCGGCGACAATGAGCGTTCCCCTTTCCATGCACCAGGCCGATCAGCCCGCGCTTTCTTGCTTTACTAATCTTTTTCTTCTTCTCCCTCCCCAAAACGCGCTGGCTGCCGCCGCGGCTGCGACCCCCTCCGAGGGGTTGTCGCACGAGCAGGGCGCTTTCTTTTATGGCGCGGAATGATAGAAGACACATACCCCCCCCCTCATTTGAATTCGCTATTTTTCTCCTTCCTTACATCGGGCGAAAGCTCGAACTGGGCCGGACCTTTTTTCTCCCCCCAAGCGCTGGGCATCGAGGAGCTGTCGAGATGCACGTGAACGTTCTTTCCCGCCCTATCGTAGAACCCCCCCTCCTTTCTTCCTTTTTTTTTTCTCGCCCGGTTGAGAACTGTGTTTCCTTTTTACGCGATAGTCGCACATGGAGATCAAGAGACGTGGGGGACGAACTGATGTTTCGAGTTTCTTCTCCTCCCTCTTCGTTTCCCGCGCGATCCTCCCCCCTTCCCTTCTCTCGTTCGCCTCGGACGTGGATGATCTGATTTTTTTTGGCGCGGACGACGGCAGGCAACGCATTTCTTTCTTCTTCCTCTTTTGAGCTCGCGTGATCTCCTAACCACGCTCGTCTGGTTCGCGCTGCTTTTTCCTTCTTTTCTCCGACGACTACAAGAAGATCCCTGTGCTCACCGCCAGGAGAAGTATTTTTTTTTTTTTTTCTCCCTTACTCCTTCCACAGGAACGCACTGATCGTTTTTTTCTTTCGCCTCTGCAGATCGGGATTTCTTTTCAGTAGGCTAGAGAAAGCATGCACTTTTTCTGCTGGTAAGATCTTCCCCGGCGCTGGCGGGTGTTAGCGTCTGCCCTTTTTCTCTTCTTACTGAGGCATTGGCGAGGTAACGGTGTTTTTTTCCCCTTTTTTTTCATGTACCCCCTTTTCTTTTCTCTTCGGCGCGCTGGCCCTAGGCGCGGCGCTTGTGTTTTTCCCTGTGATGGCGGTGATGGGCGGCGTGTTCTCTTTCTTGAAGGTCGGACTATTTAAGTTCCCTTCTCCTCCTTGAAATACAACCTCCTTTTCTACGCCGAAGATCATAGTGCGATTCTGGCTTCCTTTTTTTTCTTTTGAGGACGGTGAAGGTGACGATGATAGTTTGCAGAGCGTCGGTTCTTCACCCGACCGTTTGTCAGGCTGAGGCATTCCCTTGCCAAGACGGACAGAGCTGGGCTGGTTTTTTTTTTCGCCGCGGGAGAAATCTTTTCCCAGTTTCCGAAATATCGTTCTCTCTCCTCTGGCGTGGCGCAGGAGCGCCGATTCTTCATTCTGATTCGAGGGCGCCGAACCCTTTCAACGGAGTCGAGCTGTAGCTCCCCCCCTTCGTGAGCTTTTCTGCCGCGCGCGGAGATCGCCGGTCTTCGCGACACGACTCACCTGCGACAACGGCAAGATTCTCTACCTTCGAAGCCGACTCTCTCTTCCTTTCGATGTCGGCGTCTTTACATGATAGAGAGCTACCCGATCCATTTTTTCCCTCTCGTTCGATGCCGTGCATTCATTCTATAGCAGGATCATCTCTCCTCATGGAGGCGTATACCGATTTCCCCTTGACACTCAATACTATATCTTTCCATACTCCCCTCTTCTTTCACACGCGGTTTCGCGCTCATCTGGAATCTTTCTTTTTTCCCGTTTCCTTCTTTCTACGAGATTGAAGCACCTTTTTTCAAGCGTCGTTAGATTTGTTAAAAGAAAGTGTAGTCTCTTCTTTTCCTTTTTCTTACTGTCGTTTTTTCCTTCCGACCGCAAAAGAGATGCCCTCCTCGAACAAGAGTGGTCACTCAGGTGATTTGTCCTTGGCTCTGCTAACTCCCCTCTCAGCAGAATCTCCGCGCTTTTCGTAAGAAAGCTTTTTCAGTTCCGCTTTTTTCGTCTGACTAGGCTTCGGCCTCGCCATACTTCCGCGGACGGCCTTTCCGACAGAGGAGAGGCTCCCTTTCGACCTTCGAGCCGCAGATGGTTCTCCCACAGGACTTGCCCAGTTTCTTCCTTGTCAGGAGTGCAGGGGGCATCCTTTCCCAATCCCGTCCTTTAGAGTTGCGCTGATTCCCTTCCCGCTCGCAAAACTTCTTTTCTCAGCGACCCATTAACGTCTCCTTTTACTTTTATAAGACTTTCCCTCTTCTTTTCTCTCTTCGGCTCGGGACAGCACCTTTGTTTCTCTTCCCCATGCGGAAGAGCGCTTTCCCTTGAAATGAAGAGAGCCGCCCCTCCCACCACCTTCCTTTTCCTCCCCCCATGACTGCGACGAGCCCAGCGTCCTCCTCTCTACGTCGCCCATTTTTTCCTTGAACCAGAGGATTCCGGTGTGCTTTTTTCATGAACAAAGTGACCTCGCGACGGGATGCCCAGGTACTTCTTCCATCCATAACCTCGCTTCTCTGCCACCAGCACGCAGGGCATGACGTCTCGGTGAGGTGCACGGCTTTACCCTTCCAGGGATGAACAATCTCACAGCGAGCTTTCTTCACGTCTGTTAGTTTTTCTTTCCTCCGAGACGAGGAAGCGGCCTCCAGAAATAATCTGACGGGCGGTCCCCTTTATCTTATTGTAGTCGTCGGCGGACCCCCCCCCCCCTTGCATTTTCCTCTCTTTTCAGCGGTTTGGTAGATTCGGACCACATCATTTCCCCTTTAGGGGTGAAGGTATTCTTAAGATGCCCCCCCCCTCCTCCTCTTTCGATCACGTTCTTTCTCTCTACACAATAACCGCGGGTCGGACCTCTACCCTTTCGGGAACGCGTCGAGGAGGCTTCTTAGAGCATCAGTGAGCCCACACGGTCGCTTCGTTCCTCTCTTTTTCCCTAGAGAAGCCCCTCTCTCCCTCCACGTCTTCAAACGGGCGCTGCCTCTATTACGAGTTTTTTTTCCGGTCCTTTTTTTTCTTCTTGCCGACTAGAAAAGCGCCTCGATGCCAGCTTTCCCCTGTGACAGACGCGACGCGTCCGGGCACAATTCTAGAATTTTTTCCACGGGAGGGGAGGAGAGAAGCAGCTAAGGCTTTTTTTGTCGTCAGATCAGTCGCGGACCTCCCTTTCAGACGGCGACATGCGCGTGCGACCTGCAGATAGCCGACGCAGGCGGGGCAGCAGCGTCTTTTTCTAGTTTTTTCTCAACTGATGATGTTTTCTTTCTCTTATGGGCATGGACCTGCAGCAGAGAGTGGCTGTCCTTTCTTTCTCGGCAGCGTCACTGGAAGAACCCTTCCGACACATACAAAAGAAAATACGTCTTCCTCCCTTACCGAGGCCATGAAGTTATCTTTTTTCGTCACCTGGGCCGGACGCGGCGCGTCGTCCCCCCCTCTCTCTGCATCGAGGCGCTGTTCGGAGTCGGCAACTCTTTTTCGGCGCCCGCGAACGGCTCTTCTCTCTTTCTCCGCCTTTTTCCCTGGTGACAGTGCTGATCAAAGGGTCCTCCCTCTTTAGTTCGCGGCGTTGATGCCCTGTCAGATGATGCCTATAGCACATCGCCCTCTCCGTTTTTCTAATGACTCCCCTTCCCCGGGTCATGACCTCGTTCCTTTCGACTTACGACCTGTGGCTTTTCAAGTTACGAAGGTGGGAGAGACTTCCTGTTTCCCCAGAAAAGGGACGGTCTCCTCCCCCTCCGCCCCCCTGCGATAAGCGTGGCGACGATGCTGTTGTCGCCAAACGCTTAGTATGTTCGCGCTGTCTTTCGTGGTCGGTTTAGCAGACCTCCCCCCTCTCCTAACCCTTCCTCTTCCTAATTATTTTGGCGTCGATGGCCGGCTTCATTCTCGTTCTTCCGTAAGCAACAGGAGAAGAAGTGATCGTGCCTTCCTCCAGCTAGGAGGATGTTAATAAAGTGACGCTTAGTCCTTCACCTCACGCTTTTCTTCCTTTAATGACATGAGGGATGGTGGCATCGGCGCTGGCTTTTTTTTTTTTTTTTTAATAAATTAATCCTGCAAAGCCGAGACCCACACCCATACTTCTCCCAGGCGTAGGACGATGTCCCTCCCATAGCCGGGAAGGCCTGTTCCCTTTCTTTTTACTTGGGTTTTTCCTTGCTCTGCGAGCTATGGGCGTCGTCGAAGTAATTGGTGTCTTTTTTCCCGGGTGTTACGTCGAGACCCGTCCCGCGCTGAAGTCTTTCTCCCATTACAGCGGAGGACAATCGCCTTCCGCCATCACCACTAGAACTCACCTTCTCAATCGTGCGCTTATGGATTTTCCTTACTTCTGATGACATCCTCTTCTCGAAGTTTTGCGAGCGTCGGTGTCTGTCTCCGTCAACGTAATTGTCAGGATGCGGTTTTTTCACTTTTTGATGGTGGTCTTTCTCCCCTTTTCCGGTGTCGCCGGCGACTGTGCGCCCTTTCTTTTTATCGCGAACGACTCTCCGGGCGTTGGACAAAGGCGCTTATTCTTTCGATCCTCTTCTTCTCAAATTCACCGGCGTCGCGCTTTCCGTCTCGCCGAAGGAAACTCTTTTCGGAGCGGAGATCGCGGCGAAAGTCGAGCTTCTCTTCTCGGTCGCCCTTCACTCCGGCAAGAGCAAGGTGACCACTCTTTCTTCCAGGCAGGCATCGCGGTTTCCCCCGGAATTCTTCCCTCGTCTTCCTTCAATATAAAGCTTCCAGATCTACCCTCTTTCTTTCGAGGTGCTCAATCTCTCGCATGGATCATCTCGATTTTACGAGGGCCAAGGCACGCATATACCCTGTCCCCTCCCTTCGTTTCCCTTTCTCCTTCTGATATTGAACACCGCCCCCCTTTTTTCCCTAGTATAAGCCTCCATGCTGACGTGTGCTTTTTTTTTTCGAGATGAGAAACCTAGACGACTTGCTTTTCTTCTGTTCCCTTTTAGCTCGCATTTCCCTTTTTGTTTCGGAGTGATAAGGGTAACTCCTATTTTGGCTCTTTTCCCCGCGATGACGTCATTCCCTCCTTGGTCACCTTTTCCCGGTGATGGCAGATAAAACGGCTGCTTCCCCCCTACAGGAGAAGAGATTTTCTCTTCTCCCAGCTCGACGTAAGAAAGCATTCTCTTCAAAGCGAGAAGACTCTCTTCCTCCTAATCCTTGCTTCTTCATACTTACGCGCCGATAGCGCGCCTCCTTCGAGAGAGTAGGTAGAGATAAAATGCGCGCCCTCCCCCCCCTCCCTCGAATCTTTCCAGTCGACCAACAGCCATCGCTTTTTTTTCATCAGCGGCGCATACCGGGAGCCTGTCTTCTTTTTGCGTCGGCGCGTTGAGGGAGCCCGCATCTAGCATCTTTTCCTTTACCTTTCAAAGTAGCCTCCACAGGAATCAGGGTGGAATCTCTCTTTCTCGGGCCAGCATTTGAGTTCGTAGTGTCTGGCCGAAGTCTGTACTTCACTCCGCGACGTGAAGATCGACCACCCGTTCCTTTCCCCCCTTCAACGCCAGCCCCAGTCCTTTCCCTGCGCACGAGAAGATGTGATTTCTCCCTCCCTCCTCTGTCGTTCTGACTCTGAAGGCCCAGGCATGATGGAGGTGCAGACAATTCTCGAATCCAGCCTCTCTAAAATTGTTCCCCTTCCATTTTCGGTGCCTCTTCTTCCACCAGCACGGCGGGCATCCCTTTTAACGGCTGACCTTTGTTCCGCTTCTTCCCTTCCTCCTGCTGCCAGGCGCTCCCCCCCCCTTTTCACGATCCGCTCTTTTTCCGTGGGATAGGTCAGGCCCCCTCTTTTTCTCCCCCTTTCCCCTGCCCTGGTCGGTGAGGCCGGTGGATTTCTTGTACTTCTCCAACCGACAACGCACGTGACTTTTTCCACAGGGAAGAAGCGGTTTCTTTTTCTTTCGGTTTTTCTTTCTCCCATGGTCGGGGTGGCCGGTCTTCGTCAGTCTTCTTTTTCGCACACACCTGGCCGAACTTGAAGCGGGTTCCGAAGGCGAACGAGAAAATCAACGCCTTCTCTGAACCAGGGCTTTTTTTCTTTGTTTTCCCGTAGGCTGCAACCATAGGGCTCTCTGCGCATCAGTGCGTCCCACGGTTCCGAGATAAGCGCTCATGTGCGCCCTTTTTTGTCAAACCCTTAATTTTCGTCAAACGCGCCAGCCAGTTCTCTGTCCTTGGCGCGGCGCCGAACCCTCTGTCAGAGTGACTCCTCTTTTCTTCCCTTTAAGAGCGGCGTTTTTTTTCTTCTCGTCCGCAATGCGCTCTCCACGGCGGCTTTTTCCCTCGACGTCGGCTTTTTTTCCCCTAAGGCGTGTCTATTCCAGTCGAGCCCCTTTTTTTTCTTTGCAGTTTCTTCCCTCCGCGAGCAGCAGCGCGTTGATTCTTTTTTCGTTTTGTTGTTGAGAGAGATCAAAATTGTTCTCTGGCATGGAAATGGCAGAAGGATCGCTTTCTTTTTTCTCTTGACTTCGTTTATCTTTTTTTCTTTTTTAACCTTGATAGAGAAACTAAAACTCTTTCCCTCCTTGGAAAACTGTCGCTCCGCCGTTTCTTCTCCCCTTGTCTAGAACTGGGCCCGGACGCAGGCGCTTTTCCGCTTTGATTCAGTTTTTTTATTCCTTAACGCTGACGCGTCTCTTATGCACGCGCAAGGGACTTCGAATGCTTCCTTTTGCGCGGCAAGGTGAAGATTCTCTTCTTCGTTCCTACTTTTTTTCTGTCGCACATGGAGGCTCTTTTTCGTAAGAGGGACCGTGGGGGACGTTTGGTGAGCAGTACGAGAGCGCTTCTTGTCTCTCCTGAGATCTCTTTTCCTCGTTTGATTTCCTAGTTCGCCTTCTTTTCTCCGGCAAAGCTTAAAGTTCGTCGTTAGAAAAGATATGAGAAGTCTTTTCCTCAGAGTGAATTTTTTCCTTTACAACCGCTTCGTATGGTTCCGTTTTTCGGCGAACCCCCCCCCCCAACAAAATTCCCCCCCCCCCCCCCCCCCCCCCCCCCCCCCCCCCCATCCCTCCCACCCCCCCCCCCCCCCACCCCCACCCCCCCCCCCTCCGACGTATTCCCCTTTTTTCCAAGAAATCCCCTTTCCAGGAAGAAGTATTTTCTGTTTTTCGTCTAGGGCCTGATATAACACTGTCTGCTTTTTTTTTCCCCCCCCCCCTTTTTCCCCCCCCCTTAGCGCTGCAGCTCGGATTGCTGGCAAGTACCCACCCCCATTTTTTTCTCGGTATTTCTCTTGAACCTCCAAGGGCGTGGCGATTTGCTAGGAGTGGTCTCTCACCCAAGAGGCGCTGTTCTTAATACACGGCGTAGGCGATTTCACCCCCTCCTTTCGCAGGCGGGGTTTTTGCAGGTCTCATGGGCGACGTAGGAGCCTCCGTTTCAGGTCTTAGTGGCCTTCTTTTTTTTTTTTCGTCGCCGAACGGTTTCGTTTCCCTTCCAAGCGGCGGCAAGGTCCTTCCTCACCACTTACGAAAGCAACGGCTTTTCCCCACCTTCTTCAACTTTCGTTCTTTTTTTTCTTTTTTTTTTTTTTTTGTCTTCTTTGGGCCTGTTTTTTTTTTTTTTTCTTTGAACTCTTTTTTTCTTCCCACCTTTCAGCGAAGCTCCTCTTCCTCCGAGCAACGCGCGACGCACCTTGTCTAAAGGAGGCGAGCTCTTTTCCTTCCGGTTGGTTCTTTCTCAGTCAGTGTCGCCGCGTTTTTCTTTACGGAAGGCGCGCAGGTGCTCCAGAGCAGAAGGGCTCCTTTGAATTCGTTCTTCCCTCCTTATTAGACAATTCACCGGTTTGTATAGCCGAATGAACCTTTTTTTTGCGAGGCCGGAGAGGAGATCTCTCCTTCGTTTAAACTCTTCTCTTCCTCTTCCTCCCCGGGAGCCACGGCAAGCTTTCCTTTCCCGAGAGGAGAAGAAGGCCGATCTTCCCGCGGCACGCCGTTTCCTTTCTCCTACCGCTGCTGACCCCGATCGAAACGACGCGTTCCTCTCGTTTGATCAAACTCGCAGGATCATTTCTCTTCACCGAGGCAAGGCACGCATCTACAACGGGTGCTTCCTCTCTTGAGCCTTTTTTTCCCTGTTTCTAAGACGTTGTAGATGCGTGCCTTGAGTCTCCCCTTTCAGGTCTCTTTTTTATTGGAGCACCGTAGCCGACTTTGCCTTCTCCGATTCTTTCGAGTTCCAAGCCTTCTTCACCTTCCCCCTTTCGCGATCAGGTCAGCGCCGTCCTTCTTTTCGATGACAGGACTTCTTCTTCCACCGTGACTATTGGACGTTGGAGCGGTTTATTCTTTTCTTCCTTTGTGGTTTCCTCTACGAACAGATAGACGACTCGTTTTCCTAGAAAAGCTAGAGTACCCCTGGAGAGAAGCCGGCTCTGCTCTTACTTGTCCCGAAAGCGAATCTTCTTTCCGGAATACGAGGCTTCCGGCGGAGAGGCGCGGCTTCTTTCCTGATCACCTTTTTTTTTTCTCTCTGGCGCACGACCCCTTCAAAGTAAAGAACACCCTTGTTTCTTTTTTTTCTTCCAGGCGCGCATCGGTTTCCCAAGGACGGTGCGTCGGCTGTGCGATGATTACCTTTCTTTCTTTTCGTTTTCACTTCAACGTAGCCAGGATCTTTCTTGACCTTCGTTGGTCCAGTTCTGTTTTCGTAGGTTCCCTACCGGCGCCATGAGGAAGATGCTTTTTTTTTGGAACTAGCGACTGTTTCCGGCGACGAACACGTCTTTTTCTTTTTTTTTCCCGTACTTCCTCCCTTCCGCTCCGAGGCCAGCGCGCTCCTTCTACATGAAGACCTGCGCCGGGTATGCTCTATGATGCGCCGGATCCTTCAGACTTCTTTTTTCCCCTGTTATGCCACAGGGTACTTTAGCGATATGAAATTGCCTTTTTTCCGCGAAAAACCGACCCCTCCCGCCCTTTTTTTGTTTTTACACTTTTTTGCCGTCAGGTGAGGTAGGCGTTGCGCTGTTTCCCCCTCCCCACGGGATGAACATCTTTTTCCGTGAACATAGGCTTGGTCCCCTTTTTCAGGTCCGAGTTTGTCCCCTCGAAAGCCAGAAACTTGCCGTTTTTTTTTCTTCTTGGACTGATCTTATGTAGTCGTCTTTTCCTTTCCCTTTTAAACTCTTTCTCCCGAACCAGACGAAGGGTGGTCTTCTTCTTCGCCACGCTGATCGCGGATCTCTGCTTCTTTTCTTGACTTAATTTTTTTTCCATTGCCCGAACTTGAAGAGGTGCCTGTCTCGAAGGCGAAACGGAAAATCCCGGTCAGGAACAGAGGATTCTTGAAAGTCGCCTCTTCCTTAGGGCGAGGTGATAGCTCTTTTTTCGGTCATCAAACGCCTCTTTTGAGAGAAAATTTTGATCAGAACTCACCCTTTGTCCCTTCCCCGCAGTTATTCGATTCGATTTCTAAGTTGCTTTTTCTTCCCCCTTTTGTAGAGAGTCAGTCGTTGCTCTCTCACAGAGTTGGGCCTGGCGTCCTTTGACTCTCTCCCCACTGAATTTCTTCTTTCCGGCAATGCGCTCTCAACGGTCGGATTTCCCGCAGACGTAGGATTGGCGTGGTATTTTGCCCCGGCTGGTCTTGCAAGTCGACGCCCTTTCTGCCTTCGGATATGTTTTGTCCATGCCAGAAGATCGCCGCTTTTTTTTTTTT
>Ga0179591_1346224_pt1 | contig 11091 bp, 13 predicted proteins | sample CZOMad2_1_08_16f_FD_182891 | JGI IMG/M metagenome (GOLD analysis project Ga0179591, IMG submission 182891) | Vadose zone soil fungal communities from Angelo Coast Range Reserve, California, USA - CZOMad2_1_08_16fungal (PacBio error correction) | ecosystem: Environmental > Terrestrial > Soil >... | reverse complement strand
ATTCGGTGTGGTTTCCGGTTTTTTTTGATTACCGTTCCGTTAAATCTTTTTTTTATGGACCCAATTTTTCCCCCCACTAAGAATTTTTTTTGTGGTGGGGGTGTTGTGTGGAATTAGGCGCCAATGTTTTTACTTGCCCCCAGTTGTTAGTATTGCAAATAGTGTTTCCCTCGATGATTGTTCCCCCCCAGTGCCGTCTTTCCCCCTGCAATCGCCCCCTTTCGTAAAGTTCCCTTTCTTTCTCCCCCTCTGGTTTGATTAATCTTCCCCCTGGATTTCCGGTGACCATTTTCAAACGAGGGACCCTTTCCTTTTTTGGTAGTCTCCGCTTTCCTTCTCTGGAGTTTAAGTTCCGCTCCCAAGTCAAGCTACTTCATCAATTGAAACCCCCTCCTTTCACCAGTAGAGTCCCCCGCTGCTCCTCGAAGTTTGAATCCGTGACCCCTTTTTTGTTCTTCGATTCTTTCTTTGCAAAGTGTTCCAATCACTTGACTTCTTTTCTTTTTCGACTTCTGGAAAAACTGGTGCTGCATCGGGTTGAGTGTTTTTCTTTTTTGCCGTTTTTTCGTACGCTCTCGCCCTTAGTTCCATTGTTTTGTACGGTTTCGTCCTCCTGGTCTTTCCCTCGGATTATGGATTTAGTTTTAGATAGCTCTGACCCACAAACCACTTAATGTCTGCCACTTTGATATCCCCCCTTTCCGGAGTGGTCTCTTCGTTACCCTTCTCCCCACTTTGCGTAATAGATTTCCCTCTGCGGAATCTTTTTCCCAATTTCGGGTCCTCCTTGTCAAGGCTGCACAGTGCCCTCCCCCCTTTCCCCCGTCTTTTTTCCGTTCAGAGTCCGCCTCCCCTCAGTTCGAGGAGATCTTTTGTAAGATGCTTTTTTCCCCCCCCTTGTAGCTTTGTATCCTTTCTCCATGGAGGTGTCCTCTCCAGATGAACTTGTTTAAAACTGCCCCCTTTTAATACTGTTTTTCGAACCACCGGTAGCGTTCTTCTTATCCCCCCCTGCGTGTGGGAAGTTGGTCTTGTAATATCAAAAACAACCCCTAATCTTCAATAATCAGTGTTTTTGTTGAGGACTTGATCCCTTTTAGATTTCCTCCCATCTACAACCTTTGACTATCCGTTGATCTCCCTCCCCCGATCTTTTGTCAAACCAATGTTGGTGGTTTCTGTTGAAAAAACATTTCAATTTATCGGATCCAACGCCGTGGACTCCCCTTAGGCAGAATTGGACGCCCTCAACCCTTCCTCTCTCTCCTATGGAAGGCATCTTCGATTCCCATAGTCCTCCGTTTTCTTTTTCTTTTCTATGACGGCTGACCGATTTGCTCTTTCATCCGGTTCCAAGCTCGGCTCCTTCGCCTGGTCACCTCCTCTAAACTTCCGGCCCCCGTGTTATGATTTCCCAATTCAGTCCTCCCCTTTTGGTTCCTTTAAAATTTGGGGAGCCCATACTGAGTGTCACAACTCGTTCATTCCTTTTCCAGCCAATCATTTCCTGCCTTGTCCCCAAGAACTGGTTCCCGCAAAAACCCCTTTTCCCCCCCTATCCTCCCCAAACGGGGAAAGTGTTTTCCGAACCCCAGTGTGTTCCCTTTTCTGATTTCCTCTTCCTAAACGCCTTTCTACAGCCTCTCTCCCCCCTTTTTCCGTTTTCTCTCATGCTGCTCCTGACTTCTTATGTCTTTTGATTGTTTCTTATGAAGTCCTTTTTTGTTTGTCAAGCATTCCCCCGCGCTTTTGACTTGTTTCCCCCCGCCTGCCTCCGGAGTAATCCCCCTTTTTTTCCAATGTTCCCCTCATGCTTTGAGGGACCTACACCCCAAACAACACCTGACTTTCCCTTTGCGCCATCCCAATCACTCTCGCGCACCTCCTTTGTAATTGAGCGTCTTTCCCCTTCCCTCGTTTTACCGCGTTCCACTCTCCCATGGATCCCCTACCCCACCCCAACTGCCTCCGCCCTTCCCGTCTCCTCTTGAAGATCCCCCCGTCCCAGTTGTCACTTGTCACTCCCCAAGTCAGTTTTTCCCCCCCGAAGTCACCCCTCCAGAAGCCGTTCCTTCCGCCTGCACCCACATACCATTTCCCTCCTCCCCGCTTAATGTTCTAGCTTTCCCCCTTGAACATGTTTCTTTTAAAAAGGCGCTGTCGAGTCTGTCTGTGCACATTTTTCTTCTTTCTTCCCTTTCTTTCGCTCGGAGGACTTTTCCCTGGTGTTCTGGTCCGGTTTGCCCGGAGGCGCCCCCATCAAAGCCGGCTCCTTAGTCTTTTTCCCCCTTTTTTCCCTTACGGGCCCGTCCTACCTTTCCCCCCCTCTCAAACTTCCTGCCCGTTTTCTTTTTCCCCCATCATTTGCACTCTCATCGTCCTCCTCACCGATGACTCACACCAAGCACGAGATGGTTTCCCTCCTCTACTTTTCCATCAATCATTTTTTTTTTTTTTTTCTAGCATTCGTGTCGGTCCTGTTCCGATTTCCCCTTTTTGTCGGTTTTGGTTCCGTTTTGAAATCTGCTGCTTCACCTTGACACCACGCGCTGCTGATGTCTGTTCACTTTCCAGTTTATTTCCACCGCCATTTACGAGCTTCCTTCCTTGAGTGAAATGTCCCCTACGTTAGGCAGGTATTTTTCTGATCGCCCGAAGTCTTCCCCCGGCCGGTTGTTTCTATCGTTTCGGTGGGTCGTCTATGCTTCCTCTTCGATGCATCCTTCAGTCCTGCAGCGTCTGTTTTTTTCCCCCCGTCCCACGTTAAACCGATTCAATTTCCGCTTGGCTTTGTTGTTTCGGAATTTCCTTCTCTTGGTTTGTTCAGTCTTTCCCCCCTCCCCCCTGGTGTTTAACCAATTTGCCCCCCCATTTTTTTTACTCTCCCCCTCACCCCTCCGTGTTGTGTTCTATTCTTTTCTTCTTTCCCTGTTTAGTTCTCCCTTTCCCCCCGCCCGGCCCCTAGGAAGCTAACCCCCCCCGCCTTGTATCAGAGGAAATTTTCTCTTTTTTAACGGTTTCTTTTGCCCCCCGTTACCCCCTTCATTCTTTGAATGCGGATGTCTTTCTCCCGCAGATTCCCCTTTCCCGACCCACTCCTACTTAGACACCCGCCTTGAAAGTCGCCCGCTTCAGATACTTCGGCACATTTCCCCTTCGTCACAAGTTCGTGCGTTAACCGGCGGAAATTTTGCTTACTCAACGCCACTCCTTCACCTTCTTCCCTTCTTTCCCCCTGAGGATACTTTTTTCACCGCCTTCTCGGTCGTTTTCATTTGCAACGATTTTTTTTTACTGAGGGCGTGCCGTGATTTTGATCTGGATGCCCTTCGAGCCCCCCCCCCAACCTGATTTCGCCCCTTCCTCTCCTCGCTGAACCCTCCCTCTGCTTCTTGATCTCTTTAATTCTTGAACTTCCCGTCTCACGTGTCTTGTGATACCTTCTTCTGGAGGGGGGACTTTTTTCGGTAGTAGGTTCCGTGACCGTGACTCCGTTAATGGGTGATTTGTCCGGCGCACTTTTGTGCCCTCCATAAATCGCACTTGACCGGTCACCCCGAATCAGTCGCCGACGCTTCTTTCAATCGGACTGACTTCCCATGAATGGAATCGACCTCAACTTTTACAAGGACCGTTCACGTGTCGTTCCCTCCAGTACGATCGTGCGATGACCCCCTCGGAGTTTGGAGTTGTTCCTTTTTTCGAATCGGGTTTCTTCTTGTCATATGTTGTTTTTTTTTTTTGTTGTGTCGTCATTCGGTTGCCTGTCTGTGATTCCCCACTGAACATTTCCGGTGGACATTCTTTTCTTCCCTTTCACACCCAGCTTCACCTTTAATTGACTTCCTTGTCATGTTTTTGCCCATTCCTGGTTCTTGTTCGTATTTTTGAACAAATCGTTTCTGCCTCCCCCTTCAGGAAGGCCGCTTTCGGCAAATTCGTTTTTCCACGCTTCATTTCCCTTTTCTCTTTTCCCTTTCGTGTGTGTTGTGTTTATTACATGATCGCTATCACTTTTATTTAAGTCCCCTTTTCCCCGCGCTGTTTTCTTTTTCTTTTAGCTGTTCCTCACTCGCGCTGCGTGAGCTGGACACCGCGGACATCATTCCTCCCCCTCCGTCCACACGACGTAGATTCCCCAGTCGGTCTATCAGTAGTCCTCCCCGTGTAACCAGCGTCTAGTAGGCGCCCCTGGTGTATTTCTAACCTCTCTTAGTACCCCCTATTCCTTCACCTCAAGACACTAATTTCCAAACTTGGTTTAGGATCGGGTTGAGTGTTTGTCTTTTCTTACAAGTATTATTTGCCTATCGCATTTCTTTTGAAATTTTGTGCCTCCTGGAAGAATCATTGAACCCCCTTCATTTGTCGGTGAGTTCCTCCCCCCCGCGCCCAAAAAGCCTTTTATGACCTGGTAGAAGTATAAACCCAGGTGAAGTTTTTTGATCTCTTTCCCCCCCTTGTCCACTGCGACGATTTTTTTCCCTTCCCCTTCGGTTTCACCTAGTCCACATAGAGGTGCCCCCATCCCTGGTCGCTTTTTCAAAATGAACGAAAAATAAGCCCTCCTGGTTGATCTACGTTTCCGAAATGCGTCGAGAGAGATCCGGGTGTCCTTCCGGTTTGAAAAATCAGTCCCTTCTTGTCTATCTCCCGGTGTTCGCTGGATAGAGGTAAGCTGTACAGTGGAACCTTGACCCCACGGGTAACAGTTGTGAGAACCGCCTTTTTCGGAGACATATCCCCTGTACTTGATGTGGCACCCGCCCCACACTAAGCGTCCTTTCCTCTTTTCTCTACTCAGTTTTGTTTTTTAGGATTAGTGTTTCGATTCCATCCCTAACAACTCCTTTCCTTTCTAGTCTCTCCTTCCTACCCTTGGGCGCCCACCGGCCCCATTTAACTCCCGTTTCTTTTTTTTTTTGGAAAACCCCTTTTCCCTCCGGACCTTCTTTTCCCGCTCACAACCTTCGATCTAAACATAAGGACCTGCAGAATTTGACACTACATCGAATGCTCCCCCTTTCTCTTCTAAATGGGAGGCGTTCCACGATCACCACGATGCCCCTTTTTGAGAGGCATTTCCAGCCGAAAATTCTTTATTCACAACGGAAGTACTTTTTCAACGGATCGGTACCCCAACTTTTCCTGAGAGTTCAGAAGTATTCTCTTTCCCCGAAGGCCCCTTTTTTGATTCTTTCTATGTTTGGACAATCCGTTTTTCCGACCGCGTATAACGCCTTCTTCCCCCCAAGATCCCCTTCGCCCATAGACGTCTCAATCATTTCCGCCAAGGACTTCTAACCCTTCACATTTTGCCAAACACTTCCCCCCCCGATCCTCCCAACCAGGTACCATGGTCTCGCGCGCAAACTTTCTTCTGAAAGTCAATTCCCGTTTTCCTAGATTGCATAACGCATCTTCTTTTGCCCTCCCCTCAACGTTCCGATTATCCCGCTCTCCCTTTTTCCCTTGTCTGATTTCCCGAGGTTTTCTTGGTTCCGTCGGGCGGCGCTCCCCCCCCTGTTTCCAGCTCCCCAGTCCATCGCTTACACTCCACTAGTCCACCGCAGCCGTTCATTACACGGTTTGTCCCTCCCTTTCTTCCCCCTCCTTGAAGAACCCCCCACACCCCCGGGCGTTTCCCCTTTTACCCCCTCAGGGTGACTTACCTTCTAGAGAAAATTTTGCGAAACTGCCGAAAGACGTCTCGTGCATTATCTGCTTGTTTCCCCCCATATTCCCAGACCGCGTACCCCCCCCCACCCCCCAAAATCTCCGTCCCCCAACTTTGTCGGGGACTCCCCTTTTTGGCCTTAAGTTTCGTCCGATGTAACTGTTTTGCCGGATACCCTCCCCCTTTTTTCACACGACGGAAACCCATCATGCCAATGACACTCCCCCGCTTTCCGTGGAGAAAGCACACTTCAATAAAATTGCCAAGCCGCCTTCTTTCTTATGATTCTGGACTGTTTACAACATTCTTTTGCTGTCCGTATTCCGTCGTCAACGATGTGCACTTTATTCTCTTCTTGTATGAGACCTTAATGCGAATTACACCTTTTCCCTGTTCTGCTTGCTAATGTTGATCCCGAACCCCCGCCTGTTGCCTTTTTCGCTCATACCTATTTGTACCCCCTTATTACAATTGACCCCACCTATACTAAGTCCCCTCATCCCCCTCCCCGTGTGCCTTTTTCCTTCCCAGACCTTGCAATTCAAGGCTTCCTGCACCTGGGACTTCTCCCCCCAAGTTCATCGATTTTCCGCTTTCATAGTACGTTTCCCCCGACTTTCCCCCCCATCAGTTTTTGGTTGCATTCATCTTACGTCTTCCCGTTCACGGCACCCCAGTCCAGTATCCATCCCCCCCCCGCTTTTCTTTTTGTGTTAACAATACGGTGCTGTACCTCCCTCTTTTCTGTACGATTCCCCTTTTCATGCTTTCCCTGCTTTGCAATTTCCCATCTTTCCGTTGTGAACCATTGTCCGCTACTGTAGGCCGATTGATGTTCCCAAGTGGCGGAATGTCATTGATGTGGTTGTAGTTTGGTTTTTGTTTCCCTGCAGTTTTCAGGAATTCTAATGCTCATTACTGAGAAAGAGGGACACCCATGTTCCCCCCTACCCAAATGACAATTTCCCCTGGCTTCCCCGTGCTTTTTTTTGGGAAGTACTTCTTCTATCCGTTCCCTTTTTTTTTTCCAGTTAATCACCGGGTTTTTTGTACGTGACACTCATCCTCTTCTTTAATCCCTTTGTGTTTTTTTTGTCTCGCGGCGATTTTAACGGTTACTTCAGGTTGCTTCTCTTTTTTCAAACTGCTTTAACCTTCCCTCGTAAAGTGAATACGGTCCACATTGGGTCTCCTCGGAACTTTCTATTTTTTTACATTTTTTCTTTTCCTGTTATTCCTTTCATGCCGGCTTATATAAAGTTTGCGCCTTACCTAAGAAACCCCCCCTCTCCGATAGTTCACACGATTTTTGACCTTCCGCAGTTATTTCGGATTCCCTTGCCTACCTCCGGTTGTTCCCCGGTTACTCTCCCTCTCCTTTTCACATTGGGTTCGACCCATGTCCCGTCCCAAAGCATCCCCACCTTCTGACCTTGTTCCCATTAGTACTCTACACGGGGGACATCAGCCGTTGCGTGAAGCTCCCCGCCTCAATTCAAGGATGATGATTGTTTTGTCACGTGCATTCTGTCGATCGGCCCCCCTTTTGCTTGATTCTTTGCCCTTCATATTCGAGCGGAATCCCACTACTGATTCTTTCCCCTTTGGTGAATTTCCTTTTTTTGACTTATTGCCCACCTTTTCTTTGGTGCAGACCCCGGCCACTGCACGTGTTTGATCGGGGCCTCTGGAGATGTCCGTTTTCCTTCCTTTCGGCCACCAAGTTAGTGCCCCTCTCCCCGGAGTCCTTTTGCCCCTTCAAAGGACGTAACCCCTTTCCTTCTCGCCGCGCCTTTCCCCTCCCCTTGGTCGATTCGCCTAGTTGTTTGTGTGTGGTGCCCTAGTCTCGACTTCCCTTGTTTTTTTGGACCGGCACATTCATTCGTTGCCTCCATTCCAGTTTGTTGTGATGGCCCCGTTTCTTTTGGCTTTGTTTGTCGAACGTCGTTTTTGTCTTTCTTTTCCTGCTTGGTTCCTCGTGTATTTGTTGTTTGGATTGTGCCCTCCTTTGGCTTTTCTTAGGCTTTCGGAACCCCTTTACACCCGAATGACGTGTTGTGAAGTTTTTTATGTGACGCTTTGGTTTTTGGAGGTGCCCACATCTTCGGCACTCCCTCTGGGGCCCCAACTCCACCCCACCTCCCAACCCCCAAAACAACCCCCCACACCCCCCCAAAACAAAATACTTACACCACCCCCCCCAACACACTTTCCCACAAAACACCTCATCCCCACCCCCAAAATCCCACCCAAACTCCCCCGACAACCCCGCCTCCCACCAACCCCCCCCACAAAAACACCAAACCCCTCCAACCCACACACCCCCCCCCAACAACCCACCCTCTCACCCACACACCCACAACAAAACTTCACACCCCAAAAAACTCCCCCACCCCACCAACACCTCCCCTCCCCAACAACACTCAAACCCACATTAAACCCACCACACCCCAAAAACCCCACAACCCCTCTCCCCTCCCAACATCCCAAAAAACACCCCCAACAACCCCCCCCCCCCCCCCCACACCCCCACCCCCCCCCAACCCCACCACCAACACCACAAACCAAAACAACCCCACACAAACCCACCCCCCCCACCCAACACCACCCACTTTGCCGATTTTTTCCTCATTCGTTCTGCCGTTTTTCTCCTCTATCCTCCCTCCGTTCAACCGTTGTCCGTCATTGTGTTTTGTCATTCTTCCGCCCCTTTCCCTGGAGTTCCGGGAACATTTTCCAGCGATGAGGTGTCCTCCTTGTATTCTGTGTTTTTTTCCCCTTCCCCTCGCTGGCGTTTTGAGCTGTTCCCCCTAAGCATTCAGCCAAGCCACACACGCTCAGCATCCTCCCGAAGTTCTAGACCCAATATTTCTCTGCATTGAATCATCCGTTTCCCTTGTTGTCTCTTGCCTGTCCTCTCTTAGTTTAAGCGCTTTCGGAAAATCTTCAGTCACTTTGTTTGCGCGCGCCTGACAAACCCTTTGTGCTCTTCGTTGAGTTGTTTTTTTTCCCTTTTACTTTTTTCCTCTCGCTTTTTGAAATGACTTTGTTCCTTCTTCTTGCGAGGGATTCACTTGTATTAGACGGTTCTTTCCTCTTCGTCAACCCAAGAATTTGTCCCCCCTGTGGCCTTCTTCATTCCCCCAAACTTTCCGGATTTGAGATCAGTTACCGGCCGCATGTCCTAGATTTTACTGGCTTAGGTCCCGAGGACACGTTCCTCGTTGTGGGCAAGTGTTTTTTCCCCCGATCATTTTTTCCATCAAAGCACGCATTTTGGTGATCATTTAACTCATTCCCTTCTTTCTAGGCGTGTAACTTTTAGGATTGTCCCCCCCCCATGAAGGACTCTGTATATCTCCGGTGTCTGAGCCCATCCTCCTGGTCCTTTCACGACCTCGGTTCCCGCCCCCTTCCCCCCCTGTATTGGAGTCTATTCCTCCTTCCGCGTTTGTTTTTTCCCTTTTGTATGGCACTTCTTCAAGACACCTCCCTGACCATCTTCCTTTCCCGTTTTGTTGTTTGCTGGACACTCGATTGTGGGGTACGTGATCCCCCTAAGGAACCCCATAGGCACGTGCCAGTCCTCTCCCACCGGCCTTGTTAGACCAATTTTTCGGGAAGCCCGTGTGTCCCCCTTTTCCACTTGCCCATGGATCTTTTTTTTCCCCGACCCCCCATTTTCCTCCCCTCCAATAATGTTTTTCGACTTTTGCCCTCTCGAGCTTTCCACCCGCTCTCCTAGCGCTCCACTTGTGGAGTTCCTAGATCAAATTTCCCTTTTCCCCCCAATGCTGCGGGACCGGTCTTTTTCGATTTCCTGGATGTTCCCTTTTTGTTGCTGATTTGGACATCCTATTTTCCAATTCGGCGCGGAGCCCGTTCCATGCTTTCCCCCCCCTCCGTTCCCCCTTTCTGATTTGCTCCTGTTGCAGGTTCCTCCTGTTCCTCACTGCTCCCCCTTCTGATTTCCATCAATGAGTTGCCCATACATTATTCCCCCTCTCCCCCGGCCTTCCATCAGTTAGCCTGATTCTAGCAACGTACCTCCCCTTGCATAAGCCAAACCCCCCTTTCAACCGAGAATCCCCCCGTTCTGTTTTTTGGGCTCTTCTCAAACCCGTTTGCTTTTTTTTGTAAATCCCCTGATTTCGCACCGCTTTGAAGCCCCCTTTTTTTTTTGTTTTTTTTTTTTTTCCTCCTCTGCCTTGTTTCACCGATTTCTTTTTTGCTCTATCTCCCCGTCGTTACTGCTTTTCCTTTGAATTCTTCCTGATGAGCTCACTGTCTCCTCCACAGCCTGGAGTTACTCCCTTCCCGGATCCCGTCCTTTTGTGAAACCAAACATTTTTCCCCCGTCCAGTGATCGCGCCCTTTTCCAGTCCACCCACACAACCCGACTTCATGTTTTTCGCCAATCACCTTTTAGCGGAGAGTTTGAGGCCTGCTTCCCCCCCCCCGACACGCTTCCAGTACCCTTTCCTGCTGCCTGCACGCTTCCTCTGACTCTCGTCACACCCAACCAACTGCCCCCCTCCCGTTCCATGAGTGACTTTTTCTGCTACGTCTTCCTGACAACGACAGTTATGGTAAATTAATCACCCGCCTTCCCCCCCCGAATCCCTCATTGCAAGAAGTCCCTCGGGGGAAATCCCCCCACCCCCACCACTTTTCTCACGCACGATATATGTTTCTCTACCCCCTGCATTCGGATGGCCCTCCAAGTGTCCGTTCGATTATTAGGAAGCTTCATCTTATTTCCTTTCTTGGCCCTTCGTCGTTCCCCTTTTGTGTTACTTCAGGCTTGATTTTCTTTTGAACTCCCCTCCGGCTTGCGTTTTATTAGGGAAAACTCGTGTTTTTTTCCCGGCTTACTTCACACACTCGTCACACCTTAACCCTGTCCCGTGGTTTCCCAACCACGTCCCTTGGACATCCCCCCTTTGATTTCCCACTGAGTTACAGCCCCGCAGGTGATGGTTCTCTCTGCTTTCTCCCCCCCCCCCGGTTGGTGCGATAATTCGCAGACCCCTCCTTTCGTGTCACGGTTCCGCCCCGTAAGCGCCCTTCCCCTTGCAGATGTGGAAATCCTGTCTGCTTGGATTACGCTTTTTCCTCCTTTCATGGTTACAGTCTCGGCTTCCCCCTGGTTAAGCCCCCCGATCCCTTATGACCTGTCGACGTTTATCTTTTCGCGTCCATTTTTCCTCCACTGCGGCGGGTTTTGTCTCTTTTTCCTCCCCTGGGGGACTCAGGGCTCCCCTTTTCTCTTCTTAAAGCTCTTGTATGGAAACCTTCCCCCGGCCCCTGTTAACCCCAAGATCCCCATTTCAGCGATATTTTGTTGGACACTGAATTCGATTTGTTTCCCCCCCTTGGACCCCCTAACCGGTCGTGCGCTTACCTTCCCCCCC
>Ga0179591_1398102_pt1 | contig 11093 bp, 9 predicted proteins | sample CZOMad2_1_08_16f_FD_182891 | JGI IMG/M metagenome (GOLD analysis project Ga0179591, IMG submission 182891) | Vadose zone soil fungal communities from Angelo Coast Range Reserve, California, USA - CZOMad2_1_08_16fungal (PacBio error correction) | ecosystem: Environmental > Terrestrial > Soil >... | reverse complement strand
GCCCTCAAAGGGCCTTTTAAGTCGATCAGATAGATCTTTCCTACCTCCCCCCCCCCCTCCTGTTGGTTGACGAATCGCCGTGACTGCCCTCCTCCTCTCCCTCTTTCTTGCCGGCGAGAAACCCCGGCAGTGCTGGGTCCACGTCCCCGGCCGCCGCCCTTTTTTCCGGCCCCGCGTCCGCCCCCTCTCGGAAAACTGAACAGGTCGTTGGGATGCTTGTCTTTCCCCCTCCTCCGAGAATCCTCCTGAATGGCTCCTCCCCCTTTTTACGAGGTTGCCAGATTTTCCTCCCCCTTTTCTTTTCACTCGGTCAGAATTTATTAGAAGGCCGGGATAGTGATCGGGCTATCTCTCTCTTTCCCTTTTTTTTTTCCAGACAAACGTTCTTGTTTCCCCCCCTGGATGTTGAAGATGTTGGCCTAGAGCTCCTCCCCCAAGATTGCGGTGTCCTCCCTTCTTGGCGGGTTTTATCGCGGTTTCCTTTTTTAGACGGGCCCGCAGGGCGGGCCCCCGTCGCCGCTTTTTTTTTCCTCTTTTCCTCATACCCTGGAATTTCCGTCCCTCCCCCCCCCTCCGCTCACGAGTAACCCTTTTTCTGGCTTCTGCCAGGGCTTCGCCCCCCCCTCCTCTTTTGTAGTCGTCGCTCGTTTTTCTGAGCTCGTTGCGCATGCTTTGAACCTTCTTCCATCTTGTTCAGGTTCGTCAGGGCTTTTTTTCCTCTTTTCCCGTCCGCCGCGGATTTTTGGGTCGGCAAGGTGCATCCCAAACCCGGCTTTTTTTGCCGATGTCCTTTTTTCTATGGTGAAATTCGCGCCCGCCCCCCTTTCCCTTTTCGTGATGAGGCCTTCGACCCATTGCGTTTGTCTGAAGGAATTTTCCCCTCCCCCTTTCTTGGTCGGGACGGTCCTCTTTCTTTTTTTTCCCCCCCCCCTCGCCGTTCACGGGCATCCTTCCCTTCGAGTTTTTTTGGGGGGGGGGGGGGGGGTTTTCTTTTGTTGGGTTGGGGGATGGCCTGGAGGGGGCGCCCCCCCCTTCCCCCCCCCCCCTTTTTCGTGCGCCGTTCCCTTCTCCCCCCTCTTCGCCAATGGCGGACCCGCTTGTTTTTTGCCAGAACTTTCTCTTTTGCGGCCCAATTCCGCCCACTCTTTGGGGTCGTCTCCCCCCCCCCCCTTTCTTTTTTTTTTTTTTTTTTTTTTTTTTTTTTTTTTTTTTTCGGGCAAACACCCGGCACCTTTCTTTTTGAGCCGGATGGTGGCGCAAAAACCCCCCTTTTTCTTTCTATTGTCGAAGAGCCGGTTTCCTTTCGCTTGGAAACCTTTTTTTTTCTTACTTTCCCGCGCGCTGCTCCTTTGGCTTTTCCTGCCTTTTTCAATTCCTCCTTTCCTTTTTTTCCCCCCCTTTTTCACGGCCCAGACTGATGGCTTGCCAAGTCGTCCCTCTCCCCCACGCGACGTCTTTCCCCCTTGCTTCCCCTCTTCGGTTACGCGCTTTCTCCGTCCGCCTACCGCAGCGACTTTCAGTGTTCTCTTTTTTTCTTTCCTTATCCTTGTGGGGATTGGAATAGATAAAGTTAACAATTTTTTTTTCTTTCCCCGTAATCGATTATGAAGTGGGTGCTTCCATTTTCTTCCCCTTCTGCAAATGATTGATTAGGAGGCGCCCCTTTCAGTTCTCCTGACGCAGCGGAAACTTTTTTTTTCCTCCGCTTGAGCATTAAAGGGGACTGCGGAGACCTCCGCCAATGACGCCCCCCCCCCCCTTCCCTCCGCCATCACCGGAACGTTCTGACCAGAGAACAGGTGCTCCCCACTGCAAGTTCCCAGCACCGCCTGGCTCTTCTTCCCCCCCTTCCGAGATGTAAAGGGTTACGCACGGGCTTTCCTTTTCCCTCGTTTTCTGTTCAGCTTGGCAGATGCTCCGTGGGCGATTTTCCGGCGAGTCCTCTTATGAGGATTGTCGGCCCTTTTTTCCCCCCCCCCTCTTTTAGGGTGTCGGCATTTATTCGGGGTACTGCAATTTTTGCAGTACCCAGTTTTTTCCCTCGGAGTGGGTCAAAACGCTTACTCCTTTCCCTTTTCTCTTTTCGTCAAATAAGCATTGATCGTTCTGCTCGGCTCCCTATCAGACGCTTTCTCTCCTCCCCCCCCCCCTGACAGGGATTGCCCCTCTTTTTTTGATGTTACGGCTCTCTTTCTTCCTCCATTCGAAAATGAGATGGAGGCGTTTTGTTCTTTTTTCCTTTTGAAAGAGGATTCTTCCTTTTCCTTGTGGAAAGGGATTAGCGTTGCCTCTTCACCCCCCTTCTCCTTTAATCGAAAAGTCCTCCCCTCTCCCCTCTATTCTCGAGAAAAGGAAATTCCCCCTAGTGTACTACCCGTCGCTTTTTTCCCCAATTCCATTTCGTAGCCTTCAGACTAGGGTCTCTTTCCTCCCTTTGGAGCAAACCCGTGTCCCCTCTCTCTCGATCAGATTCGAGCCTCTCCTTTTCCTGTTTCGCGGTGATCAAAACCTTGCCGCCGGCTTCTTTCAACCGGGGGGGGCTTTCTCCACCCGGGAAACCACGTGGCGGAGGTGGGATAGCCCCGATCAGCTCTTGCAACCTTTTTCTTTTTTTTCAGTTGGGAACTCAGTTCGCGAACCCCTTTTTTTTCCATCTGCCCTTCTGTCGGATGCGCTCGTCAGGCGGGTTTGTACCCAGCTTAATCCTTTTCCTTTTTTTTTTTTTTTTTTTCCCTCCGCACACCGAACCGGTCCATGCGCCCCCCCTCTCCCTTTTCTTTCTCCACTATCTCTATTATTTTACTAAATAATCGTTGGTTGTTGTTTTTTATTTTGAGATATTTTCTTCCGTTCCTTCCCCTTTCTTTTTGTTCGCGATGGACCGGGGGGGGGGTCGGTTTTTTTTTTCCTCCCCCCTTCCTTTCGAGGGAATTAGCTTTACCGGTCCAAACCCCCCGGCCTTTCTGGCTAGCGCAGCCGGACCTCCTTTTCTCCCCCCCTTTTCGCGGACTGAGTTCCCCCTGCCACCCCCCTTCTCTTTTTTTCTTTTTTTACCCCGAGCTGATCGATCAACAAGCCCTGCCCGGTGACCACTGCTTGTCGCCGCCCCCGGTTTCTCCCCCTTTCCTTCCCCTTTGATCAACAGAGAACAGCAGCTCCTTTCTCTCCCCCTCTTCTCTTCGGGACGCGTGAGACGCTGGACCGGAGGACCCTCTGACGGAACGGCTTTCTTTTCCCCCCCCCCTCCCTCCGCGATACGTACAAAGCCTTTTCTTTTTTTCGGCGAGAATCGAGGAGGCTTTTAACACCGTTTGTGCGAGGGAAAGCGTTTTTTCCCCCTCAGGAGCTTTTCCCCTCTTCCCCTTCGTTTAAGAAGACAGACCTGCCGAAGAAAGCCATACACAGAGACGACAAAACCCCCTTTCTTCCTCCCATGAAGATGGAAGCCGACCGATTTTTTTCTTTTTCCCCCCCCCCTTTCTCCTTTTTTACACGCAGGTAGGATGGAAGACCAAAGAGTCTTTTTGACGACGAGAAGACTCCCTTTCTTTTTTCTCCCCTTCCCTAAGGAAAGAAGTTCGATTCCCTTTTTTTTTCTTCTCTTTCCCCTCCTAAGGAGAAGGGGTGGCTCAATGCTGGGGATTCCCCTCTTTTCCTACACATACGAGTTGACCCTTCCCTCCCCCCCTCCCCCTCCTCTCAGGGATAGCGATAGCCGGAGGAGACTTGCCCCCCAGTTGGAAAAACCGCGTTTCTTTTTTTTCCTCTTTTTTCCTCGTTGAGAACTGTACATCTCGGGCTTTCCCCCTTTTTCCCGAGATCTCTGGGGTGATGGGGCAGCTGCCTTTTTTCTGCACGGGTCGGCTGCGCTTCCCTTCCCCTTTTAAAACGTGCCGGTGATGGTCCCCGGCGGGTCTTGGTTTTAGTTGGGTTTCCTTCTTTCGTCGGGCCGCCGGTCCTGATGCTTTTTTCCCTTTTTTGTTCTCAACCAAGTTTACGCTTCGGAAGGCTTGACCACCTCCTCTTTTTCCTCCCCCTTTTCCGGGGATGAGTCGCCTTTATTCCCCCCTTCCAGGAAGAGATTTACGCACGTTGTCCCGAAGTTTTTCTTTTTCCCCGGGGAGGCGATCCCCCCCCCTGTGATGACTGAAGACCCGGCTGAGCCAGAGACGCCGTCTCTTTTTTTTCCCTTCGTGATCTATCTCGTACCGCAGACAGGGCCTGCCAAGGCTCCCTGGCTTGCCGCCGGCTTTTTTCCCCTCCTACACGGGGCGCCCATTTTTCCCCTTTTTTTTCTCTCTTTCTTTTTTGCAGATCAAGAAATCAGTGGGAGGGAATGTCCAGGCGCAAAGCAGCTCCTCCCCTTCCTGGCGAGGGACGGCCGACCCCTTCCTCCTTTTTTTCCCTCTTCTCCCTAGAAGAAAAAAACACCCCCCCACAAACAAGCCCAAAAAAAAAAAACACCCACACAAAAAAAAAAAACACACAACAAACCCCACACCCCCCCCCCCCACCCAAAAAACAACAAAAAAAACAAAAAACACACCCAAACCAAAACACAAAAAAAAAAAAACAAAAACACACCCCCCCCCCCCCCCAACACAAAAACAACACAAAAAACCCCCCCCCCCCCCCACCCAAAAAAAAAAAAAAAAAACCCAAAACACCACAAACCACCCCAAAAACACAATAAAACCCCACCCCCCCCCCCAAAACAAACAAACAAACCAAAAAAACAACCCACCCCCCCCCACCACAACAAAAAAAAAAAAAAACCCAAAAAACCCCCAAAAAAAACCCACCCCCCCCCCCCAAAAAAAAAAAACCCACCCCCCCCCACACCCAAAAAACCCACCCCCCCCCCAAAACACCACAACAACCCCCACAAAAAAAAACACAACCCCCCCACACCACAAACAACCCACCACACCACCCACCCTTTCTCAAACGACGGTTGAGGCCACCTCCGCCTACCCCCTCTCATTTTCTCCCCCCCCTTTTTTTCTTTTCGTGTCCGAACAAGGGCGTGGCCGAAGTGGGGCCTTTTTCCCCCCCCGCGTCAGAACGCGAGCTTGGAAGTGGACCTTCTTTTTTTTCCCTCCCCTCCCAGGGAACCCGTGCCGCCCTTCCCCCCCTCTCAGTCGTTAAGATGTCCCGTGGACGTTATTCGTTTCCCAAAGCTTTTCGACCGCGCCTTTTCCTTTTTTTTTTTTCTTCCCCCCCCCGGCTCTTCAAGACAGGCAAAATGGCGTTTCCTGCTCACCGCAATTTCCCTCTTCCCCCCCTTCCCCTTTCCGACCGGTTGGGCTCGGGGGTTCCCTTTTTCCCCTTTTCCCTACCACGGGACCGACCCATTGTCGGGCCGGGTTCCGCCTATGGACCGAAGCCGTCTTTTCTTCTATTTTCCTCTCCTTTTCCGAAAACTGACCGAGGACACATGGCTTCCTTTTCCCCTTTCTCAAAGAGTTCCGAAATATCGACGATACCCCCTCGCAGGGAGGTCTTTTTCCCCCCCCGGTTTCTCGTTCTTTTTACCCCTTTCCCTCCCCCCCCTGGTAATGCGTATGCCTTCCTCCCTCGCCATGTGGCCTCTCCTTTTCCCCGCTGAGGCGTCTACACCCTTTTTTTTCTCCCCCTCCCCTGCCTTTTGCCCTTCCGGGGAAAGCATTTTTAAGGCCTCTCCCCTTTTTTTTCCCCCCCTCGTGCAAAAAAACTTCCCCTTTTTTTTCGTGTTGTCTGTGAACCAGACAAGTCTTTTCCCTCCCCTCTTCTCCCGCGCCGACGGCGGAATTTCCTCCCCTCCCCGGGGGTTGTTTTTTCGGAAAAGTTGGTCCCAAGCTTCCCCCCTCTTTCGGTGTCTTTCTATCGCACCGCAGAGAGGGCGGGAATGGAAGCGCATTTTTCCCGGTCTTTCCCCCCCTTTGTCGATATGGGGCCAGTTAGAGGCGTTTCCCCCCCCTTTTTTTTTGCTTTCGACAAGGAATGCGTTGCTTCTCTTTTTTTTTTCCTTTCTCCTCTTCTCAACGCCGATAGTTCACACCCCACCTTGCGATGTGGACAAGCACGGCTTCCCTTCTCCCCCCCCCAAAGGGAGTAGTGGGAGTTTCAAGACTTTTCCTCCCCCTCCCCTCCTTTTTTCCCCCCCTAATAAGTTGTGTTGGGTTTGAGTCGATCCCCTTCTTTCCTTTTCCTCCACGACCTTTTTGAAGTTCCTCCCCCTTCCCCCCCTCTTCTTTTTCCCGATGTAACCCACATTCTCCCCACGGTGGGTCTGACTTCCCCCTTCCCTCGATGAAATCTTTTTTTCTCCTCCAGGAGAAGTTCTTGAAGTCCCCCCGCATGATGGGTCCTCCTTCCCCTTTTCTCCTTCCCGAGGTAGTGGCAAGGCCGACGGTCGCGCCCCCCCCTCCGATTAGGAACCTTTCCCCGGTCGTAGGGATGGCTGCGCTTCCCTCTTCCCTCCCCTCTCGCTTGCTTTTGTTTGGGGGTTCCCCCCCTCCACCTCGACGCGGTTTGCCAGCTTGTTTTCCCTTCTTCCCCCCTTCCGTCAGCCATGTCTTACGCCGTCGGAGCGTTTTTTTTTTTTTTCTAGAGGGAAACCTTTTTTCCCCCTCCTTTTGTCTTTCCAGACCACCAACACCCCAGGTACTCGTCCAATTGAAATTTTTTTTTTTCTTCAGAAAGGAGCTTCAAGGATTCAGTTGAAGAAGGGCACTTTCTTCTTTTTTTTTTATTTAGAGCGCCCTCCCTTTCCCCCCCTCCCCACTTTTTCCCCTTTCCCGCCAGAAGATTTGCGCCCTTCTTTTTTTCTAGGACGCCCCTTTTCCCCCCACTTTTCAACCATGGAAGATAAACCTTGGGAAATAAGAGATAACTCCCCTTTTCTTTCTCCCGATAGAAGAACTTCATCCCCGTCTGTAGTCGGTCTATCGTGGTCGAAAACCTTCCTTTTTTTTTCTCAACCCCCCCCCTCCACTCGCCATGAAAGTCTCCATTTGCTCTATACCGCGTTTAGTACAGCTCCCCCCCTTCCCTACTTTTTCTCTGGCATTTAGGGAAAGATGGCTTTTTTCAGGCTGGTTTTTCTTTTTTTCGGAAAGGTTTGAATGACCCCTCTATTTTTTCCCGAGTCTACCGAACGGGTTCGATCTTTTCCTTTCCCCCGCCAAGAGGGGAAGTTGGCGTGCTTCCTTTTTTTTCCTTTCGGTCTGCACGGAAAGCCTTGATCGGCCCGCGGTTTTTCCCCTTCCTGGAAGGGCACTTCCTCTTTTTTCCTTTTTTTTTCCACACACGAGCGGTCAAGGGCCCATCTTAAACGGGGCTGGCCATCCTCCTTTTCTTTTTTTTCCCCCTTGGCGGCGCCCCTCTCCCCCTTTGTTCCGTGTCCACTTAAAGCTAGCACACGGGGATGCTTGGCGGAAAAAGTACTTTTTTTTTTTCCCCCCCTCCCCCACTCGGGTTTTTAGTAAAAAAGAAAACGATGTGTCGGAAAACACCTTCCGATGGGGGAGTCTTTCTCCCCCCCCACCCAACCTTAGTAGTTGAGAAAGGGCTCCTTAGAGGGCCGTACTTTCTTCCCCTCTTTTTTTTTTTAGGACACCCCCCTCTCTCTAGCTGATGGATGTAGATTGATTGAGACTCTTTCAATTTCATCCTGGATTTCTTCCTTCCCCTTTTTCCCTTCTGATGGAGCCCCTCCCTTCCCCCCCCCCCCCCCCTTCTCAGCGGAGGAAAGCGACCCCTTTGGCGGAGATTTTTTTCCGCGCTTCGACGTCCGCTGAACTACCAGCGGACCGGGCTTCCTAGTAATCTCTCCTAGGGCTTGATTAAGTCATCTCCCGGGCTTTGTAAACCCCCCCTCCCCCCTCACCTAGGAGACGAAGGGAAGTCTTTTCCCCCTGCCCCTCTCATGAGAAAGAATACCTTTCCAAATGCTTTCCTTCGAGGAGATCTTCGGTGGTAAGAGAATGCCTCCCCCCCCTTCCCCTTTCGGTGGAAAGATCAGGAAGTCCTTGAGACTTCTACTACGATCCGAAGGGGGAAACCCTTCCCCCTCCCCCATTCACAGGAACGTTAATGTTCCCGAGGCCCGTCTCTTCCAAGAGGAAACGTGGAGACACTGCAAATTCTTAACAAGCAACCTCCTCCCCCTATTCTTTCGCGAACCTCCCCCTTTTATTCCCCTCTCGGTCCAGGTTCGACCCGATGAACATCTGACTGACACTTAACGGGTCAAGCTTGGGCACCCTTCCCCCCCTCCGAGCTGAGATTCGTGTTCCTTCTTTCTTATAGTTGTCGGGAAAGGGGGCACCCTCTCTCTCTTTCTTCTTTTACTTGCAAATGAGGAAAATCCCCTTCCCCCTGCGAATAGGGAGTTGGGTTTTTGCTGGCCCTCTCTCCTCTCGAAAGATTTAATTAGATTCTTCGTCCCCTTCCCTCTTCTGCGGAATCTTCTTGAGAAGATTTCGGCCTCTCCTTCTTTCTCTCTTTGGGGATCTTTTTTTTCGCGCTAGGTCGGCTTCCATCTCCTTTTTTCTGTTTTTGTTTTGTTCGCAGCTTGTGGCTTTTTCTTTCTCGGCTTTCTTCCCCCCTCTTAGCAGTGCCCCTTTTTCCCCCTCCCCCGTTTCCTCGCCCAAGAAGCGTTTTTCAAACGGTCACGATCTCTTTTTTTTCCTTATCGGCGGGCGTTAGGACTCCCCCTCTCCTTTCGTTCAAGATAGGTTCTATTGCCCTTCTTCTCGGGTCCTATGATAGAGCCCCTATCGCTGCGTTTCGGAGGTGTCTCCCCCTGATACGCTTGTTTGGTTAGGGGCCAATCTTTTTCTTCTACAAGCAGGTCGTCCCCCTGCGTAGTTGATAGATCAGAAGTGGAATGGTTTTATGCTCTCTGGGTGGGACAGGGTTCAAGTCTTTTTCTTTTTCCCTCTGAAAATCGGTAGGATGCGCTCTTTTTCAGGCGGGGTTTGTTTTTAAATATCTTTTCCCTTTTCCTTCTCTTCGATTGTGGACCAGCAGCCACCCCTCTTTTTTCCCCCCCCGGAGTTCCTAAGGTCAACTCTCCAGGGAGGACGTCTCCCCCAATATCTTTTTTTTTTTCCTCCTCAGCGTTGTTGTGTTTCTTTTTTCTTTCTGTCATTGGACCTGAGGAACTCGGTGGGCGCTCTTTTCTTTTCCCCCTCCCCTCGTAATGGAGGCGGGAAATTAGATTTTACCCGCAACCCAGCACTTGCTGACGGTCTTTTTTTCCTTAAACCTGGATACCACAGGGTCTCCTTTCCTGGGCATCACCATGCAAAGGAGCTGATAGATCAACCCCCTCCCATTGGGCCCGGTTGCCACACGGAAACTCTCTCCCCCCCTCTCACCCCACCGGGAGGAGAAGGTTGGATTCACCTCTTTTTTTTCCTTTGGAGGAGATTCTGATCGATCTCGACCCTCAGTTACGCCGCGCCCTCCTAACGGCTTGAAGAAAATCGGGCTTGCCGTCTCCTCCTTGTGCGTTTCGAGAGGATCGATTCGTGGTTTAACCACGCTTTTAATCTTCGGGCCACATCAGAGGCGGCACGGCGTTCTGGGGGTGGGGGGGGGGTTTCCGCAGGCCGAAGGAAAGGCTACATCCACCTTCCAAAACCGCCCGACAGAGAAATTCGCACATTCCGTCTTTTGAGCCGCCAGGAGCGCACCCTTTTTCAGTTTGACCAACGCATATGTCTCTTTCTCGAGGCGACGATTTTCCTCTCAAGTTTGTTCATTCTAAGTACTCCTTCGAGCTGAAGAAGGAAAGAGTTTACCCCTTTTTTGGCGCATGATGGGGGACTTTCCCGCATTCCCCCTTCCCGAAGATGCCCGGACCCCTACGCTTTTTTCCCCTTTTCCCCGACACGAGCGAAAGCTCGCTGCTCGCCTCTTCTTTTCCTGAAAACCGCTGAAGGGTCCTTCTCTTATAGGGTGACTCAAACCTGTTCCCTCCTTCTGATTCGCGGAGGTGATTGGGGCAGCTTGCCTTTCTTTGGACCTGAAACGTGCCGGTGTATTGGCGGTCTTCTGGGACGTGGTTCTGTTCCCCTTTTCCCTCTCCGTCTAATGAGCTCCATTTTCCCGGGAGAACGGCCAGTTCACGGCTTTCCTTCCTTCGGTTGCCACCCGCCGGACCCTTTAGAAAGAAGTTGCGTCTGCGTCCTTTTCCGGCACGGCAGGAAGAGATGAACTGCCGTCGCGCCTTCGGCTTTCGGGGGCCCCTTTTCCTCCCCATGGAGAATGAAAGCCGTCCTTTCTTCCGACGTTCGATGGAGGTGCAAGTCGGATTTTTTCCCCGCTGACGTCACCCCGCCGCCTCCCCCTCCGCGTTTAGCGGTGGGTCTCCTCTTTCTGCAGTTGGTAAGTGAGTTGGAAAGCTCTCAATAGGTTTCCTGCACAGTTCCCTCTTTTTTTTCTACAGGAAGAAGAAGTCGTTCCCCCCTGGGGGGGACGCCGAAAAGTTCCTTCGACCGGGACGCGTCTCCCCCCCCCCTTTCCGGTTTGAGCAAAATCCGCTCCCCCATCCTTTACAACCATCGTTTAGTGGGAAGACCCCGTTCGTTTTGCCTCCTCTCTTGGGAGCCAGCCTAACTCTTCTCCTCTTTTTTCCGCATTGGAGAGGGATTGTCATTTCCTCTCGATGAAGGAGACGGGTCCCCTTCAACCTGTTCTCTAAGATTGCCCCTTCTTCGTGAAGATTTAGGGTTTCCCCACTCCTTTTCTCCCATTCGTTACCCCGTCCTACCTTCAGGGGAGAGTTTTCTTCCCCTTTTTTTTCGATAAATCTTCCTTTCCCCTTCCCCATGGCCCTCTTTCAAAAGGCAAAATTAAAGCGGTTTTTTTTTTCCCCGGTAGGGTAGGGCCTCCCCTTTTTTTTTCAGGCCTTTTTTTTTCCTCCCTTTTTTTTCGGGAGGACGCCTTCCTTTCCCCTCTCTTTCCCCCCCCCGGGAAGAAGCTGACGTCCCCTTTGACCCCCCCCCTTCCCTTCTCCTCCCTTTTTCTAAAGACCCCCTCCTTCTTCTTTTCCCCCCTCTTTTCCCCCGCTACAAGAGAGAAGGAATAACCCCCTCCCCCCC
>Ga0179591_1276463_pt1 | contig 11093 bp, 6 predicted proteins | sample CZOMad2_1_08_16f_FD_182891 | JGI IMG/M metagenome (GOLD analysis project Ga0179591, IMG submission 182891) | Vadose zone soil fungal communities from Angelo Coast Range Reserve, California, USA - CZOMad2_1_08_16fungal (PacBio error correction) | ecosystem: Environmental > Terrestrial > Soil >... | reverse complement strand
CAGGCTTTTCTCGGCTGTTCATCTCTCGGGGACTACACCGGGCGAAGATGTTTTCCTTTCTGCCGCCGACGCTCTCCCAAGACGGACTGCTCTGTCACGAGACCAGTTTTTTTTTCTTGTGTGCGATTCTTACCTTCTGAGGGAATGAATATAGGCACTGGTCCTCTTCCTAATACAATTCCGTGGGGCATGGAACGGTTGTCCCTCCCGAGATTCACTGGGTCTCTTTTTAAATTCTGCGTCGCACGCCTTTCCCCCTCCTTCCTAGTGATAGAATGCGCCCAGCCATTCCTCCTAAATTTTCAGAGTCGTGGTTCCCATTTTTATCGCGCAATCGAGCTTTTTTTTCCCTAAAACCAGATTCCCTTTCTTTTTCGCGGCAAATTGCCTCCCCTTCTTTTTTGCCGTTCTACGTCATTGGAGGCGTGATTTTCAGTAATAGCTTGAGTTGTCCACTCAAGCGGTGGCTTTTCTCTCCCCCCTCGTGGCAAGTGCTTCCTTCTCTTCTCTTATGTTGACCGTAGTTTTTCCCACGCGCAGAGTTGCCCCTCTCTCGACGTTCTTCACCGCCCGAGGCGAGCTCCTTCTCCCCTTTTCAAGGGGACCTCCGCTTTTCCCTTGGCATAGGTTCCCCCTTCTTCCCCAAAGACCCTTCCCTCAATCCGGATCCATCTTTCTAGTCAGACGATTTCGTTCAAGAGAGCTGCTTAGCCGTTTCTCTACCCCTCCCCAGTAGGGAGATCCTTCCTTCCCCCCCCCCGAAGATATCGCCCGGAATGTATCGGCTTTTCGAGCGGACCCCCCCTGTAAAGTGACCGTTTTCCCCCCGAACTGCGTTCTGATTTCTTTCCCACTCTCTCTATGAAATGGAAATCGGACCGTTTCTTATTTCCTGAAGAGCGGCGAGCGATTTTTTTCCTTCATCGGTCGAAGGATCCTGAAACAACCCCCTCTCTTTGGAGTCTGCTTCCTCGCGGCGAATTTATTCCGCGTCCTCCCTGTTCCAATCCCCTTGTCCTCTCCTATCAATCGATGATATGAGCCCTTCCTTTCCCCCTTACGAATGTTTCGTCGCGATGCCGACGCCTGAGTACCGCCTCGCGCGCGAGCTCGCGGAGCTTTCATCCGGTACCTCTGCCCATCTCTCAGAGAGGGCAATAAGGTCCTCTCTGCCTTTTTTCTTTTTTTAGATACGACCCTTTTTCTTCCCCCTGGAGCCCTACAACGGCCATTATTTTCCAATCCAGTCGGAACTTCTTCAGGGCAGAATGTTAAGAAATCCTCCTCTCATCCTCCTCCGTGTTGTTTTTTTCTCTTCCAAGTAAGTCAGAGCATCGTTTTTCCCTTCCTCCTCTCTGATGTATCCCCCTTTTTCTGCTAACCTTTGATTCCGGATCGGTTTCCCCGATCGCCCCTCCCCACTGTTCGAATTACGATGCAATGATTGCCCCTCCCTGGCATATTTCTGCTTCACTTTTTCTAGTAGAATGCGCCTCTCCTCGTGCGAGACTTCTTTTTCTTTTCATGGACTTCGTCCAAGTGCCTCCAAGCTTCATCGATACTTCCATGCCGAGTTCTATCGATTTATATTCTAGACAAATTGCAAGGTGCCTTCTTTTCCTTGCTGCTATTTTCTAAAAGTCGCCGGCGCTTTTTTTTGACCCCCCGGCGCCGTGATGTGGTTTTTTTTCCGATTGGACATTCTTTGTTTCCGCTAGCAGCGCGGAGTTCCCGTTTTCGCTTTAAATTTTTCTTTTTTTTCTTCCGCACGAGAGTGCCCCTGACTCAGGGCATTATCGAAAAAGTTGGTCCCCTACGACGATCACTCCTTTCCTCAGAGATCGTGGGTGTGTGATGTCAACGTATCTCCTACTTTGGTAATTCGCGTATTTTTCTGCGAGATGTCGTAGGACGTCTTCCTTCCCAGCCATACGGCCTTTCATGATTGAGCCGTTCGGTTTTTTTCTTGACTCCTGTGCCCTTGCCGCTAACCGGAATGTAGACATCTGTCTTTTCGGACTTGCTTCTCTTTCGACGAGCCCAATTACGTGACCTCTCCCCCTGACCAAAAGATCCTCTTTGAGTGTTCTGTACTTTGCCCTATCTTTTCCGGAGTATCGTTTGCGCAGAGCGCACCCATCGTGGCTCTTCTTTCTTTACCTTTTGCTCACTTGCAGTCCCCTCAATCCTCCCGAATCCCCTCCTTCCCCATGACGTAAGCCTTCTCTGCAAATTTGCCGCTCATCCTCTTCTGTTCCTCCACCGCCAGCGCGATTGGTTCCAAATGTCCCGCTCGTACTTCGCTTCCCTTTTCGGATGGATGAGCAAGACTTTTTCCATAGGAAGAACTTTCCTTCAGCCGACTTTTACAGCGCAACCTCTATCGGAAATTTTCGAGCCACCGTCAAGGCCAACCCTGTTTTCTTATTTTCATCCATTTTTCTAGATATCCCGATTCAAGGAGCATTTCTGTCTCCCCCCAACCGGCGGATGTTTTTGACCACGCAGCTCCTCTGGATATTCCGGTTCATCACTTAGACTCCTTGTTCGCCCCTCCAGAGAGATGAACCCCCTTTGTTCGAATTTTTCTTCTCTCTATTTCACTCCCTAATCTTTTTTTTTTCGCGGATTGCCCTCGACGGCATGGTTCTTTCACACGGCGAAGATTAAGTGATTCTGCTTTTCTCCGCGCAAAGTTTTTTTTCCTTTTCCGGGAGGTAGCCCGCGGTCTTTTTCGCGCATGGTCCCCATCTGGCATGAATCTATAAGGCAATGGCCCTTTTTTTTTTGAAAATATCATCTCTTAGGGTGGGACTGGACTTTTTCCACCGGGCGACCTTTCTTCTTTCCTCGGGCGCTGAAATTACTTCTTCTGTCTGATGCTTCTGCCTCCTAAGATCTTTTTTCTGCGCAGCCTCGAATCAGGCGAAGTGACGAGCGGGACAGTTTTTTTTGCCTCAAATTCTTTTTTTGCTCCCCGCTTACGTCGGCGTGCAAGTCGAGATTCTCTTTTCATCAACGCTGAACTCGTCAAGGACGCCGTCGTACGTCATGGAAGGCTCTTTTTTGGACATGCATTTGAGAACCTTTTGAGCTCCCTTTTTCTTTGTTTTTTTTCTCGAGGGGCGCCTGAGGGGGTCACCGTCCGTCTTTCCCGACACGCGACTGTGCGCTCGGCGATCTGGTTTTTTTCTTGGGCCCGCGTCGTCGGAGAGGCGATCGGCCAGTCGTCGCTTTCTCCCCCTCTGTCTACAGTCCGGTGAGACTTTTTGCTAGCCCCATTTCCAGTGGCGACCACCACACGAACTGCTCCTTTTCCACATGGTGCCGGATGGATTCTTTTGAAGACGAATGCGCCTTTCTTCCATCTCTCTGCTTAGAGAACTCTTCCCTTCATTACCTCGTCCCTCCCCCCTGATCCAATGTATCATTCTTCCCCCCTCTATCCACCTGCCTTCTGTTTCCTTGTGTTTGAGGTCTCATTTTCCCAACTGTTCTTCCCTCCGGCGAAACTGGTCGGCATTGGTTCGTTCCCCCCCTCGCTGAAATGGAAATGAAGTCTCTGAGGGCCTTTTCTTGACTGCGCCCGTCTTGCCTCTCCGGAGAATATGAACACCACCTTTTTCCCCGTGTGGGGCGACTTTCTTCGCTTTTATCAGCGTCCCCTCAGAGGCGAGCCCCAGTCCCCCTAAGATTCATCGATATCTTGCGCCTGACCGGCATGGAACCCCTCCCGCTGTAAGGAACTGTGGCGTTCCTCCCTCATGTATAATGGCGTTCTTTTTCCGAGCACTTCGCGAGCAGACGGCGCATTTCTACTGCCGCGCGCTCCCCGGGTTGCGAAATCTTCTGGAAATCAGCGGAATCGTTTCTTCCCGATCGAACTTTTTCCCCTTCTGCATACAAAGGGCCAGGAAGTTCTTGGTGACAGAGCGAAATCTAGGAAGCCTTGTCCCCTCCCGGGCCTCTCTCTTTTCCTCCTCCTTTTTCTCGCCGATCCCTTTTTTCCTCTGGCATAAGAAGATTTTCTGCTTCTCTCCTTTGAAGTTGTTTGGCCATGATCGAGCGGCGTTAAGGAAACGTCAGTCTCTTCTTAATACGATGCCTGTATGCCTCCTCTTTTAGAAACCATGGGCATCTTTCCCGCGAGATTTTTCTCTATCTGAGAGACCGCGGCCGACAAGACAGCTTCGTCCAGCAGCCGAGCACCGTTTCCTTCGAACTTCCATGCCGGTCTTTGATCATCGATTGATCTCGTCTCCCAATGCCAGGGTGCCGGCTCCTTCTGCTTTTGCGGGTTCGATAGGTAATCAACCTTCGCCAGAGAGTCGCGATCGCCCTTTCTGTGGTGTTAATAGGCCCGGCTATTGAACACCACCTGCGTCCTTCCGATAGCATTCCTTTCTTTTTGACGTCCGATTTCCCTTTCGAGTAGTTCTTTTCGGATCGCCCCTTCGCAAGTAGCCGGGACTCTCCGATCGACCCTTCCTATCAAATTCCAGTCATTCCCCGATATCTGTTGGTGTGATCTCAATGGATCTTTCTTCTTCAGCGAGGTAATTCCCCTTCTCTCAGCAGCCGTCTTGAGAATCGTATGCACGCGGGTCCCTCCCATCCGGCCCCATTTTTAGGTTCCCGCAGTTAGTTTCCCTTTTATGGCATTGCGCGGTGGGGACAAAAAACTTTTCCATCGGAGGCCGCCTTTTTATTTTCCTGACTGCGCTAGAATCGACGGTTTTCTCGGTTTCCACTAGTTTCCTCCCAACACCAGATAGAGAGCTCACTCTTTTCGTTAATTTCAGTCCTCGCCGGTACCCTCTCTCTCTCCGCTCTCACCTTTCTTGGGTACGAAAATCTGATTGTTCCTTCCCCCCCACTTGCATTGTCCCAATCTTTCCCATGAAGTAGAACGGCTTCTTGCCTCTTTCACCCGACGACTTGCACGCCGACTCCAGCTGCTTTTTCTTGCCCTCGCCATCGCTTCTATTCAGTTGGAGAAAATGTACCGTCTTTTTCTGGAATTTCTTTTTTTTTTCTTTCTCTTCGATACTAGCCGACGCGTTTTTCCCCCTCTTTAATTTCTGCTACCCGCGGCACGATGAATCTCTTTCCCCGTCACAGTGCCCCCACCCTCAGAGGATGATGATTTTCATCCCTTTTTCCTCCTTCATTCCCGAATTTCTTTCCTCCCTAGAACCCAATACATCGCTTTCTCCGCTAATTACATTTCTTTGCTGAGTAGGCGGCCTCCCTTTCCCCCTTCCCCCTAAACATCTTTTCGGTACGAGAGATTTCCCTCCCTGTTACGCCCTGTTGTTGTTTGAAGAGGCTCCGACGGGTTTCCGCCTCCGGAATCTTTCGAGAAGTGAGCTGCACTTCGGCCTCTCCCCCGAACTGTCTTCCCAGGGAGGAATTTGTTCTTGGGTGCGAGAGATTAACCTTGCGCTTTTCCGAATCTATCCGGTCTGAAAATCATCATCCATCTGCTCTTCTTTTTGCCGGATGGCCTAGACCGAAGATTTCATCGGTGTTTTTTTCCCTTCTTTGGTTCAGGCACGCCCGGCGAGAACTCTCTTCCCTCGGGGTGCTTTTGCTCTTTCGAAAGTAGTGACAAGAAGGTCGTGAACTTTGACGAGCGTTTTCCCCTTGAATCGCTCCATCGCGCTTTCCGGGTAAACCTCCTGCCGTCGCGGCAGGTCGAGATTCGCGTCCTTTCCCCTTCCAGACGCAGTTTCGTACGCCTTCTTTTCGTTGATTAAGTCTAGCTTGAGGGGACATGCATCACCCCCTTCCCAGCGATTGATTTTTTTTTTCGCACGCGTGGCTCACGGCGCGGCTCCCCCTTTTCCCCCGTAGGCTCCGCTATTACCTACTTTCGCTCGGCTTTTTTTTCCTTTTTTAGGTTAGAGTTCGTCTTCCCCCTCTTGGGAGAGTCGGCAGTCGTCTACCTTCGATATTTCCGTTCCGGTGAGCGGAAATGTTTCATTTCCCCTGCTTGGCGACAGAAATTCTTCTTACCCTTTACGGTTGGATGTACCGCGTCTTCCGTTGACGAATATGCGAGCCGCGGAATTTAACTAGATGTGTATTACTCCCCGTAGGTCTCCTTTTCGTTAAAAATCCCACCCACGACGCTATCTAAAGCCCTTTTTCGGTTCGCCCCCCAATGTTAGACACTACACTTCACACTGATTTTCTTTTTTTGTCGTGAAAGACCTAGCTTCTTGATTCCCCGCTTCCTCCCGGCGAAATGCTACTGTTTTTTCTTTGAATTATACAGAGCCTATTGCCCCCCTCCGGTGTGGAGACTAGCTGTTTTGTCTATCGACCCTCCCAATAAAAGAGATTCCTTTTGATCTAGAATATCACATCGTTTTAACTGACCGGCATGGAAGTCTTCATGGCCTTCCTGTATTTTCTCTTTTTTTCGAAGCTGTACTCATTTCGGTTCGAGTTTCCGAGAAGAGAGGCATTCCCCCTCTGTTGAATCCGACCTATGTTCCCCCCGAAATAGATAGAGGGCTTCCTTCTACTCGAGGATTTTTTTCCCTTCCGGAGGGGAGAAGCCTCTCTCCCCCACACTTCCGGAGTAACGATTCGTGATAAAGAAGCAGTGCCCTCCTGGAAGAAATCGATGCGCTGGAGATCTCTCTCCTCCCTTCCTTTGTTTGTTGTTTCTTTTTTTCTTCCTTCGAGAATAGATTTTCTTCAAGGCTGGCCCCTCTTTAAACACTCAGGACATACTGGCCGTTGTAGGGCTCCAGGGGCTCCCCCTTTTCGATCGAAATCACCGGTCTCCCTCTTGCATGATTGGCCCGCGACCCCTCCCTTTTTTCACGGGGCATAGTGAGGATTTCCTTTTTTCCCCCGGCAGTAGTGTCATCTCGCTCGCGTAGCCTGGCGCGTAAGAACTGCACTTCCGACGCACCTTCCTTTCATTAGATAATTACCACTTTCGGCAGATACTTTCCTTAATAAGATCAATTTTCAATCCCCCCTCTTGCGCATGGCGTGACGCGGAATACCTCCTCTTTTCTCCCCGATCGCCCACACCTTCGCCTTTTCTTTCATAGGTCCGCGCCGATTTTTCCCTGTTTCCCTTCAGGACCGTCGCTCGTGCCTGCCCCCCCCTCCCTCTCTTACAATTTTTTCTACCCACTCCTATCACCCCCCCCTCATTTCTGCTTTTATTCCGAACGCCTCCTGTATACTTCTACCTCCTCTTCCCGCATTCCACTCCTTCCCTTTTCTCTACCCCAACCCCCCCCCCTCCCTCTACTCCCCCCCCCCGTCCACCACCGTCTCCCCCCACAACTCCCCTCCACCTCCCCCCAACCCCCCTCCCAATCCGACTCTCTCTTGCTCCCCACCTTCCCACCACCCCCCGGCCTCACTCCTGTTCCTCCCCCTACCTTCCTCCTACTAATACCCTACCCACCCCCCCCCTACCCTTCCCTACCCTTCCCCATACTCACCACCCTCCTTCCACCAATGTTTCTCCCCCCTATCTCCCCGCCTCCCCCCCTCCCCCCCCACCCTATGCTACCCCTCCCACACTATCCTTACCCCCCCCTCTCCCCAAAACCCCCTCGAGGTATTTTATCCGTCTTCCATTCAGAGAGAGGCTTGGCGCGCACCTGCCCCCCGTCGAAGGGAATTTTCTTTGAGATTCCCTCTTCTCACTTCCATTTCGATATCGTACGGGGTTCTCACGCATTCTAAATCTTGGATTCTTCTTCGAGTATCTTTCCGAGATGTCGTACGACCTTTTTTCCTAACACCCCCTTTTTACCATAGGCGATACTGAATTGATCCTCTGCTGGCCATTCTCTCTCCTTGAAGAAAAGGCATGTAGACCCTCCCCCTTGAAGGACTCCTTCCTCGCCGGATTTTACGACTCTTGGACATATGACCGAACACCCAGATCGCCAGCTTCCTTTTTTTCGGTAATGACGATCTTTCCTTTCTCAAGGAGCATAGCAGTGCTCAGCTCCCCCACTTCTTGGCTCTGGTGTTCTCCCCCTTTTCAAAGCATGTCCCAATCACGTTTTTTGCATTTCCCCACTTGGTACGAACGGCGTTTTTCTTGCCGATGCTCGGGGACTTGCACGCCGACGGAACTTCTGTTTTTCCCCGAGCGATGGAGAGATTTACCCTCAACTGCCCCAGCTCTACCGGCCTTATGATGGATGCGCATCCTTTTCGAGAATTTGCTTTCATTTCATCGACGGGAGTTGCTCCATTGCACTCGCCCATTAACATCCCGGTTAGAATGAAAAATTCCCCCCCCCTTACTCAGTTTTTTTTTTTTTTGCATGTCAGTATAGATTCTCATTCGCCAGGTATATCAGAAACCCCTTGAAATTCCCTGGGAGCAGGTATGGAGGAGTCGGAGGACCGGTCCTCCAACCATCTTAGCCTTTCCCTTTTTTTTGAACAAGCCGGCTAATTTCTTTTCCTCCAATTGTTTTTTCTATATATGAGGAAACGTCATCCCCGCTCTTCCTAAACAGGCGAGATGGTTTCTTCCTACGCAGACCTTTCTTTTTTCCTTAGAGCACCAGGTTGACTCTTTGATTGGTTGCGTGAGTCCTCCCTGGAAGCGGGAAGATGCCCCCTTCAATGACCCTTTTCTTTTTTTCTTAGGGTGTGGCCTGGACGGTGGCTTCGTACCGTCTGACCCGAGATTTAATCGGGCGCGGTTTTTTTTAAATTCTGCGGCGCACTTCCGAAATCGTCGGGCCTCTTGCTCGAAGAGTGGGTGTCTTCCCCTCCAAGTGCGTGCCGCCGGAGCAGTTCCTTTCCCTTTTCATCCCCCTTTGACTCGCTCCACGCGCTGTCTCTCTTCCTTCGGCGTGCAGCTCTTCCCAATTGCATCCCGCGAGCATCGTTCCCCCTTCGTCCCCTTTAAGGCGTTTCTCTCTTGAGCACCATTCACGCTCTTTTTCCCTCGTCCCTTTGAGGTTTGAGAGCGGCGCACGTCGTTTCGCAACGTCGAGCTCTTCCACCACGAGAAGATTCTTCCCTTTTTGTGTTTCGTCGATTTCTCTTCCCGTCAGTCAAGCCTTTGCGCGCCAGTAGTTAGAATCAGTCTCCCCTCCGGATGTCTACATCGGACAAGGTCACCGTTCCCCAAACCGAACTGTTTCCTTCTTGGGGCCGGAGGGATGTTCGTTCTTTCTTCGAAGGTTAAGTCCGCGCGCTGCGAGAGCACGCGGTTAATTTGAGCCAATAGGAGATCCTTCTTTCGTGTACCTCCAACGATATCGCCTTTTTTTTATATGTCATGCGGTAGATCCCCTGTTCGACCCCTGAACTTGAACTGGCTGGCCTTCCTTCCGCCATCGTCTCTGAAATGGAATCGGACCCCCTTCCCCCGCGCGGCGCCTGCCGTTGAAGTTCAATCGTTTTTCTTCACACCAATTCTTTTTTTGTGGGCGATCGCTATCTTCCCTTTATCCTACCCTGCCCTCTATTAAAGAAAGAGCGACCCCCCATTGATCTATGACCTTTATGGAAATGACCGGAATGGACCCCCTCCTCTCGCTTTTTGCGTCGGCGATGGACCGTCTGCGACCCGAGAAAATCGCCCCTTTCTCATTTTTTACTCTTTGAATCCGACCGATGGCCCCCCCCTTTTTGCGAAATCGTTTTTTTTTCCTCTTCGAGCGGGGAGTTCGATTTTTTTTTTTTTTATTCCGCTCTGAATCCCTGTCTTTCCTACAAAGGCCCGTCTTTTCCTGCAGCGAACTTCTCTTTTTTTTCTAAATCGATGCGCTGACGGAATGGGATCAGTTGTTGTTGTGGAGAGAATCTTTTCTTTTCGTCCGCTTCCATCCAGGCTGCAGAATCAAGTCGGATGAGTACCCTTTTTCCATCTGGCCGTTGTAGGGTTTCCTTGGTCTTCTAGTCCCGCCCGCCGTTCGATCGTCCCTCTCTGAATACGATTTCCCTTTTTTTTGCAAAATGGGACATATCCCGTTAGCGCGTCCGAAGGCGCCAGCCGCTCTCTTTCTTTTTGCGCGTACCCGCCGGCTTCGGCCAGCGCGTCTTTCCCAGAGCTTTTCTGTAAGGGAGAAGATCATTCCTCTTAGATTCACTTTCCCAAATTTGTGCCTTTGTCTCGCCTTGCTTTTTACGCGGACCCACCCCCCGTCGCGATCGCCACACCGGCGCCTGTTTTTAGGATCTTTCTTCTTCCCCGGAGTAGATAGACCGCAGCGTTTGTCCGATTTCCATTTTCAGAGCTCTCGAGCGCACTCCGCAGTTCGCCTCTCGGAACAGTTTTTTTTTCCTTTTTCCAAGACAGAGTAACTTTCCCTTTTTGCGCATCGTATTTTTTTTTCTGGAATTGAACGCCTCCTACTGCTTCTCGAGGTAATTTTTCCTTTCGCCTAAGCAGAGAGCTGTCGTGGCATTTTTATTTCCCTTTTTTCAAATTCCATCCCCGTTTCTCTGATTGAGCAGTTCTTTGGTCCGCCAGCTGGAAATTCTTCCCCTTGAGATCTGCTAGACATCGTCTTTTTTAAGAGCATTTTTCGCGACTGCGATCGCACTCGCCGTCTCCCCTCCGGAACCTCGCGTCCCTTTCTCACGAGAGCAATCTGAGAGTGTTCGGCCTTTCCCCTCAGCGAATAGACTTGCTTTTTTCATTGGTTGTATCGCAAATCCTTTTTTAAATTGTAATCCAGACGAAATCCACGACTTCCATGCCGTACCCTCTCCCCTGGTTCATGCATTTGCGCGACCTTCACTTTCCCGACGGAAGCTGTTGAGGAACCGCTTCCTTCAAAGTTGGAGCCTTTCCCTCCCCGTGGCAACGACTTTCTGCTGGCTTTTTTTTTAGGCGCTCAAGGGACGACGAGTTTCATCGCCCTTCCCAGCGCCCGCGCCCTCCTATCGGTAGACCGTTAGACCCCTTTCCCCCCCCCAAACATTTCTCCCCATGGATTTTCATACATGTCATGGTGCTCTCTCATTAGTCCATATCTCTCGCACAATTACTTTTCCTTGGAGCGTTCTCCTATTCCATGGAGGAGTTAGGCGGCTTGCCTCAACCTCCTCCTCAGGTTAGCAGGTCATACTGAACCCGA
>Ga0179591_1490607_pt1 | contig 11094 bp, 12 predicted proteins | sample CZOMad2_1_08_16f_FD_182891 | JGI IMG/M metagenome (GOLD analysis project Ga0179591, IMG submission 182891) | Vadose zone soil fungal communities from Angelo Coast Range Reserve, California, USA - CZOMad2_1_08_16fungal (PacBio error correction) | ecosystem: Environmental > Terrestrial > Soil >... | reverse complement strand
ATGTCAGCGGGGATGAAGTGAAGTGAATGCGGCGAGTGAAAGCGCGGGGATTAAGAGCGCTTGGGCTACGGCGAGAGGCTGTGTGATAGGGTCAAAGGTGCCGCCGAAGGAGCTGTTGCATGGCGCATTGTAGTTTGTAGCTCGCGGAAAAAAGACCTGATTGGACGCGAAGACTCAAACCTGAGCCACGGGGCCAACAAAGTTTCACAAAAGGCCACTTTACGGCAGGGAGGTGTAGGCGGTGAGCGCGCAGATTGCAGAGTGTAAAAAGAGCTTCTTCGCTGCGCTCACAATGACAAGACCGGCGTTAGCAATATTAGGCGAGAATTATTTGTGGTGCTGCAAAGTGCAACAAGCAACCGCAGTGACCCCTGACTTCGTACGCTCCGCTGGGGTGACAGAGTTAGAGTGGTGGGGTGCGAGGCACAGATTGCCCAGAGTGGTTAGGGATTCTCGCGCTGCTGCTCAGGTGACAATACGGGGTAGAGGCGAATAGATTGGCAGAACCATAGGGGTCCCTCGCTTCGCTCGGGACAAAAAATGGTTGCACCAGTCTTGCGGCCATTGTTCATTTTGTTACTTGACGTCGGAGAAAGTTTATGCGTAGCGCGGGGTGCTGAGCGCGAGAAAAAAAAAGGTTGGTCCCACTATCCACAGGTGGAAATTTTTATGCTAGTTCCATGACATCGAAATGCGTCATCACCGAAAAAGTTCGCATCGCCATTAATTCCAAATAATCTGCCAAGCGCGGCCCTAGGTTTCTAAAAAGAAATATTAATTTCTCAACCTTATCGAGTGGGCTTTCATTATTGATTGACCGTTGCTCTGGTAGAGGTTGTTTTGCCGAGCGTGATGTTTCCAGTGCGTGAATCAGTGCAACGACTTGCCCGCTTGGAAACTGAAGTCTTTAAGGACTGGAAGAATAATGTCGCTAACGTCAACTGCCCGCCGCGCCGCCAAACCCCTGGCTCAGATCCTGGGTGCCCTGGGAAAAGAGATCAATCGCCCTATTCGACACATGCTTAAGCAACGCGCTATAGCCATGCGAATGGCGGCACCTGTTTGTGCGCGTGCCCCGGCGGAATTTCGCCATCGGTGAGAAATACGCCGACCTATTCAAGAGGCGATGGACAACCTGGCGATGGAGTTTGATGATGGCAGTTTGTGACGCGGAGCGAAGGACCAGACGGCGCGTCCGCCGAAAACATGATGGCGCACAACGTGAATATGAAGCACGACGGCGGATTCGCTCCGGCAAGTACGCATTCGGCGAATGCACCTGCACGAGGGGACTGCGGGGCGGGAGAGGAGCGGGCCGATCAGCCAACGCGTTTCGAATGGGATACGGCGCGCAGTTGATCGAGTACACGTTCCCGAAACTTCGTGTGATCGGTTCCGGGAACCAGTTCGCGCATGGATGCCGCGCATGGGCGGTGGCGGAACGTCTTCAAAAGGGCCTACCAACCCGCGGTTCCTACACGCGGCGTTGGTATGGCAAAGAACCATCTGTTTGCAGGCGAGCCATTGAGTGTAACGTAAGCACATGCCCCATGCGTCGATTGTTACTTGTCGACGAGAAGTTCACCAACGAGATGATCAACTCGGCGTTACGAAAGATGACAAGCTTCCGCGACAAAAATTCCGCATGTGGATTGTATGTGTCGATGACATTCAATTCCTTCGGCAAAGAGCGCACCAAGAAGCGTTCTGTCACACGTTCAACGCTCTGCATGAATCGATGAAGCAGATTGTGATCGCGAAGTGATCGTCCGCCGAAGAGGTTGTCAGCGATCGAGGACAGCTGCGAAGTCGAGTCGACGGGGGATGATCGCGAGACATCCACCGCCGGACCTGGAGGCGAAGGTAGCATCCTGCAAAAAGAAGGGTGAGTCGGAGGGAGAGTTGCAACGCACTGACGGAACGTGGGTTGTTCATCGCGCAGATGTCAGGAAGAACGTTCGCGTAACTCGAGGGTGGAAATGATTCGTCTGGTCGCATACTGACTCGCGGACGGGCGGACGATAACGTGAGAACGGCACAAGCAGGTGTTGTTACGCAATTTAGTGAGCAACAGGTACGAAGTTTCAATCGAGAGCATCCAGAAAGGAGGTTCAGAACAGTTTGGGATGCGCACAGCCAGAGAATCCAAGCAAAGAACAACTCCGCAGGTAGTAGTGCGCTGGCAGATTGCCAGGTACCTGGCGCGAACAATGAACGATTGCTCATTGCAGGAGATCGGTAGCAGTTTGCGGGCAAGCACCATACGGACGGTGTGATGCCGTCATTGGGGCCGCTAGCGCGATTAGAATCGACCTGTCAGGAGGTCGTCAGTCGGAAGAGGAGTTCGTCGGGTTGTTTTTGTCGCACGGCTGAATCGGATCCGTACCCGAACCACCGTGTCACGGTTTGCGGTGGGCGAGATTCGAACTCTACGAGCTGGACCGACGTTGGCGGCTACCGAAGTCGGTGCCGCGGCCGTCGACAGCTCTGGGCCATGCATCCCTACAACCCGGAGACGCCGGAGGATCCGGCTCGACGCGTCTACGGGTGACCGGGTGGCGAAGACTTGCAGAGTGTCTCGGACAACAAAGCTACAGGGGTAGCGCGACGGGCAGATTCCCACCGGGCTTGGGCTGATGCCGATACGTCGTGTGGTGACAGCACATTAGCCGAACGTGAAAACTGTTGCGGGATTTTCGCCAGGAAATTCGAAAAACAGTTCACGCTGCCGTAAGGGTCTAGGCGGGTCTGGTGATCGGGGCGCTCGACCCAGCTCATCAGGTCGCGCCAGATCTGGCCGACGACCTCGATGGGTGTAAGCGTTTCCTGCGCAGCGCACCGAGCTGTTGTTGCGCCCCCTCGACGTTGGCGACGAGCTTTGTTGACGAAGCAGCTGCCGTTCCTGAATGTCGCGCAGGATGCCGCGCATACGATCCTTGCGTCGGCCGTCGATCACTCGCGGCCCCGACAGATTATCCGCCGAAAAACGGCGGTGTTCGGACACCGAGTAGTCACCCGCGCCGATGCCGCACTGTTACATTCAGATCAGACGATCAGCTTGAGCTCGTGACAGCACTAGAAGAGGAAAATCTTCGGCGGGTAGCCCGCCTAGACCATCACGTCGAAACCAGCCTTCACAATTCTCGGTGCCACGCACAATTACGGCCTGTCGCCGACAGTCAGTTCCGTTGTCTTTGAAGGTTGTCTTGATGACACCGGCCGGGTGCCACCGATGCCTTGGGTAGGAAAGCGCCAGCGCCTCGCAGTTACAGGTGGGTCCTTGGTCGACGGCGATCAGACAGGGACACCCACTTGCGTCGGAAGAAACTGGCGACGCACCAAGTGCCGGCCTTCGGCACGTGCAAGTGCTCGCTGACAGGACGTAGAGCCGCTCCTCGAACTTCTTGCCCTTTGCGACCTTGGTCTCGAGGTCGGCGATGATGCGCACGTAGAAGCTGGTCAGCACATGCTCCAGAGGTCGCGATTGTTGGTGAAATATTTGTAGATGATCCAGCCCGTCTGGATTGCCGCCGCATGTCGATCTCGGTTGATAGAGGCGGTGGAGTAGCCCTTATCGGCGAACACGCGCGTGGCCGCGGCGAGGATCGAGTCATAGCGGTCGGCATGCGCTTCGGACTATCGCAGGAATCCAGGCGACGGGGACGTTACGGAAAAACGTGAAAGGCGTGCGCAGGCATATGCCGGGCATCCTCCTGGTCCGGCGCGGGATTTCCCCGCTGCCACCTCTTGTTGGCCAACTTGAATACGCTTCACTTTGGGACTGTCAACGCAAAGGCCGGCCCGCAGGGCCACCGAAAACAGTTTGGGAGAGACACCCATGCGAAGCCGGACGAGACGCGGACTCAATTCGCCGCCGGCCGAAGGCTTTAGTCTACGCCCGAGAAGGAAGAAATCCTCGATCCGCCGACCGCTTCGCCGAAAACGAGCTGTGCCGCTGCAGCAGAAGATGGACGACGAGGAAAATGGTGGCGCGCAAAGCGATGCGGCGTCGCCGCATGGGTTTCCTCGGCGTGACGGTCGCGGCCGAGTTCGGCGGCGCCGCCAGCGATTTTTTCACCTCGGGCCTGATCGCCGCAGGCGGCTGGCGCGCTGGAATCCGGCGGTCGCGCTCAGCTACGTGGCGCACGAGAACTGTGCGGAACCACATTCGGCGCGCAACGGGTCGCAGGATAATTCGCAAGCGCTATCTGCCCAAAACTCTGCGAAGGGCAAGCGCGATCGGCGCGCTCGGCCTGACCGAGCCCGGGCCGGCTCGACGCGATCGGCGCAATGGCGACGACCGCGCGGCGCGACGGCGATCATTATGTGCTCAATGGCAGCAAGCTTACATCACCAATGGCCCGAGTGCCGAGTGCTGCTCATACGCCAAGACGACAGACCCAAGGGGCAGTAAGGGCATTCGGCGTTCATAGTCGAGAAGGATTTTCCGGGATGTAAAGTACGCGAGGAAGAAGCGCGACAAGATGGGATTTCGTGCAGCACCACGCCAGTTGCGTTCGACGATTGCAGTGTGCGGACGCCAATCGCGTCGTCGACAGAACGCCGCGTATCCGTGGTGATGAGCGGGCTCGATCTGGAGCGAGATCGTTCGATGATCAATCTCGGCATGGCGGAGCGCGCGTTCGCGCTCGCCTCGACTACGCCAAGACGCGCAGCAGTTCGGCAAGGCGCATCGCGCGTTCAACGGTGCAGGCCAGCTCGCGAATGTACACGGCGATCGCACCGATGCGGCCCTATTGTTGACCGCACACTGGCGGAGGCGAATGACCTCGAGGTCGGCGGTGGTGAAGCGGCGACATCCACAAACTGAGGCATAGTATTCTCTACGCGGAAAGCTGCACCCAAAGTCATCAGCGACGCCGTGCAGTCTTCGGCGGGCCGGCTACATGCGCGCGACCGAGATAAACCGGCTCTACCGGGCGACGAAGTGCTGGAGATTGGGCGGGAAAGTCGGAAGATCAGGAAGCTGATCATTGGTTGGGAGTGGATGCGGGGGTAGAAGCGTTTGCCGGCTCATTCCAGCGCAAGCGGGAATCCAGTGGGCCAAAGACGGGCCCCGATTTCGCCTCGCTGAAGATTCGGCGAGACCCGCAGCATCCAACCCGCCGAAGCCTACGTTGCGTAGGCGGGTCGCGGGGACGAGCGCGACGCGAATAGTGAGCTACTCACCAAACCACTCGGGCGCGGGATAGTCACTTGATCGCCCCAGATCTGGGTTGCCGCCATGACGGTCACGACCTAGTAGCGGTCATTGAACGACACCTGACGGGTCCGCCCAGGTAGCCAGACCGGCATACGGCGATAGCGCGCAAGTCGCCGAAGCGCTCATCAGGTTGGAGCGTTGGACTCGATTGCGGGCTTCCTCGAATGGACGTTCATGGCCCTCGGTGAGTGAAAAAAAATGCCGGCGGGCAATTCCGAAGGCGGCGATCGACTTTTCGCCGAAAGGCTGGACTGCCTCATCGACACCAATCTGAAACGGCACCTAGGTTAACATGATGCAAGCAGGCGGCGCGGCGATGGCGTGATGCCAAGCGCGGCGGTGTGTTGCGATCGTCAATTCGTGACGGTCGTCTTCGCGCGGCTGCGGCGCGGCGCGCATACCTGAGCGGCGGCGCGGGCGTGAATCTACTCTCGAGACCGTTCGCGATCGAATGGGCGCCGCTCGGGATCCGGATCAATGCGTCCCCGGCGCGTCGCCACCGAGGGAATGAACGTCTATTCGGAGGAAAGCCGCAAGGCGATGCCACGCTCCAAACGCTGAAGCGCTTCGGCGACCTTGCGGATATCGCCGATGCGGTCTGCTACCGGGCGGGGCCTCAGGTGCGTTCTGACCGGCGAGGTCGTGCCGTCGATGGCGGCACCAAGGATCTGGGGCGATCAGTGGACTATCCCGCGCCGGAGTGGTTTGGGGGAAGTAGCGCAACTATTCGCGGTCCGATGTCCCCGCGACCGCATACAACGAGGCTTAGGCGGGTTGGATGCTGGTCCGCCGAAGCTTCAGCGAAGGCGGAAAGCGGGGACCCGGTCTTGGCCCTGGATTCCCGATTGCGCAGGAATGAGCCGGCAAAAGAGTTCCCCCCGCATCAACTCCCCACCAATGATAAGCTTCCTGATCGCCGACGTTCCCGCCCCACTTCTCCAGCAGATTCGTCGCCCGGTTAGAGACGGTTGATCTCGGTCTCGCGCATTGTAGCCGGCGCCGCGAAAAGACCTGAACGCGTCGCTGATGACTTTGTGCAGCTTTCCGCCGCGTAGAGAAGGCACGAGCCGTCAGGTTGTGGATGTCGCCGAGTCCACACCGCGACCTCGAGGTCATTCGCCTCGCATGTGCGGTAAAATAGGTCCGCATCGTTTCGCTCGCCGTGTGACATGTCGGCGGATTGGCCTGCACCAGTTGAAACTCGCCGATGCGCTTGCCCGAAAAATGCTGCGCGTTTGGCGTAGTCGAGGGCGAGCGCGAAAGCGCGCTACGCCATGCCGAGATTGATCATCGAGACGACGATGGCTCGCTCCAGATTCGAGCCGCCTTCATCCAACGGATACGCGGCGTTCTAGTCGGCCGACGCGATTGGCGGCCGGCACACGGAAATCGTCGTCGAAAAGAAACCGGCGTGTGCTGCAACGCAAGCCCATATGTCGAGCTTCTGCCGGCGCTTAAACCGGAAATCATTCTCGGACGATGACGCCGAATGCCCTTCGGCCCTTTGTATTGTCGGTCTTGGCGTAAATGAGCAGCACCTCGGCCCACCGGGCCATTGGTGATGTAGCGCTTGCGGCCATTGAGACATAATGATCGCCGCGCGCCCGCGCGGTCTCGACATTGCGCCGAGCGCGTATGAGCCGGACAACGGGCTCGGTCAGGCCTGAGCGCGCCGATCGCGCTTGCCGTCGCAGAGTTTGGGCAGAAGATAGCGATTTGCGCAATCTGAGACCCGTTGCGCGCGATGTGGGTTCACGCACAGGTTCTCTGCGAAAGTAGCTGAGCGCGACGCCGGATTTTCCAGCCGCGGACCAGGCCACTGCGCGATCAGCCCGCAGGGAAAAAACGCTGTCGCGCGCCGAACTCGGCCGCGACCGTACGCCGAGGGAAACCATGGGCGAGCGCCGGCATTCGCTTGGCGGCCACATTCCCTGTCGTCCACTTCTGCTGCAGCGGCCACAGCTCGTGCTCGGCGAAGCGGTCGGCCTGGATCGAGGATTTCTTCCCTGCTCGGGTGTGAGACGAAAAGCAGTTCGCGGCGAGCGAATGCTGAGCGCGTCTCGTCCGGCTTCGCCATGGTGTCGCTCCCAAACTGTTTCGGCTGCCCTGCGGGGCGGACATGCTTTTGACAGTCCAAAAGTGAAGCGTTTCAATATGGCAATCAAGAGGGCAGCGGGGAAATCCCGCTCCGGAACAGGGAGGGGATGCCCAGGCATATGCCGCGCACGCAATTTCAACGTTTTTCCGTAACGTTCCCCGGCGCCTGATGCCTGCGATCACCGAAGCGCATGCCGCGACCGCTATGACGCGATCTCGCCGCGGCGACGCGCGTGCGTAGTTCGCCGAGAAGGGCTACTCCACCGCCTCGATCACGAGATTCGCATCAGGCGGCGGACATCTCGCGGGCTGATCTACGCCAAAAATTTCACCAACAAGCGCGACTGCTGGAGCATGTGCGCTGACCAGCTTCTAAGTGCGCATCATCGCGAACTCGAGCCCAAGGTCTCAAAGGCAAGAATGTCGAGGAGCGGCTCTACGTCCTGGTCAGCGAGCACTTGCACCGTGCCGCGAAAGGTCGGGGCAGTGGTGCGTCGCGTTCGGTCGACGGCTAAAGGGGTGCCCTGTCTGATCGCCGTCGACAAGACCCGACCGGTACAAGGCGAGGCGCTGGGCGCTGTCCTACCGCCAAGGGCATCGGTGGCACCCGGGGCCGGTGTCATAACGACAAATCAAAAGACGAAACGGAAACGACCTGGTCGGCGGAACAGGCCGTATGTGCGGTGGCCCCGAGGAATTGGTGAGGATGTTTCGAGTGATGGTCGAGAGGGCTACCCGCCGGAGAGGCCTACTTCGAGGTGCGGCCACGAGTTCAAGCTGATCGTCGATCTGATGTACGAGGGCGGCATTCGCGCGGAATGAACTACTCGGGTCCGACACCCCGAGTTCGGCGGATATCTGTCAGGGGCCGCGAGTGATCGACCGCCGGAACGCCAAGGAGCGGATGCGCGGAATCCTGCGCGACATTCAGGACGGCAGCTCGTCAAAAAGTAGTCGCAAAGTCGAGGGCGGCAACAAGCAGCCGAGGCGCTGCGCAAGGAGAACGCTGAGCATCATCGCGGTCGGCGGCAAGGAAGTGCGCGACCTGATGAGTGGGTCGAGTGCGCCCGATCACCGAGGAACCGCCTAGCCCCGTGACGCGAGCGTATGATGGATTGAAACTGTTGCGAATTTTCTGGCGAAATCCCGCAACAGGTTTTTTCACCGTTCGGGCGAGTGAGTAACCACAGACGTATCCGGCTCAGCAAAGCACGGCGTGGGTGATCTGCCGTCGGCGCGACCCGGTGGCTTTGTTCCGAGAAAATCTGCAAGTATTCGACACCTGTCCACCCCGTAGTTTTATGAGACGCTGTTCGAGACGGAATCTCGGCGGCTCCGGTGGGTGGGGTAGGAACGATGGCCAGAGCTTTTCCGGACGCCCGCGAACCGACTCGGTTAGCCCGCACAACGGCGGCGGGTCCAGCTCGGCGAGTTCTATCTAGCCCACCGCAAACCGTGACCACGGGGTCGGGTAACGGATCCGATCAAGCCCTTGCGACACCGAAGAACTCGCGTTCAGGACAGACGACCTCCTGACAGTCGATTTACTAATCGCGAGTAGATGCCGCAAGGACGGCTCACCGTCGTATGGTTGCTTGCGCCAAAATGCTAACGATTCCGGAAATGAGCAACGGTTAATTGTTCGCAAGGTACATGGCATCTGCCGCGGGCACGATACGAGGCGAGTTGTTCTTGCTTTGATCTCTGCTGGCGCATCACAAACTGTTGAAACCGCCTCGGATGCTCTCGATTGAAATCTCCGTATGTTGCTCAATGAAATTGCGTAACACCTGCTGGCCGTGCTCGCGTGATCTCGCGCCCGTCAGCGAGCAGTAGGCAACAGAGAATCATGCCCCATCGAGTTCGCGAACTGCGTCAGTGACATTCTGCGCGATGAACAACGCACGTCCGTCGGCAGTTGAACGCTCTCGACTCACCCTCTTTTGAAGGATGGCTACATCGTCTCCAGGTCCGCGGTTGGATGTCGCGATCAATCCCCCTCGAATCAATGCGCAGCTGTCCTCGATATCTCCCCTACGAAAAAATCTTCGGCGGAACGATCACTCGCGATAACAATTGATCATCGATTCATGCAGAGCGGTTGAACGTGTTGAAAAAGAACTTTCTGGTGCGCTCTTTTGCCGGCAAGGAAGAATGTCATCGGATCAACAAGACATCCACATTGCGGAATTTGTCGCGGAGCTTTTATCTTGTCGTAACGCAAGAGGTGATCATCTCGTTGTGACCATTCTCGGTCGAAACAGTAACAAATAGACGCATGGGGCATGTGATTCTTTACCTCATGGCCAATCGCCTGCAATTAAGATGGGTCTGGCCAATACCACGACGCGTATAGGAACAGCGGGTTGGTAGGCTTTGAAGGACGTTCGCCCACCGCAGGCGGGCAGCCTGCCGAATGGTTCCCGGAACCGTCAACGAAAGTTCGGGCAAGTGTGCTTCGAAGTCAAACTGCGCAGCCGTATCCCAGGTAGAACGCGATTGGCTGATCGGCCGCTCCCGCCCGCAGTCCTCGCTGAGTGTGCATTCGCCGAATGGCTTTACTTGCCGGAGCGAATAGCCGTAGTGCTCATATTCACGGTTGCGCATCATGTTTCGGCGACGCGTAGGGTTCTTCCTCCGCCGTCAACAAACTGCAAATCATCAATCATCGCCAGGTGTCCATCGCTCTTGAATGAGGTCGGCGTATTTCTCACCGATGTGGCGAAATCCGCCGTGGGCACGCGCACAAACAGGATGACGCCATTGCCATGCTATAGCGCGTTGGCAAGCCATGTGTCGTAAGTGGCGATTGATTTCTTTGTCCAGGGCACCCAGGATCTGGAGCCAGGGGTTGGCGGCGGCGGCGGCACGTTGACGTTAGCGACATTATTCTCCAGGCCCTTAAAACTTCAGTTCCAAGCGGCAGTTCGTGCACTGATTAACGCACGGGACATCACGCTTCGGGACAAAAAACCTTTAACCAGCGGCAACGGTCAATCAATACGACAACGACCCCTCGATAAGGTGAGGAAATTATATTTTTTTTTACTAGGGCCGAGGGCCGTTGGCAGATTATTTGGAATTATGGCGATGCGAACTTTCGGTGATGCGCATTGCGATGTTTCATGGATACTAGCATGAAAATTCACTGGTGGGAAAGTGGAACACGCTTTTTTTAGCGCGCTCAGCACCGCGCTACGCAATAAATTTTATCGCGTCAAGTAGCCAAAAGACAATCCAGCAAGACTGGTGCAACCAGTTTTTGTCCCGAGCGAAGCGCGGGACCCTATGGTTCTGCATCTATTGATCTCCCCGGAGTGGTTCATCCTGAGCGCAGCGAGAATACCTACACTCTGCAATCTGCTCGCACCCACCAACTATGTCACCCCGAGGCGGAGCGTAGCGCAGTCGAGGGCAATGCGGTTGCTGTCGACACTTTGCAGCACACAAATATTCTACATCATGATGACTAACAGCGGTCTTGTCATTGTGAGAGCCGCGAAAGAATCTCTTTACTCTGCATATGCGGCATCACGCCTCACCACCTCCCTGCCGTAGTGTCCTGTTGTGAAAACCTTGTGACCTTGTGTGCTCAGGTTTGAGGCCTCGCGTCCAATCAGTCGTTTTTCCGCGAGCTACAAAATACAATGCGGCCATGGCAACGCTCTCGTCGGCGGCATCCTTTGCAACCTATACAAAGGACAATATCCCGTAGCCAAAGCGCGCTTAATCCCCGCGCTCTCACTCGACGCTTCACGTCACCACGCTGACAT
>Ga0179591_1355639_pt1 | contig 11094 bp, 12 predicted proteins | sample CZOMad2_1_08_16f_FD_182891 | JGI IMG/M metagenome (GOLD analysis project Ga0179591, IMG submission 182891) | Vadose zone soil fungal communities from Angelo Coast Range Reserve, California, USA - CZOMad2_1_08_16fungal (PacBio error correction) | ecosystem: Environmental > Terrestrial > Soil >... | reverse complement strand
TTTTCTGGTGTTCTGTTCGCCCCATCCACACTTTCCTCCCAAAAAAAAATTTCCCAACCGTTATAAACCGCTCCTCCGCTACTTGGAGTAGTCACCTCCACTTATTACAGGCTCCTTCACCCCCGCCCGTTGGTCATTTTTGTCCCGCAACGCCGCTACCTCGATTTTATTAAGTAATACTTACCCCTGCCCCGGTCGAGACTTCCTTTGGCTAGGTTATTGTGGTCCTCTTGATGGAGCTTGGACGGAATCGTGTTGAGACGCTCGATTGTGTTGAGTTTTATCTGGTTTTCACGTTTGGCAGCCAGAAAGCGGATGGGCGACTGAGATGCGGCCTTTTGGGTTGGCGCGATGCGTAGCGGCTCTTCCAGCGACCCAGCGAGCTCTGATACTCATTTTCCCCTCTCTTTCCTTCAACACGACCCTAGAATCCTCTCCCCCCGATTTTAGAAGGTTTTTTGCTTAAGACGTATTATCTTTGTCATTGGAATCAACAGTTAGCAGGAAGTAACTTCTGGTCCCCTTCTTTTTAGGTCTTTTGCACCCCACCCGCCAAACCATGGGAAGCGCCACCTCTACTTATCTTTTGGTTAAAGCTTCTCCCCAATACAACTTTCTGACTTCTGGCGTGGTAGGCAACAGCGGTTGGCTCCCACAGCATTCCAGGACCTTCTTCAGAATCAACTTGCCGGAGGAGTGCTTTTTTTTCCATGACTAACTATGCAGTCCCGTTAAAATCCTGATTCTTTCTCCACTTTTGTCTTTTTTTTGCTCCCAGTTATGCCCGTATTTTCTTAGGACGTTTTAAAAATCACTCTTGGCTCAGGCCAACACCCCCTCAACTCGGCACCGGCTTGGCATCTTTTAACACCGGACTGCACCTGTCTGCCAAGCCCTTGACGGCCCTTCATACCGGAGACCAGTCTGCCTACTCGTTGCTACCCGATTCCTTTTCGCTATCCCAACCTGTGTTTGTTGCGCAACGTTTTAACTCCCGCACCTTCTCCTTTTTATACGAGCACATGAGTCTCAGCGTGGCCTTTACAATTCCAATTGCGATTCTCCTTAACGGTTCCTTTTTTTTCTTGAAGGTCAAAACTACGATGGCGTTTCATTCCGAGGCATTTGATCTCACCACATCTCTCCGAATTCCTATTGTTCACGTTGTTACTACGCGTTTTCGTGGAAAAGGGTCTCGATTCCACGTTTGTAGGATTTGAGGTTGCCCCCAGATGATTGAGTTTCATTCTTGAGTCTACTTTACCTCTTCCCCCTCTCTGACACTTTCTTTTTTTTGTTTACTCGTTGCTAATCTTTTTTTTAGCCTGATGCTTATAGCTTTCAATTCTCTGTTCCATACAAGGGCTTGTTTTTTTTTCCGTTTTTGGTATCCGAAAACGGGTCCTCGTACACCCTCAATTCTCCAGAATACGACCACAAAAGTTCTTACGTCGCTTGACGTGCAGAATCCTTAAGCGTTTAGCCTTTACCCCATCTGCGACTTTCTGACCCCCAAGTCCGTCCTGTCTGGTAGTTCTCTTCCGACACACGTTTCACCACGTTTATTTTCACTACTTTGTCTTTTTATTTGAAATCCCCCCCCTCCTTTGCTACGTGCTTGCTTTTTCCAGACGTCCTCCTTTTTCCCCTGCGGGATTATGTCAATTTAGTTTCACCCATCCCGGCAGAAGTTCGGAAAACGACCTTACACCTAATCGAACTTATGGCAGTTACTTTTTTTTACATTCCATCCACTACGAGACGTGCCACAGATTCCGCCCGCCCCTCTTTTACGTCTTTACATATTTTTCCAGACCCTAGCCAACTTGCTTCTGCGACGTCCCTAAAGTCTGGCACTTCCCCCCGTGGAGTCTTTGACTTCCCCAAAGATCTTTATACACTCCAGGTCGCACAGCTGACATCCTTCTGTTGATTCTTGTGTCAGGTGCACCTTGACGAGGTTCAATGGGTCCGCTCAGCGAAATGATTGCTGGATTTGTTGTGGTTTTAGATTCCCGCAAACTTGATGGCCGCGTTTTCTGTCCTTGTCTGCCTACTCACAGGACGTGCAGATTGTTTCTTTTGGTCCCCCAAAATTCTGGTAGTTAGTTATGTACACGGGCGGAAATCGACTCTGATACCTTCCCCCTGCACTTGGTGTAGCTATTCCACGCTACCAAGGCTATTCGCTTCCCCTGCGACCCCCCACTGACTTTTTAAGCTGCTTCGCGTCCAACTCCTCCCTATACCCCTTGTGTGTTTCTCCTTCCCGGGACTTCTGAGAGCTTGGCAATTGCTCATTGCTCGAAACTTCTGGTCGTTTTTGGCTCTGATACCTCCCACCCCTTTAAGTTTTAAGTCGATCTTCCTCTTTTTGAAATCACCCCTCCCCTCCCAGAATTTTGTTGGGCTACCGTGTCCCACCAGATAATCTTTCCGCTGTTGCGGTAACTCCCTTTCACAAGAATCTGCCATCGTAATGCAACCTTCACGCACTCCAACCCGTCAAGTTGGCTTTTCCCTGGTCCTCATCAATTTACCTGCCACCCTTAAACGCCCACAATCCTTTTGGGGGGAGGTAAATTGTTTCAGTTGAGCCCTGTAAACGTTTTATTTATCAATACTTCTCCTCCGGATAACTGAAAAATGGGGATGAGTTGGTCTGTCGTCTCCGAATCCCCTAGTTTCAGTCATATGAACACGTACCTCAAGCAAATGGTCCACCCTTTATCTTTTCGTATTATGTTCTTGCTTATCTCCTGCCATACTGCCCTCGTTTTTTCATTGGTTGTTTTTTTTTCGCTGGTCGTGTTTTAGTCCGCGCCATTAGAGGGTTAAACTCATCAAACTCCCCAATCCATGGCCATCCCAGTCTTTCTTTTTTTATCATCGCAAATCTTTCCCTCATTGGGTGTGCCAAATATGGTGTCGTTCTCGAAACTTAAGTATTCCAAGGTGTCGCGATGTTTGTTTTCCAGGATCACCTGCCCCCTTCAAGCGTCCTGCGTATCGACCGTTGTTGTTCTTTGGCGATTTGTTTTCGTTCTAGGTCCACGTCTTATCCCCCTCCAAACGCTGTCACTCCCCAATCCCCACCCCCTGCCATCCGTCACTTGACCCTTCTTCCCTTTCCCCTGCTTTCCCTGAATACGGTTGACTTACCGTCAACACACAAAGACAGTTCGGAGCCCTCCTTTATTCCTCGCCTCAAGATGCAAAGTGGCCTGCTCCCCCTCCCAGAAAAAATTGGGAATTCTTTTGTTTCCAGCCGCGTCTTAGTATCCTGTCTTGAACCCATTTTCGTCTCAGGGGGGGTGGCCCGGTCGCCCGCGGATGGCATTCTGTTTGTTTAGTTTTACCTCCGGTCTTTTTCGACGAAACGGTACGGGTAAGGCTTCTTCAACCCTCCTATCTGCGTGTTTCTCCAGGCCGGAGATTTTCTATCTCTCGGACAAGCGGTTCTCGGGACTTTTCCATCCCCTTCATTGGCTGCACCACCCTTGATTGAGCTTCCTCGCCTCGCACGTTTAGTCCCCATTCGATTCAGCCGGCCTTACTTTACTTGAGATGGCGTCTTTGCCCTAAATTGTCGATTTGGATTTCGCTGCACTTTTACTCGACTTTTCATTTTTTGTTGCCCGTCAGCCATTTTGAACCGTCGTTCTGTTTAGCCCGTATAAAAGCCTGCAAACACTCAGTTCTGACCCCCCCCCCCACCCTGTCTCACGAAAGTTCTGTTAATTGGTATAGGGAAACAGTCTCCTTTCTTGTTTTTTTTCCACTGCTCGACCCGTATTCTCAGCAGACCCTGGCAGTTTCATTTAATCCGAGTGCAGGCAGGTAACCTTCTCCTCCCTCTGTTGGTTTTCCCCCTTGTTAGATCTTTGACTTCCCAGTATGTTCGTTTTTCTAGTCCATCTTGTCCCTTCTTGGTTCAAGGACTAAAACTCCCTTTTCCCCAGACATTTCTCCTTCACGATTAACTCTTTTCTCAGTCACAATCCTTATCGGTCGAAACAAACCCGTTACCTAACTTTGTAGCGAGTCTTTCTTTGGTATACTTGTGACCTGGTTTGATGATACTATCTCTTTTTGTAGTATGCTTCTCACGTCCCCCCCCTCCAGCACAAAACCCACAACACTCGTCAATAGGAAGACTCATGGTGCTTCCAGATTTCATCCCCCACACTTTAAAGTTAAACCTCAAATACCCAACACAATCTGTCTCTGATCCCCCTCGTCCTGGAAGCATCAATCTTGCCCCCTCAACTCGCTTTTTGATACCGGGGGCAGATCTCCCTCTTCAGTTTCTTATGTTCCCACTTATCCGTCCCCCCGCCACCTATCCCCCCTACAGACTATTTGAAGGTAATCATGCCGGGACAGGCATCCCCGCCTTATCTAATTTTACGGGGTACTCCATCCCCTAGCCCTTTTTGCCATGTTTAGACTTTCGTGCCCACCTTTTAATTGGGCCCCACCCACCGCGCCCTCACACCCTCTTTACCCCCTCCGTTGTGAGAGAGATGTTTTTTTTTAGCTTGGCTGGGTGTCCCCCCACCCTCCGACCCTCAATGGCATATTCTTCCCCCCCTTGCCACGTTCCTGAGTATTCAACCATCCATTTAGATGAGGGGATGCCGTCGCTTAGGTAACCTGCCAGTGTCCGCTCATTTTTTCGAGCGAATGAGCTTTTCCTATGACCCCACTTACAGGGATATGCATTCCCCCTGTTGAGCTGGGGTTCGCTGGGCAAGATTGTGCTTGTTTCCTTTATTGGAGCAGACCTTAGCGTTCAACTCTTGATTAGTTCTTCATCTTTCACAGAACGCGAGTAAGTTGCGAATTAGATGCGGTTCTTTACTGATTTTTGGTGGGATGAGAGGTCCCCATGAGACCGACCAGAGCGAGAGATAAGATTCCTCTCCCCCCCTCTCACAATTCATAGCCCTGTTTTGTGAATTGGATGGTAGAGGGGTTTTTTCGAGTATGAATACTTTGCATTGGACTCAAAACTTTTCGTTTTGCAGGAATGAACGTATTCATGTGTTGTCATGTTAGAGTCCCTTTTCAACCAGCGCAGGAAACCCCTCTTCGAGCCCCGATACTACGTCCTTTTTTCCCCCTACACCCTTATGAGCGTTCCCACCAACAAGTGGGATAGGCCCTTTGTCCCCCTTTCTCTCCCCCGCTCCCATGAAATTCCCCCCGCTTGCAGTTCCTTATTTTCAGAGCTGGCGCCCCCACCTTCCCCCACTATTCCTCGTACGAATCACTCCCACCGCTCCTTTCACGTGGTCTTTTTTTTTTTGGCGTAGTTGTGTCCTGGGGAGACTTTTTTCCCTCAAGCCTTCCGTTATGGCTGAACGGCCAACCCTCCTCCGGATGACGCCAAGACCAATCTTTGTATGGCCAAGAACTTTCGGCCATCTCCCGTTCGCCCTTCTGCTGAATATCTGGTTGCTCCCGACCCCTTTTTCAAGCTTCAACCGCGGGTTGGGCTAATTTGATTTTTTTTTTCACTTAACGAATCTTCCCGAGTTTTCCCCAGCGCATCTCCGAGTTTTGGCCTCCCAATCTCCAAGATCATGAGTTTACTTTGCCGAATCCCCCCCTAGTTTGTTCGTCTGGTCCTTCGGGCCGCGACCCCTCTTCAATAAGCCCATTGAAAGACTCTGGCTGAACCCAACCACCCCCTCCATTTCCAAATGGACGAACTTTTCAAGGGTTACAGACCCTGCCCTCTCCTCCGCGACTGTTTCACTCTTTTTTTTCTATTCCAACTGGGTTCTGGGCTTCGGACGCTCTCGGCCCCCTGCATCTTGAGTTTTTTCCCTAGACTCCTGAACTGTCTGTGTTTTTAACTCTTCCAGGTTGACCTTATTCCTTTGCTTTCTCCCTGCCGACCAAGTTGACGGGAAGAGGCAGAAAATGCCTTTTGTTTCTTTTTTAAACGGATAATCCCCTTTTTTGAATCCCTTAGCCCAGAATCGTCCCGTAGGAATCCCCCCCAAACGGGTAGAAGACACCTCTCCGCTTTTCAGTGCATATTATAGCTGAGCCTTTTAAACACACCCAGGACGATTGCGGAACCAAACTTTTACGTCATATTGTCTTTTGAGCCCCCCCGGCCCGACTTTTTTTTTGCCCCCCCCCCCCAATCGGAGTGGCACTACTTTTCTTTTCCAGCTGATTTCCGTGGATTCTTCGTGTTCCAGATCATGAGTGCCAACGAATAAGATGCCGTTCTGGCCTCCTCCACCGCCCAAACCATCGGCATCCCGAGGACCCAATGAACCACACAAGATACCTCCCTTCAAACTTTTCTTGGCAGGAGATTCGCCCGACATCCCCATTGTCCCTGACGGAAAAGATCAGGAGATTTTTTATTTAAGCTGAGGCTTCGTGGTTTCCATGAAATGGACAGCCTTGGCTTCTGAGACGGCTAACGATTCCCCACCTCGGCACACGTCACCCCCCAAGTGTCTTTCTTGACGAGCCCCAAACTATTGATACAAAGAAAGGCGCACAGATGTCCCCCCCTACCGACTTTGCGATTCAGCCACTGTTCCCCTTTTTTTTGGAAGTTGATCGGGATTCCTCCGACCCTTCATTTGGATTGCGTGGTTCTCTCGCAACTTCTTCTCCTCGTGAGTTAAGCTTTCCTTTCCTCCCCTTTTATCTTTGGCGCCATAGAGCGCCCACAACTTCTTTGGTTAGCTGTTATTCCATCCTTAGAAATCGACTCGACCCCTAACAGGCCCCTTTGTGATCACTAGCACCCCCTCCCTACGCGACATTCATTCGCTCTTTGCGCCCAATTCTAGTGGAGCAAGCCCTCACTGCTACCTCTGTCTTCTCTTCGCCCCTCTTCTCATCATACGTTGTTGGTGTTCTCTCCGAGTCCAGCGGTCTTCCGTTTTTTGACCGCAGTCGGAAATTGTTCTACCTCATTGCTCCTCATATCCTGCGGTCGCGTTCTTTCACGTCTGTGCTCATCCCCTTGTCCGTGATGTTAGTTATCTAAGTATTTCCTTCTCTTTAGGGAACCAAGACCTCTACCATCATTTTCTTTTTCTTACCGCCCCTCACGTCCTTTTTTTGCGTTCAATCCGGACATCCCTCTTCCCCCCCAGTTGGCGTTTTAATAGAATGAATCAACAGCCCACCCCCCCATTATTTTTTCGCGAATCCTTCCTCCGATTTTTGACGGTGGGAGGATCGCCAACGCCCTTCCGAGGGAGTTGTGGTTCAGCTTAGCCTCCTTGTATTCTACCCAGTTTTCCCGTCCCCTCAGTCTAACCGACTTGGGGGAGTGTTTCCTATCTCCTGTTCGCGTATCAGAATAAATTTTCCTTTCCCTTCCCAAGATATGTACTCATCTTCGGAAGGTTATGATCGTTTGCTTTTTTCTTTTTCTTTTGATGTCACTGGCGCATCCCCTTCCATTTCTTGTGGTGGTCATTGGTCGCTCCCCCTTTGCCTCTTTTTTTGCGTTAGCTATAGTTGGACACCTAATACTTCGAGCGGGTACACTCCTGCACCATTCCACCCATCCTGTAAAGCCACCTTCTCTTTCAATTTGACCCCCCAAGCCAAAGTTTCTTTCCCCAATCCTTTTTTTTTCCCAGTGGTGATTCCTCCCAACGCACAGACATGAGTACGCTTTCAACTTTGTTCCAATCGTCGCAGATTCTTCTCCCGTAATCTGCACTTCAAGTTTACCCCTGCTTAGAACGTGTTGTTACCTTTCGATTCTTCTTCCGTGCAGCGTGGTCAACGGTCTATTCCTCATCCCACCTACGACAAAAAAGCCTTGTGCCTCGTCCCATGTCCCTCCCGTATGGTCGGCATCGTGTAAAGAATAATTTCTAGAACTGTCACCAGATTTACCTACACCCCCCCCCCTTTCCCCCGGGTTCTCGGACTGATTTCATTCCAGGAACTTGCTCAACTCCCTGAACCCTTTCTAGCATCATAGGGGCGTGCCTTCTCTACCAGAACAAAAAGTTTTTTTTTGAATCGCCCGTCCCGGTTTCCAGCATTCGCGTTCTTTCTTTCTTTTTCCCAAGTTCACTTCGTAAACGGTTGCTTTTGGTTTTTTTTTTGTGCTCGCCCCCGATATTGTGCGGCTTTCCTCTTCCCTTTTCGCCCGGATGGTAAGAAGAACCAAACTTAAGTGTAGATTCTTTCGACCCCAACTAGTTCGGTTTTCTCCATCCAGTTCTTTTCTCCCTTGAGTATCTCTCGGAACGCTTGTCTTTTCTTTTTCCCCCTTCTTGACTCATTGGGAGCACTCAGGTTGACTATTATTTGTCAGTCCTTCTCGGGGTACTCCATTTAGATTATTTTCATCGTCGTTTCTTTTTTCTTTGTCAATTATCCATAAATGGTGTTCCGTTCGATGCAGCCGGGTTTCGGGGTTGCCGTTCAGCATTGTGGCCGTCTTTTTCGTTTTTTTTCTCTCAGAACCCCTTCCCTCCTAATGGCCAAAACCAACCCCCGGTTAGAAGGAAAATTTCTTAGTATGCAGTAGGTTAGCATTTTTGTTCCCCTCCCAGCTCTTTTATGGAGGCCGAAGCAACTTCCGTTTCCTGAAGCGGCTTTTTCCTTCTTTCCATGTAACGGAGCAGTCTTTCCCCCCTATTGGTTGGTGAGTATCATTACCGGCTCCCTTATTGGATTCTTTTCAACAGATCCGTTATGATTCTTTTTTTCTTCCCTCTTGGTGGTTGCCAGCGAAAAGGCAAGACCGCATGAATAAAGCCTTTCATTCCGCGCAGTTTCAACGGAAACTCTTGATTCCAAGGAAAATCATTTTCCCTTGCCCCAACCTTTCTACATCCAAAATGTGCCACTGGTCTCTTTTCTTCTCTTTTTTTTTGTGCAATATGTTCTAATCTACTCCCTCTCTTTTTTCTGTTTATTGTAAATGAGGCATGTCTCATCGCCTTGAACCACCCCCACCCCTTCACTCTTCCTCCATTCTCTTCTCCGAGTCTTTTCCCTCATTTTCACTTGCCCGGTGGTCCCTTTTCCCCCATAGGGGACCCAAAAATAGACTGCTGCTGATACTCAACGAACTTCCTTTTTATAACTCTCTTTCTCCCCAGGGGGAAGGTCTTCCCTCCCTTCCCGTTCCCGTATCGTCTCAGTCCCCCTCTTTCTTTAGATTTAAATGGAGGTAATCCTAAATGGAATGTTGCTACACTGCCGTTAATTAGGGTGAATTGGGCCCATTTTCCTCCTGCCCTCGTAGAGTTATCCGGATGAACGTTCTTTCTTCCTTTTTTCTTTATGCGTGGGACTTTGCCCCCTCCCCCCCGTTTCCAAGCACCCTATATATATTTTAAGACTACTCGGGTTGAGATATCTTTTGCGTTTGGTTTGGCTGGGTCTGACAACGTCACGCCGTCCCCTACACTTTTCTTCCTTTTTTTTATACAGCTCCCTCTTCCTTTGTCGTCCCGCAAATTCCCCTTTTTTCTTAGGGTTATGCCCCCTTTCCCCGGGTGCATTTGCGTATTTCCCTTCCCCCTAAGTCAGAGCGAAGATTGTCACTTCCCGTATACACTCTTACCTTTCTCGCCCTTGAGCTCGAGGGGGTATGGTGGGTGATTCTTTTCGTGGCACGATTGGTTTTAGCAGCCACGGAGTAGATTTTTTAATTTAGGGTCTTCTTTTACTTTCCCGTGGTCTCTCCCTTTTCAGGCTCTTTCCGCTTCGAAGCCTTCTCTTCTCTTGTTTTTTTTTTTTTTTTTTTCGAGGGACCTGCTACCCATGCAAGCTGACAAGGAGACGAGCGTCTCATCTTTGAGAAACATCTCTTCTCCCCCATTTAGACCTAGCCTTCCCTCCCCCCCTTTTGGCCTTTTTCTTTTTTCTACGGGTTTGGTGCTTCCTCCCTCCTATTGTCCCCTTCATCAACGAGTTCTTGTGTGAAAAGCTGCAGACTTGAAATAGTTATGGTATTCAGTCACTGTCCTTGAGTCTTAGTTTTCCCCCCCGCAGGATAACCCCTCTTGCTCCCCTAAAAAGTCCCAACTTCCTTATCTGGTTTTCAAAGATCGAGTGCCCCCCACACCGTTAGCGGTCTGACTACCCCGAGTTTGTATAGGTACCCTCCTTTTAGACTTCCCTGCGTCTTTCCCCAACTTACTTCCTTCAGTTGCTTCTCTCGCGGCGCTTGCGTTACCGACGAACCCTTTCTTCGTTTCCGCACCTTCCCCCTTCCTGAGTCCGTTCCCCTTTTATTGTGATTGCTTTGGTGCAGTATTGCTGATAACGTTTTTTTGTCTCTTTTCCTCACCCGACCTTTTAGTTTCTGCGACCACACCGAAATCTCGGCTTGATTGACCTAGCCACATCCCTCGTCTGCCCAAACGTCTTGCAAGAACGGCCAGAGTCTGTAAATTGCGAAACCTTTTTTTTGGAATCCCCCCCCCCACCATGGTTGCTCCTCCGTTTTTTGAGCTATCACCCCTTTCGGGTTGGTTGCCCAATCCTTTTTTCCCACTCCGCAAACCTTGTCGAGAGATCCGGTTTAGATCTGTTTTTAATGGTGCAACCTCTAATCTTTTTGTGCTCTGCCCTTCTGCTGTAGTCGGAACTCAGGGATCTTTTAACCCATGGCCGATTGAACCCCCCTTCCCCCCTTTTGCTGGGCGAGCTGTTACCCCAATACCCCCCTCATTCCAGTTGAACTGTTACCAGAACGTTTCCACCGCGCATGATTTGAAAAACACCAGGGCCGATTCCTTTTTTTTCTGGTTATTCCTTGCGAGCGGGAGCGGCTTGCAGAATTGTTCGAAGAGAATAGTCCTCCGCCCAAGATTTGTGGACCCGATCGGTTGACATGTGTTTTGAACCTCTATTCTTGGACCGCCCTGATTAGACTTTTCAATTCTGCCCTTGGTGCATCAGGGCTTGCTTTTTTTGAGATTTTTTTGGATGCCAGGACACCCGTCGTCCTTTAACTTAGTCCGCGCAGAATAGTCAAACTTTCTTCTAACTCGCCTACTTCAGATTCGCGTGAGCCGTTGCACACTCTTCGATTTCCCGCAAAACTGATTCTGTGGCTTGGTACTTTCCGGC
>Ga0179591_1326869_pt1 | contig 11094 bp, 9 predicted proteins | sample CZOMad2_1_08_16f_FD_182891 | JGI IMG/M metagenome (GOLD analysis project Ga0179591, IMG submission 182891) | Vadose zone soil fungal communities from Angelo Coast Range Reserve, California, USA - CZOMad2_1_08_16fungal (PacBio error correction) | ecosystem: Environmental > Terrestrial > Soil >... | reverse complement strand
CCTCTCTGCTCCTCTCCCGGCGCCCTTTTGATCGTGGTGGAAACCCTGGTGAAGACGCGCTATTCTTAGAACGGGCGGTCCCAGTTACTTTAGTCACTTTGTTCTCTCCGTCTGGTCATTCCTCCAGCAGTCACCCTTCATCCGACATGCGGGTCCTTTGTCCCCCCGCGCTACAGTTGTTCGCATCTCGTCCCGCAACCCCTTCTTCACCTCCTCCTCATGGCGAGGAAGACCCCCTCAAGATACCTTGGATCTCGTTTAACATCCCCCCCGCCCCCTACATATGGTCCCCTCTAATGTCCGTCCCCGGACAAAGACTTCCGCATCGCAGTCTCGCTTCTCCTGTTTAAGAGCGGCTACCAGGCAGGCATTCCCGCAGGTTACAACCCTGAAGGGTTTAACTCGCTCCTTTACGGCCTTCTTTCCACTTTCCGGTCCCCGGATGGGCCCAAGGCAGTCTTTTCGTTATCGCGTGGTGCTTTCAGCGCAAACTTCCTCCTTTTAAAACCTGATCCGACGAAGTCTCCTAAACGGATCCCTTTCCCCGCAGCATTCACGCTGCACTCCTAGCGCGGGAGTCCGTTGACCGGGCGATCTCCTCTCGCCGATACTGTACCACTCCCCCATTTCCTCGATGTTCTCCCTTCTGTTCCAAGGAAGCCTTTCCAAAGCATGCCAGTACCTAGGTCCAATCCCCTCGGCCGCCTTACCGAAAAGAGATCCCTTTGGAACCTCCGAATTCCCTACCCCATCCTTCCCTCCCCTTTTTTTCCCCTCGGTTTGCAGTTTTTTCTGAAAGGTCTCCTGTAACCTGTGTGTTCTATACGACCCTCTCAAGCATCGAAACTCGTCCATCACGCCCTTCCCCAGCACATCTTCCCTCTGTCAACCAAAGGAAGCCCACTTTCTGCTCCGTATCGGATCGAGGAACTTAGAACCACCTCTCAGCGTGGAGGAAGGATAGCGCCGACATAGGAAGTAATCCCAGGGCTTCTTCACCCTTCCCCCCTTTTCCCTCTTCAAGCGGAGGTGTAGTACTCTTTTGATCTCGTTGAGAGGGCATCATCGGCGTTCGTTTCAGGACATTTCTAGAACACTCTAGTATCACGGGCGCCAACGTCAGGAGATGCTGACGTACTTTTCTCGCAGCTGTCGATCCGGTTGCGTTTGTGTTCTTCATGAGCCCCCGGACTATATACCGGCCCTATATTTGCCCTTTTCGCGTATTTTCCTTCTTCACAAGTTTTTCTTTTTCTACGTCGGCCTGGTGTTCCCCCTTGATTTCTGTCCTGCTGATGTTTCCGATTATGTCCCCCTCCTTCGGATTATAGTGGAAGGTTCGGCACCACGTGACGCGTAACTTTTCCTCTCTTCGAGGGGCTTCGCTGATATTAACCCTTTGTCTTTGCCCGGCGAGCATGGCTGACCGGTGCCCCTTTATGTTAGGTCGTTATACTGTAGTTTCCTGGGTGTTTCTCTTGTGGATCCTGAACCCGTGGTCTGCCAACGGTAACAGATCTTCGACCGGGTCCTGATTGTGCTTATGGTTCACTCTTGTTTTTCTCCCCCTCCAAAACTACCCTTGATCTGCTATGCTGACCCCGCGTGGTTTTACCTCTTCTTGCGTCCGTTCTCGACCGTGTACCCCGGTCCCGTTCTCAACTTCTCCTTTCAGCCTCGATGGGCACGCTGTCTTCCTTGTTTGGGTGTCGGCGCTTCTCGGCTGCATGTCCTGTGCATTTAATTCCGGTTTTTATGCTCTGGGTTTCCATGCCAACCTAATATTCTACCTTTCCCTTCCTAGTGGGATATCCCTCCCCTCTCTTTCAGATCTCTCAGTGTTTCCTATGCGAAGTGATGATGAACCACTTTCTCTGATCTGCTTTCCGTACTCTTCTCTTTCGCGTCTACACATCGACCCAAGAGATTCGGCCCTGAGCTGAGAGACTCCCTTCCACCTTCCACAAGGCGAAGTTGCTAGGCTCCTTCCCCAACGCCAACGGCTGGGAAAGTCGACATTGACCTTTTCTTTTGATTCATCAGTACCCCGTGACATGCCCTGCCCTCCCGACACTTAGCTCACATTTTGACGATGCTCTCGCCAGTGTTAAGACACGTTCTCCAGGGGACCCTTCTTTAATCGCTCATGTCCGTTATAACACCTCTACTCGCCGATGCGTTTCCAGCCGGCCTATAATGAAACAACGGTTTCGAGACTCCCTCTTTTTACGATGAAGGCATCAACCCTCCTCCTCCTAGAAAGTGGAAGTGGCTCGCCATGTTTTCGCGGACCCCTGATTCTCTTTGTTTACACCCCCTACTTGACTAAGAATGATGCTGAGATGTCTCCCATTAAAGATTCTTGCCCTTTGTCGTGTTATCCTTCCCCACTAGGGCAATTTTTTCTACGATTATCATTGATCCCTACAGTCCAATGTCAGGGCCTGCCCTGATTCGATTAGTTAATAATACCACTTGTTTTCTGATCTTCTAGGTAGATGCCTGCAAGCACGAGAAGGTGCAGGCCCTGCTCTTCTCGAGAATGTGAAAAGAGGGAATGCGAGTTCACCAGGTAACTATGGGCTCCATCTTTTGGAATCTCCGAGAGCGGATAGTTTTTTTGATGATCTCTGGTAGTAAGTGCGTCGCGCTTCCTCTTCTCTTATGGCCCCAAGCAGGTCCTCGCCCTACCTTGCTGCGAGGATGCTTATTCTCGTCCAGAGAAGGCGCTCTTTGTCATCAGTGGTCTTCGTACCCCCCTCTATTCGCAGTATCGGTTTTTGGCTTGACCTAAGTTCGTCGATTAGTTTTTTCCCGCACTACCTTGTCTACCCACTGTCGAGCTGCAACTCTTCCTCACCCCACCCCCGCACTAGATGTCTTGCGGAAGTGAGCATCTTTTCCCCTCCTCTCTGTTATGGAAGCAGGCGATGGATTATCAGTCTAATTTTCGTTCTACGAGGACCCTACTTTTGTAAGTGCTAATGACCTTTCACCTGACCTCCTCTAGCTTTTTCAAATCGCCCGACGTTGTCGGGTCCAACCCACGATGGTCTCCACGTAGATGGTCTCTTCTCCCTTTTCCTCCTTGATATCCGGCTGCCCTCTCATAGATTCCATAACTTGCATTTTCCCGTTTTTTTGCCCGTAGTTTTCCCTTGAGCTCCTTATCATGAACAGGAACAGGTCTCTCCCCCAAAGTTCCTCCTCTTCCGTGCCTCCACGTCAGCCCCCCATTTGTCGATCACGCCGGTCTGCCCTTTCGGAAGGATTTTTTTTTCTCGGGCTACGTGAAGAAAGGAGACCTCCTAATCTAAAATTCCTCCTCTAGCTGTGTCGTTATCATCCCCTCCCCTTGTCTTCACGCCCGTTCGGCGGTGTTGCTCCGTGTCCTCCTCTCTTGTACAGCCCAGCGTGTGAACGTCAGCATCCTTGTCCCCCTATCGCCCTCCTATTCGTCGGTGGCGTCTCAGCCGCCGCCTCCCTTGTCAGACCTTTCCCGCCGGGTTTGACACGGATTGCATGGGAGTGATCGCCCCCTTCGAAGTACTCTCATTGTTTTCCCCCCCGCCTTCTGAAAACAGTGATGCCGAGACCTCCCCACGAATCGTTTGGATTACCCGAGTTTACCCCCCATCTTTCCCTATTTCCCAGGGAAACAGTGAACCCATCCCGATCTGCCCTAGAGCTGTGATAGGATTTCGGTCGCCTTTCCCAAGTCTCGTTCTACGCGCTGTCTCCTCCCTGACAGCGCTCTGTCCCCTGCGAAAGGTCCAGTACGGGCATCCTTGAAGTTGGGAACCTGGAAGAACTGGTGTTTGCCTGATAGCCTGATTCTCGCTGCTTTCGTCGACGAGATGCTCCCTCTAAAAAGCTGTTCACCGCTCGACCGATCGCTTCTTTACCGGGCGTGTGACCCCGGGTCTTGCGCCGAGGGATTTCTTGATTCTCCCCCTCGCTTAATGTCGTGTCCCCTTTCTCTCATTGAAGAGAACCTAGGGCTCCTCCCTTTGGTTTCCCTCGTTTCCCCTTCTTGCGTGATTTGCTTTGACGTATTTGAGGATGATTTCTGTTTGGACAGCTGTTCCCCGCTTGTAGATCCCGCTCAGCTGCCGAGACACGTCCTTTTTCCTAATACCTGCACCGGCAGTTTCCTAGGTAAGGTGTTGCGATTTCCGAGGCCTCTGCTTCCACTGGTTTTGTCTTCTTTTCTTTAAGAATCCCTCTTATCCCGAATGCTTTAGCTTCTGGTTCCCTTCTTACCTACGTCGTTTTACGCGTATCAGTTATGCTTTTTTTTACCAGTATCTCCTTCTATCTCGAACAGGAAAGGGTTCTGCCTTGGACCAGATTTCCTTCTGACCTCCTGACGGACTTTTGCTTCCACGATCTTTCGGCACCATGCTGTGGTATAACATCTCCCCGTAGATAGAAGCTTTCTCTCTCGTTTAACCTTTATCACGGACTTTTTTTCGTTTGGGCATCTGTCGTCGTCTTCTGACTTGTGCCGCTGTGTAAGAGAGAGGTTCCATGATCCCTAGATTTACCCCCTGCGTTTAGAGTGAAGGAGTGTCCTGTCTTCCGGGACTTCCCCCCTGATTTAGGATTTGTCCTCCTTTGTCTTGTGTGTAGAGTCGAATTCTTTTTTAATTCCATTTTAGATCAGACCCCCTTTTCGTGTTAGGCGTGGCCGCGCCCCAAGTCTTTTTTTTTTAAATAATGTTGGGGACTCTTTATCATTTTTTATCTCTTTGAGAGCCAGACCCCGCTTTCTTCCGCCTCTTCGCTGCGGATGCACTGACCAGCACTAGCCAAACGTTGAGTTTCTCTCCTGACCCTCCCGAACGAGGTGATGATTTGAAGTGAGACCCTCCAGTCCCAAGTTTCTCCTGGTTGCTTATCACCTCTCATTACGTTAGGACAAAGTAGCTCTTCTCGATTGTATTTTCGTCTTTTCCTATTTCTCTCATCCGCCTCCTTTGTTTTTGTTGTATTTTTAGACAATTCCCAGACCCCAGGGATTCCGAATTCTCAGCTGTCTTTTCCTTTCCCTTCGACATCTTCTTTTTTTTCCTCTTCGATCCTTCTCGATCCCCGAAAGTTGATTCCTTTTCTTCCCCCGGCCTCCCAGAGATCCCGGATCCGACATCGTCTTCCCGAGCCTACTTGTGTCTTCACCTAACTCCCTTCAAGTATGGCCGCTAGTCCTCTCACCTGTCTCGTCTTCCTACCAGGGAATGGTACAGCCTCCAATCCAAAAAGTCTTTTTCAACTCGCCAGCGTGCTTAACGGGCCAAAGCCGGCCCCTTCTTCGGCTGCCTTCGACTATCCTTCAACCGTAGTGAGCCTCTTCCGTCACGGTCCGGCCACCGTTCTCTTACCAAGGGAAGTTCCATTTCACGCGCCCTCTAATCACTTCCTCTGACTCCGGGTGAAATTTCTTTGTGTTTCTACGTTTCGGATTTGACGGTCCGTTTCCTCTCCCCCCTCGGCTCTTCCCATTCCATCAGAGAATAGAGGCTCCGCAACGCCCGGTCGAGGGAGCTCTTTTTCCCGCTCAAACGTCGCGACTTTTCCTCCAGTTTTTTTCAGATCTAGTCCCGATCGCCTCCCTACTGTTTTCCCAATCTCCCCAAGTTATTCCTCCCTTTTACTTCTTCACGGAAAGCGCCCCCCTTCATCAGCACTCATAACTCCCCCTTCCGGCGCGAAGTCCGCAGAACTGGGCAAAGCTTTCGACTCGAACCACGTCCTTACAATTACTAACGCCTATCCTTTTTCTCTTTTCATGACATTTCCTTGAGATGAGAGGGATCTAAAAGCTTGACACGGCGACTTTTACGGAAAGCCCCTCCCGCGTCAAATCGAGCCTACGAGGTTTTTACGGCCGCCAAGGCGTCTGCATTAGGCTCCCTTGCCTATGGAATTGGCTCTTGCTTTATTCTTTGTAAGAAGAGAAGACTCCTCGCCGCATGGGACACCCGCCCCCCTTTTTCTCTCCCTCATTTTTTGATCGCTGATATCGTTGCGCGAGGGCAGCCCAGGTTCAGCGACTATACCTTCCCCCAGAGAATTCTTCCCTTTCTCAATTCTCACGGAGAAATTCCTCCCGTTTCGCTTGAGTTAAGTGCGTCTCTCTCTCCGGACACTGTCGATCCTCGCTTCCCTGTCAGACGATAATCTTTCCCCAGATCTATGCCGTTTGCTTGGGTGTCCTTCTTTTTCATTTTTTCCGATTGTTCTTCTTCTCTCTCAATTCTGAGTGTTCTCCCCTGATCTTTAGACTTTTTCTCTTCTTCACCCGAGGGTGAGAGACTGGCCCTTCTTTGGCTAAGAAAGTTTGTTTTCTCTTACCAGGGTTCCTTCTTCAATAATCTTAGTTGTCCTTGTTCCCCGTACGATCTTAGGTCGGCTGGTTCACGGTCTCCTCATAGGCAACGCTCTTCTGCCTGGCGGTTTCTTCCTTCCCCGTTATTCTCACCCTCCTTTCTCTTGACACGGTTTGGGTCCGGCCGTTTTCTTCTACCTGTTCCTAGCCCTCACCACCGGCGCAACGTTTCCTCGTCCGCGTGAGGAGTTTCATTCACCTATTTCTGGTATCTCGTCGTCGCTCTTCGATCCTTTTGTTCTTCCAGGACGTTTCCTCCTTTGTCTCAAACTACCTTCTACGTCCTCGCCTGATCGTGATTATCGACCGACCCAAGTCTATCTAATCTCTCTCTCTTTTTCAGAGCTTAGTGTTTCCCTCTGCACCCACCGTTTTTCTTTGACCCCCCCCGGCGTCGTCTGCGCACGATCCGTGCGCGTTTTCCTAAACCGAGCGCTTCTCCTTATTTATGCTCCCCGCAAATGAATGACCATTCTCGTGCTCTCTTGAGCGACAATTTCTGTCAATGGAAGATTCCACGTCTTTGCTTAAGACAGTTTTCCCTTCCACGATGACACACTTTATCCCTCGCAGTGTCAAAGAGTCTTCCCCTGCTGATCGTCACCTTTCTTTCCCCTGTCTCTCATAGACCCCCTTTCATTAAACTATACGCGCCTGCCCGCTGCGCGCCCGCTCGTTTCCTTAACAAGGCGGATCTCCTACTGAGAGAACGGAGCTGGTCCGACTCTCCACTTCCGTTCCCCTCGTGGCGTGGGCGAGAGTCGGGCTCCGGGCAGTCATCTCGGTCTCAGCTCCCTTTCCCCCTCCTCTTTTCTCCTACGAGAGCTTCCGGCGATTGTCAGCGGGAACAGATTGTGCGCGGTTCTTTCACGTATCGATCATATGATAGGTCCACCATTTTTGCCTTCTCTCCCCCCCGATTCTCCTTGTCTCCTTGTTTGTTTGAGAGATGTTCTCTTCCGTCACCTTTTATTCTTTGTTTCGTTTAATGATGACTTCCCTTTCCCCTCTCGCGCTCCCCCTCCCCTATGCTCCCCTTTTGCGCACTCCGCCCGAGAGGCTCGCCGGAGTCATGTAATGCATTTCTGCCAGTCCTTCCACCGCTCCGTTGATAGCCTGGAGACTTTCCTCCGACGTTGCCCATGCCCACGTTTTTTGTTTATCTCGATCGCAAGAGAAGTGACTGCTTCTCTGGCCCCCCCGTTGTTTTGTCCCGTTTATCCTGCCGAGGAGTCCCGCTTGCCTAGTTCTGGTGTATGACGGACATTTCTCTTAGAGACAGGTCCGTAAAACGTCTGACCACCCTTTTTGCTCGCTTCGTTCTGCTTTTTTTCGAATTTTTTTTGCTGAGTGTTCCTGTTTTCCTTTGATTTCCCCCCCGAGGATTTGATCGCGCTGCGAATTGCGTGCCGACTTGTCGGAATCATGTCCCCCTAGAAACTGAATTTTCATGTTTCTTTACTTTTCTCATCCATCAGGGTCAAGGGCGCCCCCTCTTTTGTTTTTTCGTCTTCTGAGGGCGACGCGTCGAACAAGGCCCTTTTTTACGTACCCCCTTGTTTGCCCTCCGACAAATGAGTCTTTTTTTTCCTCACCTTCCACCTCTCTGCCCTGCAAGCGGAGGTTTGTATTGGCACAACTATTAGGATTCTACTTTAGACTCGCCCTTCCTGGTTCGATAAAAGAACGTCGTTTCTTTCCCAGTCGTTCAATGGATGCAAAGCGATTTTCTTCCGGAAGGGAGGGATGGGTGACCCGTCTCCTAACGGACGTTACGAAGACCCCCCCAGACCAGCGGTAAGCGATGCAGTTATTTTTGCGATATCCCCCATTGTATACGATATCTGCTAAGAGCTTGTAGATCTCTCCCAGTTACCAGTACACGCGTGAACGTCTACACTTTTTTCTTCCGATCGCCCACGCCAGATCTTGCGATGCGAGACGGTCCCCATACCGGTATGTCCCTTCTTCCTTGATTCACACGGTGCCATGGGATCAGTATCGTCCCTTCCCCCTTACTTTTGAATTGGCATCGCCATTTGCGCGACGCCGGTGATGCCGAAAACGGACTAGCCGTTTACGCGCCTCCCCCCCCCGCGCCGCTTCACGATCCTCTTAACCATGATCCCCCTGCCTATTCTATCTGATTTTGAAGGTAATCGCGTCGACGCCACTCCTTCCTGATCCCTAGAACACCTTCCCGCCTCGAGTCTGAGAACGCCTGCTTGGAATGCCATTTCCCCCTCCTTGTAGGTTGAAGAAGCTGCTGTTTTTTGAGTTGTGCCTCGGACGATGATTGTCCGCGAACCCTTCTATTCATCGCAGATCTGACTGAGGGAAGGCTCCGTTTTCCTTTTTCTTGTACTCTCGTGATCCTCCGCCACGTCTCGCCGCCCCCTTTTCTTCGCTAGGCGAGACGACCTTGGCGGCGTCCTTCCCCCCCCTTTCCGATCGAGATTATGCTTCTGATTCTCGGGGTGGTTTAGTAGATCGCTCTGGTTCCGAGTACCCGCCCTGACCAGCCCCGATACCTCATGTCCGGATGATAGCTATCTTTGGGAATTCCTCGGGAGTATCTTCTTTTCCGGTCATGTAGAAGACCCGACCCGTTCCTCTTTGGTAATGACCTTGCGAGGCTCTGTAAGTCGACCTGCGTCCATCATTGTCAAGTACAGAGATCTCTCCCCACGGCCACGCGTCATACGGCAGCGTGATGCTTGTCGACATCTTCATTGATGCGCGGTGTTTTTATCGCTGAGTGTTCTGAGAAGAGCGTTCGCTCCTCTTCTATTCAGTAGCCCATCCGGCCTTTTGAGGTTAGATGTGGCCAGGCGCGCGAGGCGAACCCTCTTTTTCCGCGATCAGGGAAATGAGGACTTGTCTCCGATTAGAAAGGCGCGTGCTTTTGCTCGGTAGAATAGAGAACCCGATACCGCTTGGCAGTCAGCGACTTTTTTCCTTGGTCCGTTTGGCTTTCTCCCACTTTTATTGACCTTCTTGTCTTTCACAGAGCCATACGGGTTTTCCTCCTTTTTCGTTTGTTACATTGTTTCTGTTGCTTTGAGTCACATCTCTAGTTGGGAGGTACTGGACCCGCCCCTGACGAGCCACCTTTTCCCTTCTCCCGAAGAAGAGTGCTGAATTTCTCTCATGTGAAAGACAGTCGAACGTGTTCCTTTTCGCAGCGCGGCAACTGAGTTGGTTTCAGGGTCTATGGTCTCTTTGATTATGCCATATTGACCAAAATCAGGCCCCCTTCCTCTTTCTATAGAGTTCCGGACCTCTTCCCTTTTTACCGGTGAGAACAGACGAATTTCCTTTTCGCACGGCGCTCTGGCTGCTTGTACTGCTTTGCCTATGCCTCGGCAGCGGGCGGATCGAATCTGTGTCCCCCCGCTCTCTGCTACCCTTGTTTCTCCAAGTAACACGAAACCCCCTCCGCAGATGGCGCTTACGACGACCTCCCCCTGCCTCTTTTTTTTGATGGCCTGTGAAGAATTCGTAAATATCAACTCGTATCCTCCTTGCTTACGCCCACTCCCTACTTGCCCTGGGATAGCTCTCCCCTCAAACGCGCCGTTTTCTGAGCGCCCCCCACGGACGGCCTCCCGGTCGTTGCACTGCGTCAGTACCTCCCAGTTTTTCCCCCATCGGACAGCCTCAAAAACTTCTTCCCGAGACACGTTCTTACGTCGGCTCGGCGCCTTTGCGAATTGCCGCATGGCTCCAACCGCCTAAGGCGCGACCCCTTCTTCAAGGCCTGGGAAACACCTCTTGCCTGTCGCTCCCCGGTTTGGGAGCGTCTAAGGAGATCCTACGGGTCGCCAAGAGCCCCTTGGCATTTACGCGGCACGTCTCCATGAAATCTCTCTACATTCTAAGGACAGCATCTCACCTCCCGCGTTTCCCAACAGACTCACCTTTTTTTTCCGGTCCGATCGATTCACGACTACCAGCCGTCCCGCAGTGTTCCTTCCCCGGTTTAGACAGTGTTCCAGGGTCGGGGAATAGTTACCCAATGGCACCGTTTGCAGTTCCTCTACCTAAATACAGCCCCCACGTAACCACCTCGCCCTCTGGGCACCCAGGACAGGGAAGCAATTGTCGTACTATAGGCTAGACTTCTCGTTCCTCCTGCGCGAGAGTGCGCGGGCGGTATGATCTCCTCCTAGCTGCTTAGAGGGACTTGTTGACACTCCAGTTCCTCCTTGCGCGTTTCGATTGATCTTCCGATTGCCTGAACGTAGTTCTTAAGAGTCATGGCGTTTTCCCCCCCAGATAGTCTTGGGGCGTACCCCTATACCGCTTTCCTATATTAGTCCTCTATCCGCGGTTTATGTGTTCGTATACCTTTTTCCGATGAGGCTCTCTGATACTGAGAGCCGATCCCTTGTAGAATCCTTCCGCCGACGTCGGATTTGGGTCTTTCGTTCGTGACCTGCGCTGTCCAGACGACGCTATCCACTGTAGTTTCTTTCTTAAGGTGTTTCTTTATCGACCTTCCCCCGTCATATTCCTTAGTTCTTTTTTGCAGCTGATATCTACCAGCTCTTGCTGTCTCTTTGCCCTTGAAAGTTGTGGCAAGGTGTCCCGGCGGCGTCATTTCCTTCGCTTATCTGCGGGTGGTTGGCAGATCGTCTTTTGCAGGTTCTGACGTTACTCGCTGGCGGTTCTTTCCATTTTCTCACCTGAACCCTCCTCTTCCG
>Ga0179591_1319939_pt1 | contig 11094 bp, 7 predicted proteins | sample CZOMad2_1_08_16f_FD_182891 | JGI IMG/M metagenome (GOLD analysis project Ga0179591, IMG submission 182891) | Vadose zone soil fungal communities from Angelo Coast Range Reserve, California, USA - CZOMad2_1_08_16fungal (PacBio error correction) | ecosystem: Environmental > Terrestrial > Soil >... | reverse complement strand
TTTTCTCCCCCGCGCTCCACCTTAAAATCTCGTTTCCTAGGGGAGGTCTCAGTACGCGACCTTTCTCCATGTCGCGAAACTTGCCTCTTTCTCCTATAAGAAGGCTTCTCTATAGATTCTTTGGGAAACCGCCCCATTGATCCCCCCTTGACTCTCCCTAAGTAGCCCTTTTGGCTTCGGCCCGTCAAAGACGATTTCTCTTCCGAGCATTCCCCTTCCCCCTCCTAACGTACGGTTTTGGAGGAACGACCCTTTCCTGGAACTCACCCCCCCGGCGGTCTTGGGAGCGCCTTCCCTCGAGCCTGCCCTCGCCCTTTCTTTCTCAGCCACATCGGGTTCACTGGCAGCGATTTTTTTCTTGCATTCACTACCAGGATAAGTTGAGACCCCCGGATCACGCTCCTTTAGAAGAGACGGGCCGGGAGGTACTGCCTTTCGACTTGGTCATATATCTTCTTCAGCTGAACTTTTAAGATCGACACTAGTATTTCCCCCAGGAAATAGAAGAGACGCTTTTCTCGGGATCACGTTCTTCCCACGGTTCGCCATTTCCCGAACAGCTGGGGTTCAGTTCTTTTAAGCCGTTTCCACTCAGAAAACAGGCGCGCTGGGCTCGTCACGGGGCCGTCTTGCATCTCTCCTTGGAATTTCTTCTTTTTTTCCGTTATGTCCTCTCGGCGCGAGGGGAGCTTTAGCCTTTATTAGAAGGAATCTTTGGGCGGCCCGAAACCTTCATTTCTTGAGCGGGCGTATTCCTTTTTTGGACCTTTTTTCCTTCTCGAATCGATTTTCCTCCACCAAGACTCGTCTACTGTTCACAGAGATGGGAGTCCCCGGCGCTTCTGGTGGACATCACTCCACTCCTCAGCCTCCCCTTTGTTCCTTTTCTCATCGATGGTATTACCCAAAGTGCTCTAGTGGCGGTACCTCTAGGGTCACTCCTTTGCCCCCGGACCTTTCTTGTGATCCTTTCCCCTAGGGGTTAAAATCGAGCTTCTCGGACAAGATGAGCCCCTCCCCCCCATCCTGGCAGGAGGATTTTCGGAGCGCTGCCGTCGAGACGGCCGGTGGCGACTGAACAATTTCACCTCTCCCCTCCTTGAACAGAGCGCGGCGCGGCGTTTCCCCTCCTTGTATTCGAAGTACAAACGGTCCTCGGGTCGCCTCCTTTGGTTTAGAAAGCCTCTCCTGGAGCCCTTTTTTTTTTTTTACTCCTTTATCGCCTCCCTCCCTTTTCTGTGGACCGAAGTACGCGTCACCTCCTTGCAGCTAGTTGTTGGCTCCCCTTCGCATTCCTGTTTCTTATTCCTGGATTCAGGGTCGTCCACAGTCGCCACAGCCTCTTTTTCGACCAGACCCCGCCGGTGGTGAGGCCTTTCTTTTTTCTTCGGTGATTGGCTTCCATGCCCTTCTCGGCCGGGCCCCCCCCCCTTCCAGACTTTCCGGTTTTTTTAAGAAGTGGCCCCTTCCAGTAGTAGTGGACTGTAAGTTCTCAAAAAACCGATTTTTTCCCCTTTCCCGTTTGGGGACGCTTCCCCTAAACCCCCTCCAGGCCCTTGATAGAGCCTTTTCTTAGGAAATCGTGTCGATGTCGTTCGCCGACCTTCGTAGGCCTTTCTTTCTGTAGTTCTCTTTTACCTGAGCGTGTCCCTTTTTGACACAGATCTTGAAGGCCGAAGTAGCGACTTCCATTCCCCCTTCCAAGCTCCGCGTGTAGTCTCGGTTTCATCATGAATGGATCCCCCTCGCGAGGCGTTCTCCTCTGGATCGGTAGCCACGAGATATACTGGCGCCCCTGACCTTTTGGGGTTTCGTTCCTCTTGGTAGCCTTACACTCGGGCGTTGTGAGTCGTGGCCCCCGTCGACCCCCCCGCGGCTCCCCAGAGACAATGGAAGAGACGGTTTGGAGTCAGAAGGCCCCTTCAGCCCATTAGAAGTCCTTTTGAGCAGCTATCGAGGCCTTTTTTGGAAGCAGCCGATCCGGGCTTTTCGATAAGTGCAAGCGCCGCAGCTCCACGTTCGACGCGGTGTGTGCTTTCAGAAATGTCCCTTCCGCCCTCCACCCCCCCCCCTAGACAAGAAGATTCCTCCCCGGGAGTGACGGAATGTCCTGCAGTGCTTCTCAAAAGTCTTTCCCTTTAGCGACCCCTTGAGAAAACGCGCAAGGAAACCTCGCAAGACCCCCTAGTCCCGACCCCCTCAGAAGGACGGCGAACGCGCTTTCTTTCACCGACCTTCCCTCTGCCGCGTGACACTCCCATTTTTGAGACCTTTTGGAGGTCTCCCTCTTCAGAGCAGAAGTCCCCCCGGAACGAGTAACACGGCCTCTCATAGGGACGTCTTTTGGCGAGATGGTCAGTTTTTCCCCCTTTACTCTTGGGCCCCCGCCCACTGTTTGGACCGTCACTACAAAGAACCTGCTCATCAAAGCGTCCCTGAGCCCTTTCCTTCACTCCCCACCCCCTTGCGGCAGGCACGATCGGCACTTTGTTTTTACCCTTTCCGACAGCCCCCCACCACCAAAATCGTCGTCTGTCGCCATTTTTTTCCGGTTTCCGACTTTCCTCTCGCGAAAGAGGACCTTTTTCTTTCAATGAATGACACCCGGCCAATGCACGCCCTTCCAATAAAAAGCCGGAGAGGTTTCGCTGAAAATTTTTGTAAGGGCCCAGGTACTTTCTGTCCGCCCCCCCCGGATCTTATCGTCACAGCCTTAATCCCGGTGTCGTTCTACGAAACCCTGAGTCGGGCTTTTGCCGTAGATGTCTTTCCCAAGATTTATCTCCCACAGAAAGGCCGAAAGTGGTGAGTAGGATTCGATTGCCAGGACCCTGATTGATTTCCCGATTTTTCTCCTATGTCGCGTCGCGATCCCTTTTGGGAGGGAGGAGCTCACGTTTAAAGGCCGTCTTTTTTTTTTTCCTTCCAGACCTCTCAAAAATCTACTTGCCGAACGCCAGCAGTTCCGCCGAGTCAGCCCCTCCACAGACTCGGATGCCCGTTAGAGCATCAGCTATCTTCCCCAGGCCGTTTCCTTTTTGGACTTGCACCCCCCTAGACGCCCTTGATTAGATGCCCCCAGGTATGGGTAGGAGCAATCCCACGCGACCAGATGCGCAAGTACTTTTTTGCACCCCCTCCCCCAGTAACCCCCTTCAACGAAAGGTCCCCATTGACAACCCCGTTCCGAATGGCGCCCGGCTTCTCTTTACTACACCCCCAGAGAAACGGCGCCTACCAATAAGGCACTCCCGGGTGACTCCCTGAAAGCCCCTTTCCCTCCCCAAGGTTCTTTATCAAACCCCAGGCCCTTTTGGAAAAAAGAAGTGCTCGGATCCTTGTGAACTCCCCCTTTTTTGTGAGAGAGCGAGACACGGGATGATTGTTCCGCTCTTTCTGAAAGACGAGTTACGAGAACTTCGGTCAGGTATTCCACCTGGGTTTCTTTAAGCTTCCTCTCTTTTGCTAGGTGAAATAGGTCTTAGTTGAAGGCATGTGAGCCCTTTTCTAGGGAACTGGAGTGTATCGGTGAGCCTTCCTTTCGTGCTAATGACTTTATCTCGGCTCGGGTAGGGACAGGTAGTTGGATTTTGGCCTGCATCCCCTTCAGGCTCCATCCGGCTTTGAAGAGGTCTGTCCTTTTTCCTCTGTGAAGGTGAAGATCTTCCCGGGCGCACTCTCTTCTGTCAACCCTTTCCTGAACGTGATTCCCTTTGGCCGGAACGCTGCTTTGGGCCGTGAGGATTACCTGAGGGTAATTTTCTTTACGACAAAAAGACGTTTTTCTTGAAGGGAGGAAGGCCCCGGTTCGACTAAGTTTTTTTACATCCCAACCTTGAGCTCCTACAGCAGGAACGCTCCCCCCCGAGACCCTCATAGGACCCCCCCCCCCCCCCCCCCCCCGAGAACGATTTCTGGTTCTCCCACCCCCCCGGGAGCCAGTCTCGGTTTCCTAGCTTTGAGATAGTTGGACCGCGCAGTTTATCGCCTCTGGGCCTTTTTGTGTCTATAAGCCACCATCGCGTTGCGTCAAAGGATGGAATGGAAGCCTAGAAGGAGCGGCACAAAGCAGGCATAGTGAAATAAGAGAGGGCTAGAATCCTCTCCTTTCTCTTATCCAACTCGGGAACGTTAAGCGTGTTTAAGGCTTTCCTACGTTCTAGTCTGCTCATGAAAGGTAGATCTTTGCCTCAAGGTCTTTTTAGATTGGATATGGAGTCCCCCTGTTCGCGCTGTAACCGGTGAATCCCCTCCGAATTCCATTTCTGGAATTGCAAAGACGCTTTTCCTTTTTCGGATAGAGGATCAGAGCCATCCTCATTTGCCTTGCAAGATTTATTGCGAGGAGTAACCAGTCTCCACCCTATCTTTTATTATCGATGACAATTCCGTCCCTTCCCGGAAACTTTTGAATTTGTTTCCGCCTGACGGCTTGCTACGGCTCCTTTCTCTTCCATAAAATGATCCTGACCCTTCGAGGGTTCTTTTTCGGCGCGGTTTGGTCCGCGGCCGCGTTTCGCCGTGTTGTTCTCGGATCCGAAAACTTCGGCCCTTTTTGGTCGCGCTTTGACGAAAGGTCTCCCCGCTTCGGATGTCCTTAACCCTGTGAGGCATGGTAGGCTCTTGATAGGATAGTATCCTAGAGGTGTTTAACACAGGTGCTTTCCCGGTCCCCCACAACCCCACTCCCTCGGCACTTTCGTGTTGCGCTTAATGGAACCTTCAGCCAGCTCTTTTCTTTTGCGCTGCTAAGACTTTATCTTCTTTCTCAGGAAGAGTCCCGTGGTCGTTCGACTTTTTTTCTCCGCTTTGACCTTCGGAAAGAGATTTCCTGCAGTGGGCGAGTTGTCCCCCGAATTATACCCTTGAGCCTGCCCTTTAGCAGGGTTCATCACATGACCCTTCCCCCCCTGAAGAGTACCTTTTTCCCTACGCATCCCGAAAGAGAGCTTTACAAGCGCGTACGAGACTCCATGTCTTCTCCCCCCAGTTCTCTCCGGGTACACCTGTCTGGAGGCATGGCGTGTTCTACGCCGGTGCCGCCAGAGGAGTCGAGTCTTGACCCCCCCGCGTTCACTTTTTCTAGAATGAATCGAGCCGTGGACAAAGAATAGACTGGGAAGGTCATAATCCCCAAGCTTTGCCTTTTTTTCGAGGGAATCGGCGGAACCTCTATTTACTGATTCGGATAGTTTGGTTCTTCCGTCGGCAATCCCTTTATCCCTGTCCGTACTTCGGCGTCCGTGAAAAAAGTCCTTATCTCCTTTTTCTGCTGGCTTCCCCGAGATCCTTTTTCCATACGAAAGATTTTTTTCCGTAAGCGACACCATCGCAGCTGTCGGATTCTTGAGAGTCTTTGAAGAAAATTCCCGGGCGAGTCAGTCGAGGTTCCCCTCCCCTTCCTGTAAAGGGTGTTATTTTCTCCGGAGTTGCTCTTTCAGGAGCCCCGTTACCACAAAAAGGATCCACTGAAGGGCGGTCTAAACTCGCCCGAGTTTTTTCTTTTATCTCCTTCCCCCAGACGACCCCCCAGAGAGCTCTTTTTGAAAGTCGAGAGATACTCGACCAGTCCACAGGAAAATCTTGGCTCGTTCTTCCCTGCCCACACCAGAAAAGGAAGGAAAGACGCCCTTCGGGCCTGTCGGTTGCGAAGAACAAGACTACCTTGAGTGGTTCCGGAAGCGCTCTCATGGGAAAAATTTCTTGCAACAGTACTTCCCATCGAGTCGAAGACGGTCGTCCGGTCAAAGACCGGGTAAACCACTACGAAGAATTTTGGGCAGAAAAGCCCCTCTGTCCTAAGGACCCCTCTTCTTGAACCTTACGGACGCTTTCCATCACGATAAGGCCCGTGCTCCCATGCAGGGTCTCTGAGAGAGGCGTGGTGGTGAGGTCTGCTTACAGGACCTGCACGTTTCTTTTGATGCCCGGTGAACCTTCAAATCGAAGCCAGGATGGAGAGTGTTCGGCCGGGCTTTCTGCCTTCTCTCAAAAAAGATGCTTTACCTAGCACGGAGGACCACGGAAATCCGAAAAGAACAAGACTAAAGGCGTTTGACTTCTTTACTTCTGGAAAGGAAAATACGTTAAGGAGGAGCTGGTTGAGGTTGGTTAAAAGGCGCCCGAACCGTAGGGGGGGGGGTGTGGGGGTGGAGGTTCGGGTTTTCGGGGGGAGGGTGGGGTGGGTTTTTTCTTTGTGGGGGGGGGATTGGGGGTACGGGGGGGGGCGGGGGGGGGGGGTTGGTGGCGACGTGGGGGGGGGGGGGTGGGGGATTTGGGCGGGGGGGGGTGGGGCGGATTGGGGGCTCCGACACGTGTGGTGGGGGGCGGGGGGGGGCGTGGGGGGGGGGGGGGTGGGGGCGGTTGCGGGGTCAGGCGAGGGCGGCGGGTGGGGGTGGGGGGGCCCCTCCGCGGGGGGCTGGCCTTTGGGGGGGGTCTCGCGGCGGCGGGGCGGAGGGGGGAGGCGGGGGGGGGTGTGGCGGGGGCGTCCGTGCAGGGGGATGGCGGCGCGGGCCGGATGAGGGGGGGTGGGGGGCGGGGGGGGGTGGGCTTGGGGGCGGGGTGGGGGGGGGGGGGGGTGGGGGGTGGGGGCGCATTGCGGGTCAGGGGGGCCGGGCTGGGCGCGGGGGGGAGGGGGTGGGGGGGCACCTGGGGGGCGTTGGGGGGTGGGGGGGGAGGGGGGGGCGGTCTCAGTGACCCCGCCCAATCACCCCACACACCCAACACCAAAACCCCAACCAAAGTTATGGGGGGCGGGCGGCGGGGGGGGGGTGGGCGGGGGATGGGCGCGGGGGGGGGGGGGGTGGGGGTGGAACAAAAGCGGGGGGGGTGGGGTGGGTCGGTTTTGGGGGGGGTATTTTCATTGGTGTTGGGCGGGTTGTCTGGGGGGGGGGGCTGGGGGGGGGGGGGGGGGGGGGGGGGGGGGGGGGGGGGGGGGGGGGTGTTCTTTTGGGGGGGGGGGTCGGCGGGGCCCCCCACCAACCATCCCCAAAAAAACCCAACACACCCATAACCCCCCAAAAATCCAACAACAAAACCCCACCGACAAACACCAACAAAAACAACCAAACACCATAAAAACCACAAACCCCATGGAGTCCCCTTTGGTTTGTTCCTCGATCGGTAACCTTTGCCAGATTATCCCCGAGTCCGTTTTTGGTGGGGCTCTCCGAGGTCGTCTGTCTGAACGCGACAGGCCCTGAGACGAGTTCCCAACGGCTGGAGCTTTGCAATCAGGTACAGCCTTTCCCGTCAGGAGCGCGGGCCTCTAGACTCTAATGATTCCCTAGATCGCACAGTGGTAGTAGTTCTCTCGAACGGATTTTTTTCGCAAGTCAGAAACAAGTTGCTAGAGACTGAGACTTTCAGAGCTCTTCGAGGACGCCCTTTCTGTAAGAGTAGAGACTCGGTGTCCCTCGATTTAGTACCGAGCGGGATTCGGTCACGTTCCGAGACCGTCAGGAGGAGGGCGGGGTGAGGTCCCTCTTCCTGCAGACTAGTTTACGCTGGGTTTGACCCCCTCCTCCCGAGGCCCATGAGATTCTGAGTTTAATCTTTTCCCCAAGGAGTCGTTTGAGGAAACCTGGCCAGCTCAATGACTCGTGCACAAGGAGAAGCGGTTTAGGCAACCAGCCCCTAGGGCTCCACGGATCCAGTACGGGTTGATATCTCTCGAGCTCCCATTTGGCGAGGAGCATCCCACCTTGAGTCAACTTCCCCCGAGGACCAGTCAATTTTTGAGGCGGTTTATCTCTTTTCTTTTTTAAGTCCAATCGTTGTTGTTGATTTTAACTTCCCCCGCGTCCCGAGCAGTAGTCTTTCTTGGGGTGTCATAGACTTCTCCCTCAACCTTTCGACTCCCCTTTTGCTCCCCCCCCAGAACAATTTTCCTCAGCTAAGGTCGAGTCATACAGACTTTTGGCGAAGACAGCAAGGAGGACGGCCCCAGCTCCTCCAACAGGGTGGATGTCAATGACACAGTATCTCAACTCATGCCTTCCCCCAGAGACACTGCCGACGTCCCCTAGAACATGGCACGCCCCCACCCTTCCCGATATCGTTCCTACAGATAAACCAAGCATCCGCTCACACCCCCCTCCGAAAGCACTGGACGATCCTGGAGGTTCATTAGATTCCTCTCTAACTGGCTCCCCCTACCATTTCCAACGTAAGAAAGGATCCTCAGACCGGGTCAAGAACACCTTCGGGATGGGCACGCATACATCCGACGTAGCACATAGGTACCCGGCCAGGCCACCCAAGATCCTATGAGATTTCCCCCCTAGCCAGGACCCTGCAGGTAGCTGAGAATGGGTTCTGGGAGTAGAATGGCGACTAATGCCTCGGGGGAGAGATAGCATTACCGCCGCGAGTGTCCAGGTTTCCTCGCGGCGACCTCATTGCAGTGTTATCTTCCTTGAGGGCCTCACTGCCCTTGCCTGTCAAAGCTTGGCCAGCTAGAGCCCGTCGCCCTTCTTTCAAGAGCCTCGACCTCTCGTGGCTCCCTTTAAGCTGTCTTGCGTGACTCGGGCAGCTCCCGTCTCCCCGGGTCTCCGCCTCGATTCCAGCGCACTGGTCACACGCAAGAAACCCCGACCCATCCCAAGGGGAGGACGAATTCTTTAGGAACCTAGTGCTGGCAGCCCTTTCTCGTTTGAGTTCTCTCCAGATTTTTAGGAGAAGGATCGGCCGAGGGCCCCACTAATCTGTTCGGGTTTTCTAACTCCATGATAGAGGTCCCTCTTCCTGACCTTTTTAACAAGCATAGACCCTCCTTTGCTCAATAGTCGTCGCTGCCATCCTTTTTCGGGTACCTTTTGAAGAAGAAGAACAACAGAGATGTTACTCCCTCACTTGATTCGGTTGGGTTAGGGGCACGTCCCCACCAGGAAGAGAAGTCCCCGATGTGCCATAGGGTACTTCCCTTCCTAAGGAGCTGTTTTCACGCGCTGAACTAACGGGCCGGACGTTCGAGGTTTCTCTTGAGCCGGCAGGAGGATGAGATGGAGAGCCGGTTCTCTTCCCATCGAGACGGAATCCGGATTAGAGATCTTTCTATCTCCCAAAAGGTTTTTCCAATAGTACATTAAGCGCCTTCGCAGGTGTGTCTCCCAAGAGATGATAGTACTCTGAGGTATGAGAAATCCACGAGGCACCCTTCTTCAAGACCCCCTTGAAGCTTCTGGATCCTTTTTCCACGAGATCTCCCCTCCTGCCTGTGCTCTCAAAGACAAAGGAGCCATGCCCGAGGTGGGTGTGGAGCTACGCACGATCGGTTATTTCTACTTTCGATTTCCCCCCCCTACATTGATAGAAGAATGACTTCAAGAAAGTAGTTATCAGGAAGGGTTCCACAACCGAGTACACCCCCTCTTTTCATCAGGTCCCCGCAACTTCTTTTGAGGATGTATTAACAGGCGATGAGTCTCTCTCTCTGGCCCGTTCGATCGGTCGAGATTTCCCCCCCTCGAGTGTATCAGAAAGTACCGAGGCCCTTTTTCTAAGGGCCGCCTTTAAGTAAACGACCCCCTAGATGGCCTTTACAGGAGATAAGGTTTCCTACTAAGGGCTCTTCAGCCCAGATCGGTCGCTCCGGTCGAGTTATCTTCGTGTGCGCAGGGAGGGGGAGGTGAACCTTTCTCTGGACACCCTCGCGCTTTCTAAGTCACCAGAGCGACCTCGCGGTTCAGGAAAGAGCGAGCTCACGAAGAATAACTCGACGTAGACGTCTCTTTCCTCGTGAGTTCCATCGAGGCAGCCTCCAGCCGCGTCCCGTACTCCTTCTTCTGCTAGAAGAACTTTTGGCTGCCCCGACGCTCAACCCCTACTGCTGTGTTTTCTTGAACCGAGGACCCTCACCAGGTGAAACCCCTGCTACTCTCTAGTCAACGGAGCGACCTGCCTCCCCTCTTCCCCCTGTTCCGTGGCCTCCTCGAAGCGCCCTTTCTCCAGGCCCTTCAGGAATCGCCGCGTCTAGACATACGAGCCCCCCTTCTCCAAGTCGAGAGTTTAAATCGCGCCCTCTCCCTCGGCTTTGTCCCAGAGGCTCGCAATATGAAGACCCACCCATGACAACAACCTCCCTCGGACCCCAACACAAAACACGAACCCCCCTCGGCACACACGTTCTCCGACGTTTCCCTGACGAGGCGCATCAGCGAAGAATATCGGATTGTTCGCCGTCAACCCCCTTTTCCCTGTTCCCCAGCTCAACTCGTCGTCGTCCCCCGGAGAGCAAGTCCCCCTTCAGCTCGCGGGGCAGGGCTCACTTCTGACCCGCCGTATTTTTAGCACGGCTACCTCTTTTCCTACGCCCCCAGCAGATCGTTTCCGAGAGCTGGTCGACCGCGACTTGACGGTGCTCCAACCGGCAGACTCCTCCCTCCCCTTCGATTTTCTTTCTCGAGTTCTTACGGGGTCCTGAAGGTCCGTCTTTATGGGGGCCTCTTTCAGGCCTCAACCGGCCGTTACTTCATTCCCTCTCGAATTCCCCCCCCAACCCCCAAAGACCCCCGCCTTCGGAAGAGCTTCCTGGTATCCCCTCTTCAAGGGCTCTTCCCCCCCCGGCAACTTCTTTCCGTCTTTTCGGGGGGGTGGACGTCGGTAGGGGTCTGCTTTGCGTTTTGAGATTCTTTTTTTCCATGTCGACCTTTTTGCCTTTCGGGCGGCGGACAGCACGGTATGACTCTTCAGAACTTCGTGTTCTTCCTCCCCTTTCCGACCTCCCCTCCCCCCAGCCTACCATGCCTCACAGCAGCTTCCGCCGAGGGATAACGCTTCTACTTCTGATGCCTCGCTGTGGATGTCCCTTCCTCGTCTTTCTTCGCCATTCCTCTCCCCACTTAAGGAGCTCCTAAGTACTCAAAAGGGCTTGGAAGCAAAGACGTTACTCCCCTTCTATTACCCCCTGTTAGGCGTATAAAATCAACCGGCTTACCGTCGGTCACACGCCACTTTCCCCTTGGGACTAATTCTTCCCTAGTTTCAACCCCACATAAAACGATCGGCGCAATCGTCCTTACGCCCCCCCCCCCGGTTGCATAAATGTTCTTTTTCTCTCAGGCGTTCCCCCTCGAGTCCCTCCCGGCCAGCCGT
>Ga0179591_1293927_pt1 | contig 11094 bp, 10 predicted proteins | sample CZOMad2_1_08_16f_FD_182891 | JGI IMG/M metagenome (GOLD analysis project Ga0179591, IMG submission 182891) | Vadose zone soil fungal communities from Angelo Coast Range Reserve, California, USA - CZOMad2_1_08_16fungal (PacBio error correction) | ecosystem: Environmental > Terrestrial > Soil >... | reverse complement strand
AACAGTCCCCCTACCCCCGCTGTTCCCTGCAGTGACCAACTTTCCCCCAGTTAAAAGTCTTCCAAGTTGTGTTCCTTTTCCTTCGCCGGCCCCGGATGCGATTGAGGTTATTCTGGTCTGAACTGTACCCCCCATTCTCACGGGCAACATGCGCCCCATTTTTCCGAATATTTTTTTTTGAATATAAGATTTAAGTCCCCCCCCCTTTCCCCAGTAATTCCGCTTGAAGTTCCGCAGTGACTCCCCCATTTTACCGCTCCGTTTTCACCATTCAAGATGGTTTTTTTTGCCGATGCTATGTCTTTTCCCCTCTGTTGCTTTATCCCCTTTAAAGAAAAGTCACGTTTTACACGCAATCCACTTTCTGCGAAGACTTTGGGGTTCGGACGGTTGTAGATTCGATTTCCCTATGCCGTTCATCCTCTTTTTTTCCTTTTTTCCCTATCTTCTTGATGTTTCTTTAGAAGTAATTGTTTTTTGTGTAACCCCCCAAGTTAAAGAAAACCCCCCTTTATGAAGCACAACAAATAATTTCTCATCCGACTTTCTTTTTCTTTTTCCGGACACGTTTCCGCCCCCCATTATGACCAACGCCTCCTAGTAATGGAAAGACAGCCCGCGTTTCGCTCGCGACACCCCTGTAATCTTTCTTTCCAATCGACCTTTTCCGGGGACCCCGCGGCGTTTTCTAATTCGTTCCATCCCCCTTTCTGCGCCCAAGCAGGCCTCGGCGTTGCATTAGACGAGTATTCCTCATCCCAATTGAAACTTTCCATCAACCGCCGTCCCCTTTGACCCCTTTCGGCCGTGTCGAGCCCCTTTAGCCAGGTGCAAAAACCCAAGTTCTGAAAATTCTGCCTACTTTTTTTGATGTTAGGTTAAAAGCGGACGGCTCCTCCCCTGTTAGCCAACCGCCTTCCTGACACACTCTCCTTTCCTCCAAAAGCTTGTCCAGGTGCAATTGCCCCGTCCTCTTCACTTACTCCAGTTCCCCCCCTTTGGGTTCCCCTTTTTTGGGAATGAGCCAAGTGGGAATTCAAAATTACGATGTCGAAAATTACCCTTTCTATGAGGCGACATAAGAATTTCTGCCCAGGAAATATGACCTCTAACATTGGTTTCACTACCACCTTCGCCTTTGGCGTTCATCAAGTTTTTTTTCCCCGGGTGACGGAGTCAGATGACATCATACCCATTTTTTTTTTCCCGTCAAGGGGTGGCGAGTTTTTCTTAAAGACCGTCTGCGGTGCCTGCGCGCCTCCTTGGCCTTTACGTTTTTCACCATTGTTCGCCTTCCTGGTTCCCTGTGCCTGAACTCCAGCCCCTCACAGGGTATGGCTTTTAAGTCCCATTAGTGAACTCCCCCCCCCCTAAGGGAATAACTGGCCTCTTGACCCTTTTCTCCCCCGTCCTTTACCAAAGTTTAGTCCAGTTTCCAGCCCTTACATCTTTGAAGCCTTCAACTGACCTTTCCCTCAACTTCCCCCCTTTCCGACCCATTTTTCCCGTAGAAAGGCTGGTGAAGCGTCTAATTCCCTTCCTAAGCTGCACCCAATTCCTTTTCAAAGTACCCTCCCCTCCTATCCGGGACTGACTGGCGTCAAACGTCCGGCCTATTCCTCTTTACTCCAACCAACACTCCACCCCCCTTTCCTCCCTCCACAAAAAACCATACCGATATACGTGCATTCATTCAACCAATTTATAGACCCCTTTGCCTTCCAACACGAAAAACCCCCCTTCCCCTGTGCCCCTTTTTCCTTTCCCCGCCGCTTTCGACTGCTCGCCGAATGGGGTGCAGGTCCCTCTCCTTTTTTTTTTTTGACAGTAAGGCTAGTTTCTAATATTTGATCCCCCTTCCGGGCTAGTCCCCCCCTTCAAAGGCGATTACTGTGACCCCCCATTACGAGAGCCCCTCCTCAACCCTTTTACCCGTCCGTTCACCTTCCTTGTCTTAGCTTGCAACTTGTCGCGTCTGGTTCCGAAGTGGAGGTTTTCCCCTTGAGAGTCGCTGGCGTTCATCCTTTTGTTGAGACCATTGTTAATTTTTGTTTTTTCTCTTTTCTCGACGGGAATCTGAGCGACCACGGTGTCCGCCCCCTTCTCTTCCTTTTCCTTCCCTTGCCCCTGCCAGGAGCTACATTGTCGGGTCGCTCAAGTGTAGCGTCTTTTCTGCTTTCCCTTCCTTAGTTATTCCTCTAAGGAGAGAGTGGAAACGAGTCGAGGGTCTTTTGACCTCCCTGACCTTTTAAACGTTGGTGATTGCTCTGTCCCCCCCTTTTTCTTTCCTCCTTTTCCCTGTTTCTCCGTGTTCTTTCTTAAAATGATACGGCTTGCTTCCCCCTCTTTGACGTAGGCGATCCTTTTGCGTTTTCAATTCTTTTGCAACTGTCGTAACTGAAAATTTTGGGCTGCGGTCCACTCTCGGATAGTTCCGGCTCCCTCCTCCCCACCCCTTGAAGACAACACCACCGTAGCTGTCACCCAACTTTTTCTCTTTGCGTCGGGTCACCACTGTGTACAAAGGCGGACCGCCACAACTCCTCTGGCCTTTGGATTGTTTTTTTTTCAAACCCCCTTGTTCGTTAGAAGCTTGAACACTTAGACACCCCCCTACCCCGAATGTCTTATGTCCATCCTAGGACCCCCCTTTTTGGTGTCCTTTTTGACACTTGTTTGCTCTCCGACCGGTTAGTCACGCTAAACCCCCCACCAACCTGCGACCGAAGAGCAACTGAGTGCGGACCCTCTTCCAGTTGACGAGGCGGTTTTCTACCAGATCGTACCTTCCCTGAACATTCCGTGTTTCGTTCTCTTAACCGAACACCCCCCTTAGACCCCTGTTCTTCCTTTTTTTCACTGGAGGAATTCCCGTAGAAAGCGAAATGTTCCCGTGGACTGTCCTCGTGCTCTTTTTTGTTTCCCAAACACATCGCTTCAATACCTTTTTCTTTCCCTACTTAGTCCTCTTGAAGGGGCGAAACTGGTGAGTTTCACCGAATTTTGTCGTATCCCTTTTCCTCGGGTTCTGCCCACCCACTCCTTCTTTCCCTAGTTTGACCACGCGGCTGTGTATTGTCTTTCCTTAGGCGCCATCACGGCTTTCCTCCATGAGTGCTGCCCCCCAATTGAGTCTATGCCTCCCCACTGTCCCCTTCCGTTCCGTTAAGTGACTTCATGTAATTCGGTGTCCTTTTTTTCACCAAACATATTTAAGGTTGAGAAGCTATAGCATGTGACCCCGTTCGCTCCAGACACATTGTTTGTGGTCCCCTTTTCAATCACTTCTTGCTCCCCCCCTTGACCACCCCGGTGTTTTCTTGCATTTTTTGGAACTTTCTTCCTTGGTCCCCACGTAACTAGTTCCCATGGGACATTCGAAAAGAATCTTGCTGCCCTTTTCTTACATGGAACGTCCCGGGACGAACTCTTCCCCTTTACCTTTTTCAATCCGGGAATTGCTCGTTTGCAAAGCGTTTTCACCCCTTCGGACCTTTTCACGTATTTCTTTCGGATTAAATTTTTCCAGTTTATCACCCCAACTCCTTGGCCAGGGAGACATGCCCATTTTCCCCTTACCCCATTTGGCGGCCCCCTCTGATCCTCAGTCCTTCCGCCGTCAATGTTTCAGTCGTGTGGGAGTTTTTTTATCTTCTCTTCTCTTCCTTTTTGTTTTCTGATTCCGATAACCAACCCCCCCCCCAGGAATTTCCGCAGGTGCCCCTAACTTGCCTCCATACATCGTCCCGGCACTGGTTTAAGTAACCCTTTTTTTGCCCTCCTACGGATTGCGCTTTGAGGTTGTTTTTGATTTTAGGTTAGGGTTCAACACTCTTCTTCCCCCCCCTGACTGCAAGGTCCAGAACCTTTCTTCTCAATCTTCCCCCTTTCCGGTGACAGGTCAACGTCCCTTATTGCGTCCCGCGTGCTTCACTCCCCGCTTCCCAATTTGAGATGCTTGGCGAGGGGCAACGGTCGTGACCCTGACACTGTTACCCTTGATGGCTTCCGTTTGTTTGTAGGCAAGGGCGAGTTTCTTCCCTTCCCTTGCTGAGTCCCCTTTGTCGTTGACATCCTTACTTCACATGACCTCTCTGATACTTCAATATTATTTTGTTCAAAAACCCTTTTGTTCCCCCCTGACAACCCCATTCCCGAGACAACAAATAAGTTTCCCCGGGGCCTTCCCTTTTTTCGAACCCTTTTCGTGAATCCCCGTTTCTTTCTGCGTTGGAGTGCCAAAGACTCGCTTCGCGTGCTCCCTATTTTTTTGACTTTTCTCCCATCGCATAGTGGCGATAAAACTCAGGATCGACTCTGTGGGATACCCTTTCTTCTATCCGCCCGTGATAAGTGAATGAAGGATCTTTCTTTCATTTCCGTGTACCCTGGTCCCCACCATCCCCCTCCCAGGCCCTGACCATTTCGCCTTTTGTCTCCTCCCTCCCAGGGTTCCAAACAAATCTGACTCCCAACCTATCGTGGCTATCAGGGTTGTTCTTACTTCCTCCCCCCTCGACTCCCCAAAACTTACTCGCACGTTTTTGATCCTTTATTCCCCCCAGATCTGAAGCTTGGTACGCAAACCTGAGGCCGTTTCCCCCTTCCCAGTCATGACTCTTAAGTCGCTGTTTTTTTTTCCTTTTTTGTTTGAGGAATTAAACGTTCGCGACTTTCATTGTCTCCCCGCCCCCCCCTGCCCGATGCCTCTATCGAGGGAGTTGACAGAAGAGATCTAAAGAAGGTTTTGCCCAAAGGCATCTGCTTCCCTGCCAGCAAAATTTGTTTTTTTCATCCAATCCCACCGCCTCCTCTGGGTTGGGAGGGCGCAGGTCCCCCCTTTTGACCTCCCTAAGTCTCCTGTGCCGGGGTTGTGGGGGTGGAGCGTTCTCCTCCCCCCCTTAAGTGATACTTTGTCACCTTTCAGCGCCATTGCCCCCCCTGTTGTTCCGTTACTTTTTTCTTTTCCCACACTTTGAGCCCTTTACTGGCCACCTCGTCCTGAAATTAAGTTAGCATACTGGATAGTATTTTACTCCCCAAACACCTTCCCTTCTCCCCCCCCCCTCTCCCGGACTTGGCCCACAACGGCCGTTTTCCAGGTTCTCAGTTTCAGCTCCTCCCTTTACCACTTGACCTGCTCTTGTCGGCCCCTGACGACCCCCCCCGTCCCTTTTTTCTCCCCCCCTGACCTCACGGGTAAGACCAAGTATAGCCTGCAAAAGGCTTCAGTCCTTTTTCCCCCCAACGAAGATCTGCTTGACACCGTTGTCTCCTATCTTCTTAACTCTCACCCCCCCCAATTCCCCCAATTTCCATGGCTCAATCCCAAAAAACCCCTTTTTTTTTTTTTGGGTCCGCCGCTTTTTTCTTCTAACAATTTAACTTATCACAGTTTGCCTCTAATCCGGGTTCCGCCTTTCCCTCCTTTCCGCGATCGAATTTGGTGGTTTTCCCCCGTCCCCGGCAAGCCGTTTCGAGTTTCACGAACTTCCGGCCTTATGATCCTCTCATCTCATCCTTTGTTGCCTTTTCTCTTTTCCTGCCTTTCCTTGTGCCTTTGGCCACGGATTTCATTGCGAATCGGCGAGATCGACATTTGACTTCTCCACCGGGCGTTGGGGCTGTTGCAAAACTACTTCTCTCTTTGGAGCGTGGAGACTCCTGAGTCCGGCGCCAGAATGGTTCTTTGGTTTTTTAGCCTTACGTAAGTTTGGTTGGACTTCTTCCGTTTTTCAGTGGGCAATTTGCATATCAGGATCCTTCACACGGTTGGTTTTTCCTTTGCAGGGGATCCCCCATTGTCGGTCGCTTCCCTTTCGGTCCTTTTTTCCCCCTGAAAGTTTCGTTTAGTTGTCGTTTTAAGAACTATTACTTCAGATTCCTTTCACGTCGGTCTTCGGGCTATCAGAACTTTCCCCGAGTGGTTGATTGAATAGTACGTGATCTCTTTTCTTCCGTTGCCCGCCCCCGCTGACTCCTTTTTTTTTCGTAACGATACTTCTAGGACCCTCGGGTTCTCGAAATTCCTCCTTCAAATGGAATGAGCTTTAGAGCCCTCAACGGTGAACATATGGCCGGTAGATGAGGTAAAAATTTCTCTGATCTTTGCGGAGCACATACCCCGTGACGGCCAAACCCCTCTTCCCATGCTTTGGTCCGTTTACAACCGTTAAAATTGAGCCCGAACAAGAAATTTGGGGTTTCTGATTCAAACAAAAATTTTTTCTAGCAGATTCCTGTTCATTTCATCTTGATGATCTCTTCGTCCTTCCCCCCAACTACTCGATTCGTTCGACATCTTCCGTGTCTTGTGTAAATGACCAAGTTTTCATCGCAGAACTTCAGTAAAACGCAACTCTCATTTCGCGTCAGGCACCTCTCCTTGTGCACATTTCCCGCCTTTTTGCGGACCTTCGTCCCCACAGTTTCCGCCGATTCGGTTTTGCGAAACTTGTAGACCCCTTTTTTTCCTTCCCCCCGTCTGTATCTGGCTTAACCACTTCAACTCTCTGGCGACTTCCGTCCCTTTTTTTTTCCGGCGGCCTTTTTTTTGACACCCTCGTTAAATTGTCCTTTTGGGGCCTTCTTCGTGATTTGAGGTTGTTCCCCCCCCTTTAAACCCCCCCCCCCCCCCACAAGCATGTTTTCACCCCTTCATCCCCGTAGTCCCGCCCAGTGGATCATACTTGATTTAAGTCGTGAGGGTGGTGCTTCACCGACAACTCAGTGTCCTTGTTCCATCCCCCTATTTTCCTCAAAAGGACGCTTTTCCTTGCCCCTCCTTTCCCCCCATCAGTTTCTCCAAATGAGTGCGCACATTGCGTATCTTGCATCGCAATCTCCGGATGTCTCCTCTTCCTTTTTTTCTTCCTACGTTTTTGCGTGCACGTTTTTTCCAACTCATAGAATCTCCTGATGTGAAGATTCTTCTCACCTTACCCTTTCTTCCCTCATGCCCCTCCAATCCCTCCGCCTCCCCATTATTCCCCCAACTGCTGCGTGCCATTGCCTTGCTGTCAACTTTTAATGGGTCCACTCCCTCAAGCCTGCGACCAAGATGTTCCCCTCATCTCCTCCTCTTGGCTGTTGCCTTTTTTTGATTTGAAGGAGAAATTACCGGTTTCACCTTAATTACAGGCCCAGTTCTGCCCTTCTTACGTGGGCAGTGTTAGACTTGGCGTCAGTTTCGACCCTCTCACAACCTTTTTTTTTCGCCTACCTTGGCCCCCTGCGAAAATTTCTTAAAAATTGGCGGCTCTTTGATGACTCCTGTACCGGGTACGGTACTTTTCCTTCGGGCAGGTTTACCCCCTCTTCCTCTCCCCCCCTTTTTTGCGCTCGCAAACGAAAATTCCCCCAAACCCCGCCTTGCCTTCGGTGAAAGACACCCTGCGATCAACTAGTCCCCTTACCTTTTTTTTTTACTTAGTAAACTTGTCATGTTCATGTTCGGACCCACTTCGCGTTGAGTTTCGGAATACGCATCATGGTTCCCCCCCGTTCAGAAATTGCCAAAATATTTTCCCCCCCTTCCTCCTCAGGATGTACCGGGTGTAAAATTGTTTTACTCTTTCCCTTTTTCCCCCACCCCGTACCCTCCTCCCTGAAAAGCTAATCCCCGTGGAGTCCTCTCCTCATCTGGTCGATTAATTTCTTTTCTTCTTTTTGACCCTCCACTTGCAATTTGCAAGCAATTGCCCTTGATTGCGTCTTCCTTTGTTTTGGTTGGTGTCGTTCTTTAAGGGCTCCTGATGATGACATAATGTTTCCAGATGTCCATGATATATCTTCCTTTCTTTTTTCCTTGATACGTCAATCTTCTTTTGTACACAACCGTTCACCCGCCACCCCCCCCCCTCCCATGAGAATTCCTTACGTCTGTGGATGTCTTTCCCCATACCCTTCCCAGGTTGACGCCACATTTCTGAAGCTGTCTTTCAGGTCCAATTTTCGCGCATGCCCCCCCCCCTACACTTCTATTGCGAAACCTATGAAGTTACCCACCCCGACTCTTTGGGCGTTGACTCCCCCACCTCGCCCCCTTCCTTCTTTGAAACCCCTTGACGCTCCTCCCTCGGAATACGTCAATGGACGACTCATGTATCCTGACAATTGTGGTGCCCACCTCTCACCCCCATAGTCCCAGTCCCCTCCCCATTCGAGGATGGTGTATAGATGCCTGGGCAAACCCCCCTTTGTCGACCCAGTCGACTTCTTTTTTAGGGTTTTATTGTCTTTTTCCGCAGCGACCCCCACCCACTTTTTCCCGATGAATTTCCGTTCATGTTTTTTTTTTGTTTTTTTGTTTGGCCCGACCTCAAATTGACCGAAGTCCGCAAACATTCCAGGGCCCTGTTTCCGTCTTCCGCCTTCCGCCTTCGTGGTTTCTGTTTTTAGCGACCGACGCCCGGTTTGAGCTTTCCCTGTCCATTTCCTTCACGACAAAAGTCCAGATGTCTATTTTTCTCAAGAGAAAAGAAGGTGTCTTCGGAATCTTTCTCTCCTCAACTTGTCTTTTTTGAAATCCACCTCCTTTTGTTGGGTGGTTTCAAGGTGACTTTTTTGCCAACTGAATTAACCTAGACAGCTACGGTGGTTTTGTTGCCTTGGCGTTCTCTTTCCAAAGATTCCCCCCTCTCATTTGGTTTGACCTCCCCTTTTAGTATCCCGGTCCCTCTTCGTTAACCAACCTTTTAGTTTCCAAACCTTGCGCCCCCTCCCCCCCCTTTCTCACCTAGACGTCAGAACTCCATTTACGTCAAGACCTTCGGCACCAACTTTGAAGGAATCCCCGGTCAGATTGCAATTCCCACGGCCGTTTTCCCCTGTTCTTTCATTCAAGCCCTCGCCTCTGAAGCAATTGACCTTACGTTATTCGCCCCCTTTCACCTACGGTCCCTGGCAATTAGTAAAGCTTTGGAAACGCGCTGTTATCAGCCCCCCTCCCCCAAAAGGCCCTGAATCTACCCACCCCAGAAGACTTCAGTTTCTCGGGCGCACGTTTTTCCCTGTCCTCACTTTAACTCTCCACCCCCCACCCCCCCCATTCCATGTCCCTCCCCCCCCCAAACCATTGCTCCCCTATGAGTCAAAATTCACCACAATCTCTGTTTGCTTTCCAAACGACAACGTCCAAGGTGACTTCATCTTCCCCCCTCCTCTTTTTTCTCCTCTCGCCGCCTGTCTCCCCAGGAAATCGTTTTGCGTTTTTCCCGTAAATGCCCATGTTCCGCTATGTGTCTCTCTTCGGGTGTGGTTTTCGAGATTGGCCATGTAGTGCGACACCCCGAGAACAATTTAGGGAAGCGAAATCGCGTCCTATTCCCCCGGTCGTTGGCGTGTCTAGCACCTGTTCTCTATTGGGGAAGTTTTCCAGTTTGCCCGCGAGCTCTGCTTCTTGCCCCGGGTTTTTTCTTCCTTGTAAGTTTTCTATAAGAGAAGGAATTCTTGACCCCCCCCCCCCTTTTTTCTATCTACCGGTTCTTTGTCCTTTAATTCATTCCTTTTCCTGTCGGATACCTTTTTCCTGTCCTTCTTCCCCCCCACGTGAGGCCCTTCTTCTTTCCACCGTGTCCCCGGTGGTCGCTTGACAGGTAAAAGGAAGGAGAAAGCATCTGTAGGTCGCCTTTTCCACATGACCTTTTTCAAAGCGTTTTTTTTTTCCTTTCTCGGTGAGTCCCTTGTTCTTTCTCCTTTTTTCTGTAAACTTCTAACGATAAACGATGGAGATTCTTTATGCGCTGGGACATTTCCCATTTTTTCCCCGCGACGTAACCTTCCTGTAGGCGGCGCTGCGCTTTCCCACCCCCTGTCAGGTTCTTTCTTTGCGGATTCCGGTCCCCCCCCCCTTTTTCTTTCAAAACCCCTTTTGTGTAAACCCTTATCTGCTGTGTGTATTGAAAACAGAAGCTCTGTTTTTTTCCCTATCAAAAAAACAAATTGTAGGGCGTGTCTCCCCCGCTCCTGGCATCAACTTCTGATGTCTTCTTCGTGCCCCCACTCCCTCCGATCTGCTTCTGGACCCCGTTTGCCTTTTTTTTTCAAATGAACACGCTGTTTTGGCAAATACCGGTCGTCATCTCCCCCTGAACCCAAAACAGTCAACTTGGTTTCTCTTAAGGAAGGAGCATTTTTCACCTTTCGCTTTTTATTCCCGCTTTTTCTTCCGGCCGATGTCGTTTTCGAAAATGTCGGTTTAGCGGCATCCTTCCGTGTTTTTTCCTTACGATCATTCCACAACACTGACTTCCCCCCCCCTGTTTATCATTTTTTTGCCACCAATGTCTTCTTTGCGTCGCACATGTACCCATTTTATGGGACTTGCGATTTTGAGTGTTCCCCCCCCCCCCTCATGACCCTTTCCTACTTATGATGCCCCAGAGTGAATACGGGGGCTACTTCGAGCCTTTTTCGCTTTTTTTTTTTTAAACCCCGATTGAGATTTTCCTCCCTTCCCATAGGTTTCGCCCTCGTGGGGCGGTCTTCCTTTTCCTGCCCTTCAGTTGCTTCCCCTCACCCCTTTTTCCGACATTGGTGTCACCTGTACGTGCCCCCAGATGCGCAGATGTGAATTTTGTGATCCTCCTTGTTTCTCTGGGAACGGTTTTTTTCCCCCCTCCATCCCGTACAGGACTTTCCCTATCTTCTTGTGACAGTCGTTTTCGCGACCCCCTTATGTCTTTCAGCCATGTCAAATGTCCTTGAATTAAAATTTGATAATTCTTCTTACAAGAGGCTTGTCGTGTAAAAGTCCACTCCCTGCAAGCTACACCTCTTTTAGTCCCCGCGCCATCTCCCCCTCTTCTGGGCTGTTTGTCCTTTTTGGGAGTATTCTTTCTTACCCTGCGTGGGAGCCCCATTTTCGGTTCAATTTTCCTGATGATTCAATTGGCAAAAGATTTTTATGCCACTTTAGGTCCCTTGTTGCCCGTGAGATTTCGTCTGAGTACAGTGCCGACCCATATTCTTTTCCACCCATCGCATCCTTCCCCTTCGCCGAACGGCACGGCCCCACCAAGGTTCCCCTTTTTCACCTTTGATAGCGCCCGTTCCCCTTGACCCATTTGCAGGCGTTTGTTTTGGCAGTTGTTT
>Ga0179591_1345844_pt1 | contig 11095 bp, 14 predicted proteins | sample CZOMad2_1_08_16f_FD_182891 | JGI IMG/M metagenome (GOLD analysis project Ga0179591, IMG submission 182891) | Vadose zone soil fungal communities from Angelo Coast Range Reserve, California, USA - CZOMad2_1_08_16fungal (PacBio error correction) | ecosystem: Environmental > Terrestrial > Soil >... | reverse complement strand
CTATTTTTTTTTATTAATAGTCCGGTTTCGCATATTCCCCCACCCTCTCGACGTAAGCTTGTCTCTGATCCTCTTCCCCTCCGCTTCTGCAACATCGCATCTGGACCTCGGCACCCTTTTTTCTATGCACGTTTTACCGTGCGAACAGAATTACCCCCCCTTTCCCCCCTTATCCTCCTCGGCCTCCTTTGGCGTGAGTAACCCCCTTTTTCTTTGTTGATTTTAATTCCAGATCGCCTTCTCAGTCTGCCCGGAGGCTCCTTTGCCCTGCAGATTCATTTCCTAATTCTTTCGATCCCTTCCCCCCGCGTAGTTAGAGTTATCTTTTGTAATTGTTTACCTGCCTTGTACATTGTTTTCTCAATGTCCCCTATTCCCCCCCCCCCTCTTACCCCCGGCGTGCGCCGTACTGCACGTACGCCCTTTTCCCCCCCTCTTACGTTCCAACCGATTACCTGCCCTTCTTTTAGTCTAATCCATTTTAGAAACCTACGAACCCCACCCCCCCCCGCGCATTCTCGCCCGATTTGCGCTCCCCCACTCTTGTGGGTCTTTTGTTTCTTAGTCTTAGCCCTACCTTGGAAAGGTTCCCCAGGACATCTTTCGATCTCTTAGTTGCTTTGGCTCGGAACTTTTTTTTTTTTCAGGCCCACCTTTTTTTATTGCCCTTTTCTTCCTTCAGTAAAGGATCCTGTCAGGTTCCTTTGGTCTCCCCGCTCCCTCCTCCCCCCTAGATGTTTGTCTTTTCTGTCCCCCTCCTCCCAGTGAGCGGTTCATGCGCCAGATGTATATTGATCGTTCGACTTCTCTTTTCTTTCCTCCCTTAGTTCGGTTCAGCTGCACTTTCTGTGCATCTTTGCTCTTTCCCAATATGAGTTTCACTGCCCGATCCGGCCCATCCCGTTTTTTACCTCGTGAGGTAAATTTCTTTCCATTCCAAAGATCGCGCGTTTCGGGAGTAAACCCCCCCTTCTTCCTCCTAGTGCTCCCCCCCCTTTCAATTTTAGTCGTAAGCTGTGGCTCTCTACCAGTTCATTTCCTTTCCATAATATTCGTTCCCAGCGCTCCTTTTTGTGGGCAGATTTAAGCCTTGCTCACCTTCTGGTAGTGAGAAAGGAAAGCCACGGAATTGGCCCGGAGACCCCGATACCGTGTATGTCTGGTACTCTCCCCCCTTTGCCTTTCAATCACTGACGTTGCAAAGTTTCGTCCCCATTTTCTCCCCCCTTGAGAATACAACTTCTGCCCTCTCCTCCCCTCCAGATTCCTGCCTAGCTTTCCAACTCCTAACAAACGTTTTCTTACCCCTAACCTTCAAATGTTTCTACCCGGTTGTCTTTTGCACCCTAGATGGCTTCTCCCCTCCTTTTCTCCTTACGGTTATGTTCCATCTTCCTCCGCCGGAGTTCGTCAAGGAGATCAACCTACTTGAGAGCTTGATGACGAAGATTACTCCTCTTTTTTTTTTCCGTTGAAAGCTGCCTTAACGAATCTCTCTTATGATGTTTAATCCCTTTCCTCGTCCTCCCTTAAAGCGCGGAGCAAAAGTGAGAATCCTCCTCCGTTGTTTTTTTTTTTTGGTTGCCATGAGAGATGCTAACTAACCCCAGCTCTTTCCTTTTCTATCTTTCGTCTTGGGGTATGCATATATCTCATCGATAGCTCTTAGCGCGTTCGTCGGAAGCTTTTCCCCTTTCCACTAATGTATAGTCCATTAGTCCCCCTGAGTTTCCCCCCGTCACTCGGACGTTTCCTTCCCCTATTTCCTTGACACCTCGCGCTCCCCCTGCCAGTGACCTTCCTTCTCCCCCTTTGCAATTGGTGCCCTTCTTCAACGGTCAGTTCACGGATGCCTCCCCCCCCCCCGTCTTCCTGTGTTGAAGAATGGACATTATTTTTGGCTACCGTCACGGGAAGGTGACGGCGTGGTGCCGGGTTCCCCTTTCTCCCCAGGGCGTATTGTCTTTTGAACTTTGTCTTTTTCCTCACTTTCTTTTAGCTGGTGACACTGCTTGCCTATGTGGTCGACTCCCATGAAACGGTTATTAATCATTGGGTCGTTCCCCCTTTCCCCCCCTCGCTGTGTTTTTGAAGTATGCTACAGCTCTTTTCTCTATTCTGAATGAATTCAGTTTTGCTTTAGCAGCCCCGATTCTGTTATTCGGAAACAGTCTTATCCTTTTTTATTGGCCAGAACCCCGCTCCGATCCCCTTTGATTGCCCCACACTGTGCCCCGCTTTTTACTTGGAAGTAGAGTGTTTAGTGCTCGCTTTAAGCTCAATTGGTCTTCCCCAGCCCGTCAGATAGTCACTCGTTGTCTCCTCCCCAATGTGGAACCTATCTAGGTTAGCTAATCAAACGTTCCCCTTAAGGTATGTATCAGAACCCCTTCTCTTAGACACGAGACATGGCTCCAAATCTCTGTCTTTATTTGGAGTCTCTGCTGGCCCCCCCTTTTGCGGTTTCCATTGATTCTCTTCCACTCCTGCGAACAAGGCTCCATTGTAGCAAAACCGTTTTTCCTCTGAACCCATCCTCAGACATTAAAATCTTAAATTCGGTTTTTTCCCTTTCTTTCCTTGGCGAAGCGCCCTTCAAGTCCAGCCTCCCTTCCATTCGCCGCCCCAAATTTCCCTACTTGTCGGGGCGTGTTTTTCTCCTTTCTCTCAAGGGAGAACATAAGGGCTCCCTTTAAAGCCCTTTTTTCTCACTTTACTTGGCGTTTCTTACAGGGCTGTTCGAGCTATTTCCTTACTTGAGTGTCTTCTGACTTTCCGACAACCCCCACGAAAACAACACCCCCCCTTTCCGCAACAGCTCTGACTGCTTAGTCTGTCCCCTTTCCCCTTCTCTAGAAGAGATTACGTGGTAGGCTAGCCGTATGACAATCCCCTTTTGTCGATTTTCCATGGCAATTTGGAGACCTTTTCTCTTCTTTCGCCCACAGTTTTTCCCTTCCCCCGACAGATAATTTTTCCGATTTCCGTTATTTTCTTTCTCTGCTGTTCGTAATTTCTACTCTTATCCGACTTGGCTCATGACCTCTTGTAGAGAGGGTTTTTTTTAACTTGCTCCCTTCGGTGCATTATTCTTTACTACCTTGTCTCGATACTCTTTCCCCTTTCCCCTCCATTCCGTCTCTCTTTCCCACACAAACGATACCGAGTTTCATCGCCTCCCTGAAAATTTCTCTTCTAGATCCGTCAAGTGACGACATTCCTCCTCCTTTTACCGTCACCATCTTCCCCGGTTCGTGATCCTTTTTCAGGTCTCAAATCTGGGAAAGACGAATCTCCTTTTGTTTCAACCCCTTGCGTGTGTCGAATAAAGACCCATAGCCTGCAAAGCGGCTCTTGAATTAACGCCTTCTCACCCTCGCCGGCGTTTTTTTTATTACCTGTGAAAGAATGTCTCGCGAGTCAGAGAAGAACATTTTCCACCTCGTCACCTCTGCCGTCGTCCTTACTTTCCTTCCCTTTACTAACAACCAACTCCCCCTATTCCCGGCCCAACCGTCTTTCCGAATTATACACCTCAATACCTTCCTAACCACAAGTCGTGCTTCTATTCCAGTTTTTTAAGACGAGCCTTTGACAGAGGCGTGCGTGCGTCTGTCTATTTCCCTCCCTCCAACTTTTAACGTTCCCTAACCGATTTTGAGGGCTCTTCGTGTATTCGGACATCGTGTTGTTCCTTCACCCGGATTTATTGAGACTTGAGTCGTCCAAGTTACAGGCCTTGCCAGTGCTTTGCTATGTGTTCTCCTCTCCTGAACCACAAACCCCTCTTTTTTCGCCGTTTTTTTCGTTTCCCAACCCATCAGAGAGTCTGTTTCGATGGCGACGACGTAGGGCTTTTTTTTTGTTATCCCGACACTTCTTTTCTCTTTTCCCTTAGACAGAGTCGCCAGACAAGTAGTCCGTTTTCCTTGAGATTTTCAGGCGATACCTTCTCCCCTGCCCCGCCTCCTGCCAATCCACCGGATTGTGAACTCTTGCCTCATTCTTTTTGAAAATGGATTGCCAAGATCAGCCGATTTTTTTTTCACCACGTATTTAGTATTACTTCAGCTTGCGGCTCTTAAAAAATATTCCCAGATTTAAGATTTTTTTTTTTTCGACCTCAGACTACTCTTTTTTATCCTGATAAGAAAACCCTGAGGCGACTCTTTCGATTCTTTTCTTCCCACTGTGCACACGATATTTTGTCTTTGACTCTGCGGACCAACTTCTGTTCCGTTTTGTCCCGAGCCAATTACTAGGCACCAGAGTTCCCCCTGTTTCTCTGCCAAATCGCCACCTTGAGAAGCCCCCCTCTTCAATGCTGCTCCTCCCCCCCCCAAGATTTAGCGACCCCCTCTCTCACCGTAGATGGAAATCCCCTAGGTCTATGTTGAGCTTAATCCTCCCACTTTTGCGCGTCAGAGGGGACCCCTTTTTTTCCATCCCCTTTTATCCTCTTCCCCCCCCCTATGATGATGGCAGCTTTTTTTCTTGTCCGTGTCGATCACTGAGATTTATGAGACCCTAGCCCCTTTAGTTTTTTAGTAATTGGCCAAACGAATCGCGCTTAAGTTTTGAGTAGAAGGCTTTTCCCCAATTTCCGCGCTCTCCCTCTTTTCGCAACGCTTGATTTCTTTGCACTCCTTCCTTTTTTGAGAGAGATCTTTTTAAAAGCGCTGAATATGATATGGGGTGCAGAATCCCTAGCGCCCCTCAGGCTTTACAGTCTCGCTTCCTAGGCAGTTTTTCCCCCCCCTCAATTCTCTCACCCCCTGTCCTTCCCCCCCCTCTAAGCGTATCCCTTTTCCCTCCCCTGGCCTTCCTTTGACAATTTAAATCCCCGGTAGCCTTTGCCTGCACAAGTGCTGCTTTGGCATCCCCCTTCAGACTTCTTCACCTTTTTCTTCTAACTATCATTCGTTTTCGACGACGTTTCTTTTTTAGTTCCCCGGCCTCAAGCCTGGGAAGGCTTATGTCGATGCTAGAACTCTTTTTTCAGTTTTCTCTTCAAACTGGAGTGATGTTCCTCTTCCCACGTGGGACTGGCGGTCTCTCTTGATTTCAATTGTCTTTCTCTTTCCCAAACGGTCTACCCCTCTAATTCCATTTTTCCCGACCAAGTGGCCCGCGAAATATACCAAGCCCTATGTTCTCCGCTTCCAACTTCCTTCCCTAGTTTTATGATTATGGACGCATATTCCCCCCTCTCGGGGCCCCTACAGCCCCCCAGTCTTCGTATCTGCTGGCTGTACTTTTGGTTTTTTTTTTTTTTTCCCAACTCGTTCCCCTTTACTTTGCCCAATGCTGCGCCTGGGTGTGAACTTGTCCCCAAACATCTTTCTGCGGAGCTGGGCTGCTTCTTCCTAGGAAGAACTTTTGAGCAACCTCTTTTTCCTCCTGACGCGAAGCAACTCCCTGGAGGCCAGATACTCGCTGGTTTTCTCATTCACAATCCCCCTTCACTGGCTTTCTACTCCAACGATCAGCCAGATTAGCTGAGTTTTAAAGGGGGCGTGTTATTTCTCTCTTCGACCCGTCCTCGTGAGATTTGCATTAATGTTTTTCTTCTCCCTCCCATTGAACTCCTCCCTTGGTCTTTTCTTTTGTTCTTTTTCCCCACCCCCTCTTTTGAAATCCTCGCCCAAGTAACTCGCTACGCGGGCTGGGCCAGTTCCCTTGTATTTCCGTTCGTCAGACTCTCTTTCCCCCCCCTCTCCCCCTCCCGAACATCCGGATGCGTCAACGCATCGGGAGAATCGTGTTTCTTCTTTTTTCCCTGGAGTTTTTAAAGGGAGCAGCCCCCTTTCCCTTTGACTGGTTGCGAATTTTTTATAGGGGCAAAGCGTCGTCACTTTTTCTTCCTTAATTCCCTCATGTGCTGACTCTTGGATGAGTTTCCTGCTTGAGAGACCCCCTTTTTTTCCACGTGACGTCAGCGGCTACAAGCTGAGTCTGGTTCCTTTGGAATGGTCACCTTTTATTTTTCGCCTCAGTTAATCTTCCCCTCTTAGGTGAAGAAAATTTCGTTCAGTCCCAATCCAACATGCGTTCCCCTTCTATTTCTTCCACCCGATGTCCCTTTACCCGATGAAGCCCGTGTTTTCCGAGGTCCTGAGGCGAGAGTGTCCTGGATCTTCACTCATCTTGATCTGACTTTTTGATGACCTCTTTTTCTCTTTTTTTTTGATTTGTAATTTGCCTTCCCCAGATTCTCTTACTCATAATGTTTTTTTTGAGAGATGTTCTCTTGTGCTATTTCTCCCCCCCCTTCCTTAACCCCCCAAAATCTATTTCTTCCGATCCGCCAAGCAGAGATCCTAGTCCCTCCTCATTTACCTTTTCCTCACCCTCTTTAGCTTTTTCGTTTGAACTTTTCCCTCCCTTAAGAGCAGTGTCTCTTCGGAATTTTCTTACGCGCAGCTTTTTCCTGGATTTCAAGGAAATTTGAGTGTTGGCCTACCTCCTCGGCGCTTAAGCTTGGTAGCGTGCGACCTCTAACTTCCTTCTTTAGAACTTTTTGTACCTGTTCGTCCTTCACTTGATACATTTTGCAGACTTGCTGGCGTCAGGGTTCCCGTCCCCCCCACCTTCCCCCCCTGCCTGCGTGCGCCCCCCCCCCCCCCGTTTAATGCACATAAATTTAGTCACTTTCCCCTAGATTTCCCTTTAACACCCTCCGCCTTTCTTTCTCCCCTATACCACTCAGACAAACGACTAATTATATAAGATGCGTTTACCGATCTCAATTCTTGCTGTCCCCTCTTTCTTCCAGCCCTCCATGTCCCCCCCAATTTTTACAAACGGTCCCATCCCCTCTACTAGCTGGTGTCGGGCGATGGATGGGCTTCGTAAAATCTTTGGTTGCCACCAACGCGCATGGGTGATTTATCTTTTCTTTTTTTCCTATGAAATTAAAGGCTCCCCCCCCTTCCTTACCCAGCTGGTTGTCACCCCTTAAAGCACTCGTATGTCTTCGGCTCGTTGCCTCCCCTCTCTGGTTTCTCTTTTTTTTCCTGGCTCCCATGGACCTTTTCTTTTTACGATTGAAGCAAGCGAACCGTGCGAGGATACGTGTTTGGTGTCCATTTTTTTTCCTCTCGAATCTATGTTTTTCGTATCTTTTCTCCCTTGCCCCGATAAGGCCCAAGAAATCGTGTTTCTCGTTGCAGCCCTTTATTTTAAAGTGAGGTGTAGTTCCTTTTCCCCCTTTTCTCTCCTTACTACAGTGTTTGAGTGACAAAAATTTTTCCTCCCCTACTCCTCCGCAAGTATGCCAAGAGTGTTAGGCATCTTTTTACACATGGTCTTCTAAACTCTTCGACGTTCCCCCGACCACTTTCTACTTTTCCCTTGGTCCCCTGGGGAGAAAACGCCTGTGTTTCCCCCCCTTTTTTTTCAGCGTAAATACATTAATCTCGTGACCATGCGTCCGTTCCCTCCTCCCCCTTCCCATTTTGCCGATCTGAATTTAACCCTTTTCTTTTTTCCTCCCAGCTTTCCTCGGCTAAGATGCATGCGTACCCTTCTTCCCTTCATTCACTAGGATACTGTGGAAGAATAAAGTTTAGATTTGAACCTTGAAGAGGAGGACAACCTCTGTTTCCCCTGTGATCAGAAGAACTTCGCTCCGTCCTTGATTTTTTTCCTTCCACCCTCTAGGCGTTGATAGTGGACGAGGTTCACTCTGACATTTAGTGGTCACGAGTCCTCCTGATGCCCATTCATTTCAGAGTAGCTTTTTTTTTGAAGAATCCACCCCCCCCAGATCTATTAGTCCTAGCTTCAAGATCTGTTCTTTGAATTTATCTTGAGTTCTACTACCTGTTTTGCTCTATGATACCCTCTTTTCTCATAACAAGAGAGCGATGCGGCGCGCTCAGATTTTTCCCTATTTAGCGCCGTCCTCTCGCGATTCGTTCTTCTATTACTCTTTACACCTTCTCCACCTCGCCTCCTGAGTTTCTCTCCTCTTTGCGTCCTCCCGGCCTGGTCTTTTTCTTTTTTCCTACAACTGAAAGCGATGAGTGATACCCAGTCTCCTATTTTTTGGCCTCCTATTCCTCCCCGTTCCTTGCGCCCCTTTTTATTTGATGTCACCTTTTAGGTTAGTTCCTACTCCACGTTTACTTTTTTTGATTGCTTCCCGGAAGGATGGATTTCCGGAGAGCTCCGTTTTTCTTTTTGTGGAGTTATCACAATTCGCAACTTTCCTCTTTTCCTATCCTTCTTCAATGCTTTTGCTGGGAACCAAGGTCATGCACGGTAGCTGATGGTTCCGAAGAACCAATGACAAGTGCTGAACAGTTTTCCCTCCTCTTATCTAACCGAACACCCTTTTGTGTTGATTCAAATTTTCCTCTTTTCTTCCTTGAAATTTTTCCCAGTTCGAAGACCTTAAGCGCTCCCCTTCCTGTTAGGGAAAATCTTCGCTAGGTTTTGGCCTCCCCCAGAGATCTTCCCCTATTTGACTTCCCCCCATTATGCGATTGTCCCCCCCCCCTCTATTCCTTAGATTTTCCTTTTGATAGGCGCGTGAAGATCATTGATGCCCTCCCTCAGTAGGAGCACTAGCCTGATATTTTCCTATGTCTTCCCCCTCTCCTCAAACTCCCAGCAATAGAGGGAGTACTCTTTTCTCTTCTCCTCCAAGATGCTTTTTTCCCACTAGGAATTTTTTTATCGAAGGTGGGCGTTTTTGAGCGCGGCTCCCTCTTCCTCCAGGACGCTTCTCTGTCCTTCGCCCCCGCTCAAATCAGTTCTTAAGTGGGAGCAACACGATGACTGTCCCAACACTTCCTCTAACGACTAGATCAATCAGGCTGGTGCCCTTTCCCATTTTTTCCTTTGCAGTCGGAAGGATCCTCTCCCAAGTCCTCACGTTGCCTCTTCGGTTTGTCACACTATGTCTTTCTTTTTTCTTCCTTATTTAATGGATTCCGCCCCCTTTTTTTCGAGGAAAGCTTTTTGTTGGTGCCATTTGTATAGGTCCACCTCTTCCGTTTAAAGGGTAGTCTTCTCTCCTTTGACGACTTTTGGTCTGATTTTTCTACTCTCGCAGATACATTTTGGGCGTGTCTCCCCCACCCTCGCTGAGTTTGAGGAGCCGAGTAGTCCTATTTGAATGAACTTTCTTACTTTTGCACCTCCTCCTCAGAGGATTCCGTCTTCCTCCACCCAAAGCCTTTGTCGTCTGAACCTTTTCCAGCTTTTTCTTCCTCTTTGAACTTCTACTTTTCGCACCTGGCCACGAAGCTTCTTCCATGGCTTCATTCTCAGCTGCGAGAGGTTAATGTTAGTTCCCCTTCACATCTCCTAGTGCTACTCGACGAGTTTCTTTGAGCTTTGACCCTTGCGGTTTTGTTGGCCCCCCTCTCCCTTTTGGCTTTTCATTACAGGATCCTTCTCTTACTTGTTTTTTTTAGAGGATATTGCAAGAACTTCCGTCTCTCTTCCCCAAAAAAAAGAGATCTCCAAGCTGGGGGGTTTGTGTCATAATGCCTCCGAACCTCCGATTCCCCCTTTCTCAGTGACGGAGATACCCCTCTCCTCCGGGGACCTCGGTCCAACCATTCTCGTCTTTGAATGGTAATGATGAAAGGCAGAGATTTCTTAACCCTGCCATTGAACAGACGCGAAAGTTTTCTGTGAATATACCTTTTTTGGAGACTTACTCCTTTTCTCCCTCGCGTTCCTAGATGAGATTAATTCCTCCTTTCTCTTTCAATCGAGACGAAAGCCTCCCGCGATTTTTCGGCGGCACGAGGGGCTGTTATACGTTACCTCCTTCTCTTATGAAGAGGGTAACTTCCCCACTTTCGTTACATTTTCTCCCCTCTTTGCGTTCTCACTAAGCCCAGTGGCCCCTATACCATCTCGGCCAAAATAGTCCTTTCCCATTGCATCCTCCTTTTTCCCTTACAGGTGCAATCCCCTTTTACGAACCACACGTCCTCGATATAGAAGTTTATTGTACCTCGGCCTTAAGGTTGTGCGTCTTTTTATATTTTGTCACAGACGCCCATGACAAAGTTTGACATTGCCCTCCCTATTGGTACAGGGGACTTGATTTTATGATTGTGGTCGTCGTGTCTAAACGGCGATTGCGTGTATGAGACTTTCGATCCTTTCATGTCATGATTACTGAGGATAAGGCGTCAGCTTTTAGAGTTCCCCCCTGTAAACGCCCCCCCCCACAGATTTTCTCCTTCTCGCAAGGCACCTCCTTGATGTGCGTAGTATCAGTTTTTCTCTCCCCTGTATCGGGCGGAGTTCGCTTGTGAGCCGCGGAAAGGAATTTTTTCAGTCTAGTGTCGCCATTACGTCTTTTTCCCCCTACGAATTTGAACCTGGAGCTTCACTGCGATACCGGCCCCCCGCTACGGCCAAGGTCCCTTTTTGGTAACTATTTCCTCTGTTTTAATTCAACCGAAGTGGATCTCGAGGTGCCGGTCAAGACCCACAGACCTCTCGTGCCGCCTAACGATTCGATTTACCTTCTTTACGGCTAGTTGACACTTTTTCCCCCCCAGATTCCTAATCTATTATTAGACTTTCACAAAGCTGCTTTTATGCAGCTTCTCCACCCCTTTCTACTTTGAGGTCGATAGTCGCGCACCTTTTTTTCAGAAAACGGGGCATTTGCTTCCGTCCCATACGTTACCTTTGCCTTTGGGTCCCGAAGCGCATTTTCAATAACGAATCTTCCCCTCGTCCCCTTTTTTATCTACCACAGAAAAATTGCTATTGCTGAACCCCTAAAGCCATACTCTTTCCTTTCGCCTCGACTTCCCTGCGGTCGAAGTCGTTCCGACACCTTCTGAACACAAGTAGGATACTGTTGAGAGGACCTACACGGTTTTCTCATCTGAACCTTTGAAGATGGAGTTCAAATAGAAACTGTACCTCCTTCACCTCCCTCGTTGTAAAGACGCAGCCGGTCGGGGACTGGCTCCCTTATGATTTCTTTCTTTTCCTTAGTCTTGTTTCCCACTAGAACGTTGTAACGAGGACTCCTGCCCCCCGCATTTCGCTTAAGCGCCGGCTCGTGAGAGAGATCACCACTAGCGGGAAGTTTCCTCCCATCTCTTGATCT
>Ga0179591_1343634_pt1 | contig 11095 bp, 9 predicted proteins | sample CZOMad2_1_08_16f_FD_182891 | JGI IMG/M metagenome (GOLD analysis project Ga0179591, IMG submission 182891) | Vadose zone soil fungal communities from Angelo Coast Range Reserve, California, USA - CZOMad2_1_08_16fungal (PacBio error correction) | ecosystem: Environmental > Terrestrial > Soil >... | reverse complement strand
GCTGGCCCCCATTAGTTACCCATTGGCGCGCTGAGAGCTCAGCGGCGCCAAGCTAACCTCACTTCCTCCACAGAGCGTCACGCCCCCGTTTATCTTGTGCAGATCAAAACGAATGAGCGCCGCATTATTTGCTTTTTTTGGTCGCTAAGAATGAGCTTTCCGGTTGTTTCGGTGTATCTTTTTTTCCTTACCACTCGCTGCAGAATAATAGTAAAGTGCTGTCTCTTCCTGGCGTAGTAATGCATCCCTCTTTCTGTATAGTGCTGTTGAGAAGTTCTCTCCTTGCGGCTGCGTAGGATCTCTCTGCCTATTCTCTCATGCGGAAAGTCTTAGCTTGCACGCGCTAGGATATTAGCTGGGCATGGCATCCCCTTCACATCCGGTAACTTATTTTCCTCAAGTATAGTCTCGGTTCCCTATGCATACTAGAGGGGGGTTGGGGGGGAGATGTGGGACTCCTTTGTGTTACTTGAGCCCCATGGCTCTTTCATGCTTTTTTTTTTTGCGCTGAGATGATCAGCAGTCCCTTCGTCTGTGAGAGTAGTCTCTTCCTAGGTTCATCCCGACAGAAAGGATCTGCTCTTGGACCCCCTTTCTTCTTCCGACCTTGTTTTTCCTGTTTCGGCATGGTTGAGCGAACTGCGGCTTCCCGACTCCTTCTCTTTCCTTTTCCTGCAGGAAGACGCCCTTCTTCCGAGGCTCCCCGGTCCGAAGGGGAGCTTTTTCTTGACCCGGTAAAAGTTCCGGTAGCTGTAACCCCCCCAAGCGATCATAGGACCTCCGATTCTTTCACATCGCCTGCTTTCTTTTTCCCCTCTATATTTTCCACTCCTCCTTTTTTTTCCTCGATCGAATTCCAGAAGATCCGTTTTTTTCGACAGATGAAGTCATATTTTTTTTTTTTTTTTGTCCGAACGGACTTTGACGTGTGGGTTTCCATGCCGACTCTTTTCCGTTGGCGCTTGTTTCCCCTTTTTCCCCTCTTCGGAAGGACACGTGCTCCCCAGTTCTCCTTCCCCGTCGATATATCTTTTTTTCATGGGCGTCACGATTTTTTTTCTGTTGAACCTTGTGACGAACTGCTACCTTGTGCCATCACCTTTTCTCTTTCCCCCTCGTAGACGGTACCGAATATCCCGTCCTTTGACTGATGTACTTTCACTCCGGCCAAAACCGCCTTCATAAACCGCCAGATCATTGTCTCCCCGAGTCCCTCCCCGAGTAGGTCCCCCCCTTCTTCTCTTCTATGGAGCCAGTAGCCCCTCGTTCCTATTACTCTAAGAAAGGACTCCCCCCCAGTCCAAATTCGTGCTCTGGCATCCGCGGAGACTTTCCTCCCCCTGTCCGCACGAGGATTCGTTTGACCTCCCTGATCTTTTCTTCGAAGAGTTTTTTTTTCGCGGTCTTCCTTCGAAGGGCCTCAGAATTCGTCGTGCATCCTTCCCCCTTTCTAGTAAGTGAAGCTCCGGACCCTGCAGTCCCTCCTCACTGTCTATCCTTCCCGGGCTGGAGTGTTCGACGATTCTAAACCACACCACCACATTACCGCGTCATTATCCCGATTTATCACTTGCAGACTATCGGGCCCCTTTTTTTTTTCCATTTCCTCTTCCTGCAATCCAAAACGGTACGGCTTTTCGTTGTTTTTTTTTTCGTAGCAGGTGGATTCTGCAGATCGATTATTCGGCCAGTTTGCCTCATCTAATTTTTCACTTGCGCCCGGCGGAGTGCTTTTTTTGAAGCGGTCACACCCTCTTCCCCCCCTTCCCTGCTGGAGAGAATTCGGTAACCTTCCGATTCTGATCAAGATCTGGGCCGCGCTTTGTTAAAGTGCTAGGAAGAGCTCCTGCTATCAGCGAGTCTCCTACAGTCCTCGGCTCTCCTCCCTTTTCCCCCCCGATTCACCCTTCCTATCTACCCCTTACAGGCGGCCTTCCCGCTGCTGGCATTGAAGATAGAATTCTACGGTATCGCTTACATTCTGTTTTTTCATTTCCCCTAAGAACACTATATTCTGATCGACTTCCTGCTCTCTGCCCATGGCCCCGAGGCCCAAGTCTCTTTCCATTCCAGCTGAACTAAGCGGATTCCGGCCCCCTTGCTGCCTTCCACCCGTCCAGGAGATGTGACATTTGTTTTTTTCACATTCTTTTTCTCTCAGGAATCCCTCTTTTTATAGTTCCTCCTGTTCGGTAATGTTCAGACCCCGGTCAGTTCGCTATCCATTGACACCGGTATTCTTTTCTTTTATGGCCCTCTTGCTGTACCAGTTCCCCGCGCGTGGTCGGCGCCTTCTCCTACCTCCTACCTTTTCCTCCGTTCGCCCGGGACTACTTTGCTCCCTACTTCCTTTTTCTTTTTCTTTCCTCGCATTATCCCCTTGCAGTCCCTCCAACCCCCCAAGGTAGATCCCTACCATTTTTGCGCGTTCCACTGGGTTGAGCGGCCGTGCAAGCCGACCCCCCCGAGAACCCCACCACGCCTCTCCTCCCTCGGGCCGATTGCCCCCCTCCCCTTAAGACAATCATCGAGACCTACTCAATAGTTTTCAGCGACCTCGGAGGTTCATTTCGGTCCCTTTCTGCCTAGAGCCGTCCTCCTCTCTTCTTTTTGTGGAGATTTTTCGCCCCAGGCAGGACGCCCGTTCAGTGGAGCGCAACGAATTCTTGCCCGGACATTGGAGCTTACATGAATTGTCAATGAACGTTCCGGCTTAGGAACGCCGAGTTAACCCACCGCTCCGGAAATTGGGGCCGAGGTCGAGGGACCTCGCTCCTCCCGCGCTTTGTCGTTTTCCCTTAAGGTGCATTCAGGACTCTTTTTGAACCCTCGATACACCGGTCTTGAATCCTTGCGTCAGGAACTGGCTGAAACCGACCGCCAACTTTCTTTTGTGGATGCGGATCCCCTGACCTTCCCCCTGCTCCATCCTAAATGCAGCGTTTTTTTTTTTTAATTTTTCCCTGGTTTTTGTTGGCGGACAAGATTCTGGGCAGGGAAAATGGCCTTCGCTTGTTTTTGTCCAGCTGCGGCGTCGCAGTCCTTTCTCTCCTTCATGATGTTCTTCTTGACTCTTGCCCTAAGCTAATTATTCCAGATGAAGTACGCCTCTGCATGAGAGCAGGCTTGAGAGACTCTAGTCCTTCCCCCATAGTTCTCGGCTTGTTCGGGTGGATGAAGCTTTTACTCCCCCCTCTCCCGCTGTACTTTGACTTTCTTTCGAGGTATCGCAGGAGTCCCAGATCGACTTTTGCTTTCCGCCCTCCCGAGGGAAGCTCGTCACCGGTGTTTGTCCGTCTCTCCCTTTTCTTTGCGTTTGCCAGCCTGATTTCCTGGGCGGCAAGGTTGAATGAGATTGTTTTTTTTTTAACCCTGGCCCTCCTCCTCCGATTTCTCGCGTACCTGCCATAACCCTTCCAACCACAGAAAGCTCCCTGACCTTCAGGTTGCAGACTTCGACCCTCAAATCAATTCTTTTTCCGCAGAGAGGCTCCTCGTTTTCCGTGAAGAATACGCGTTCTTTGTTTTTGGTGTACTCCGCCACCCCGATGGCGAATGCAAGTACCCGCTCATTCCCTATTGTGGCTGGCGTCTACGAAAGCGTTGTCTTCTTGGGGTAGACGACTGGCGACCTCCCTGCTTTCGAGTAGCGTCGGGATTCGGCTGCAGGCTCGAGTCTCTGGCAGCCCCCCCTATTCCGTTGCCCTACGAGTTTTTTTCCTTTGAAGCAGCACGTCCTTACTGAGTTTTTTTTGACTAATATAGATAGTGATCCACCGGTTAAAGATAGTCTTGAGCCTCCTTGTGAACCCTCGGTATTCTATGTTTTGCCCGAATGATCTGTATGCTCTTTTCTATGGGTTGGAGATTTGATACAGAATTCCCCTTCCTCTGTTGAGGCAGTATTAGTAAAGTCTTTTCTCGCTCCTTCAGAAAGGTTTTCTCAGCCCTAGGGAGCCTTCTCCCTTTGACAGCCCTGAAGTCGGCAATTTGAATATGATTATGTCCTTCCTCTGACCTTGCTTCGGGAGGGGTCATGAACCTGGACCTCCCCTTTTTCCTAGCCACTGAAAATAGTGGTAGCCTGAGCGCCAGTCCTTTTCTTTCTCGAGGACCCAACCCTCGTGCATAGGATCGTCTTTTTCCCTCCTCCGGCTGCGGAGTTGAAATCTCGCTCCTTCCTTTTTTCCCGCACTTTTTTTGGTTGATCTATCTGATTTAACCCTTTAGTTTTTTTCTGTGGTTCGACCAGCTGATCAGATTCTGGCTTTCTTGCTAGGCAGGACTGTGACGCGTTTCGGTCAGCGACTCCTCTACCGTTTTAATTCTTTTCCCCTTCCGGAGGTCACAGTACTTCTCAGTTTCTAACGGTAGATCTCATTATGCTTCTGGCCGAATTCCCTGGGAGAAAGGGACTCCTAGTTCCCGTGTCTCCTCAGTTCATCGGATTCCCCCCCTTCTTCCTACGCTAAAAATCTTAGCTCGGCTTTTTCCCCCCCTCTTCCAGCCGACCTTTCTTTTGATTTTCAGACTCTTTCGCGCCTCGCAGGACGTGGAGGTTTCCCCGGCCTCCTCGCTCTGGCCCTCTTTCTACCCTCCTTCTCGACTATTATTATCTTCCCCCCAAATCTCGTTGGGCAGAGCCAATCCCCTCTTCCTGATTTCTGACGCGAGGTCGTTTACAAGACTCAGCGAGCTCTCCTCCCGCGACGTTCTGCGAACTCTTGCCGTTCAATGTCGGTAGACCTTCGTTTCGACGGATAGGCCGTTTTGACGCTCGTCCCCAAATAGACTAAAGGAATTACGATGCCCTTCTCCTTGATTTGCCTCCGCACACAAAAAACGTATTCGTCATTCTCCGAAGAGGGTACCACCGCCCTATCCTTCGGCGTATTATCTGCATTTAATTTTTGGGCGTGTATTTTTGTTTTTGCGTTAGAGCAGGTGGCGTTTTTTTCCCCGATCATAGTCCTTTTTTGGCACGTCCCCTTTTCCCCCTTGCCCCCTTTTTTCAAGATCGGCGAAGCGTCATAGGAACCTAATTGGAGATCGGACACGCTCCCCATCGTCTATCACGAGTCTTCCCCTGGGCTGCTCCATGCTTTTCCCTTACCTCACACACCAACAACAACCTCACATCCTCCCCCCCCCATCGCTCCGGTCAATTGAGCCTCCCTGATCCCTTCTTCCCCCCCCCGTCTAATATTTTTTCTGGGAAAGCTTCATCAAACCGATCCCCCATCCGTCTTCAGCTATTTCATCGGCGCGGTGTGTTGGACTCCCTCTGATCTTACGCGGTCTCTTTTTTTTTCCCCCTTCTGCTGCTGACTCGTATCATTTCCCTCCAAGATCTTCTCCCAGACTTCTGAGATTTCAACTTTGGCCCTCACGGCAAGAGAAAGACTCCCCCTTTTTTTCCCCAGGCCTGCCCTGCCGTTCCTCTGATGCCCCCTGGTTCCGCCGTGCTGCGTCTTCTTTCTTTTTTCCTCCTGGTGCACTGGCCTTGTATCGGAGATCCCTGGCCCTCCGCCTTGCGGGCTTGTTAAGCCTGGTCCCTGCAGATATTTAAATTTCTATATCTCATCGCCTGGGCCGTCGGTTCCCCTTCCTCACATCCCTGTTTATTCTTGCATTGTCTTCTCTTCTTAAGCGACTTTCGTTTTGAGGTAAACTCATGGGCAGTTTCTCCTTCAATTCTTCATTGCCGGTGTACCGCTCCCCCCCTTTCCCTACCTCCCATTTGTGCGGCCGCGAAACCCCGGGCCCTCCTTGGCAGGGGCTTAAGGGCGACCCCCCCGATCGCCTCTCGGCTGAGCCGCCCTCACCGTGAAATGACCTACTCCTCGTATACCCCCCTTTCATCAAGTTGTGTTGTTGAGATCTCCTCTCGATGAGGCCGGTTTTAAGTATGCATCGCCCGAATCGATCGAGCTGTTGTTTCGGCCGTCTCCCAACGGGGATAGTTGTTCAAGTGCCGCGAGCCACCGCCTTTTTCCTGTTCTTCGCCCTTGTTAGCGGGGACCCCTTCACCTTCCTGAACTGAATTCCCTTTCCTCGTCTTGGGACGCAGAGTGTAGCCCCTTGCTACGGGAGACTTGCATGAATGGGTAGATCCTCCTCCGGGTTTTCTGAGGGTCCGGAAAAGGTGCCGCAATGACCTCTCCTGCCCCCCCTTAGATCCTAAACTGTTGCTTCATGCAGGAAATGGATTTTTTTCCCCGGGCGTCACACCGATTGCGATGCCTTTTTTCGCATTTGTGGATGCCGAGCTCCGAAGTCCCCCCCCCTTTCCCCTTCAATGGACCAAGAGACAGAATCCCGCCTTCTTGGCATCATTGGAAGGACCGCTTTTCTTCAGGATCAGGTCTGTGACCTTTTTTTTGATTTGCTTGGTTCTGGGCATGAGCGCGACTTCCCAGTCATCCTTCTCTTTTTTTTTTCCCCCCCCCTTTTTCTTTAGACATCCCGTTGATCCCCGATGACGATTCTTCCTCGCGCCCCAACGAGACGATGACGGCTTTTTGGCAGTGTAGATAGGATGTGAGATGTCTTATGAATCCCTGACAACTGAGGACGATGTCCAGTCTTCCCATCCGGCGAGGCATACCCCTCCTCTTATTTCCGAGCGAGGACTGGCCAGCGACCTCTCCCCTTCAGAAGTGAACAGATGAGCCGGTAGTCGATATATCCTCTCTTCCTTATCCTAGTCGCGCAGAGCGATTTGCTTTGTAGTCTAAGGTTGAAGGTATGATGGCCTTCCCTTCCCTCGCTGTCTCCGCTCTGCAGCTTAGCTTGATTCAAAGTTTCGCCCCACTCAAGCGGCCCTTGCTCTGGTTGGAGATTGCCAGTAGAACCTTTTGCGCTGCAGAGGTCTGCAGGGCTGGGTTTCCCCCCCTTCCCTCTGTAGTGAGAGATGGTTGGTGTTGGTTGGCGATCGGTCTTCAACAATCCTTTCCCTTCCTCCTAGAGTACCTTTCCTTCTCGTAGTGGATGGCGTATTCTTCTCCAAAGTACTTTTAGTATTCTCCAGCGATGTAGCATGAGCCCCTTGCGTCCCCTCTTGAGCGTAGGCGATTCTGCTCATCTCTCGGGATTGTCCTCTTTCCGGCGTCAATTCGTTCCCTTGCAGGGGATTGGCACGCCCCCGACGAATTGGTCTGAGTGTCTCCCTTTCGTCGATGTGAAGTGCTTCATTTTGCATAAGAGAATCTTTGGACCTACTTCTTTTCAGCTCCTGTTCCAATTTTTAGCCGGCGCTTGCGCTGGTTGGGATTGATCTTATTTTTATTTGTCAGAAGGCCGGACGCTTAGCGTATTCTTTCAAGTCGGCACTTGTCCAGCCAGGGCTCTTCGGGATCCTTGTTTATCCCTTGTCGTTTCTGACGTTCGGCCATTTCTTTGAGATGAGATCGAATTTTCGGCGTTCCGAACGCCCGGATTTCTTCCCTTTGTTCCTGCACGGCCCTCCTCCTTGGACTTTCCCTCGCCACTGAGGAAGAGGGTCCGCTTCCCGGACCAAAAGTTTTCAAATCTGCCTTCGTTTTTCCAACAAGCAAGCGGCGGGGGGTTACCCCCCTAGTGGATCCTCTTCTTTTTTTCCGCGGCTGCTTGCCTTTTACCCTTCTTCTCTTTCCCTTTTTTTCTCCTTTTTTTGTGTTGTGATTTTGATAGACCCCCCCCCGCCCGCGAGTGGTTCGACAAGCTGATCTCGTGATTTGCCGCTTGGCTGGTTGGGCTCTGTTTTTTCTTGTGTGGGTCGCTTTTTTTTTTGTGTGTGGGGGTGGGATCTAAAATTCTGATGACAGTGGCGTAAGTCCTCATTAGATTTTTCCGGTCAGGACACAGGCCCATACAGGGTTTTTGTGCTTTGTTTTCCCTTCACTCAGATTCTCTGGCCATTGCCCACCCGAAGGGTTTTCCTCCTTTGCCAAGTAGTCTACTGGATCCTCTTCCTCCTTTCGTCGTTCTCGGCGTAACCTCTTTTACGACGATCCACGAGGAGACTGATGATCATTCTCTTCTATCGCCTCAAACCACCCGCTTTTCTTTTGGAAAGTCGCAATATCGCGCCTGCTTCGCAGCGACCTGTCCCCCCCCCTTTCACGGCCCTCTTTTGACCGAATCCTGATGAAGGAATCCCTCGACGACTTCTCCCTGATCCCCTTACCAGGTCTTTTCTTCCTTTTTTGCATGAAGGATTGCTGCTTGGAATTGAATTTGTCTTCGAGGTCGTGACCCCGCGAGCTGCCGACTTGCTCGCCGGATTCATCGATTTTTGCGCGTCCCCTTTCTTTTTCCTTCGTCGCCTCTGATCCCCCCTCTCCTGGGACGGAATTCCGTTACGCCAGCCACGATTGGACCCCGTTAATCTTCCTCGGCCAGCGGATTTCTTTTCCGACCCAACCCCCAGTCCCTCCATCTTGAAGAGTCCCCAAGGCCCTCGCAGGAGATCCATTCGATATCTGCAATCCTACAAAACGGTTCAACTCGGCTCCTGTGTGTTGCCGCGCGTCTCGTCTTCAGTTTTTTCTTCCTATAGATCTTATAGTCTTAGAAATATAGCATGCCCCTTGCGCTGGATCATCGTAGGAGAAGCTTTCACCTTTCTTGACGCTCAGGTGAGTCCTCGGACTACCGCGCCTTTATACGGCTTCCTGGCCGCGTTTCGTTGTTCCTCTCTTGAAATGAAGCTCCTTTTGTTTCCCCCTGTGCGTATGTTTTTCTCCTCACACAGATCACCCAATCTCCACGAGTGGCTGCCGGCGCGCTGGGCCTGCAGTTCTGATTACGGTCATCGCATCGGGATATTTTTTTTATCTCTCGTCAAAGGAACGCGATCATTCTTTTGATTTTCCTGGCCCTCTGAAAGCCATTTTTGAAGCCAGCGCGACCAACTTGTCCTTGCCTCTCATCGTTAGGCCCATCCTGCTGACCACCATTTTTTTGCACTTGCTTTGCCATGTCTGTTCCCCCCCTTTTCTGTGAGCTCTACATCGGCAATTGCCCTCCGTTTGTTTTTTTTCCCAGTTCAATACTGACCCCTTTTCTATCTCTCGATCAGTTTGGCGGCCCTTTGTTCTCCTCTAACGGATTTCACCTCGGGTTTGATTGGATGTCTCTTCCCCCCCCCCCTGATCCTCCTCCGTCGCCGGTTACGAGATGACTCTTGTCGTCTGATGGTGCCGTCGCCTCAGTACCCCCCCGTGTGTCCCTTTTGGCCGCCACCATTTCTCACTACCCGACCCATCTGTGAGCTTTGCGAGCCCTTAAGTGTGGAGATTTGATCCCCTCACACCTCCTTCCCTTAGAGCCATATCGGGTTTGATTTTTGGTATAATAATGACTCATCCTCATCTCTTACCGTTGTTGTTGTGAAGAGGCCCCCCCCCTCTTGGAGGTCATTTCGTTTGACGTCGTCCAATGATTCTTCGAGCGGTGTGAGTTCCGTTTCTACGACGGAGGCTAGCCGGGCCTCTGCGCCGCGAAAATGGTCGTCTTTACTGGTGGAGCTGGGGACGGGCCTTTTCATCGAGAATGCTACGGCGGCTTTTTTTCCCTTCCTAAGATGTTTCTCCAGTCGTTTACAGCGACAGTGATGAAGGCAGGTTTTTTTTTTTTCTGAGAGGCCATGCCCCTCCCGTCGCGGTTTTTTTTCGCGTCCCAAGAGTTTGTTTCGAAAGTAGAACCATGATAGATAACCCCTTATTTTTCCCGAGTCTGGCTTCGATCTGAACAGGCGCCCGCAGATGGTCGAGTGTGATGCCTTATCTCCGATCCATTCCTTCATGAATCAATTTAAGGACTTTGTCTTTGGTGGTCTTTGGAGAGTTCCTTCTTGCATTGCAAAGTTTTTCGCTCTTTTCTTCGGTCAGCTCTCTCCTCGCTCCTCTAAATATGATTACTGAGTTCTTTTACTCTTGGATCTTTTCCGATTCCTCTCCGATGCTCTTTTTTCCCTTTTCTAAGCCCTTTTTGATCTGCAATGTTTGATTCGATGAGCCGTTTGCACCTCCAGGCTTTTTTTTGGGTTTCTTCCCTTCAGCTTTTCTCCAGTTCCCTAGGAGGTGTAGACGGTGACAAGGCAAACGCGGATCCTAGGAGATTCTTTGAGCTCGCTGGAAGCCCCGAGCGTCCTCCGGTCTCCTTCTGATTTCTCCCCGGAGATTTCGTCCTTTCGAGTCTTTGCCTTTTTTTCTTTTCAGTCGTCTCTCCGTGCGCAAGGTTGAATCGACTCGGCGGCCGGAACTTTCCCCGAGGATCGATTGCGACGCTTTCCCCCTGAATAGTTTGTTTTGAACTTTTGCGCCCCCCCCAGAAGCGGCAGCCCCCCTTTCTTTCAGCTTGCAGATTAAATCGAGATTGCTCTCGATTGCATGGTCAGTGGGCAGATTAGAGAATTGTCTCCTGGACTGGTTGGGTGTTGGTTGGTTTCTCTTTTCCCTGACACAATCCTCTGGCCGGAAGGCAAATTTTCTCTTCGTGGGGGTAATGAATCAATCTCGGTTTGGTCCCTCTTTCTCTCAGTTCAACTGAGCCCTTTGCGGAGCTTCCCGACCGCGACTTCCCCTGTCTCTCTCGATTCTTACCCGCTCGCGTTGTCCCCCCTTCTTTCAGGCGTAACCGGAGTGATATTAGCTTATTGGCATTAAGCACTGATGGTACTTGTCTTTTCTCCCGTATGTCGATTCGTGCGGTTTTTTCTTCTCATATAGAGAGAGATGTCTTGACCCTCGGGTCGATTCTTCCTCGTTTCGATGATCTGTTTACTGGCGATTGCGTGTTTGTGTGCGGTTTTCTCTTTTATCAGTGGCGGACGCTTTTTGTCTTACGCCTGCCCGTCTAACCTCTCCTTGCTTCTACCTGGATACGACCCCTTATCCCTGACGTTATTTCGTTTCTTGCATAGATCTCTCTTTTTTCTCCTTCAATGACTGGGCTGCTTTTCTTCCCTCGGAACTGAAGCTTTATTCTTTTCTTTTTACGCAATTCACGCAGGCATAGGGTCGCCCCTCGCGACAACAGGTAATCTTTCTCCGTCGAGGACCAACCCCCGGATGCAAGGACCCGATCCTTTTGTCACCTCCGCTGCGGCGTT
>Ga0179591_1385827_pt1 | contig 11096 bp, 13 predicted proteins | sample CZOMad2_1_08_16f_FD_182891 | JGI IMG/M metagenome (GOLD analysis project Ga0179591, IMG submission 182891) | Vadose zone soil fungal communities from Angelo Coast Range Reserve, California, USA - CZOMad2_1_08_16fungal (PacBio error correction) | ecosystem: Environmental > Terrestrial > Soil >... | reverse complement strand
CTCCTTTTCTTTCTTTTCTTTTTGAAAAAAGGAAGATCAGTTATTTTTTTGCCATGTCCATGAATGGTTCAAAATTTTACTCTTTCTTTCCTTTTTTTCTTTTTTCTTTTTTTCCTTTTCAGATGGAGGGATAGCTTGAAATGATTTAAAAAGTAATAATTAAATCTCACCCAAATACTTATTCCCGCCCTTTTTTTTCCTCCTCCCCCCCCCTCCCTTTTCCCCCCCCCCTTAGTATATGTCAAATAGTTACATATAGTACACTAAGTTCCTAACTGATAAAACTTTTCCCCCCCTTCCCTTTTTCCCTTTTCCCCCTCCCCCCTTGAAATATCTAAGATTAAATTAGAAAACTTTCTCTTTTCGCTGTTGTAAAGCTTATTTCTCCTTCCCCTCCCCTCCTCCCCCTCTTTTTTTCGATGGTCTGAAAATTGTTGGGGCTTGTTTGGAGGATGGAGCCCATCCGTTTTTTCCTCCTTCCCCTCCTTTTCCTCCCCCCTTTCCCCTTTTCTTTACGACATTGACGGCTGGTCCAGGACGTTATCTACCAGATTGATACGGCCCCCCTTTTCCCTTTTTCCCCTTTTTGTTTGAATAAGTGTCACGACAATGGTTTAACAGCACCGTGTGTACCAACACTTTCCTCCTTCCTTCCTTCTTCTTTTTTTTTACCTAGAACAGTTGAGGGAAGACTAGTAGTTAGTATTAGTTCGATGCGTAAGCACCCCCGAGATTTTTTCGTTACGTTTTCCCTTCCCTCCTTTTCCTCCCTTTTCCTTTTTTCCCCCCGGACGCCGCAAATGGGCTGCGATCCAGCCCGCTCAACCTTCTCCTCCTCCTTTCTGAAAAGAACAGGCATTTTCGTCGATCGCAGCTATTGTTAACATGTTCGGGCCAGCTCTACTTCTCCGTCCCCTTTCTCCTTCCCTTCTTCCTTCCCCCCTCTCTCTTTCTTCCGAGAAGGTAGACAAAGTTGGGGTAGGTTGCATTTCAGGCGACGAGGTACGCTTGTTTCCGGGTATCTCTTCCTTTCCTCCCCCCCTTTTTCTTTTTTCCTCAGGAAAAGGGGCGTGTAGGCGGACCGAGGGCCAATCGCCGTTTACCGTGTTTTTTTCTTTACCCCTCCCCTCCCCCTTTTTTTTTCTTTCAATAGGAGGAATAAAATAACTTTGCCGAGTATAATTATTAGCGTCCATGCAACGCGGCGTACGCGTGGGATACCCCTTCTTCCCCCCCCCCCTTTCCTCCTTTTTTTCCGTTGAGAAAGTAGAGGAGGAAAACCCCGCAAGAAAGGGGTGGCCGTGTGCACGGTTTACTCAGGCCCGATTTCTTCCCCCTCTTTTTTCCTCCTTTTTTTCTTTCTTCCTAGCGGCGGCCAGAACAGGGTACATAGAGCCGCTCGACGAAAAGGCCTGGGGCGGGCCACTTCTTGCCTTCCCTTTCTCCCTTTTCCTTTTTCTTTTTTTGGAGAGGGGCTGGATCGCAGCCAGTTGCGGCCGCCGGGGACAGGCTGTAGTCCGGGCCCCCTTCCCCCCCTCTTCTTTCTTTCTTTCACGGACGAAAAAAATCGCTGGGGTGCTCCGCATCGCACGTCCCTCTCCCCTCCTTTCTTTCTCCCCTCCCCTTGGGAATTATGAAAGACAAAAACAATTCGTGCGATAAGGTGGCTGCTCTTTTTCCTCCCCCCCTCTCCTTCTTTTTTTTTTTTCTTCAAGGAGAATGATAGTGAGTATGGTCACTAATCAGCCGGTAACTTATTTGTTCTCCAGCTCCCCGTCTTTTTTTTCTTCCCTTTCTCCCTTCCTTATCGAAACGCACAGAGTTCGAACGACACATACATGCTACGGGATGTGCGTCCCGTGTGTTCGCCCCTCCCCCCTCTTCCCCCTTCTTTTTCTTCTCCTTATAATCTTGGGTTTCACTGCAATATACTGCGTATAAAGTTATTTTTAAGTCATGTCTTTTCCTCTCCCAGCGCCCTTTCCCTCTCCCCTTCCCTTTTCCCCCCCCTCCCAAAAGTAGTGCCAAAGTGCGTACGTGGTGTTAGTTATATAATTAGGAACTTAGTGTCCTATCTGGACCTCTGGCTCCTTCTTTCTTTCTCCTTTAATAATATGACACATGTCTTAAAAACTTAGTACATACCTTTATAATGCCAGTCTCCTCCCCTCTTCCTTCCTCCTTCCTGTGTCCGAGTGGTATCGCAAGCATAATGCATACATTTTTCAGGGCTCCTTTTTTCTCCTTCCTCTCCCCCCCTCTTTTCTCTTCTTTTTTTTTTTTAGGTAAAGAGAAAAGGAGGAGATTTGAACATATAACTAGCTAAAGAATCCTGGCCCACTTTCTTCCTCTCTTTTCTCCCCCTGATGGGGGGGGAGAGAGAAGGGGAAGTAAAATGAGAAGGAGAGTAGAAGGGCATTATAACAGTTATGGATAAGTATTGAAGAATTTCCCCCCCCTTCTTCCCCTCCCCTTTCCCCTCCTTCCCCCCCCTAGAGGAAAAGAAGGGCGTTTTCAGAAAGAAGGAAAGACGGTTTTATTTCAGGGGCGAAAGAGATAATACGATTTTCTCGTTATCGCCTCTCCTTTTCCCTTCTCTTCCCTCCCCCTTCTTTTTTCTTTTATAGTAGAATGTAATCTGGGTTCGACACCTACCCGCCTCCTTTTTTTCTCCCCTCTTTTTTTTCTTCCCCCTCTTTTTTTTTTTTCTTCGTCGAGATTTACAGCCACATTGCCGGCTGGTCCAAGGACGTTATCTACCAGATGCTACTTCCCTTTTTCCTCCCCTTTTTTTTCTTGACTAGTTTACGCCATGGAGTTTAACAGCCCGTGTGTTACCATAACTGCACGTCTTCCGTCCCTTTTTCTTCTTCCTCCTTCCCTTCCTTCCTTTTCTTTCCTTTGGCGGGACGCCCTCCTAGTATGTTCGTATACGTTCGATGCTTACATCCCCCCACTCTCTTTTTTTTTTTTTTCCTTTTTCAGGGGAAGAGCCAGTAGGTATAAGTCTCAGTTAATTCCCCCTTCTCTTTCCCTTTTTCCCCCCCAAGACAGGATTAAAAAGGATGACTAGACCTTGCGCCTCGCGTACTCTGCTCTCGAGCTAGTCTCCTGTTCCCCTTTCCCCTTTTTTTTTTCCTCTTTCTTCCTTTTACGGAGCAGGCCAGTAGCGGTTGCGCTCTCGACTCGGCCCCAACGTAGACGGCTCTCTTTCCCCTTCTTTTCCCTCCTTTCTTCCCTTTTGTTTTTTTCTTGGGGGTCGGTCATTCAGGAGACGAGGGACCGAGGGTTTCCGGAGAGGCGGCCCTTGCTCCCCTTTTTCTTTCCCTTTCCCTTTTTCTTTTTTTTTCCAAAAAAAAAAAAAAAAAAAAAAAAAAAAAAAAAAAAAAAAAAAAAAACCCGGGCCATCCGCCGGTTCCCGGTGGTTTCCTCCCTCCCCCCTCCCCCTCTTTTTTTTTCTTTCCCCCCGGTAACCGCGATGCAAGCGGGCAGGCCCTACACTCCCTTTGCCGGCGTCTCCTTATTAGTTCCCTTCTCCGCCCGGTCTCTTCTTTTTCTCCCCCTCTTTTTCCTTTCTTCGGGGGAGAAGGAGAGGAGGCAACCCCGCCAGAAAGGGGTGTCCTTCGTGTCACGGGTACTCAGGCCCGCCAGTTCTTTCCCCTCTCTTTTTTTTTTCCCTTTTCTTCGGCGAAACAGTAGCGCTGGCAGAAAGGGTACCTCGGCTGCGCCGCTCCCCTTCCTTTTTTTTTCCCCCCCCCCTTTTTTTTTTTTTTTAGGAGAAAGGTCGAGTTAATCCTTTTGGAGAGGGGGCTGGATCGCGACCAGTTGATTCCTCCTTTCCCTTTTCTTCCTCTCCCCCCCTCCTTTTTTTTGGGTAATACTATGATTTACCGCAACGTCCGCCCCACCCCTTTCTTTTTCCCTCCTTTTTTTTAGTAGGATAAAAGACACCCCAATTCGTGCGATAAGGTGGCGAGACAAGCCCTTTCTTCCCCTCCCTATTCTTTTCCCTTCCCTCCCCCCTTGAGAATGATAGTGCGTAGGGTAAACTAATTCATCGGTATTATGTTCTCCAGCTCCGCGGTTCTCTCCCTCTTTTTTTCCCCTCCCCCTTCCTCTTTTTCCCTTCACGAACGAGGTTGAGAACGACACATAACATGCTACGGGAGTGCGTCCCCGTGGGTGCGCCTTTCCCTTCCTCTTTTTTTTTTTTTTCTTTACAGGGGAAGAGACGATGGGGGTGCCACTGAAAATATACTTTGCGTATAAGGATTTTTAAGTCATATAGCTTTCCCCTCCCTCGCTCCCTTTTCTCCTCCCTCTTTCTATAAGGAGGAGGGGAAGAAAAGGAGGGCCAAATGGCGGCACGTGGTTTTAACGTTCATATACTCGGCCCTTCGTTCCCTGCCCTTCCTTTCCCCTCCCTTATTGTGTGAGATTTAATTAATAATTTTAATAATGTCAATCTATACTCCCGCCCTTCTTCCTCCTCTTCTTCCCCCGTGAGTAAAAGTATTGACCAGTATGGGACATGGCAAAAACTACATTATCTTTCCTTTTTTTCCCTCTCCCCCCCCCCCTTCTTCTCCCCTCCCCTCCCCCTCTCTTTTTTTCTGGGATATATATGTAAGTACTAATACTGGTTGTTGTTGAGAGAGGACCCGTTTCTAGGTCATTTCCCCCCCCCTTTTTCTAAATTGGCCTTGCTATACACGACGGGGCCACAGGCCCTCTTTTTTTCTTTTTTTCCCTTTCCTCCTTTCCCCCCTCTCTTTGCAGTAGAAAGGTTATGATAATATTTAAGAACATGGCCTATGATTATCTCTTTCCCTTTTCTCCCCCTTCCTTTTTTCCCCCTAAGAATTAAAAGATAAGATGATTTTAGAAGTAATCTGAGCCATTCTAGTACATATAGTACCCTAAGTTCCCTTTTCCCTCTCCCCTTTTTCCCCTTTTTTTTTATTTATAGTGGATAGAATATCATTGAAAGATCGAAAGATAAACTTTAGCCACCTTTCTCTTTTCGCTGTTTTTCCTCCTTTCCCCCCCCCTTTTTCTTTTCCATGGTATGGGGATTGGTTGTTGACGGATGGAGATTCACTAAGTGTCTTCCTTCTCTTCTCCCCTTTCTTTCCTTTTTTTTCTGGTCCAAGGACGTAATCTACCAATGATACGGTCCAATGTAGTTGCCTCACCCTCGTCTCCGCCCCTCCCCCCCCTTCTTTTCGCCCCCCCTCTCCTTCCCTTTCTTTAAGAAATTGTTAGAGGCCGACTCGTATTTCATCTTCTCTTAGTCTCTCCCCCCCCCCTCCTCTCCTTTTTTCCTAGTATGTGCGTTATTAAGTTCGATGAGTCAGCACCCCAGAGATTTTTGTCTCCTTTTTTCCCTTTTTCCCTCCCCTCCTTTTCCCTTCAGGGGTACCGGTTCGCCGCGGAATACAGCCTGTCCCCGGCTTCTCTGGTATCCGTGGGCAATGCCAGAGAAAGATGGGGGGGAAAATGGAGAAGACAGGAGAGAAGAAGTGGCCCCGCCCTTCCTTCTTCCTCCTTCCTTTCTTCTTTTTTCTTTTTCTAGAAGAGCGACCAACGTAGACGGCGTCGCTGGCCGTGATTCCCCCGACACTTGCTTTCTCCCCCTCTCCTTCTCCCCCCCCTTTATGACGCGACGGTTCGCCAAACGTTGGGGTCGGTGCATCCGGCGACTCTTCCCTTTTTTTTTCTTTTAAAGGGGTGTAGGATGGACACGAGGGCAAATCGCGGTTTACCGGGGTGGGGGAGCTCCCGCCCATCCTTGATGTTGTTTCTCCTCCTCTCCTTCTTCCTCCCCCCTACCTTTGACGGAGTATAAGGATTAGGTACATGCTAACGACGGCGCTACGCGTGGGAGAACCGGATCCACAGGCCCCATTTCACTCCCCTTTCCCCTTTTTTTTTTTTTCTTTTTTCCCCGGGGTGTAATTAGTGAAAGTGAATAAGGAAGAAGGGAGTACGCGATGGTAGAGACTCACTTCTTTGTCCTCCGTCCCATCTTCTCCCTTTTTTTCCTTTTTTTTTCCTTGAAAAGTCGGCTAGGAAGGCGTACAGGGTTCCCACAGCGTGAGCCTGCCTTTTCCCCCTTCCCCTCCTCTTTTTTTTTTTTTCCGACGGGGACAGGCTGTAGTCAGGCGAACGGTCCCCTAGTCTCTTCTCCCCCTCCTCTTCCCCCTCTTTTCCTTCCTCTACAAAAAGATAGGGAGTACCGCAACTGGTCGTCTTACCTTTTCCCTTCTTCTCTTCTTCTCTTCTCCCTTCCTCCCAGGTAAGTACTTAATGAAAGTTATGGTACCACACGGGCTGTGAGAACTCCCTTGCGGAACCGAGCACTTATCTCTTTTCTTTCTTTTTCTTTCCCCCTCTTCCCCTCGGGTAGATAAACGTCCTTGGACCAGCCGGCAATGTGGCTCAACTCTCGACCTGCCCTCTTTTTCCTCCTCCCCCTCCCCCCCTTTTCTCCCATCTGACTACGTGCGCGGCGTGTAGTTCGAACCCGAGCTTCCATGGCCCTCTCCCCCTTTTTTTCTTTTCCCCCCTCCCCTTCCCTTTTTTCTCTTATAGTTAGATATTCAAGGATATTCTATCCCATACCCTCTTCTCCTCTTTCCCCCCTTCCCTCCCCCCCCCCCCACTTTAGGACGAGGGTTAACTAGATGTAACTTTTGGATCATTACTTACTTTCTAATTCTTACTTTCCTCCTCTTTTTCCCCTAATTTTTAATAATGTCAAGCTAACTCATTGCCACTCTCCCTCCTCCTTCCTCAAATTAAATACCGTGAGTAAAAATTATTGAACAATTAATGGACATGGCAAAAAATCACTGATATGCCTGTGTTCCTTTTTCTCTCCTCCTTATGTCAAAGCTACGTTGAGATGACCTAGACAGGGTCTCTCTCTTTTCCCCTTCCTCCCTCCCCTTTTTTTTTTCTTCTTTTTCTCATTATGATTGATATAAACGCGGAAACAGGAACTCATTTCTTTTTTGTCCCTTTCCCTTAATTTTTTTCCCCCCCTTTTCCCCCTTTCCCCCTTCTTCCTTATTTAAGACAGGGCATATGAGTATAGCTTGACAGTATTCACAAATTACTTCCTTCCCTCTTCCCCCCCCCTTCCTCCCCTTCTTTAATATGAGCAAGAGTTACATATAGTTACAACTAAGTTCCTAAATTATATCACTTTCCCCCCCCCTTTCCTCCCCTTTTTTTCCCCTTTCCTTTTCCCCTTGAAAGATCTAAAGATAAAATTAGAAACTTTCTCTTTTCGCTGTCAGCTATTGGCCTTTAACCCTCCTTCTCCCCTCCCCCCTCTCTCCTTCTTTCCTCTTTTTTGTTGACGGATGGAGGACTCACTAAGTTGGCGTCAGGCGCTTCGCACCCTTTCTCCCCCCTTCTCCCTTCTCTTCTATACCAGATGATAAGGTCCAATTCGTAAGTTTGACTCACATCTCTGCGGAACCTCTTTTTTTCCCCCCCTTCCTCTTTTCCCCCTAACGCCAGTAAGGAAGGACCTTGTTCGGAGGCCGGACTCGTATTTCATATGACTCGTCTCTCCCCTTTCTTCCTCCCCCTCCTTTTTTTTTCTTTTCGAGTAAGGGCGATGCGTAAGCACCCCAGAGATTTGGGCGGACGTTCGGGTCCTCCCCTTCTCCCCCCTTCTCTTCCCTCCCTCTCTTCCTAAAGAATGGAAAAGGAGGCCCGCCAACTGGGATGCGATTCCCCTCCCCTCTCCCCCCCCTTTTCTTTTTTCCCCCCGGGAAGTGGACAAGAAAAGGCCTTTCGTCGATCGCAGCTATGTAACCCTTTTCTTTTTCCTTCTCTTACTGCTCCTCCCCTTTTCTCCTTTTCTCCTTTTTTTTTTTGCAAGAAAAGGACACCGTTCGTGGCGGGGGTGGGTTGCCTCGCGACGGTCGCCCCTTTTTTCTGTGCGGGAAAGGGGAAGGTGGTAAGTTCTCAAAAGCGTAGAGCCGGCGTTAGCCATGTACTCCCCCTCTTTACCCTCCCCTTTCCCTTTTTTTTTTTTCCCTTGTTGTTGTGAGAGAGAGAGCGCCGCACCAACAATCAAGGTGGTGCGGGGAGCTCCCCCACCCTTAACCGCTCTTTCCTCCTTTCTTTTTCCCCTTCCCCTCTTCCTTTTCCCTTGGACACGAAAAATGTGTGAGAAAAGGAGATATAATGGAAACCAGCTGTCCCTCGTCTCCTTACTCACCCTCCCCCCCCCCTTTTTCTTCTTCCCCGAGATGGTAGTAGCTAACTTCTTTGAAATCCGGCCCGCTTACTCCCTTCTCCTTTTTCCTCTCCCTCTCTTCCCCCCTCTTCCTTTTCTTTTTTTTTTTTTTTGTTCACAACAGCGGAGAAGCATTGCACACGGAGGACAGCTCGAGAGCAGAGGACCTCGCGGCGTCCTTTTCTTCTCCTTTTTTTTTTCTTTCCCCTGGATAGTAAATGAGTGTTATAAATAGCTTTACCGATCGGTTCTACTATATTACCGAAAGTCCGCCCCCCCCCCCTCTTTTTCCTTCTTTTTTCCCTTTCTGTCGGCTAAAAGACACCCCAATTCGTGCGATAAGGGGGCGAGACTACGATATATGTCCCTCCTTCTTCCCTTTTCCCCTTCCCTTCCTCCCTCCTTATGTTCTCCAGCATCACGCGGTCGCGACGAGTGAGTCAAACTTACGGAATGGACCGTATCCTTCTTTTCTCCCTTCCTTTTTTTCTTTTCACAGGACAAAATAATCATGCTACGGGATTGAGTTCCCGTGTTTGCGATCGCCTGTCTCCCCCCTCTTCCTTTGACAAGGTTAAGACCAGCTGACACGGCGCGGCGTGTAGTTCGAACCCTCGCTTCCCTTTTCCCTTCTTCTTCTCTTTTTCTTTCCTTTTCCTTGGAGCGGGAGATAGTCAAGGATTTCTATCACTATAAAATCGTCTTATCTCTTTTCCGCCCCTGCCCCCTTCTTTTCCCTCCTTTCTCGGGGAGAATAGGATTCGAAGTCTTATATTTTAAGTAGTATGTGTTCGCATTCCTTGGTTCTTTTTCTTCCCCCTTTTCCCCTCCCCGAGGCAAATGTCTTAAAATACTTATACATAAACTTTAACATGCACCGTCTTCTCTCCCTCCCTTTTTCCTTCCCCTATGATATGCATGTGTCCGAGTGTATAGAAAGCATAATGGCATCCCTTTTTCCTTTCTTCTTTCTCTGGGTTTTAGAGATAGTTAAGAATCATCAGTTGTTTGTGTTGAGAGCGACCCGTTTTTTCTTCCCCTCTCCCCCCCCCCCCTTTTCCCCACGCGGACACAGGCAGATCATTTATTTTTTGCATGTCCATTCATTGTTCCCCTCTTTTCTCCCCCTTTCTTTTCCTTTCTTTTTTTTTTCCTTTTCTGGTGAATAAGTTAGTTAAGACATTGGCATATGCTGATGCTCCCTCTCCCCCTCCTTTTCCCCCCCTTTTTCTTTCCCAAAAAGGAAGACTGAAATAGAAGAATTAGAAGTACTATGACCAATAGTTCCCTCTTCTTTCCTTTCCTCCCTTTTATTTAAGAAGAGGGGCAGAAGAAGGAATGAAATACTGTTTAGTGTCAGTGGCGAAAAGATGATCATACGCTTTTCCTTTCTTCTCTCCTTCCCCCCTCCCCTTTTCCCCCTTCTAGGGAAGTGGAAAAAAAAGAGTATAGTAAGCAATGTAATCTCGGTTTCGACCCCCCCCCTCCCCTCTCCTTTTCTTCCAAGGGAATAAATAAACAGTAGCCATGTTATGTGTCGTTCGAAACTCTTGCAGTTCTTCTTTCTCCCCCCCTTTTTTTCTTAGCTGGAGAACAATAATTACAGGATGATTAGTTGACCATACGCACTATATGCTCCGTGCCTCCGTTTCCCCCCCTTTCTTCCCCTCCCCCTTTTCCTCTCCAAAGTAGAGAACGACGTGGGGGTCTTTTTCTCTCCTCCTCCCCTCTTCCTTTTCCTTTCTTCACGAGAGGTAAGCGATTGATTAACACGCAGGGAGAGCAGTCGTCTAGCTCCCAGGTGTCCCGTTCTCCCCTCCCCCTTCCCTTTTTTTTTTTTTCCCCTTTTCCGAGAGGTAGAAGGGGAAATGACGGATAACGCTGTGGGGAACCCTGGTACGCCCTTTCTCTTCTCCTTTTTTTCCTAGCTCTCGAATAGGGCCCAAACGTAGACGGCCGTCTCTTTCCCCTTATTTCCCCCCCCTTTCCTTTTGCAGAAGAGAAGGTAGAAAACGTTGGGGTCAGGTGAATCAGGCGGACGAGGGACGCTGGTTCCCTTTCTCTCTTTTTTTTTCCTTTTCCTCTCAAGAAGTATACGGAAGGAAAGGGAGTGTAGGCAGGCCCGAGGGCAATCGCGGTTACCGGGTTTTTTTTCTTCCCCTTTTTTCTTTTTTCTTTTTTTTTTGAGATAAAAAAAACAGGTAAACGCGATTGCCCTCGGGCCGGCTACCTCACTTTGACGGCGATATACGTATTTAGCGTCATTCTCCTCCTTCCTCCCCTTTTTCCCCTAGGAGAATGAAGGAAAGAACACAAACGTGGAGACAGTCGCGGAGGCAACCCCCTCCACGAACGGGTGTTTTTTTTTTTCCCTTTCTTCCTTCCTCTTTTTTCTTTTTTTCTCAGAGAGAGGGAAAGAAAAGGGCATAGCTGCGATCGACGAAAAGTGCCTTTGCGGGCCCCTTCCTTTCCCGTCCTTTCTTCCCCCCCTTTTTTCTTCCTTCCGCAAGGTCGAGTAATAATTTTGGAGCGGGGGTGGATCAGCAGCCCAGTTGCTTCCCCTTTTCCCTTCCTTCTTTTTTTTTTTTCTCCTTTTTCCGGTCTACTATGATTTACCGAAACGTTCCGCCCAAAACCTCTCTGGTGTTCCCTTCCTCCCCTCTTCCTTTCTCCACCCCAAATTGTTGCGATAAGGTGCGAGAATAAATCATATGAAATACGAGTCGTGCTCCTAACCTTTCCCCCCCCCTTTTCCCTCTCCCCAACTGAGTAACGGAGATGATAGTGCGTATGGTCAACTAATCATCCTTAATATTTTTCCCCCCCCCCCCTTTTTCCT
>Ga0179591_1363437_pt1 | contig 11097 bp, 8 predicted proteins | sample CZOMad2_1_08_16f_FD_182891 | JGI IMG/M metagenome (GOLD analysis project Ga0179591, IMG submission 182891) | Vadose zone soil fungal communities from Angelo Coast Range Reserve, California, USA - CZOMad2_1_08_16fungal (PacBio error correction) | ecosystem: Environmental > Terrestrial > Soil >... | reverse complement strand
GCAGCCCTCCACTTGTTCCTTCCGGCCTAGTATTTTCCTGGCAGCGTTTTCGCTGATGGCGAGGAGACCCTTTTGCGAAAGCACGAGGATTTTATATTTCCTTCTTTTTCCCGATTTTGCGCAACGTCCCCCCTTCACGATACGATTTCCCCTCTGAGAAGGTGAGAGCTACTTCGTTCGAGGAGGATTTTTTTTAACCTTTATACGGAGAGAGATAAGGTACTTCAGATGTTTTATAATTTACTTTTCCTGCTATTAGTCTTGGTGTAAGATTCCTAGGAAGATTAGCTGCCGTTTGACTACCTTTTCGTATGTTTTCAGTTGATATCCTCAGAGACGTTTTGGACACAAGATTCCTTTTTCCGATTTTAGTTAGGGATATGATTTCCTACGCCAGGAACTTTCACTTCCATGAGTTCCCCCTTCTAATAGAGCAGGCTTGTACTTTCGTCCCCGCGATTCTGCTTTTTAGGCTGGTCATTTCGTACGCTCCAGTTCCTGCCAGGGAGTCCTTTCCTCCCCAGGTGAGGGTACGATTTCTTTCTTTTCAGAAAAACTCCCCCTGAGAAGTTCTCGGCCCAAAACCTGGCTTTTCGATGAACACCCCTCTATCAGTCTTTTTCCCTTCTGAGACAGAGCGTTTTGAACTTCCCACCACGTTAATCACTAATAGAAGACTGACTTCAGATCTAAGTGTGTTCTCTGAGGTCCCAACATCGGAGGTAAGCCCTTTAGTATGCTTCGACTCTCTTCCTGCAGAGACGCGATTTAGTTAGCTTTTCGTCTTCCACCCCCCGGCCCCCGCCCCCTTATCACTGATCGAGTGACCCTTTTGAGGGAACCCTTTCAAGAGGGTTGTTGAGATCTCCCCTTTCCCCTTCCCTCTCGAGACTCAAAGCGTGTAACTCGGGCGGATTTTTCCCTTCAAGTCTTCCTATGATATCCCCCATTTCGATCTAGACCGTCTCCCTTTCGACTGAGATTTTCGTCCCCTGTTTTTCCAAAGTGCCGCGTTTCTTTTTCGATCCGACCCTCCTTTCGCCCATTTGTGTACGTTTTCCGGCACAGCGTTTTTTTCGGTTCCCTTTACCTTGCGGCCCCTATGACCCGCCTCCTCCGCTTTTCCCCATAGCTCTTTAGTTTTAATTTTGAGCGCTGGATTACCCTTTTCTTCCCCTACGCGACCTCTGGGGATTTTTTATGCGAAAGAATTTTTTTTGATTCCCCCCAATGATCTGTTTGAGCAGTTCGCTTTCTCTCTCTCTTTTCCCGTGTTGTGTGGACTGATCTTCGCGCCTGGTTTCCCTCATCATTGACAATCTGGCGCCTTCTTTATAACGAAATCCTCGCAGTTAGCTTTGTTATCCAATCAGTCTTCCCCAATGAAATCAAGAGATTTTCTCGGCGGTCTGGCCCGCAAGGTCACTGGGATCCTCCGCTATGGTTTCGTTGGACACAAAGCACTTTTTTCGCATATGAAGTGGTGGTAGGAACCCCAAAACGTTTGAGGCGACGTTCTGAGTTGCCTCCGGGATATCGAGAGCTCGAGGTTGGCGAGCCCCTAGGTCCCCTCCGGTCCGAGGACACCTCCTTTGGTCGCACCTCTTGATTGCGCAGTGCCTTCTGGCGGCCCGAATCTTGAAGAACTCTTTTTCCGCACCTCACGCCCGGGGCGTTCTTGCGTCGTTCGTTCCTACTTTTTGAATGAGACGTTTTCACTCATTTTCGAACTCGAGGCTTCTTAGCAGATTTTTTTTCCTTCCTTTGTTTTAAGAATCGCCGCCCCTCCCCCCCAGTCCTCTCGCTCGCTATGCGAACGTTTCTTTTTTTCGATCTGGCGCAGGTCCCGTCAGTCCCTGCTTTTTTTGTTCATCCTTTGGGGCGCGGGGCCCCCTTAAGACGGCGCCGAGATTTTTTTTCTTTGCGATTTCCCCTTTTCATCGGACCGAACCTGGTCTTCCGGCCCTAGTTTCTGTCTTTTTCGTTTATTTCGGTTACGAAATTCCCACCAGATCCCTTTTTTTTCTCTTGAATGGTTTCCGGTTCGGCCCTCGAGTTCTCTTAACCCTTCAGATGACCGTGCGAAGAAAGCCGATCCCTTCCATATTTCATCCACCCCAGGACTTGAAGTCTCCCCGGACGGGCTATGCCCTTCCCTTTCTTCCTTCTCTCCTCCCCATGGGAGAAACCTCCTTTCGCGCCGCGACAAGAGTCTTCCCCCCAACCCGGAAGACTCCTCCGTCACCGTTGGTAGTCATCTTTATGGATCTGTTTATTCAAGACAGTTTCCCTCCTTAAGCCCTTTTATGATCACCGGTTTTCCTGATTCACTATCCTCCCCCCGATTCCGATCGTCGTTCCCCACCGGTAACGGGTCCATACTCCCGCGGCGAGATAAGGGATATTTTTTTGTGGAGTCCCTTTTCTAGACGAAGAGCCAAGCCTTCTTTACCTCCCCCCCCCCTCCTTCCGGAGCAGAGGCGGCTCGACCTCTCTAAGAGATAGAGGTCCCCCCTTAAGCCCCCTTTTTTTTATCACGCGGGGCCTGGTGCTTTTCTCGGAATTTGTCCTGTTTTCGACCGCCTTTTTATTCGAAAATCCGTCGTCTTTGAAATTCGTTTCAGACGATTCCTTTCCAGGAGTTTTTTTCCCAAGCAGCCCCTCCCAGTCCTTTTCCTGTCCGGCCCCCCCCTGAGGACATCGAAAAGCCCCTACTGAGCTCTACTATCCCGAGGATTTTCCAATATCCTCCGCTTCCTTCACACGAAGTCGGCCACTTTCATCTCCTTCTCTCCTTTGCGCTTCGAAACGCCCCTTTCCAGTGGCCTCCCCTCCCCGAGGAGTATGGATATTTTTTCTTCAGCGACCCTAGGCTCCACTTGACACGAGCTCTTCTATTGCTGATTACGCTTTCGTTCCGCCTTTTTTGCGTCTGGATCTCCAAGAGAACGGACAAACTTTCCTCTTTTCTTCCTTTGTCCCTTCCTTTTCCTTAACTCTTCGGGCGCGATGTTTCCCTTGAGAACCCTGGTGTTTTGCCTCCGCCTTCCCTGATTCGAGCAGTGCTTATAGGCGGAGAAGTGATATCTCCCTTCACTCTCCCTCTCTTATAGAAGAAGTTCAGAATTTTCCTTCCAGTAGAGTTTTTCTTCCAAAGTTGCACTCAATTGAAGCGACCACGGGGTATATCGTCTTTTCTCATTGGCGTGCAAGTGTGCTGCGCGGCGAAGGCCCAAAACATCCCCCCCTCGCCCACCCCCCCTCCCAACCCCAACCCCCAACCTCCCCCTCACCCCCCCCCCCCCCCCCAAAATCCCCACCACCCAACTCTCTTATTTCTCTGTTTTTTTCTCGCGTATACTTTTGCGCATCGTTGTTGACGATCAACTTCTCTCCAAGTTTTCCTCTCTCTCTCCCCCCCCAGTGGTCATCCCCCCCTCTTGTCTGTCATTTTTTTTCTCCCCCGAAACGTTTTTTAAGGGCAGTTTAAGTCCCAGCCGGTTCGAACGTTTCGAGATTTCTTCCGAGATCACCTTCGACCTCTCCAAATCCCCATGGTACTCCGCCATCTCATTTTTCTGTGCTCACCCGTTATCGCCTTCACCATCGCGAACGACCTCTTTTTGAAATTCCCACGCCTCCAGCGTTGGGCCTTTTCTCAAGACTGACTGGATGAGCAGGGCTCAAACTCGCAAGCGCTTTCTGGCATCGCTCGTGCAAGTGTTTTGTATGAATCCCGCTGATCTTCCTTTTTACCGATCAGATCCTCGCGGGCGTCCCCCCATTTACTTTGTCCCCCCCTTTTCTCGTCCTGCGTCTGCCTTTCCTCGATTCGTGCCGGTTCCCCAAGATATTAGAGACTTTTCTCATCGTGATAGTATCGCCTTTTTTTCCCGAGTTTCGGCATTTCGATTGGCCCTTTGCGTTCGCTGACCCCCTCCCAAAAGAGTCTTCGATTCCTCGTTTTCCCCGCCTTCGTGGAGAGTTTTTTCGTAGGCTCCTGATTTTTTCCAAGTTTAGAACTTGAGAAATTTGAGTCTACCAGGCTTTGTGACTAAGAGAGGGTTACGTTTCCCCGCAGATATTATTATTCGGTAGTGAGATTCTTTCTCTGAAGACCTTTTCCAATCCTGCGGACCTCTCCTTGGCGAGCCGAGTGCTTTTCCCCCATACCCCTCCCCTCCGACTATCCAGATCTTTCCCTTTTATTTGATTAAGTCTGCGACGGATCGATTTCTTTTCCTATCGCGGCGCAACTCCTTATGATCCCTTTTGATAAGATGTCGATTTTCCATTGCCAGGTCGTGCCTACGTTCCCCTCTTGGAAATTGCGCAGCTTCAGAATCAGTTGCGAGCGTATTCCTTTCCTTTTTGGGTTCCCCCTTCGAGCGGCTTTCGAGGCTCCCTTTTTCCCTCTCCCTTTCCGAGGCCCGGTCCTTGCGCCGTCAGTCGTTAATTGTTTTTTTCGATAGGATTTCTTTGAACAGAATCCTCGCAGTGCTTTTCTCCCTCTGCTTCCATCTTTAAAGGTAAGTTTCTAGTCCTCGGAACAGTTTTTCTAATGTAACTCTTGCTCGATCACGCCAGCCTCTTTTTTCATGGCACGGCTGACCCCCCGGGTCGTGTAGATTTTCTTTTTCTAGCGGGACCAGATCTGTTTTCGTATTCTATTTCGACGCTCCCTCTGGTCTCTTCAAAATAATTCTCTTCCTTTTCGCCCCCTCGATCCAGAGGACAAGACCTTCCCTCTCTCCCCCGCCGAGATCGTCTCGCGGCGATATTCGGCGGTGCGGAATCGGCTAATCCTCCGCGCGCCGCTCGTTTCGATCCGACGTTTCCCTCCTGTTGTCGTCTTCCCCTCCCAAGGCGATAACTGCAGTCGGACCCGAGGCGTTTGGCACCCTTCATTTTCAAGAGGCCGTTCTCCCGGTCCCTTTCGGATATCGTCCTTTCGCGTGTTATTTCGGGCTTTTTTGACCGGTCCTCTGTCCCCCTGAGCATCCCTGTCCCTGGAAGATCCCTCATTCGCTGAACCCTCCTCGCCACTGCCCCCCCCCCCCCCCGCCCCACACCCCCGCCCCCCCCCCCCCCCCCCCCACTCCCTTCCCCCCACACGTCGCTGCCCCCCCCCCCCCCCGCCCCCCCCCCCTTCCCCCCCCCCCCCCCCAACACCCCCCCTCCCACAGACAGGCAGGTGTTGCGCCGAACACAAATTAATTTTTTTTTTTTTTTACGGTTTTCCCTAGCGTGAAAAGCCTCCTTTCCCCCTTTTTTGCGCCTCGACCTTATGTCAGGAAAAAATAGCTCCCTTTTTTCCATTGGAGGCGCTTTTTACCTTTTCGACGAGAAAGACAGCTTTTTTTCTTCACCCTCATATCATTGGGGATTGTGCCCTCATATTCTTCTTTTCATGTAGAGAGCCGATCCTCCCTCATCAGTTGGTGTTTTTGAGCTCGGAGCGCTACTTCTCTCCTCATTGTTCCCCCCCCATCTGTTCACGAATCCCATTCTTTTAGGAGTAGTCTACATGGGGTTCCTTCTTCCAATGAAAAGCAATCATTTTAGCCTCTTCGATGAGTTAGATTGCAGCATTCCCTTTTTTCTTACGCGCTGTTTTTTCCCCCTGAGGCCGGCGACCCTTCCCCCCCCCTCCCTGGGGCATGCGTGGTGTTTATTGACGCACCCCCAATGCAAATGGGAGCTCGAGTCCCCCCGCGAAGGAATAAGCGCCCTCTCCTGATCAGAGCGTTCTAGCTCCCCCGCGGGAACGTTTCCGCTTTTTCCGCCCGAGTTGTACATTTTTTCCCCAAATGACTCTTCTCTCAGGCCGTCACTGGCTTCTTCTTGATTCCGATGTTGACGCACCGCGGGCGACTCGATCCCTTTTCTTTCCCTTAGGTCGGGGACCTACCCGTCCAGAAGCCTCTTTTTCTGAAACGTTCGGCCTGCTTTAATTTTCTCCAGCATCCCTTTTCCAGCAATGTTTTGCACCCCTCTCCCCCTTCGCTCTTCAGGCGATTTAGGCATTTTTTATTCAGTGGTGTCTTGGTTTGCTATGGAGAAGGTCTTGATCCCCCCCGACAATAGTTTTTTATAGACCCTGGTTTGTTTTTCCCCTCACAGAATCCATGTTGAGCTCTTTCCTTTCTAATCCTCCCCCCCCTTCCTCGAACCCGACACAGGGTTTTTCCCTACTCCCCCTCCCTTTGGGCGGGATCTTCACGAAATTTGCGCTAACAAAGGTACTGTTCAATCCTATTTCCCCCTCCTTCAGGTTCGGCGCATCCCTTCTGGGCTCCCCCGCCTTTTCCGTGTGGTTTTTTTTTTCCCCCGGACAGAGTCTTGAAGATTCTCGAGAAGTCCCCCTCCGGCGCTGGCCCCACCCACAGGCCTTTGCACTTCTAATGCATGATTTTTTTTCCCCCAAATTTTTTTTTTCAAGAGAGAGCCCAAAGAGTTTTCCTTATTTCAAAAAGGTTCTCGGCCCCTCATCTCTCGAACCCCTTTGAGCTCTTCCGCCCCAGTTAGACTTCTCGCGCCGTATAAAGATCTTTAATCTTTTTCATTATCGCCCCCCTCCCGTTCTTCACCCTTCTTTCCTGAAGCTTCTCCCCCGATTCTGTAGAAAAAAGTGCCCAGTTGAAGAAGTCCCCCCGACTTTTTTCTTACTGGATAGTCTTGATGATACGTGCTCCTGAAGAGACTTCCCTCCCTTTTTTCGGAAGAGATTTTCCCCCTGTAGAGAGGCTTCTTACGATCATCTTCTTTCCAAATAGGAAAAGACCCTCTCTCCGGGAGGTTCGTGTCTGAAGTGGGCTTTTTAAGCACCTGAAGAAGAAAATCTTCTCTTCGTTTAAGAAGAAGAGGAATCGGCCATTTTTCGGACTTTCAAGCAGACTTAAAAAGGTTTTGCTTCCTCGAGAAAATGCCGTCCTACCGTATGCCGTTGCCCGCTGACTTTTCCCAATCGTTCCTAAACGAATCGGCCCTCCGACTCATTCCGCCCTTTACGTAATGCAAGCCTGGCCCTTTCGATTCTTGAATCCGTGGCTCATCTCTTTCGCTGCTTTCCACGTGTGAATTTTGATTTTCCTTTTTTTCTATGAAACTATAGCTTGTGCTATGCGCTTTCTGTCTATTAACCCTTCTTCTCTTTATGAAACAAGGAGTCCCGCTGGATTTTTCCCCTTTTGTCCTTCCTTTCTCCTTTCGGAACTCTTAAGGTCGTTTTCGCTTTTTGTGAACTTTTTCTTTCCTCAGCCTCCTGCCCCCCCCTTTGTCCTCTGATTCTAGCCGGGGGAGTTTTCGATGTGCTTTCAAGGCGTACCCCTTTCTCCCCCCTCTTGAACCCTCCAGTTCTCTTTCGTCGAACTGACTAGAGTTCGTTTGACGAGATCCCCTCCCTTTTTCCCGCTGACCAAGGGTCATCGTCGGCTCCTTTCTCTCTGTCAGTTTTTTGCCCCCCCCCCCTTTTGCGCGAGGAGAAGTTCCTCCTCCCCTTTTCCTTCCTCATCCGGTGTTCCCCCCCCTTCCCCCCCCGCGCGATCACTTTTCCCCTTTATCACCCCTTTTTCTTTTTCCTATCGCCGGTTCAGCTTTTTTTTTCCTGGTTCAGATCACCACTCTTTCAACTTGACGCTGCCTACCCTGGCATTTTTTTCTCCAGCAGGTAGAAACTTTTCTCTTTTCGCGAGGTTTGAGTTCCCCCCCTCTTATAAAAGAATCCGGTTCCAGCTTGGGCGAGGATTCCATCGTTCTCTGCAGCGAACATAGCTATCCTTTCGCACACAGAGTTTAGACTCCCTCACTTTTCCAGCGTTGGGCAGTCGTTGTCAATCAGATTTTTTCTCGCCGAAGAAGGTTTTCCCATTCCATAGCAAGCGTTATTGTCATCGCTAGTGAAAGCTTTCAAAGTGGTTCTCCGAGAGAAAAAGGATTACCGATTCCTCCTCGCGGCTCGGCCCTTCTTTCCCCCTTTCCCGTGAGCCGCGAAGGATTTTTCTTCGAGATGCGCGTCCCTTTTTTTTCGAGCACGATATTAAGACCTCCCGTTTTTTTATAGTTCTCCTCCCTCTTTTAGATGTCAGGCATTTTACTACGCTTTTCCCTTTGCTTTTTGCAGTTCCAAACGTGATGGCACGATTAATGGTCGTCTAAACTTGATTATCTTTTCCCCTTTTTTTAGTCGTAGAAGCTTATTTTTTCCCTTCTTCCATCTTTTCAGCCAGAGGAGTTCGTGATATCCTTTCTTTTTTCCTTTGGGGGTGTTGCCCCCACCCCTTTCCGTCCTTTTTGAGATGCAGGTCTTCCCCCCCAGTGGACCTCGCGGCTTTGGCGGAGTGCGCTTTTTTGCGAAAATCCAGCCACGCGCCTCTTTTGCGCCGCGATTTTGCGAGTACGTACTTACCTTCTTTTCTTTTTCATAGCCCGGTCCCCCCCTCTCCTGGAGATTCATTCCTCCGGTTTTCCTATCGTACGAGGCTGACCTGCTTTCCCGGTCGTGAATACGCGCGCTTTGAGCATAGAGCTTACAGAATCATTTTCTCTTTCTCCAGAGACCCTTTTACTCTGCGTTGAGCTGGGCAGTTGCTTGTTACCTTCTAATCAGGCCCTCTGCCCGGTTCGGTGGAAAGAGAAGTCCTTTTTTCCTTTTCCGGCGAGGATCCCTTTCGACAGTGAACGAAAAGAGCAGCCCCTTCGTGTCGATAGCTTCTGCCTCACCCCCCCTTTCATGAGAGTGAACAGGACTCCCCCTTTGGCCGCTCTTTTTTCTCAAGAAGATACCGCGTTTTTCAGGGTAGGCTGTGAGTTTTCCCTCTTTTTCCCGGAGTCGTTTGACCCCCTCTTTCCAGATCGGAGCTTCGCCGCTTCCCCCCACCTTCTTCTGAAAACAAAATCCCTTCTTTTGTTATTCCCTCGTAGTGCTCTCGAACCCTCCCCCCTTCCGTTCGCATACAATGCCGCTCCCTCCCCTCGAGCGAGCGCCGTCGGCGATGCCGGAAAACCTCGGATAATATGCTCCGTCCCTTTGCAGACGAGTCCCTCGAGATCCGAGAGTTTTTTGTAGTCTTTTTTCCCCCCCCCCACCCCCCCCTTGCCCCGACCCAAGGCGCATCACTGATCTGTCGAATCCTCATCACTTTTCCCTCCCTTCAGAAGAATTCTTGATTCTTTCCCGCCATTTTCAATCAAGGATCGAGTCCTTTGGAACTTCTTCACAACTTTCTTCCCCGTTCCGCGGAAAGCTGCTTCATCTCGCGTATTCATTTTCTATACTGCGCTTTTCTTTTCTTTTTGTGCCTTTCGAAGCCCATTTCTGGAAGGGGTTTGAGTACGCCCTCCCCCCACTGAATCTTTGTGTCTGTAAGGGGTCGGGCTCGCTCCTTTCTTGTCTCCCCTTTCCCTTTTCCGATCGACCGAGTCGACGCTCTAAAAAATCTTTTCGTCCGCTATATTGGATTACCCCCCGCCCGACCGAAAACGCCAGCTTTTTTCGTTATGGAACCTCACTGATTTCCTGATACGCCCTCCTTCCTTTTTCTCGCCGAGATCTCTTCTTGTCCTCTTTTTGTTGTTGAGATTTCGCTACTTCTCGGGCCTCTCCTTTTTGCCCAATCCCCAATTGTCGATTTCGATAACCTAACTATGCTTTTTTTTAATCCCATATCCTCCTCTGAAACTCAAGAGAGATTTTCTTTCTTTGGTCGAGCTGGCCCGCACTCCTTGGGAAGACGCGCTGATTTGTAATTTCTTCCCCCTTCCCCCTTTTGAGGTTCCTAGTAAGTTTTTTTTTGACGCAAACCCGGCCTGCAATTGCGGCGCCGCGCTTCACCTGTCGCCGCAGGATATCGTCCTTTTTTTTTCCCGCGCTCTGCGCGATGCTCTTGAGCGAACGGCTCTCAGCCGCTTTCTTGTCTGGTCTTTTTTGCCATGAGATCGACTTTTTTTTTTATTGCGCGGCTCCTCCACACAGCCCCTTGAACGTTTCGAGGTTGACGAACACGATTGATTTGAGCGACTCGTTGTGATCGCATGGTCTTTTAATCAACGGTGTTGCCAAGAAGACCACCGCTCTCTGCGGCCTAGCGGCGCCCTTTCGCAGATTCTTACCGCCAGTTCTTCGAAGCCCCCCCCTCCGCAGGAGATCTCGGCCTTCTCCCTTGTGGAAGGGGGTCCTTCTGGAGCCTTTTGAATAGAAGTTTTTGTGTTCATCTTACGCCGGGTTTGGGACGCTGTCTCTAATACTTCTCCCCCTCTTTTTTTCCTCGGACTCATCCTTCTCGACACGACACCTGGTTATTCCGCTGCGGATCTGGCTTCTTTTGATCGAGCGGTAACGAAAAACTCCAAGCTCCTTTTTTGGACGAAACGGACCTTTTGCGATTATCCAGCGAGGAGTCACTCCGTGCGCTGCATTTCTTCTTTTTTTTCCCATATCCCGGGACGATATCGAGCCCTCCCCCGGAACGACTTACGGAGCTGGCCCCGGCGGGCTCGGTTTTCATGAAGATGAACAAAAATGTTTTTTCGCAACTCTTTTCCGCGCAAGCGTCTTCTCCCACCCCCGGTCTCGGAATGAGAGATGATTCCTCTGCAGACAAGAGTTCCCTCCCGTATCCTCCTTTTTTTTGGAAAGCGTCCAGCTCTTTTCTTTCTTCAACCGGAGTAATCTTTTTACGCTTCCTTTTTTAGCAAAAACGTGAAGTTTTCCTCTCCTGGATAAAAATCCGATTCTTCGCGGGCTGGCTCAGAAAGAAGAGAGCCCCCCCAAGTCAGATCGACGGTCCGAGCTTTCCCCCTTTTTTTCATAGCCACGACTTCCGCAAGAATTTCCGACCCCCTCCCGACCAGCAGGGATATCCCCGCCTCTTTTCGTCCTCCCGCGGGACTTACGCTGGGACTCTGTTGAGACCCTTTCTGGGGGGGGGGGGGGACGACGAAATCTTCTCTGCAAATTCTGTTTTTTTCTCTCCTGGCCCTTTTTTTTTGGAACGAAGCGAACTCTTCCCTGGCGGAGGCCCCTGACCCAGCCCCCCCTTCCCCCAAAAGACCGACTGAGTCTCTATCTCTTCTGCTTACCCTGCTTTTTTCGCCCCT
>Ga0179591_1228587_pt1 | contig 11097 bp, 10 predicted proteins | sample CZOMad2_1_08_16f_FD_182891 | JGI IMG/M metagenome (GOLD analysis project Ga0179591, IMG submission 182891) | Vadose zone soil fungal communities from Angelo Coast Range Reserve, California, USA - CZOMad2_1_08_16fungal (PacBio error correction) | ecosystem: Environmental > Terrestrial > Soil >... | reverse complement strand
CCTGGCGATGGCCCCCAACAAATGTGGCTTGGAATTAGCGTTGGCGCCATGTTTGCAATTTTCCACACACAGGACTTTTTGAAACAGCTCCCCTTCTTCTTGTCTTGCGGGCATCTCATCACTGAACTTTACGAGCCGCTTCACCGGCCTCGCATTCTCCGATGTAGTTACACCGTTTTTTGAATTCCCCCACTTAACGATGAAAATAGCCCCCTAGGGTAACCCCCCTTCCCTCCCCTCTCCCCCTAGTAGGCTGAGCCGCGCCGTGTCAATGTTCCTTTCCATTACGGGTTGCGTCGAGACACGGCAATCACGTAATCTCCTTGGCTCTTGGCCGATCTCGAATTAGATAAGTTTAAATTTTCCCTCTTGTGGCGACATCAAGACAACGAATAAGTGGTACGCGCAGATAAAACAAGGTTTGTCATCGAGGCCCTTCTTTTGGATGACTTTGAATCCTGTGAATTTTCCCAATATCTCTTTCTTTTCTTCAGAGGCCAGTGTGGACGCGATTCTCCCTAATCCCCATGTCATTAAGGTCTTTGATACTTCCTCGTTAGTTCCCAGGCGCTTAATCTCTTCCATACCCTCACGACCCTTAGAGACACCACCCCAGACTCCTTCTCCTTCTTTGCTTTTACTGAGACTCCTGCAATTTTGGTACGCCGCAACCTATAACTTTAATTAACCTTCTCCTTGAACCGGTACGTTGCGATTCAGGATGTCAAGGCTGCAGCCCACACAGGCAGATACCCTCGTCCGCCAACCATGGGGACCCTTCAATTTTCCTTCATCCTGGTCGTCGGTCCCCGCCGAATTCGGTTTCCCCGACATGCTCCTTACGATCTTGATATAGCCTCTCCCCCTTTTTGTTGAATTCTCTCCGTATTTAGGCCTCCCCCTCCTTTCAGGCCCAGTGAACTCGAGTTGCTGCGGGTCTTTTCCCCCCCCACCTGACTGACGTATCTTCCCATACTGCCACACCATTCCCTCTCAGGCCCTATGATCAGCCGCCCCGCCGACTAACCCCAACAAGGTATTCAGCATCAGTCGAAAAGCCTCGTTTCCTGCTTCGAGTAAACCGCGGCAACGACCGGTTTTCGGTCTCTTTTTTTCTTCCCATCCCGTGCTCCCCATCCCTCCAACCACTATCTCGGCTAGAGCGAATGCCTCTCCCCCTTCATAGTTTTCCCCCCTCCATATTTAGAAAACCTTCGCTGGAAGGAAGAGGGTCCACTGACCGCCTTTTCCCCCCTTGATTCAGACTTTCGCCCCCGCACCCCGTAACAGGAGATGCAACCCGCGCCCCTCTAAATGACTGCAAGCGTGTCCTTCTTCATATTAATTGTTTTGAACCGAGGATAATTTCCCTAGGCTTTTTCTTCCCTTCGTGTGAGTTCGTAGGATTATAGTTCGCAACCCGCTCAACCCCTCTCTCCGCATCCAGCCTGGCGGTCACCCACTTTCCGAATTATAGCTCCACTAATTATCTCCTTGACCCCCTTTTCCCATAGTTATACTCAGGACCTATCTGATGGATGATTTGGTTTATGACCTCTTTCCCTTACTTCACGACTATGTAGATCTATTGCCCTGGTTATTAGCTTTACTAGAGAGTCTGTCGTGAGCCCTCCCTCACTCAGAGAAATTTTTTCAAGGCGGCCCCCCGTATTTGTATTGCAAAACGTATCATTTTCTGCCATGCACAATTAGATGACATGTTCGTTCCTTCCCTCCCCCCCCCAAAACCGCCGACCATGTGTTGAATCACAAGGGCCATCCTATGAACCTCATCTTTGGATACCCATCACGACTCGCAAAGTCTTTTTTATCCCTCCCCCCGACCCGGACGTGTCCTCGTGCCCTATCTCATCCGTTCGAGCGATATCGCTTTCCCCTTTTGGAGCTTACCGGTGATGGTTATACGACGATCAAACTGCTGTTTTAGGACCCCCCCCCCCCTTCCCTTTTTATTCGATGAGATCACGCGCGAGTGGGCAGACGGACCCCCAGTTAGCCCTCCTTTGGGGCCCCCTGTAGCTGCTTTTTCCTGGTCTCTTTTTTTATGTAAAGATCATACTCCCTCTCCTTTTTCGTTGGTCTCTTCCCGGCAATTGCGCGCCGTATTGTCGGCCAGCGTTGTTTCCCGTTCCCCATCCCTCAGTCATCGGCGCGGGACGTGGCCGTCCTTCCTTTTAGCCTCTGTGCGTGGAAATTAGTTTTCCCCACTTGATTGGCCGGATCTCCTCCACCACCGATGAAGGTTTTCAATCCCCTTCTTTCCTCTCCCCTCTTTCTGCGACTATATTGCTCGAAAAGCCGCGTTTTTCTGACTCCTCTTCTTTCTACCCATCGATCTCAAGCCCCCCTTTTGCTTTTTCTGACCTCTTGGCCGTTGGCGCCCTGAATTCCCTGAAATCCCTCTTCCCCCCTCCTTCTGGCAGGAACGCTGGCGTCATCGGCCCTACCCCTGCATGTCGAGCGCGATCACGAGTGATGTTCTGTTCTTTTAATTCCAATTTGCTGATGCTGATTGTAATTGGATTCCTTTCTCCTTTATTCCTTACCGTGATTTCAGCGCCAAACGTTTTGGAAGCTCAGCAGTGTGAAGGCTTGTTGCTTTTGACTTTCTTTGATAAGTAAGTTTTTCTTGCGGCCTGGAGAAACACCTTTTACCCCTTCCCCCTCTTCCTGAAATCTTGATAGTCGGAGTTGCTTACATTGATGTCTTGAAACAGTCGAGGATAGATTATCTTCCCCCTCCCGCTTTTCTGTCCCCCCGATAGTGTCCCAAAGAGGTTCGGCCTATCCTACTACACTCTCAGGATTGACCAACGAGCCGCCTTCCACCCCTCCGTAATTGTTTTAGTTATAGGTTTAGTCCCCTATGCCACCTCGACGGAACGTTTGGCCCCCCCTTTTTCCCTCCCCCACCACCTTGATGCAATCGCTTGGAATTGCTGCAAATTTTTTCGAAGCCGGCGGCGAAAACCCCTTTTCCCCTCATCCCCCTGGGTTTTTGGAAGTTGCTCTTCCGGATATTTGCCCGCCCTCTTTTTCACTTCATTTCGCGCGATTTTCTTCCGCTCGAGGCCGGTCCTCTCTGAAGACCCCCGGCGCTCGGCCATTTTCGGATTTATCTCCCCCCTCTTTCTATGAACATTGTGACGAGGGCTATTGTTGAAGTCTTCAGTGCCGAGATTTCCCCCTTCTTGTGCCCCTTTCCCTGCTGATCTCTCTCTTTTAATCAATAAGTTTGTGTGTGATTCTTCCTTGCGCCAATTACAATGTCCCTGGCCGTTCGCCGGTTCCTACTTTCCCCATTGACGCATAAACATGGATTTTCCCCCCCCATAGATGCCAAGTTGCGCGAATGGTTCCGATCTCTGCTGACAGATTAGTGATCCTTCCCCTCTAGTTAGATTCCCCCTTGTTTGAAATAGACTTTTCCTTTATCTCTCTTTTCCTGCCTGAGTCCGAGTGCTCCGGCAAAACGGTTGACCAGACTAAACGTTGGCCCCGGGAGAATTCCTCCCTCCTTTCATTTCACGAAATTCGGCAACGAACTTTTTGTGGCTTTAATTGCCACCGCCGGACTCCTGCGAGGGGCCGTTCTCCTCGACGCGGCGGGTTGACCTCCCCCCCTTCGTTCTTCAAGAGTTGGCCCCCAGCGGTCGTAGTTTGCTCGCCCGCCCGCGCGCATCGACGTAGCTTTTGGTTTTGATGCAGACCGTGCAAGAATCGACTTTCCTCTTCCCCCTTCCTAACGTGGTCCGCCCCACATTAAGCCCCCCCAGAGAACGACATCTAAAACATTCCATTCTTTTTATTTTTTTTAGCCTTTCAGAAACTCGCTACTAGTTCTTCCCCTTCCCATGTCCCAATCGGAAACACAGAGCCACTCCCCCCAACCTCTGCTTAGCTGAAAGCACAGCAGACCACCTCCCTTAATTACTTACCGTCTCAATTCCTGCCCAACGATTAATCCCCTCTCCCCCTCAGAAACCCAGTCTCAGGCGGACCTGTCGAAGTGTGTGACGCTTTATGTGATCATTTATTTAGGTTTTCTTTGAAGTGCAGCGAAAGTTTTAACGTAGTCCTCCCTCCTTCTACCTTCCTTCATGTTCGGCTTCGTTCGCAAAACGTTCACGCGAAGCTCTCCCTTATCCTTTGATTTCAGATAGCGCTTTCCCTACTCTCCTATTGTAACCTGTTTCACGCCCCGATCGTTGGCCATGCGCAAGCGCGATCCTCTTCTTTTTCTTTTTTTAGTCTTTTTTGGGTAATCTATAATTTCTCATCAGGGTGGAAGGTCACCGGAAGAAAACAACCCAGTCCCCCCTTTGCCGGTAATTCGGCCAATGTAAGTAGCCTTAAACTACTCTTTTCTTTTTCACCCCAATTTCCCACCTGACCCATCACCGGTGTCGACGTGCGATTTCCTTTGACAATGAACCAGAATCCTACCGCCCCCCCCTTATTGTATCCTGCGATCTTTAACGTGACAAACCGCTACAATTGAAGTTCACATGTTGCAACCCTAGTTAGCTCATGGACTTTTCCCTATGCGCTTTCTCAATCGATAATACGTTGTTGGCTACAAAAAAGGTGAGTGAGTATCGGCCTTCTCCTAAATCAAAGGACACTGGCGTCGATGACATCGATAAGACTTTCTCTCTCGTCCCCCTCCCGGCGACGTTCCCTCGCGTTTTTTTTTCCTTTCGGAAAACCCCCTGCCGACTTTTGGCTTTTCTCTCCCTTCTCCCTCTCTCTTAATTATTGATGCCATTATTGACAAATGGTCGATGCGGTTTGGCGGACCCTAGAACCCCTTTTCCCTCGCTTTTTTGTAAATGGTAGTTTGGTGTGGTGTCCCCTTCCCTGGACCGCATCCGGTAAGGGGAATGTGATAGATGATTTATGTTCCTTTCCAATTATTTTAGCTCTTCCTCCCCGCCCTACTCCTTAACCGAGAAGAATCGACCTCTTCCTTCCGGGCACCCGGGTCCTCGCATCCACGATCTGCAGCCCTTTAGTTAGCCCCCCATCTAAAATTCAGACAGCTTTTCCCCCTTTTGACCGCAAGCTAATTAGTTTCCCGGCCTCAGTATTTTAAACCCGTCTGTGTAACGTTACCTTTTTCACCCCCCCCCCCCTAACGGACGGTATTGACTCTTGTTTTTCGAGGCTGAGTCCGTAATACTAGCCCTAACTAGTTGCCATCGACTCCAGGATTTCACTTTCCTTTCCCCTTCCCCCCCCTTTTTGGAAGCTTTGTGCTCATTAGCACTCGGGATCTTGTTAAAGGTGCGGAGGTGCACTCTGTTTCATTTTATTCCCCCTTTCCCCTTGCTCGTCGATGCGTAACGTTTCTTTTTTGCCCCCCCCCCATGGCGTGGGTGTCCGAGTTCCGTTTCCTCCTCTTGGACCCGTCGTTCCTTCTTGCCAAGCATGCCACCTGATCGGTTGACTTCGCTCATTTTTCAGATACTTTCCCCCTCGATGGTTGGCGGCCCTGTATGCCGATGGGCTTGCAGGCAAACCCCCCTCTTCTCTAGCTCTTGCTTGGCGCGTTTTTCCTGATTGGGACCCTGCTCTCTAAGAGGTTGGGGAGGAGGTCGGCGGACATCCGAGGCTGCTGCTGCGACTGATGCTTATACCGTGTTTTTTCTTTCCCTTGGCGTTTTCTTTAGCCTTCTCCCTAGTCGTTCTTGGGGCCTTGATGAATTCTCGTCGTCGAAAGTTCTGGTGTTGCCCCCGGACTTTAACTCTACTCGCGGCATGACGGAATCTTATCTCTCCCTGACAGCCATGCTGGATTTATTTGACAAACAAGCGCGGCATGAATGGTTTCCTCTGGCCTTCTCATGTAGTGAACACCGACTATTGTTGAAGAAGACAAATTCCCCCCCCGGCTAGCTCCTTCTTACACCGCGGTTTTCACTGTGTCCATTGGCGCTCTATTTCTTGTCTTCACCTTTTTTCCTCCGCCCCAATGGCTCTCTCAACGTACCGCAGGCTTTCAGCTCCTTCACTTGATCTTTCCCCCCCTCCTTCAACTCTCTCAATCAAGGACCTCCTCTCTGGTGGGAACCTGGCTAAGGCACTTCGGTTCTCTTCTTTCCATGATCTCGATCCCCCCCCCTCCCCCTCTTCAAGTAGGGCCGATAATGAATTGGGATTTCGGTAGACCAAACCTTTTTGCAGACCGGTTGCGATCACCCTTTCTCTTCCCCCATTCCCTTACTTAGCTCTCCAAGTCCTTGCCTTTGCCGCCATACTCCCCAGTCGCGATTTTGTTTCTCTTCGTCGTCTTGTTGACCGTAGTTTCTCTTTCTCCCCAACAGTGGCGTTGCCTGCCTCTTGAATGCGAGTCGGCCAAGAGCTCTTTAAGTCTGAACTTTTTTCCACGAGAAAATAGTTTTCCCTCTTCCCCTTTGGATTATCTAACGACGATTTTTTCGCTGAAATTCCTCTTTAATATTATTCTTGTTCGGAACCTTCCTTTTGTCCCCCCCACTCTAGATAGATGGCTTGAGGCGGTGTCAATTCCTCTGGTCTTACCGCCATCAAGTACTTTTTCCTTTTGACGGGTTCGGCTGTGATCCTCCGGCACTATTTTTTTGCTACGAAACGCTCTTCAACTCCATTTCGTTTTGACACGGACCGGTAATTTCCTCCTTCCACTCGTTCTTTTTCGTCGTGGTACCCTCATCGACTTCGCACCGTTCGGTGGTGTTAGAAGCGGTTTCCCTCTTTTCCTGGTGAACCTTTGAAGATAGCCAGATGCCAAACGCCAGAACCCCTCTTTCCCCTCGAAATTTTTCGTGCGACGCGGTCTGCAAGCCGATCTTACGTGCCGGCTCAATACAGGAACATTTCCATCCCCTTTCAAAGTGATTTCTCTGCGTACCGATAGAAAGGATCTTTTGTATGTCCTCCCCCCCTTTTCCCCCAAGAGGATCCAGCAAGGGGCTCGTTCAAAAGATTTACCTCGCGGCTGGCCGCTCCCGTATCGTCATTATACTTCCTCCGTCTTTTTCGCCTTCCGAGCTATATCCCTCGTCGTTCAGCCCCCCCCCTTTTCTCTAGCAGTTTCTCTTTTCCCCTCTCCCCGACCTAAAGTGCGGCTTGGAACAACCATCTCTCGTTCAGTCTGGTTGGAGAAGAGGCCTTTTTCAAATCTTTCTCCTAATCAGTTGTTTGTTGAGCTATTATATGAAGTCCTTCCTCTCCCTCTTTCACATTTCTCCAATGCCAGGTCCGCGAATCTGAGGATGCGGCTGGAAAACACTTTTGATGATTGGGCGGAATAGGCCATCCCTCGGACTGGCGTGGCCCTGCGTTTCGACGCGGGGGTTATTTGACGCGTTTTCCCCAATTTGTTCGTGTGGGTTCTGCGGGGCTGTTTCCGTTTTTGGGGGGGGAGGGTTGGGGGTGGGCGGGTGGGGTGTTTGGGTTTTTTTCTTGGGTGTTTCCCCTCTGTTTCTCCCCTCTCCCAGAAATCTCCGTTGCTTCAGGACTGTTTTCCTTTTTTTTGCCTCTCTTTTTTTTCACCGCAGGCTGTGAAAATCCGACGTATTTTCCTCCCTTCCAACTTTTGAAACGAGGGTCCCCTGAAGTAAAGTTTGCGACTTGGATTCCCCATCTCCCCTCTTCCATTTCTCCAGCTGTGTCCTTTCCCTTTTTTTTTTGACCATGGTTCCTCTTTCTTTTATCAACTGATAATTGAATTGATCAGAGGATCCCTTCCCCTTTCTCCCCAGAAGAGTGCTCTCGGGTGTCAACATTTCTTGGAGCATTTGACGATGATTTACTCTAGCCCATTTGACCTTAAGTCAAGTTCCCCGAAGTGTCGGTTGGCCCCTTTCCCTCCTCCCCTTCGCATCGAGTTCGGCAGAATATTTCCTTTGCCGATTGCAAAAGTTTGCTTGTCCTAGAGTTTTATTGTATCAAGATGCATAGGTACACTTCCTCCCCTTCTTCCACCCCGCGCCATTCGGTGATTGATTGAAGAACTGGAACTTTGACTCTTGCATCCCAAGTTCCTTCTCGCCTGATTTCACGCGGCGTTTTCCTCACCACCCAAACGAATTAACGATGAAAACTCTTCCCGATTTCAAGCCATCGTCAATCCTATATCAGTTGATACACTTTTTCCCCTCCCGTTTTCCAGTAGTAGTTCCCAAGGCAATCTCGTCGCGGCGCGATGTCGATATCCTCTCCCTGTCCCAATTAAACGGCAGCTGTGGCGACATCACGACCCGAATTCCCCTTTTCTCCGAAATTCACATTCTTCGTTCGTCTTTTGATTTCTCAGGCAACGTCTACTCCGCTCCTTTTTTTAGAAAAGAGGCTATGATTCGCCCTTCACAAGCTAGTGGACTCTTTCCCATCCCTCCCACCACTTATACAAGATGTCCCCTTTTCCTATTTTTGGTTCGGCTCGGGTAAGACTACGCACCTCCCATTGTACCCTTATCTGAAAGGTTACACCGCCAAAGGATATTCCTTCTCGCTCGAAGACTTCCTTTTTTTGCAGCAGCCCTATAATTTATCCTCCTCTCCTCCCTTCTCGGGAGGCTTGCCGAGAGCATGTTGTAGATTCTTGCCTCCACCAACGGATGTGGCAGACGTCCACGTTTATAAATGATTGCGAATTTCAAGGTAAAATCCCCTCTCATTTGTGCTCACATGATAATCGGGAATAAATCTCTTTCTACTCTCTTTTGGTGCCATCCCCCCCCTTGATGCCCCTTATCACTTTCCTGGCAATAGGGTAAGGTTGAGTGCCTCTTCCTTTTTCGGGACCGATTTCGACCGCTAAGATCCTTCCTCCTGACACCAAGCGATCTCCTAGTCTCAGTGTCCCCACCCCCCAGAAGTTCCCGGCCCAAATTCCGATACTTTTCCTCTCCGATATTCCACGCCGTCCCGTGCTTCCCCCAAAATTTCTCGACTTTTTCAAACTCGTTGAACCGCCAGCGCCTGTCTAGTCTTCCTTTTTCACGGTATTCTTCTTCACGGAAACAAGTAGCAGAAAACCCCTCTCCTTTCAAGTCGGCTGGCGAATGCTCCACCTTTCCCGCGATTTTACGCTTGGCCCGAAATCGTCGCCCTATGACCCTTTCATTTCCTCGTTGCCAAACTGGTTTTTGCAACACTGCCTCATCTCTTCCTTTTTAAGGAACTTCCGTAACAGGGCAAACACGCGCCTTTCACCGGACCCAGGTCCCCGTGCTGCTGACAATCTTACCCCCATTCACCCGGGCCAAATAGGTCCCCTTTCTCTGCGTCTCTTCCTTAGTTTCTTTTCGGAGAGGGGCGAATCAATCTCTCACCCCTTCTCCGATATCTCGGACTGATCACGGTCCAACTAGGGGTCAAGATTGACTTCACTTCGCCTGAATAACTTTGCGTACCCAACGTGGCCATTCGTGATAGTACTCTGGTCCCTTTTCGGCTTCAGACTTGAGCTTGCATGGTAGCACCCGCGTTCCCATTCCGTCAGGTAATGCTCCCTTCCGTTCAGTTGTTGGGCGTGATCCTTCAGAGCTCCCTGAGTAGGCCCCAACCTCCTGACTTGTAGCCTCTTTGGTTTTCTTTTTGATTCCAAACGTATAGTTTTCTGGACCATGTCAGATGTACCCCTTTCCCTTCGCCAAAGCAAGAATCGAATGTGTCCTTCCCCCTTCCGCAACCCTAGCAATCGCTCCTCCGATACGACTAAGCCCAAGCCGGTTATACCGCCCCTCTCCTTGAATCTAGGGCGCCCAGTCGAGATCGAGCGCTGCATTTTTTCGCTCCGTTTTCCCTTCCTTCTAATTCCGACCATACGGTATGCAAACAAGGCTTGCTCGATTTTTCTATTCCAGCGCCAGAGGAACGGAAAGTGATCGTCCCCCCCTTTTTTGGGTCACGGTGATTCCTTCAAATGGATAGTTGTTTTTAAGTCTCTTCTTCCTCCCTTCTCACCCTTTATGGCTTCCCCGTCCCTTCATTCTCAGAGTATTTTACCGGTTCGGGTCAAGTCCCTTTTTCATTTTCCTCCTTCTTAGGGCGAAGTTACGTGGTGAAAGGCTTGCTTTTAGGTCCTTTTTTAGTTTATTTACCTTCCCCCTGATCTGCCTGATCGGATGATCCGTCCTCAACCACCAAGAATCCTTTTCTTTCATGCCTACCCTCTGGAGTCCCTGCTAATTGCCCAAGCCTGTTGTGGCTCTTACGGCACTTCTTGATAGCTCGTCGGAAGCGAACACCGTCCTTGTATCGACTCTTCGAGTGGAACGTTTGAGAACGTCGATTAAACTTTCCCTCCCCCTGTTTGGCCGCTCGGACGCGGAACGCCTGCCATTTTAGCCTCCATATCCCGTCCTTGCATGTCTGGCTCAAAGTTGCTTTTTCTTTTTTGGATTTGACCTTGGTTTCGGTGATTTTCATCTTTTTCCTTAATTGGTTTAAAGTGATGGGTTAAAGTGATTCTTAGCCCCCGGGCTGGGAAGTGAGAGGTCCCCTTTTCTGTTTTTCCGATGTGCATGGAATGTGAGATCTTCTCTTTATGATAGGCCAACTCCCGGCACTATGTCTTCAGAACTTAATTGACGATGTACCCTTTTTGAGGAACTCGAGGATTTTAAAGGTGCACTTCTCCCCTTTTCCTTCCCCAAACAACACCCGTCGTCGAGGACGAGTACGGGGCTTTCGTAGACTGGAGACAACAGCCCTCCGGTTTTCCCCCTCCGATTCTTCAAAACTTGAGGCCTTCTCGTTTTCTCACATGAGCAACACATAGCAGGCTCCGGCTTTCCTTTTTCCTCCCCCTGTTCCAGATCTTCTTTCCCTGGTTTGTAGTAAATTACGACTTCCCCCCCCCCTTGGGTGACCAAACGTTTCCCCGGGGGTTTGCCTTTGCTCATGCTCTTCCTGACCGGAGAGTGATAGATAATCTTCCTTATAGCTCCTTCCCCCAAGATCTTCCTCCTTCCTCCGGAGTCTCGGCCTAGAAGGCTGCCCGAGCTGATTTCAGCCCTTGGGCGAGGCTTTCTGGGAAGGTAAAACGATCCTTCCGCTACATGATCACCTTTAGTTGGCAGGTGG
>Ga0179591_1175575_pt1 | contig 11097 bp, 8 predicted proteins | sample CZOMad2_1_08_16f_FD_182891 | JGI IMG/M metagenome (GOLD analysis project Ga0179591, IMG submission 182891) | Vadose zone soil fungal communities from Angelo Coast Range Reserve, California, USA - CZOMad2_1_08_16fungal (PacBio error correction) | ecosystem: Environmental > Terrestrial > Soil >... | reverse complement strand
TCTTTGACTCGTCTTCAAATTTCCGAGCTGGTGTCCACACCGAGGGTATTGTTTTTTAGTCGGGTCCACCTCCATTATGGAAAATGGGAAGCGTCATTCCTTTGGCCAGTTCGGTCGCACACTGAACTCGTGCTACCCGACGGTACGCCTAAACGACCGTTTCCTTTCCGTACCCGTGCCGCTTGTCCAGCCAATCTTGACCGCCTCACCTACGAAAGTACCTGGGTATACCTACGTTTCCCCTTCCGAGCTTTTGAGAGCACAAGTCCGCCATACGGAGAACCCCTTTCTTCCTGCAGGACCTTGCCTCCCCTCGCGTTCTGGTTCTGCCGTTCCCCCCTCCCAATCCTTCGGTTCCCTGTTAGCATGAGATTGCCCCCTCTCCTACGGTTTGAATCTCGCTGGCAAGGTCCCCCATAAGACACTGGCCGACGGCACCCCGGTTTCTGAAGCCTTTCTCCCATTTCGCGATCTTTCTCTAGGAGCCCCCACGCGCCGGATTGCGTGCTGCTGCCGGGTGCTCTTCCGCGATCCAACCCCATGATCCGAAGTTCCCCCCCGCCAAAGCAACCGATTCCCTCCCCTTTCCCTTTGCGCGGGTAGCTGCCCCCTTGGTTCCGAGGAGTTCTTCCGAAGACCCAGCCGCGGTCGACGTTCACGGATGTTCCTGTAAGGCTGTTCAGATAGACTTATACGTCCCCTACCCCCACGTCCCCCCCCCCCTCTCTCTGCCCCGGTCGGTCCTCATTAATACATGTCAAATCTAGGCGGGGTTCCCCCCCCTTTTGCGGCCTCAACCTGTTCCGCCACTGATCGCCCACTTCCTTTTTTGGAAACCCCCCCCGTCCCCCGGTCGGTAACCCAATCTAGTTTCCTCGTTCTCTCTTCATTTCACCCTTTTTCCACCGCACCCCGCTTTTTTTCCCAGTTAGTCAATATTTTATTCACCGGCGGCTGGCGCAGTGTATTCCTTTCCAAAGCTTGTTGGCGTTTCCCCTACTTCCACTTCCGGCCGGGCTTTCCGCTGCGACATCCTTCCAGGAATGCAGCTGGCGGATCCGTGTTTACAAGTGTTTACCCGCTAGTAGTCAGTCGCTACATGCGTTACGTAACTCTTCCACCATCCCTCTAATACTGGTGGCCCTGTCCGCTAGTTCTTCCCCACTAGTGGGGTGATCAGTAGGGATTTTCGTCCCCTGAGATCTTTAGCCCGGCGTCGATCCAAGGTGTTCAGGCCTGCTGATTGAAGGGCTGAGGCGTTTTTATTTAGTGGGCGACCAGAGACGGGTGGACCCTTTTCTCTTGTCCGACAAGGGTACTTATCCTTGTGACGTCTGTATGGGCCAACCCTCAGCTTTACCCTTGATCTTCTTGTTTCCCCTTGTGCCATACCAGAACACCTTCTAAGTCCGGCTTAGAGCATCCAAGACCTCGTGGACCCTTCCATTAAGGTTAGACATTCCCCTCCTTAATATGCACTCCCGCCGCCACCTCCTTCCATCACGCTTCGCAGCCGATACCACAAAGGGGTCATTTAGCGGTTTTCTTTTTTTCCCGCGTCTGGGGTCCGTCGATTCAGAACTAGCGGCCGGCCGGTTCAACTGAAGGCCGAGGCTTTTGACAGTGGCCCATCGTAAGGTGGCTCTCCTTTTCGGCCACCCCCTGCTTCTGTTCCTCAACGAGGGAACTTCCTCTGACCACTCCTCATGCTTCTAACAAAGGATTGGCTTCATGATAAGCCCTCATTCCACCATTCCGGGTCATACTTTTTTCCATTTAACTCGATCGTACTTTACGAGGGTTTTTTCGTATCTCCGTTGTTTTTGAGCAGGCAAACCCTGCTATCAATCACCGATTTGGACGCTGCATCGGTCCCCGTGATCGAGGCTTCCACGTCTTTCATTCCTTGACCTTTGCTTGAATAGCTCCCCTCCTAAATGCTTCTTCGAGTCCTCCTTCGGAGACGACTGTATAACAGCCGTTAAATAGCGTTGTCCTTGCACCCGGTCTTCAGTTATGGCATCTCGCAGCCTTGTTTCTTTTTTTCTTACTCAAACCCCCGACGCGTGCTGGCCTAATTGATGACGCCGGTTGAGATGATACCTGACGCGATGAGAAATTTCAGGGTTTGCCGGGTGACGAAAGGTTCCTCAGGAGACTAGTCAAATCAGCCCCCGAATGAAGTCATTGCCAACTTCCCGCCAGACGAGGTACGGGGTCGCCCCTGTTTGTGACCAAAATGAGGCAAATTCGTTGTTCTCTCTTTGTCCCGTTCCCTCGCTTGTCGTCCGACGTGGGTCCTTTCTCTTGATTTTTTTTTTGGCGGGAACGAGGCTGAAGACGAACTTCGGGCCCTGCTGCTTTTGATTTACTCCAAATGGGGTCCACCCCGGTGGCACGGACCCGACACTTTCAGAAGTTCAACAACGCTTGTACCGTCCCCCCCCGCATTAGAGGCGTTCGCCCTCCCGGTGAGAGATCGACGTCTCTGTTGGTGAAGTTGATTCTTGTTTATTTCGCATCGCTCGGAATAAATATCGCCTTCTGCAGTCCCCCCCGTCGGGAAGGGACGAGGTATAATTTAGGTCAGCGCACGAAATGCTCCTCCCTTAAGACTAGTTTAGCCTGATGGTATGGCCCTCAGAGTTCAAGCCGCCCTCGGAATTATTTCAGCCCACGGAGATGCTGCCTTATTCTTGCGCCCGTGGCTTAAGTCTTGCCCCATCACCTCACAGTAAGTTTGCGGCGGTCTTGCCCCGTCACGAGTGAGCTTCCTGGAAGACCGTCCCTCCTCTGCCTCGCTTAATGTCTTGTCGACAACCCCATTTTACTGTAGCTTCGACTCCTGACTAGGCAGTTCTCCGCAGTCGGAGGTGCAAGTTATGTCCCTATTTTTCCTTCTCCCGGCCCGTTTCCCGGCATTCATTTCTTATCGGCGATCGGGCTACTTACGGGACTTTGTTTTAGCTTCTAGCTTCCGCCTTCTTCCCTGGTATCAATTCCCCCGCCCCGGACGGCTACCCCTTTGTTGACCCCGGTGGCCCACACTGACAAATGTTCCTCCCCCATGCGATTACGTGTTCTTTTTTTCATGGGCTCCGGCCAGTACCGCGGACGGCAGTTTTGCGGCTTATGCTGAACTTCTTTGTTTTTTGCTTCTGGGGACGGTTCTTTCCCAGTGCTGGTGCCAAAACTATCCCGAGGGCATCTATATGGTATCGGATTGTTTCCCCCCCCTTCGACCCGGATGTTTTCTTGCCTTTCATACCTGACTTAGTTTGGCCTTTTCGTGATGGCTTGAGTTAGGTCTTCGCTGTCCAGCTGGCGGGTATTTGCCAGTTTCCAAGTAACCGGCAGGCTTACTCGCTCTTTTTTCGATGCGCTTTGGGCGAGGCTTTTGTCTTCACCGGGCCGCTGCCGCCCCAAGAACTGAGCCTCTGTCAAGTGGCCGGCCTTCTCGCGTCCGCCAGTTTTGTTATTTCTTCTTTAGGACCACGGAGATCTCCCTCTCTATACCTCACCCCTTTTTCCTGTAGGATCTCCCGAGTCATCTCCTTTGCATGGCGTTTTTCTATTGCTGATTCTTCCCTAATGTGTTGGTTGTCTTTTTCCTGTAGTTCGGTCATGCTGTTTTTTAATCACTTGCGCTGGGTCTCTTATAGTTCTAGCGTCCTTTCCTTGATCGCTACCGGGGAATTCCTCCGACTATTCACATCAGTTGAGGTCAGACATATCTCCTTTTTTTTATTTCCTCCTTTCTTTTGTTTGGTTCATCTATGATTTCACAGGCCTCATGTGCACCTTTCCTTGTTCCCCAACTTAACGGTCGACGCCTTGCCCTTTCCTCAATCACCGTTCTCGCGCCGCCAAGCGCCTTTCTTCCACCAAATAAGGCCCCCCCTAAGAAACAACGACCCCCCCCCCCCCCACAGCTGTCCCTCCTGCCGACCCCCGGGAACCGAACTCAAATTCGATGCTCGTGTTCGGGCCGCCTGCTCACTTGGATTGAGTTCTAGCTCTTCTTATCTCGGGTGGCCGCGCCATCATGATCCCATTCTGCTCCCCCTCCATAATTTCACGTCACGGGCCCGATTTCCCAATGAGTGGGACGCGAGCCGTTTGAATGGACGACTACGTCAGCGTCCTCGACACTCTGCATGGCCTTGAATTTCCCTTCCACTCTTCTCTACGCCATTTTACATCATCTCTTCCCCCCCTGACCCCCGCCCGTTTTGACCCTCCCTAATCCGCTGTATCATCGGCCCCCTTCCTTTTTTCCGCAGGACCCCCTCCCCTATTCCCCGCTCTTTGATTGACTCCCGCTCTTGTGTTTGCACCAGCACGGCAGAGCCCTTCTCCCCGCCCCGGAGAGCCTTTCATCAAGCATGAAGTCACCTTACGGTGTGTAAGATTTAAGAGGTCCGCTGACCCCTCCAACATTGCCCACTCGATATTTTTAGTAGTTCCTTGTTTTTCCAAAGTTTCCCACCCCTTGCTTACCGGATGCCCGGGCCGACTCTTCTACCGAAGTCGGAGGCTTCTTCAGCAAGGTCCCCGATTAACCCTGTCCTCCCGTCGGCCTCACGTTTCATTGCAAGTATTTATTTCCGGATTTCATGCCTCTTACTGGGCCATGCCCCGACGCGGAGAACGTCCCGCATGAGGCGGAGAAGCTCGGTCTCACCCCCTTGTCACTTATACTAACTAGCGGATCCGCGGATCCTCGGATTCATCCACAGGGATTACCCCCAGCCGAATAACTTTCCTTATAAGGACTTGCCGCAAGGCACGACTCCCCCCCTACAGGCACAGGATCGCTTTGCAATAGCGTGCCCCCTCCAGGCCGACACCACCGAGACCATCCACCCGTGGAATGGCCCATGTTTTTCTCGCCTCCTCCGTGGAATACTCGTCACGGACGCATCCGGAGACGTAAGATCTGCGAGCGATGCCACTCTAGCAACGAACCACCCGCCCCCTCTCTCCCGTAGCGGGCCCGAATCCCGTTCTTTTCTTGATGTACAGCGTGGTGACCCTGTTCGACCACAGTTTCGGGTGGTCTCCACCTTTTTCCCGCGCTGTTTTATCCCGTGAAGAGGGCCCTAATGTTCGTATGCCCTCTTCTGTCCCCCATCTCTTTGCCTCTTCAGTCCCTCCCAGACGCGTTACCTCCATCTCGAAGATTTGACTGCCCTGATTCTTTTACCCACAACGCCGACCCGTCAGGCACGCGAGTTACATGTGCTTTGCCGGACAGTTGAACGGGCGGTTCTCTCGGCATTCAGTACCTTTCGTTACTTTTTCCACAAGGACCTCCCGCAGAGCTTCATCGCTCAACGCTTAGTGATGTAGCCAGCTCCACGGCCTTTCTTTTCCCCCTACCCAAAGCCGGCGCGATGACCCATTAAAATTTTTTAGACCTGTCACGACCCCTCTCAACTGATTGACAGGCGTTCCTCAGGATGATCTTATTATCTGAAGTCGGTTAGTCCCCCCCTGTTATCTCTAAGCCTCCTGGGGAATCTTTCCCTGGTGGACGGTATCCTCCGCGCAGGTAACAAGAGTACGTTACTTCCCTTTTATTTTTTCCTCCCTTGTTGCTGCAGTCAAACTTCCCCTCTCCGATGCCAGCCCCTCTGTACTTACTGTAGCTCGTCAAGTAACTATCAGTACCCAGAATTTTTGACCTCTTGCTGACGCCATCACGCCCCACGAGAGTTGGTGGGATCCTTACGAGACTGAGTCTTCAGCTTACGGGTACGCGTTTTTTTCCCTAATTTTGCAGCAGTTGTGGCCCCTGCCAGGCTGAATCCCAGTGCCTTGAAACTTCCCCACTCCCCCCTGTCCCTGTCCAACTTTTCCTCTTCTAGGTCTCTCTCCCGCTGACCGCGCTGAGCACCTCCCCCCTATTAGCCCTTGGCGCGTCGTAACTATTAGGTGGTTTGACGTTGGCCTTTGGTGATGGTCGATGACGGCTCCTTTCCCCCTCCTCTCAGGGACGTAACGCAATTGATTCTTCCGAAGTCCGACTGCGTCCGGTGGAGGAATGGGCAGAACTACTGAACCCTCGCGTGACACTTCCCTGGTTTCCCCCATAGCAGCCGGACAACCCTCTCCCCCGACAGGTAGTGACGTCCGACCAATGGAAACCCCGTCTTTGTAGAACACTGAGCCAGGCTACGCCCGGTCAGCATACTCAGGGCTCGGGCCAGCACCTGGCTCGACGATAAGTGCTGCCTCGCGGTGCCGATAACTCACCCGCACTATCACCACCAGAGGTTGTACACCAACAGCGGCCCGGCTGACCTTTCCCCTGGTTGCGGCTTTGCTTTCTTCACATGATCCTTTAGCCCGACGTCCTCCTATCCTTTCACCCCTGTCCCACCCCGCGGGATCTCTTCCCTTCCAAGTCAGGGAGCTGCAGCAGCCTCCTCCCGGCAGAACTTTTAAGTTTCCTCCTCATAAACCCAGGCTCGTGAGATCCCCTTCTTCCCGTCCCTGCCTGTTTCCGACCCGACTTTCGCCCGGGTACCCGCTGTTTTCTTTGCAGGTCGGTGATTACGTCTCACGATACCCTTCTCGAGTTTCCCGGACAGTTGCCGTGGGTCCACCCCCCAGTCTGTGGGGCCGATTTTAGTGTCTTGACAGGTTTCAGACGAAAAGCAAAATCACCCCCTCTATTGGCACCTTCCTCCTTCTGAAAGGGACCTATCTCGGCTAAGTTTTGATGCCGGAGTCCTGTCTATCTGTCAACTGTGCTCACCTTTCTTCAGCCGCGGCTCTTGGCTCTCCCCCTCCTCGACCAGTCTTTCCTCGCCCCGACCTAAGGCTGGCATCTTGCTTTTTTGGGGGGGGTTTTTGCTCAGGTTGAACGGCTGATTCAGGTTTTGATCGAGTAAATCCGCACCTCTTCCCTCACCCAAATCTCCCTGCGCGTTGGTTTGCGCCCCTCGTCCTATTCCTCGCTACCTGGGCGCCAAGGGCTTTCAACCTGTGCATACAGTCCTAAAGTGACAGGTGGTATGGCCAGCCAGCGATACACTCACCACCATTCGTTCGATGGTCCAAAGCCTCCTTGCTTGAACAGTTCCCATTTCCACAGTCTTCCTTTCATTTTCCGCGACCAAAGACCTGCTATTCGGCCAGTGATTCTTCCAGCCAGATGTTTGCATTTCTCCCTTACTCGCTGAAGTTATGTAGGGAGTCCGCTTTCCCCGAGGTCTTAAGTCCCTCTTTCTCAGATTGAACTTACATCTACTTCCCTGTGACGCGAGTAGTATTTTAAAGATGTTTGAAACGGGCTGTTCGCCACCCATTGACAGGCCGTCACGGCCCCCCAAAGTTGCCATTTGTAGTCTCTCCTTACAGGCCCCCAACAAAATAATATTTTTCAACCCGAGTAAAAGGTAGCCTCCCAACCTGAGAGCTTATTTCCCTCCCTCCTCTTTGTTTCTTTCTCGATATGTTTTCTTTCGCACCGTGGCGAAGAGTGTCCACCTAGGAGTTTTTTTCTTCATTTCACCATCCACGTGCCCCTGTTGTCCGCGACGGTCCTGGACACGTTATGGGAGCCCCCAGTGACGTGTAAATCTGTACGCCTACTACTCCTGTTCACCCTCGCTCTTCCTTTCCTCTGAGTCAATCGGGGAAGGACTCCCTCGACAAGTAACATGGTATACTCTTTTCTCCGTAAGAGCGGATCGATACCCTTTGCCTACATCTGATTAGCGTCCTTGAAGCCCTAGCCTTTATGTTCGCTCCCCCCTTTTCCTCTTCAGTTTAACTTTCTGCATTTGATCTTGAAAATCGCTCCTTTTCTCTTTTCCTGGGCCATTGACCATCCCCGTCCCTTCTGACTGTATTCCGTCTCTTAACACCCGTGCGCCATTTAGAGCCCCTTCGCCAAGTCGCTCTTGCGCCCCCCACGCGGCGTAATTCATGTTTTTGATCTAGTGGGATGTACTCTCTCACCCAATTACCGTACACTCCCACCATCACCCCCCCCTATTGCACTCCTTCTTTTGGAGGGCTTCAACTCATTTCTTTTTAGATTCTTTTTTTTCTGATGCCGGATCCCAGCGGCGACGTGGAACTTATTTTCTGTCCGGCGGTTAGCTCTCTCAGTTATAAGGCAATACAACCTTCCCAGTCCTCCTACATTACCGTACTCCTTAAGCCTTCCCAAGCCGCTTGAGGTGGCATTAATTCCCCCCTGTAATCACTATCTCACCCCTGACTTTTTGTGAAACACCCCGTCACCTTCTGGGACCACGCTAGGGTGACTTCGTGTAGACTTCAACCGAAATAGGGCACCGCCCCGTTTTTACACTTTGAGGAACTCTGCTTAACCTTCTTGGGCCGCAGTGATAGCACCTGGTGATGGAAGGAGTCTTTTCTCATCACTTCAGTCATGGGCATTGGACTTGCTGCAGCTATTACCGGAATAGAATTTCCTCTCTCCTTCTCGTTCCCGGTTTTCCCGCTACAGGCCGTACGAGCAGAGTTTCCTTAAGGCCCCCACTCCCTCTCTCCCCGATCTTTCCTCTGTTCCCCTCTTTTTTTCAAACTTATGGGGTGTTAGAAAGTAGGAGTTCATCGTGCACGCTATCTAGACCGTGAGATTCTTTTCTTACTCAATTTTCCCTTGTCCACTGTATTCTTTCATTCTTAACTATTTAATGGCAAGACCCGTGTTCGACCATCCTTTTTTCCCTGTATGATTCGCGTCCCCCCGAGTTCTGTTACCTTCTTCTGTCGGCCCCCTGGACACTCTTTCACCGGCTACGGGATGGTTCTGCCCGGCCTCCCACCGTCGCGTTGCCGGTCCCTTCTTCTTAGCGATTTTTGGTTTTTTTGTTTATATCGTGCGACCTTCTGTGTGTTCTACTCTCCTCCCCCCTACAACTCGCCACCCGCCATTCCCTCATAGTAGACGCAGACCGCCCAATGGGGGTCAGAGTTCCTTTTGGTAGTTTGCCTCAGCGCTTTTCGCGGGGAGACAGGAGTCCCCCCGGTTGACCAAGATGTTGTCGAGGCGGTTTGCCTTTTTTCCCAATTGGTCAGGGGTAGTCCGCCTGTCTCAAAAACCAGGACGTTCGTGTCAGCCACGCGGTAACCGATGAATCCCTCTTATCCCCCACGTACGTTGACCAACGCGTCTGCCAGGCCCCGGCTCAGCCTTTTTCACCCCCCCCCGTACTTTTTTTCCTACGGTCTTCCGTTTTTCAAGAGCTACTTCGGGAACTATTGGAGCTTTCTTTTCGCCTAAGTGGTTCCCCTTCAGGCAACAAGTTTACAAACCGATGCGGCGTATCGGTTAACTTTCAGCTCTTCTTCGGCCCCCTCTCGTCCCTCTTCTTCTTCTTTTCAATAGATAACTTTATCCGCTCTTCTTCCCTCAGTGCCTTACCTTTCACGCCAGAAGGTAACGCAGGTAATAGCGAGTCGTTACCATGTACTCACTTTGTCGCTCGGTACGACTGCGCTCTTTTTTTCGACCCCAACCGTTCCGAGTTGCTCACCTACCTACGCCCTTGTCGCCTTTTTCCTAGATCCAAAGGACGGGGTTTACCTGCAACTCCAGGGAATTTTCCGGCGCCGCCTAACCTCAAGGGACCTTTAATGTGAACCGAACAATGCCGCTACTTTAAGAGGGGACCACTGTTTGGGTGACCAACCCCGCCTTAGTCCGGAGGACGATCGGGCAGACCTTCTTTTCGCCGAGGTCTTGGCGCGCCACCTCTCTTTTTCAGGACGAGGCAGGACGAAACTTGAGGTACCTTTTTTTCTTACGTGATACCGCAATGCTGGAACCCCTTGTGGAATCACCCGACCCTTTCTCCCAAGCAAACACGCTTGACCCGGAAAGTATACCTCGCCTGCGAACGCCTACCCTGGCAGTTCTCGACGTTTTGGGGTTAAGTGATGATTCAGGCCTTCTAGGCGGAATTCGCGGCGGCAGGTCCCGTGGGCCGCGTTTTAGCCGGCTGAGAGTTCCAAGAAAATTGTGTTCCCCTTTCCCCCTTTTCTGTACTGATGTTTTTCAGCGGGCAGCGGCTTCCCCACTCTAGCTTCCTTCTTAAGGAGCTCAGGACTTTGACGTGCTTCCCGTGGCCTTTTCCTAACGGCCAGTTCCGAGGGCGGTTCTGTCCAGTCCGCTGTGAATGATGGACGCGCTGTTTACTCCTATCCGCTCGGAGTCTCGGTCTGACACTTCTCAAAGAAGACTTCCCTCCCCTCCGCGCGCCGTTTCCCAGAAAGCGCAGGTCCAGTCTCCTCGGGCATGCCCCCTTTTTCAGTGACAAGAACTTTTGGTAATGCTTCTGGCCGCCGGGCACCCCCCCCGTTTTTCTCTCGACCTTGATGTTCTATAGTCTCAAAGATTTATTGTCTCCTCCCTTTCCCGGACCCTTCCCTTACCAAGAGTTTGGTAAACCGGTTGACAAACCCTGCCCTTCCTACGCCATAGTCGAATTGGTTTTTGAGGCTTCTGTTCACTCGGACTGCCAGTACTTGTCTGCTGCGGCCTCCCCTGATAGACCTTGGAGGAATTCTCTTCTTGCTGTTGCAAACACCCCAGCGAGGGATCTGTCAGCTGGTAATTGCCGGGTTTCATCTCCAAGGACTGGGGGGAAGATTCTAATGCAGCTAGTTCTTGTCTGGTGTCGGCCCCTGAGTGATTAAGTCCCCGGTAGCGCAGTGGAACAGGAACAGACTTCCCTACAGTATATTTTTCTCTGGCCGAGGATTCCCCGGATGTTTCTTTCACCGGGCTGTAGAGGAAGAAAGCCGGTTTCATCGCGTCACTTTCCTGCCATGATTGTTTTGAAACCTCAATGTGACCGCTGTCCTGCCCCCTTCTGATATCGTCCCTCCCCACTTACATTGCTCGTCGGCAAGAACCACCCGGTCATTCTCCGTTTACTGGAGTGGTTCTTGTTTTTATTATTTCTGCCGTGGTGTTTTGTGTCGGGTGGCGATTTCTTTCCTTACTTGGGGAAGATCAGAATGCCGCTGGCGGGCTTAAGAGTTTCAGTTGTTTTCTTGTCCATGCGTCTGAACGCGGTTCCTTCTTAACCTAAGATAATGGCGGTAAGG
>Ga0179591_1151800_pt1 | contig 11097 bp, 9 predicted proteins | sample CZOMad2_1_08_16f_FD_182891 | JGI IMG/M metagenome (GOLD analysis project Ga0179591, IMG submission 182891) | Vadose zone soil fungal communities from Angelo Coast Range Reserve, California, USA - CZOMad2_1_08_16fungal (PacBio error correction) | ecosystem: Environmental > Terrestrial > Soil >... | reverse complement strand
CGCGTAACACAGTATTTGTGAACGGCGATGAAGACTCAGAGACAACTGGTTCTTCTCTCTTTCCCATTCTTCTCTCCCCCCTTTCTCTCTTTTTTCGAACAAAGAGAACTCGACGACCAGATCCTCTCCTTTAAGACTCCTCCTATCGTTGCTTTGAAAACTATCCGCCCTTCCGTCCTGACATGCCGGAACGATACTTTTTTTGATAACTTCCCTCCAAGGTTTCCCTTTTGGCCCCCCCTGGAGAAAAGTCTCTAGAGTACCAAGTAGGTCATGAGCTTCTTTTGTGTGCCCCGCTTTTTTCTCCTCCTTTCTCCGGTCTCTCCCCTCCTTCTCCGAGGTTTCTTGCGTACCGTCACGCTGACCCTTTCTCCTCCTTGTCCCTCGAGGCCCCTCCTGCCCTCCGCGCACAGACCTAGCGGATTCGGCCCAGCCCGCGCCCGTTATTTTTAGCGCTTTCACCCTTCAACTCCCCATGAAGTCTCTCTTCTTCTTCCGGTATCTCCGGCGAGCGTCTCTGACTTCCAGGCTACAGTCTGTAGAAGTCGTTTGCCAGAGGCTGGGACCCATCCCTTTTTTTTCTCCCTGTGTAGGTCCCGAGCTCGTCCCATTAGGGCGTGTACGGCTTGCTCTCCCTTCCTTCCTAACTTCCCTCCCTCCTCCCTGTCTTAGGTCGTGCATCAGCCCTTGAGGTTAAGCGGGTATCCCGGTATGTGTCGATCTGGAAAACTATTTGTTCATGAATTTTAGCTCGTACAGTTTCCTTTCTTTAAGCGTTCCCCTTTCCCTCCTTGTTTCCCCGGTGTGACGACGTCTGATGGAAGGGACGTGTGTCTACAGCTGTTCTCGTAATATCCTCCCTTTCTTTGATTATTTCTACTCTCGTGGAAGGCGGTGCTTCCTTTGCTACCCAGGACCCTTAACCAGCACGAGCCCTTGAGACCTAGGCGAGACTGTTTTTTTTCTTCCCCCCTCCCCGATTTTTTTGGCAGCTGCGATAGTGCCGCGAGCAGCCGACCTGAGGTAGGCTTCTTTTTCTTTCTTCTGGTCCCCCTTTTCCGGTTGACAGTACGGAGGTCCAGCCTGTCTGGGGTTGTCTGATTCCCCACCCTCTTTTCTGACGTTGTTTTTTAATAAAAGAGCTCCCCCCCTGACCTTCCTTTCTTGCGTTTGCCACGAGTCCGATAAGAGGAAACGTATGCCCCCTTTTCCTTGTATCATGGACGTGGGCCGGGCGATCTTTCTGTTCCTACCCCTTCAATAGGGGAAAAATGCTTCTTTCCCCCCACCAATTTTCACCCATTCATCAGTTCCAGAAGTAGCGACTCCCGGGAATTTGCGAGGCTCTTTCCCTCTCAACCAAAGTGGAGTGCGCCTCGCTGTATCCTGCAGAGTTCTTCCTTCCTCTTCAAGTCCCGAGAGACTTGCAAAGGGACTTTTCCAGCGGCTTTTTTTCTCTAGGGGGAACCCGTTTGTATGGTCTTGTACCTTTCCTTCTCCTACCTCTCTTCGCTTCTGCCAGATGAATGTGATGTTGTCGAGGAACTGCCCTTCATTGATATTTCCATCTTTTCTCCTCCTGTAACCCCCCCCCTTCTGGCACCTGAAGCTCTCGCGAACGGTGTCCTCGGTCCTCCTCGAGTAATTCTGAAGTTGTTCATTCGCGGACGGTGACTCCTCCTGTGCACCTTTTCTTTCTGTCACTGACTGAAAGGTGTGTCCCCCCAGAAAACTTCCGTATGACTTCCCCCTTTTTCCCTTTGTCTATTCGTCGCTCTTCCCTTATATTTTTTTTTTTTTTTTTAGTTACAGGGATTACTTCCGACATGAACAACAGTTTGCCCCTGCCTTGTCCGTCTGTCCAGGCGCCGCCTTTCGGTGAGAAGTTGAACCCCCTTCATAGAGTTTTTCCCTCCGGTGCTTCGGTGGGTGCGCTGTCAAAACCATTGCACCTCGTCCCGTGCGCTCGGTAAGAGCTAACTTATCTTCTTTTGAGGTCATTTTCTTGCTCCAGTCATCCGCTCGGGGCATAGGGGAGTAGTCTGAACCTTTTTGTAGTCCTTTACCTTAGTCCCCCCACCCGGCGAAGATAGAAGAATAGACTTGGGCCAAATGGAAGTACGTCTGATTTCTGCGTGACCCCTGTGCGCCCGGGTCCTGGCTACTGGAGAAGATAGACACTTTCTTTTCCGGTCTTCCTCAGATCTCTATATTTTTAATATAATCCGTGTGTTTTTTGCGAGTTCTCTCCTCTCCCGTTGGAAGGTACCAGCACAGGTTCTGGTCCGATTCGACAGATCCAGCCTTTCTCCGCATTTTCCCTTCTTCCTACTACTTTAATTGCCCAGTCCCTCAGTGATCTCTCGAAGAGGGGACTTATTCTTACCCGCCCCTTCAGTGGAAGACTACGGAACAGTATGCCCCGATCGATCCTTCTCCTTCCCGTCCTCCCCTTCCAGAACTCATGTAGATCTTAAATCACTGCCGTCCGTCCTTGCCCCTTGCCCCCCAACTGCAGTCCGACCGGATGTACGATCTATCATTACGTGTTTTCACACTTTTCTACGGTCCCCGTTGACCTCCGTTCCAAACGGCCTGCGGGCCGGGGTATTTTTTTTTTAGTCCCTCTTTCCATACCCGACACCGGACTCCCCTTTTTCCGGAGAGAACGAAATACAAATGGCAACCTTGTCGATTCATCGGACATTTTTTGCTCTTCCCTCCGTTCGTGAGGACACCTTTTATAATCGTGCACCCCGTACTGCCCCCCTTTTCTTTTTGAATGGCCCCCCCACTGAACCTTCGCTTATGAGATGACTAGAAAACGCGACCCGCCCCCCTGAATTTTCCTCTGTCCTTTGTTCCGGCGGGAGACAGATAAATAACATCCAGTCATTCCCCACCCCCCCCGGTCCCCCCTTCCCCCCCCCAAGCACACTTTTGAATAGTGATCTCGAGAACTGGTTGTTGTATCCCCGTTCCCAGACACCCAGTACCCACGTGGACACTATGGATGGTCCCCCGACGAGCCTCCCCCTGGTCTCCCCCTCTTTCTGAGCGATAGTATACCTCCACCCTTTTTTCCAGTCTCCCCTTCTTAGTCGCACACCTCACCCGTTTTGCGGCGCCGTCCGTGTTTTTTCTCCCCCCTTGGACAAGCGTAGTAGGGACTCCCTTCCCTCTCTTGGTCAGTGGGGGATTTTCCTCTCCTTTTGACCGTATTGGAGATGTCTTCCCCCTCATAGACTCCCTCCTTGTCCCCGTCCAAAGGGGCTTCCGTGACGATGCGCGAATACTGTTTTATCACCTTACCCTCTTCTGATCTTGCCTTCAAAGTGGTCACCCCTCCCCCCCCCCCCCCCTTTGTTTCTCGACCAACCCCCCCTCCTGATGCCGACGGAGTAAAATAGGCCAAGTCCCCGCCGCAGGTCGCGTCCATAATGAACTCCCTCAGGTCTCCAGTTTCCTTCGTGAAAGTTCTGCATCTTCCTCTGGACCGCTCCTTCTTCATACCCCGATAGTGCCGGTGAATTTTTCCCTTGAGCCTTTTTTTTCTTCTTCTTCTAGAACGACTGACCTCCGATGAAAGCGCACTAAATGACCTTACGTCTATCTCCCTGGTCTGACAACACTAAGGCCGCCAGTGTCTTCTTCCCCCCCTTCAAGCCGATTCCTTTCCCCCACTCTTTTTTCCTCTAAAGACGCGCTCCTGTAGAGTCTGCTTAAACCTATTTCACGATCTCTGTGCAATCCCCGTCGTTTGCCCGGGGCTCCGCAATCTTTCCCTCCCCCTCCCATTGCCGGGCCTTAGCCCCTTTGAGAATTCTTTCTTCGATCATTCCCTACTGACCCTCGTTGGCGTTCACAACCTGTGCGACAAAGTTACCGTTTGTACTCCCCCCGCACCTGTCGAGGGTTATCTCTCTTCGCTAGAAGGCGATCCTGTAGCCTTTTTCGCCCGGGCCGTTCTTCCTTTTCTTTTTTTTGTAAACGGCGCTCCGACTTCTGGTCTGTGCCCCTCCGCCGCGCTTTTTCCTGGTCCGAGGGGGCCCTGAAGTAATAGAGATCGAGCTGTCTTTTCGGAACTTGCCTTTACACCCTCCTCCTCCTTGACTCTTAGAGACTGCGCTTTGGATGATTGGCATCGCCTCAGCTGGTGCCCCCTCTTCACTCGCCCATCACTAGTGTGGCCGCTATCCGGGTTCGTCATTTTTTTTTCCAGTTCTCCCCACAACCCCTTTTTTGAATGGAGTTACCCAGATGTTCTTATCTTAATCAAACGAATTATCTTTATGCTTTCTTCTTTTCTTAATTCTCCTCTTCCCTCTTCTCTTCTTTGTTACGGAAAAGGATCAGATCTGGCTAGCGGCTGGGGACAAGCTCCCCACCCTCAATGTCCTTATCCTTTTTTCCCACCTCGGGGCTTACGCGTTGTCAGCTCTTCTCTATATTTAATACCTAATCCATTTCCTTTTCTCTCGGATAGCTCCCCCTTTTTTTCCCCCTTCCTATGTAGGAAGCAGTCAAACTTTGACTGATCTTGTACAAGCCGCGAGCCTGAGCTTTCTATAGTTTTCCAGCACCCCCTCTAAATCCTGACTCCCCCCCAGCTCTCCATGCACTTGAAAGACTAATACCCGATATTCGTGTCTAAATGTTCTTCCTCCCTGTTCCGACCCTGCCTTCCCGATTCAAAGGTGTTGAGAAACTCCTCAAAGACTTTTCTCCCCCCCGAGCCCTCGGCCCCATCTTTCCCTATGTTTTGAGTTCTGCTGTTTTGTCCCAGATTCTCTTATATTCAGAATTTTTTCGCCTTTCTTCCCCTTCCTCTTCTCCTTTTTTCCAGTAAAGGAACTGCTACATGTTGCTCAGGAGCCTATTCCTCACCCCTCTTCCTCGTTCAAAAACCTTAAGCTCTTATCGGCCCCGCAGCAGAATTAGGGAGCGACGCCCCCCCCCCCTCACGTTCTCTTCCTTCTTATTAGCGAAAGTATCGCAGTCTATCTATCTGATATAGCCATGTGACGTCGACGTAGTTTTTCAGCTTCTGGAAGTCACTTCTCCCTCCCTTTCTCTCTTCCTAGTTCTGAGTAACTTTCGGGAGTGTGTTTTCAGACCGATCCGGCCCAGTCATTTCTCCAAGTTCCGCTTTTATCCCATTGTAGTAGGTCGTGAGAAGTAATTGACGTTTCTTTTTGTCCCCCTCTTCCCTGTTCTGTCAGTAGATTTTGAAAACCTCTTTCTCTAGCCTATTCGGATGCTGGCCTAGGACTCGTTGAAAGGACATATGCCTTCCCCTTTTCCCTCGAATAGGCAGGTGTGTTGCGAACTTGCATAGTCTCTGGCCTCTTGATTCTTCTTTTCCCATCTCAGTGAATGGCGTTCAGAGCCTCTTAATATGAAAAGGCCCCCCTCAGATTTTCCAGCCTCTTATAAATTCAGGAGCAGCGTCACAGCGATGGACTGCTTGAACGTTAGTCCCTCCGCGACAAGAGACCCTGAGCGTAAGCCTGGAAGTGTAGCCTCCGCTCCTTTCTTCTCCCCCTTCTGCAGTACCAGGATTATCCAAGTCTTTCTTGTATTCCCACCTTTGGGATTTAAACCAGTGTTGACTCACAGACCCAGCTTCTTCCAGAGAGTCTGTGTCTCGCACAGCAGTCTCGCAGCGGAAACGGACCCCCCGGTCTTTTTGCCCTTTTACTGCCGAGATGAGGTCAGTAACGCGAATAGGTGCCAAAGATGCTGCTGCCCCCCCCACTTACCATTTTCCCTGATAGTCCCCAGACGTCGCTGCCGCTGTAGTTTACGGCCCTTTCTTCCTTTTTCTCAACCCTTTTTCTAAGCTTTATCAATGCATTTTTTTCAGGTAGAGAACGATCTCCCCGACGACTTCCTCCCCACTGGGTTAACGAGGTGCGGCTGGTTACCATCAATAGTCCCTTCTTGTTTACTTTTTTTCCCTGATCAAGCTGCATACCTATGAGAAAGATGCCATTGATGTTTCTCGGACCCCTTTGTTCTCATTTTTTCTGGATCTTTGGCCTTAGACTCCTCCTGATCACCCTCCCCCAGCTTCTTTTGAAAAATGCAGATGGATACTCGGACCTTGGCTTCTTCCTTCCCTACCTTCTCTTTCTACTTGACAATTAGGGACGTGTGTAAGCCGAAGGCGCAATTATGCCTGTTCTCCGCCCGGATTCACGACAAAATGACAGAGGAATCGTAAATTTCCCCCCGGTCCTTTTCCGGAGATACTTCCCGGATAGAAGGGCGTAGTGTTTGAACTTTCCCCTCATCCGCCCCAACGCCCGATCCCGTTGGACGTCGTAAACGGTGCTTCCCCCCTTTTTTGACCGTTTTCCACCCTCTCATTGACTAGAGAGGCCCGCCGGTCGAGGCGTTGGTGCGCTGGTAACCCCTTTCCCCCGCGTCATTGACCCTGTAAGCGATCAATTCTTTAGTGGAGTTCGTATTTCTCTCCATTTTATAGATCGGGGAATACTTGGGCTTTCTTTTCATTCCCTTCTTCTTCCCCGCGGTAATCCAGTAGTCACAATAGTCCTTCTAGAAGAGCTCATTTCCCCCCCGACTTCCCTTTCTAGGGAAAATGCTGAGCCCGGAGAGGATCAACCCCACCCCCCCCCCTTTCTACTGTACCCCTGTCTGGAAAGGTATCGGGTAGGTGTGATATATATCTTTTCCCCTCACTACTGGTGTTGTTGTGTCCTCTCCTCCCCGACCCCCCTATCCTGTCCACAGGCTTTTTCGACTTCGCCATGCTCCCTGCCATTCTCCTTCCCCTCAGTTCTTTAAGTTTAATTCATTCCAAGGCTTATCGGATATCGCGCCGATGTCTTGCCCCCTTTAACCTTTCCCCACAACGAAAGTGGACTAAGAAGCACAGGTATCCCCCTCTCTATCATTTTCAGGACTGCGGACACACCGAAACTAAGAGCCCCCCTTTCCTTGTGCAATTCAAACCAACGCGCGACGAGCGGAAGCCTCTACATAAGTGTTTCACCTTATCCCCCTTCCCCTCCCCTTTGACCAGCCGCCACAGGCGATGTGAGTTCTGTGACCCCTTCTTCTAAATTTCCCCCTCACCGGATATCCGTTCAGTATCAGAAGACATATAACTTTTCACCTACGACTGACTGCATCTTTTCCTCTCTGCTTCTCCTTATACTGTGAAAAGTCTGCTGAACTTCCGAAGGGACGTATTCCTCTTCCTTTGATCCCCGCTCCTAGCCCACAGTCGCGACATCTGACTTGTGTCTCCCTTGTAGGGTCTGCGGGCGAACCCCTGTTCCACTCATTCCTATTACAACCGGTCCTCACCCACAAGAAATGGCATCCCCTGCTACCACTCTTCTTTTTTTTTTTCTCTTATACAAGGAACAAGAAAGAAAAAGGGTACACTATGCTGTCCCCCGCCTTCACTCCGAGTAAAGGTTCCTTTCCCCGTAGATGCTTCTCTTCCTTTTACCTCTCCTTCTGATACATAGTAGCACTCACACGTTTGGCGTTCCGACTACTTACTCTCGTCCCCTCTCAGGACAGAGTCCTTCGGTCCCCTTACATGTTCCTTCCCTTCCTTGGGCCTCTTAGCTCTTGGCACACTATTGCGCTTTCGGCCCTTCTCTCCTCCTCCGGCCACGTCCCAGGAGTAGAATCTTTTCCCAGCCGTTCTCTCTTGCGCTACCAAGACGTGGGCTTATCACAATGACGGTCTCTTCTCTGGCCCTGTTCTTAACCAAGTGGCCCCTCCCAAAACGGTCTTAGACAAACCCAAGATGGCTTGCCGACCCGTTACTTCTGATGAAAGAGTCCGTCCGAATGGAAGAAAATCCCCTTTTCTCTTACCCTTTCTCGTACCGATAGTAAGTAGGACCTTTTGCTTTCCTTGATCGCCATTTCCCCCTCTCTTGACTCGGGAGGTGAAGTTGCCTTGTTTCCCTCAGGTTCTTCTCTCTAGACCCCATGAACGAGATGAACGTGCCGCAATCAAGGAATCGTCGCTCTGCCTCCTTTACCCACTCCGTTCAGAGAGGCGCTTCCAAAAACTTTCATCACTGTGGTACTCTGGCACCCTCTGTCGCCCTCCCCAGCGATAAGAGCGTTATGTTCCCTTCCCCTCGACGGCAATACAGCACTGATTTTCCCCTCCCCGTCCCACTCCGTGCGCCAGCTACGAAATGGAGAGTGTCTTTTCCCTGACCAATTCACGGTAGAGCCCAGCGTAAACGAATACTTCAGAGCTCTCTATACCTTTGCCCACCGGATACAGACGCTGTTCCCAAAGAACCCCTTGAACCCTTCGCTTGTCTCTCTCCGAATAGCAGGCGATCCGGTCATCCTCCGTTTCTGAGGCCTGTCTTTCTTTTGTGAACTTGAGATCACCTACTTCGCTGGGCTTTCCGAATCTTTCTTTCTTTTTCCTTGCCCCCCCCCCCTTGGCCGAGGAAGAGAAGGCCCCGATCTCGAAGAACCTTCGTCGGCCGTTTGCTTTACCAGCGCTCTGTTCTCGTCGCTAGGCGAGCCGTCCGTAAGGATTCATCGCGGAAGCTGGCCCCCGTCTTTCCTCTCCCTTTCTTTTTTTCTCTATCTAGTGTGCGATCAGGCTTATTGTTTCTCCCAGGGCCACACCCCTCTAGTCATGGTCCTTTAAAGATTTTATACTTCTAATAAACGGTCACTTGTTCTTCTTTTTCCTTCCTATTCTTTGTAGCGTTGGATGTTCTCTTTGTTCGAAACAGCCCCCCCCTTTCCCCGTCATAGCTTCGGTACCCCATCTTCATCACCTTTTTTGCTTAGTATTTCATCGACGTTAATCGCGGTTTTTCTTCTCCTTCCCTCGTGTTTTTTTTTGAGATGATCAGGAACAACTGGTGAAACGGCGATGCTCCTCTCAAAGGTATGAGCTTCCCGCTTCCCTCTCCCTCGTTGATATAGTTTTTAAAAAAATCTAAAACTACGTCCCGACCCCTTAAGCCCGGCAAGACCTTCATACAGATCTTTTATTAACTCCCCTACCCATCTTTTAACTTGACATGCCGGAAAGATCAAAGGGTTGGAGAATGAGTCCCACCTCCTGCGATCCCCCCTCGTCTTATCGACCATTCCGGTAATGGCGAGTACCCGCTTGTTTGAAAAGATGATCTATCCCCCGCCTTCTCCTTCTACCCATCTCAGCGGGAGATGTCAGTAACGGCAGAATTCCCCGTGTCGAGCTCGCATGCTGCGATGCCCTTTTTTCGAACCCTCAAGCCGGCGGCTCGGTCTTTGCCCAGAAAGCGCCCTTTCGAGAAGTTCAACAAGAAAGCACGCCTTCTTTCTTTTCGGACCCCTGGATAGCCGGCCTCGCGTTTTGGTTGGGTCTGGGTTTGGTGGTTGGTGTTCCCGAGATTCCTTTCTTCTTTTCAGTTTTTCCCTCCGGCGCCCTCTTTTGGTAAAGTGCCGCCCAGTTTCTTCTTTTCGCTTTTCACTTTTACGAGTGACAGAAAGTGAATTTAGGAAAAGTTCAGTCCGCTCCTCGTCGTCTTTCTATTTCGAATACTTGGGTACCCCCCACTCACGGTCTTTTCTCCGATCTTCCCCCACTCTTTGCGAAGACTCTCGATAGTTTGTTCCTATTTCCCCCTTGCACCTTCGGAAAGGTGTGGAAGCTCGCCGCGGCCGGGTTTTCCCCGCTGCGTCCGATTTCGGTTTCATGAGGGACGGAGTTAAACGTTTTCATCGTTTCTTTTCTCTTGATTGCTGAACAGGCAAAAGTCACCGCGCGTTGTAGTGTATCTCATCTGCGAGTCCAAGACCGCATGGAAGTTCCGATTTTTTTTATCTCCAGAGACCCCCGAGGTTAGGGGCTGTCGAAGAAACGCCCCTTCTCTCTTGACCATAGGTCGTAGGGTGAAGAAGTCTGTGGTGTACTAGACACACGTGGTCCCTTGCCTTTCCGCAACCGATCAGCCCCCGCCCCCCATTCGTAGTCAAAATTTGTCCCTCCATCCCCCGTTCCAACTTGGCTGATCGTTTTTTTCCTTATTGGAAGGACCAGATATCGGAAGCCCTCTCATACTCACAAATTTTTTTCTGAACCCCTTTTCCATTAGCAATGTAGGTCCCAGAACGTCCCTTTCAGGTTATCGTCCTTCGAGTAGTAGAAGTCAAAAACGTGGAGTTAGACGAGGGATCCCCCCCTCCGAGGTGAAGGGAACCCCCTCCCCTCCGAGTCATGTGAACGGAGACAGGCCGGACCCTTCTCTTTTCCCCCGCCTATTTACAAGGTAGTGTACTTGTTCCTTTTTCTTCCCCTCGAATTCTTGTAGTCTGCGAACGCTGACCATTGATTTTTTAGATTACCTTTCGTCCTGACTTTGCCCCCTTTTTTTGGCGCACATAAGAGAAAAACTCCACTGTCGGTACCTGAACTTTGATGATCGTCTCCGTTTTAGATGGCAATCCCCCCCTATGAAGTTTTGACGTTCCCCCATTCTTTCAGGTCCACCCCTTTGAACCCTAGGCCGGGGACGAGACCGGCCTCTTTTCCCCCCGTGGTTTTTGGCAGGAGGTGCTGTTGGGTTGTGGTTTTGTTGTGTAGTAGTGATAGTCACCCCCGTTTCTTTCTTGTATATGCTTTACGTATACATGAACTTGATAGCCGTGGAGTTCTGTTGAGTGACCAGGTCCCCTCCCGACCTGCCAAAACTCCCAGTCTCCGGTCCTTCCTACGAGCCCCTCTATTTTCTTGTAGCAAGAGATGAAGTGACCAATTACCTTACTAGTCTAACGCCTTGTAGACATTTTTTGTTGTCCTTCTTTTTTTTTTTGAACCCAATTTTTAAACGAGGCCGTGAGTAAGTCGAGATGCGTTTCTTTTTGAGGTAGCCTTCCCGGAGACCCCTTTTTCTTTCCCTCCTTCATAAAGGGGAGTGTCCCCCCCCTTCTTATTCGGTTAAAGTATGACCCCATCAGTCTGATTAACAGCATCTGAATTGGTTCCCATGACTCACGTTCTTCTGCTTGTTCCCCATGTCTGAGCAAAGGGGCGGTCTCCTGCGAACAAGTTTACAACCTTTGTTCTTCCCCCGCTATTTCCAT
>Ga0179591_1184220_pt1 | contig 11098 bp, 9 predicted proteins | sample CZOMad2_1_08_16f_FD_182891 | JGI IMG/M metagenome (GOLD analysis project Ga0179591, IMG submission 182891) | Vadose zone soil fungal communities from Angelo Coast Range Reserve, California, USA - CZOMad2_1_08_16fungal (PacBio error correction) | ecosystem: Environmental > Terrestrial > Soil >... | reverse complement strand
GGTTACGGTCTGACTCGCGGTCGTTTTTTTGACCTTTGAGGTCCGGTCGATCTCTTTTTCCCACACCGTAGTCCCACCAACTCCCTTCCTTCCCGTTATCAGGCAGTGACCCCCACTGGTCTTTGCAGCCCCACAGGCCCCCTTCCCCCGTGCCACCTTCCAGGGACACGGTCCCCAGTCAATACTGGCTTGGTCATTTCTTCCCGCCGTGTGCCGCTTGATGAAGAAATGGTTCTGGGTTTTGTCCGAGTCGTGTGTACGTTTTAACTGTGGTTTTTCCTTGAATGCTGATGCACACCCGAGCTTTTTCCTCCCGATTTCTTCTTTTTTTATTGGATGTATAAAGATATCCGGCCTCGAATCCTGCCAGTCCCTCCGGCACGGTTTTCTGAGAAGTCCTAACCTGCTAGGACTCTCCAAAAACCCACCGTTATTCCTCTTTACCGGCCAGGCCTGAGACTTTAGAATTAGGGTATTCGTCCCTTTTTCCACTGCCATCTTCTTCTTTCAGAATCTGGCACGGTCATTTGAACACACCACGATCCCCTGTCTCCCTCACCTGGGTCACCCTTGTTTGTACCTCGCTGGGTCTTGTGGGGCGGTTCGCGCCTCTTTCGTGCCAACCTCCCCCCCCTTTTCCTGAAGTCCCCACCTTACCCGTTTCCCACTTTTTTGGGGGATTGTTTATTCAATTGGCTATTATCCTTAGTCCCTTCTTTGGTAGGGTCACTTGTCTTCGCCCGTTTTTGATCGCACCGCTGATTATCAGTTTCCAAATAGACGGCTACGCGGGGATGCATCCAGGGCGCTCAAATTAGAAATCTCTTTTCGATAAGTTTCGAGCCCCTCGTTCTTTCTTTTTTTTCCTGTTCTTTAAGTCTCTTATCCACTTTTTAGTCGACGGCTTTTTAGCTGCGCGTCTTGAGGTCATCGCCCGGTAATTCAAGGTGAAAACTTGGGTGGACTTTCCTCCAGGAGTCCTGTGTTTTTTTTTTGTTCCCCCAATCGGCCCTTTCGAGCACGAACCACCAAGTCTTCCCTCTCCCCCTCTTGCTTCCTCTGGAGGAAAGAACGAGAGACACTCGGCGTTCACCCCTCCCCCCGACCAACGTTTTTGAGGCGGTCCCATCACTCGAAGAGAACTTCTCCGCGGTTCACTCCTCTTCTGAGTCGTTCCCCCTTCTTCCCGCACCCCCCCGAGTACCGTATCGAGGGGCGTTTCGGACTGCTTTTCGCTTGCATTGCCTTCCAGATGAGGTAGGCTGAGTCGGTTACCAACCCAAGGAATTCGCCTCCTTTTCCTTTAGAATGTATCTAGTAATTTTGCTTTGCGTCAGGCTCCTCCTTACTGCGACGCTGGCTCAGCTGTGTTTATTTTTTGCTTCTGGTTCGCCATGTCCATCTCCGTAGGAGTTCTGTCCCACCATCACCCACCCTTAGCAACGATATGGAAATCGAGCTGTCTTCATCCAGGCGTGCTCTTCGCTTTTTTCTCACTCTTTTTCAGTTTATGGAGCACCAAGAAAATGGAATTTTTCATGTCCTAACACCTCTGACCACCCCCAGTGTCCGGTTAGTTCTCAAAGGAGATCCCTTCCCTGATCGGAGACCTGGCAGTTGATCAAAGCTGCTTTTTACGCTCTCACGTGTTTCAAGCCCCCCTTCTCGAAACCAGAGGTCCAAAAGCTAGGCGGTCGGTTATTTCCCCCCGCTCACGCTCCCCCCCCCCTTTCGGGCGGTATCCGTTTCTACAGCTTAGACAAGTACTTTTCTTTAGTATCTTACAATCCAATTTCCCCCTTCGTTTGACTTGAATAAAAGAAGGTTCTTTGGACTTAAGACGTCACCTGTCAATGGAATATGAAAGAATCAAAAACCCTCAAAAAGTTCCTTTAGATTGTATGACCTTGGTCACACCCACCGGCCAACTGAAACGTGGCTTCTTCCGTTCCTTCCCTTTTACTTCTTGACAGAGAAATATTTTACCTGGTACGTGGCCAGTTAGCTTGCGGACCTCTAGTTGACTTTCTGAGCGCTGTAGGAACCATTTTATCCTCCCATTTGTTCAAACCCCCTCCAGCTCCGAAGGGTGGACTGTTAGCTCTCTCCACAAATCCTCCTCATCCTTTAGTCCGATATATTATAATAATCCTTTTGTTTTAGCTCATTTCCGACCCTTCGTCTCTGGCCCAGGAGAGACGTTATTTGTGAGCTAGCCAACCGCCCCCGGTCCTTTTTTTTTAGCAAGCGGTTCTGATAGGTGACGTACTCTCTCCCTCGCTCTATCCTTCCTCCCCTCGGCTCAAAACCCCCCCCCCCCCCCCCCCAAAACCCACCCCCAACCCCCACAAAAAAACCCCCACCTTTTTGCAGATGGAGATTTTAGATGTCATAGGTTTGAACGGGTTTTCTTTCCGTGAACCTCCCTCTACGTGGCCTTTTTTCTTTTCGCCGGTCTTCCCACGCCCATCGGCCCTCAACTTTGATTCGTTTGAGTCGGTCCAGGAAACCTTCCCCTGTTGCTTTTAATTCCACGTCCCTGCTTTTTCGGCCGGATTTAATTCCAACCCCTTGATTGGATGGAAGAGAGAAGAACAGCCCTTTTCAATTTCGGCGCTGGACAACGTCTTCCCCCGACCTTTAAGTGGAGCCCCACGTTCTCCTTTTTCCAGCAGTCGTCCTTAGCTGCGTTGCCTCCCCTATTGGTGTTACTCTTTTTCGGACTAGTATAATTGATTCTACGTTCTCATCCTTTCCCAAGACCCTACGCTCACGGTGAAAGTTACGGCATGGAGTCCCGTCCCATTCCCTGGGTGGCCTTTCCCTTTTTTTAACTTTTGTCCATCCCCCCTTCTTTTCTTTTTGCCCCTTTAATGTCAAACGAGTAGAAAGAGAAAGACGGAGATGCCTCCCCCCGCCTTCGCGTTAAGATCCTGGTCGACCTGGTGGTTGGTGGTCAATACGAAGACCCCCAGCTTTTTTCCCCTTTCCTTGGCCCGCATGCTTCACCCCTTCCCTCCCCCCCCCTTCGTACAAGTAATGCTATGAGAACGGTCCTATGTCCTTTTCTCAACCTTCGCCCACCTGCTTTATTTAGCTTTCCGTTTGTGGCAAACCTCCGGACCCCCCACCAACCCCCCCCTAAATAGCATTTGTTTATGAAAGAGACCCGAGCTAGAGGCCCTCGAGGCCTTACGATTTTAGTGGGGTATATAAGGTCCCCGTACCATATTTGAGTCCCTGCCCTTTAGCTTGGCTACCTAGTTTTCCTCTCACACCCCCCCTTTTTTTCCATTTTTACCAGAGTTGTCGTGGAGTGAAGTGCCCTCCTCCCGACGTCTCTTTCCTCCGACGAATTTTTTTTCGTGACGAATTATGTTAAGCTTCTTTGAGTCCCCTCATTTGTTAAGAATTAATTGCACGCGTCCACCTAGTTGTTTCCCCTTTCTAGTACCCCACTCATAAGATGGAATAACGGTCGACCCCCGGCGCATACTCCTTTCTTCTGACGCCGATGCGGTATTCCCTTAAAGCATTCCCCTTTCCATCATCGGGCTTTTCAGTATCTCCAACTTTAACTTCCTAATGTTTGAGAAGATTTTTAGCATTACTGCTTTTCCTCCCTGTACTCGTTGTACCAAGGCTTCAATCCGGTTCGGCACCTTCCGTCAGCACCCGTTTCCCCTGCCCCCCCGACGGTAAGCTATAATAGGAAAGCGACTTGGCCTACCTCGCCAGCCCCCTGCCGAACACCCTCGTTTCCCGTTCTTTCATAGGTTCTGGCGCACCTCTTGGAACTCCCCCCCTCATTCTCCTCCTTGAAAATAACGTATCAGGCCCCAAGGGCCACCTCTAGTGTCCCCCCAGTTGAAGGGTGAATCAGAAGTTTGTAGAATGCCCTCCTAGACCTTCTTCTCGTTTTTGTTGAAGACTGCCCTCTTCACTTTCCTTATTGACGCCTGCTTTTAACAAGGTCTGAATCCGTGAGTTCGCAAGCTCCCCCCACGACTCCCCTTTTTTCCGCTGTCGGTACGAATAATAGGACATGATGATAGTAGCTCGGGCCTTGAATCTGCCAGATGATGCGTTCCCCTCTTCATGATTAGTCGTGGGAACCAGCACAACCCGCTCTCCGGCTAGATCGGTGGATTATTAGCTCACGGCCCTGTCGCACAGGGACACGTCACAAGTCCGTCCAAAACACGACACCATGTAGTTAATCCTCTACCTCGTCCCAGTTCGCGGAAAGGAGGGTAGGCGCTGTTCCGTTTTCCTTTTCTCTTTGCCTCACGTTGCCGTGTTTGGCCATCTGTTTTCACTTCCGAGTTTTTGTTTCCTGAGAAGGCATTCCACTTCTTCACTTCTTTCCTTCCTTTGGCCCGTCCGTTGGAACCAGAATAGTTATCTGTTCGAACTACTCCCTCCTTTTCCCTCCTCACCATTCCTCCCTCCCCCCTCCCTACTTGTTTTTTGAGCGAGATGGTTACGGCTGACGGAGAGTTCGACGAGAGTCTCCCTATCTCCTTCGTTTAGTTTGTCCACCCCTTTAGTGGAAACGAAAACCTTACGGATAGTTTTTTTTAAAATTTGTCCTTGGCCGCTGAACAACCCCGTTATTCGGAGGAACCTCCAAACCATTACTTCCCCCTTCTGCCACGGACAACCCTGTCCCACAGCTACCCTCCCCATTTTTCCTTCTTGAATGCGGGAGATACCAGCAGGTTTTTTGCCCTGAAGTTTTTTTACGTGGTCACCTGGTGCAGTGATCATCTGGAATTCTTATTACACCTCTCTGAGTTCTCCTAGGGTTTTTCTTTGTGGATCGAGTCCCTACCCCGTTACCTATCATCACGTTCCGCTTTACCTGACCTTTTAGCTTCTCCCTATTCCGCTATTACTAACAAGGAGAGCAGTGAACTGTCGTTTTTGTCAGGGTTTAGCCCATACCGCCTTTGGTTAGCGGACTTGACCTTTCCCTCTTTTCTTTTTCAGAAGACAGGTTGAAATGGTCCATTTTACACCCCCCCTCCGAGGCTTTCGAGATCCATTCGGAAAAAAACATTGCATAGGGTGTTTTCCCTCTCGGGCAAGTGATTTTCTATAGTGTCGGTCGACGCAGTAGGATGTCCACCTAGGTGGGGCTCCTTTTACCACCTGACCTTGTTCCAACTTGTTGAGTCCTTTTTTATCTCCCTTTTGGTTTTTGAATAGGGAATGGGTGTTCCGTGTCAAAGTGTGGCTGTGCAAGGGGCCGAACTCCCTGATGAAGCCTTTTTACCCAAACTCCCAACCTTGAGAGGCGGCCACTTGGATCTTTCCAAACCCGCGCTGAGATTCCTTGGGTCTTATACGTGTTTCTCTTGGGAGTTCTGTTTGGGTTTCCCCCCCCCTGTTACTTTCGATGGTAAAAAAGGGATTAAGCCTTCCTTTCTCCGGGGGATGACGCGATTTTTTTTCTGTCATATTGAGGTTTTAAGGCCTGACAAAGTCTTTTGGCCTCGTGACCCTTCCCCTTTTTTTCGTTTAAGAGGGCAACCTCCCGGACCCCCTCCTTAGAGTCAAGAACCACCCACATTTCCGTGAGTTATTTTCCCATTATCCTTCTGAAAGTCTGCTTCCTCAAGTAGAAAATCGGGAGGCAAAGGACAACGACAAAATTTGGTTTTTATGTCCTCTGTCCACTCCGTTTACTTACTCAGAGTTAATGAGTGGCACCCCGGCTCCTACCCACCTCCCCCCCCCAGCCAAGTTTTCCTTCCTTATTGGAAAGCTTAGGAATGCTTTTCTCTTGACGGTTCCTTTTTTTCCTTGAGTTTATGCCGCCTTCCCACAAACTACTTCTCTATCATCATTTTCGAATGTTTCAAATAAAGCCAGGGGAGCAGGTCGCTCAGGTCCCTGGGGACTATGTCAGCTGCCCTGCTTTCGGCAGGTTGTGCTACCCTTTTTTTGTTTTTGCCCTCGCGTCGGTTCTTTTCTCCTTTTCTCACCCAGAAACCCCCCGGTAGAGGTCCTCTCGTCTCTTCCCTTTTGAGCCCCGGTGCGCGGGTCTGTTCTCCCCCAGGTGGGCATGATTCTCGAGCCCCCGACCCCTTAGGAGAAAAACATGCCTCCACCGCGTCCCCCCCCTTGAAGTGTCTCAGGTCCCGATACTTTAACCGCGGAGTGAAGATGATCCTCTCTTCCCAAGCGTCGACGCGCTAGGGTTACCGAACCGTTCCTAAAACATTACCTTTTTCCCAGAGCTCTCTTCGGACGAGTCGGTTTCTTCTGCCAAACGATGACCCCTTCTCCTTCCGGTGGGTCCGACTTCTTCCGCCAAGTTTTTCAGATCCGTGGTTCGCTTTTTCCGATAAACCAGTGGCGTGTCCCGACGTCCTCCAGTGGTAGTAGTGTGAATAATTACGCCAAACAGGAAGTGCCCTTCAAGTCACTCCACCCCCTCAACAATATGTAGAACTTTGAGCAACCCACCTGGGCCACAAATTCACAGTGTCCCCCGTACAGGTAGGACAAGAAAGCTAGCCGATGACATCTTTCGACACTAGCTTTTGAATCCTTTACTTGTGTCCCCTCCGCGGCGGGACTGCTCCTTCCTTTGGAATTCCCCCCTCCTCCTTCCTTTCCCCGTTGAAAAGAGGACTCTGCCGACCTTGTTCTTTTTTTTTTGACAGCTCAGCTCACCACCTCGCGAAAGCCGCCTTTTCATCTACTCCTTTGAGACATCTCCTCCTTTTTTCACTCTTTTTGGGTGGTTGGGGTTGTTTTTGGAGATCTCGTAGCCCTTCTTAGCTTCATTCCGAGTTAGCGATTAAAATTCCAAGGTAGGAGATCCGCTTTTTTCCCTCTTTATTCTCCCGTTGCCTACTGCGAGCCGCCAGGCCGAGAAGACCCACGACGGAGTTTTCCCCCCACAGTGAATTCTTTCTGACCCTGATGTCATCTCTTAACTTCTCCTCGCTTTCCCTCTCATTTCTGTACAGTGCGTAGGGGAAATTAAAATAGGACCCTCCGCCTCTTCGGTTTAGTCTGTAAGGCCCTATGTTGCGTCCCATTCCCTGACCCTGGGATTCCCAGGCTTGTGTCTCTCCTGTTGAATATGCCGAGTACGTCACCGGAGGTAAAAGGTATTTACTTTCTTCTCGAGGACACCAAGACCCCCCTCCCGTACTTTTGGAGCCCGCCTCCCCCCCCCGTTGTCAGAGGAAACAAGAATCTTCCAGTCGTGTGTTTTTGGTTTAAGTGTTATTTACCTCCTGATCTGCCTCACCTCTTTATATCCCGCAATAAATATTAAGGGATAACTGTTACTTTATCTTCCTTTATAAACCCCTTAAACTGGGTGAATTTTTGGGGACCATTTTTTTCTCATCCCTGGTAGTGGTGCATCTGACAATCCTTCCCCAGAGTTAGACAGCTCTGGTCCTCTTCTCTAACCCGACGTCTTGTCAGATTTAGACTGGTGTTTTTTTTCTCCGCTTCCTATAAATCCCTCCGACGCTCTGGAATGGCTTTCAACTCTGAGGCCGACTTCCCCCTATTCTCGCCCTCGTCCCATTTCCTGACTCTTTCCCCGCCCAACAGATCCGCCGAAACCAGAAAATGCCTGAGGCTTCTTTACTTTTTTTCCACCTTCGCGACTACCTCGGCTGTGCCGTGAAGGGACCTATGAAATCAGACATAACCCGTTTTTCGTCTAGGTCTTGGTAATATTGTCTTTGGGTCTGATACGGGCCTAATTTTTTCCTCCTCCGCTTGAATTAGGAGGCCCGTGAGATGGTCGTTCACTCTTTTTCTCGTATAACAAACCCCCCCATGGGTAGTGGCCCTGTTGAAGCGCCGCGTGCGCTCTGCGGAGACAGACTCCCCTGACGAGATGGAACCGTCAGACTTTTTTTGTACGCGGTGAAGATTTTTAAGCTTCCCACTCTTCCTCATTAATGCCCCCTCTCGAAAAAAGATGTTCCGTGCTTGACCGCCTACTAAAAGAACGCGCAGCATCCCGCGTCGACCCTTCGAATTATTTGAGGGGAAGAAGATTTGTTCTCTTCACTCGACACAACCCCCCTTTCCCCAGAAATCCCTGTACTTAGTATCCCCAAATTTTTTCCCTTCTGATCGCGCTTTTGCAGAGAACGTCTCTCCTGTTTTTTTTATTTTGTTTAACTCTTCATTTCCTCGTTTGGAGATCCGCCAGGGCAGATTTCTCAGTTTTTTGAACTACAAGACTTTTTGAATCTCTCCCCCGGTCCCTAGTGAGCCTATTCCCTAAAAGGCCCGCCAACCATTTGGACAGGCAAGGTTGTTGCAGATATGCGGGCCCCCGATTGGAAAGCCCTCAGGGCGCTCTACCCGCAGCAAGGAAAGGAAAAAGTCTGTCCCCCCGTCAGGGTGTCCCTTCTATATTTGTACCGCGTTTTATTTCGCCCAATGCTAGTCGTTGGTCTCCCCCCCCTGTCACTGTTTTTTAGGAAAGACGACTCTTGCATTCAACTTCCAGGCGAAATAATCTGGCTTGCTACGCTTTCCAGATTCCTACGCGGACCTTCCGGTTTTGTTTCCCCTCTTAATTTCAGATTCTATGGGTCCCCGCCTCGGCCGTTCTTTATAGATTCCTGATAGCTGGGAGGAAACGCCACCACCCGACGCGACCTCTTTCCCCCTTCTGCCCAGTTGGCCTGCGGACCTTTTTGTTTCCTCCGCCCGACAGTGATCCACACCCCGTCTCCATGTCTTATCCTCGACAGAGTTAGCGTCCCCCACCTGCGGCTTCTTTTTGTCGTTGCCTAAGTTTTCCTAATGGTTTTTCCTTCGTCCCTGCCTGTTTGTTTGACGGAATTCCCCTCTCTCCGTTGTTGACTTTCTTCTTTAGTGGCGCAACGGGTTTATGTGACCCGCGATCAAGACCAGAAGCTCTTTTCTTTTCTCTCCTCCCCAAGTAGACGACCCATCCCCCCCTTTTCCTCCCCCTTTGTTGTTTTTTTTGTTTGTAGGAGACTTGCGGAGCGTCTATCCGTATTCGTCTTACTCGTGTCAAACCCCCCCGTTCTGGACAGAAAATTAACAGGAATCTCCGTCTCTCTTTTCAATGCATGACTTTGTGACCCCCCCCCCCCCGGTTCGAAGATTTAAACCTTCGGAAAAGTAGGCAGAACCCCCCCTTTCAAGCTACCCTACCCATTCGTTTCAGGAGAAATTTCGCTGGCGGTTTTGAGACATTTCCTTGGTTTTGGAAGGACTTGTGTAAGTCTGTTAAGCCGATTATTGACTTCCACCTCGTTTGTAGACTCTTTCTATTGGTGATGTCTAAGACTCCCGGACCTTTATACATCCCGGAAGAGGGCCTTCCGTCCTGCTTCTCTTTCCCACTTGAGGGCAGCCAACAAGGATGCATCGGTAACTTATAGTGGAGCGTTTCATACCACTTTAGGTTTTTCTACCTGTGGCCTTTGAATAAGATGGCTGTGCCGAGTGCAATCCATGGCCCCTTTTCCTTTTTACAGTGGAGATCTGATTTCCTTACGCGTTGAAAACCTTCTTTGACCTCTCAGTTTTTCCCGTTCCTCGATGTCCGGGATTTTGGTCAGTCGCATTCGTTTCATGTAAAACGGTCCTTCATCCGAAAACCCCCCATGGAAGGGTTGTTGGTCTTTGATATTTTGTCCAATTTTAGATTTGCCTATTAGATAGGAAAGGGTTTTTTATTACCCGCGTCTAGCCGGTCGGATCGAACAACCTACTGTTTTCCTCCCTGAACACCTAGTACTGAAATTCAGGAGTTGCCTAGAACCATCGCGCTCATTCCGCTGTGGGGATACGGCTTTTTCAGAGGATTTACTGGGTGTTTTTTTTGGTATTTTTACTGCTCCTACCGAGGAACTGCCTCCACTTCCTTTTCCTGTAGACTTAGGGATGCTGCTGCGCGTCTTGATTTTCATTTCGCCCCCGTTCCTGAGTCCCCCCCCCCCAGCGGGTGGCAGCGTTTCCATCCCGTCCCCGGTTGCGGGAACCTGCCCCCCTCCTCGTATAATGGACCACCAGTCGTGGAGGAACGTCGCATTGATGTCCCATAGTAATCCCTGTCGCACCATCTTTCTCTGCCACCCCAGGATCCCCCTTGTGGTGGCGCGACCCCTCAGGGTTCTACTCTCTGGCCGCCGGAGGGAAACACGTACTCGCTTGGGGATATACCAAACCAGCAGTCCGTCCTCTCTTCTTTCTTTTTCGGGGATTGTAATTTCAAGTTTTTTTCTTCCTAGGTTCAGAGATTTCCAAAACCCCTTATATCGATCCAGCATTGTGCGCCTGTTCATCAAGTCCTCAGTTGCGCTTCATAGAAAGACTGACTCGTGCGCTCATCTGTTTAAAAGGGGTGCTGAAGCTTTTTCCCTTTTTGAAAGTGAGTAGTTTCGTTCTTTATCGGCCAATCCCCACCGTAACTCTCTAATCGTTGAGTGTGCGTGCAGCCCCGTCCCTCCTGTCGAAACTGTTTTGCATGTTCATTTTTTGATTCTCGAACCTGAAAAGGCCTTGAGCCCCCCTGCCCCCCACCTCGTCCCCTTCCTTTTCTAGGGCCTACAGTTTTCAATCTTTGGAGAATAGATAAGAGGAGCGCTGCTCCCCCTTTCCTCCCCCTACTTCGAAACCATCGGGGGTATTCCTCGGTGATTGTCAGGTCCTCGGAACACCAAGGCTACCGTGGCGTAGAGGTGGTTTCCTCCCCGCTTTTTTCCCTATACCAGTGTGGTCGTACTCTCTCCAATTCCCAAGTGTCTTCCCCTCCCGGTCCCCAGCTTTCTTTGAATTAAACACCCCCCTGATTCTTTTTCCCGTCTCCCCTGACCCCCAGCTGGGTAGTTTCCTAAAGGGAGGAAACCCAACTTTTCCCCCTTCCACGTTTCGTTGAAACGGTCTTGACTTCCTTCCTCCTATGTCAGGGGCATTCGCCAGTCATATTGCTTTTTGGCACCTCTCGCGGCGGAATGCTCCTCCTGGTTTCCTCGTTCAATGAGCATCAACTTTTTGAAACGGAAATTTTGTTGCCTTTTTTTCCTTTCTCGCACACCTAGGCGCAGCCTTGGACCCTCTAATAAGGGCG
>Ga0179591_1139799_pt1 | contig 11098 bp, 13 predicted proteins | sample CZOMad2_1_08_16f_FD_182891 | JGI IMG/M metagenome (GOLD analysis project Ga0179591, IMG submission 182891) | Vadose zone soil fungal communities from Angelo Coast Range Reserve, California, USA - CZOMad2_1_08_16fungal (PacBio error correction) | ecosystem: Environmental > Terrestrial > Soil >... | reverse complement strand
CTCTTTTCCTGGACCGAAGTAGCCACACCCCGCCCCCCCCATGAACTCTCAGCAAACAGTTTCCCATAAACCTCGAACTTCTCTCGAAAAGAATTCCCCGGATCTCCCCCCGAGGTTCAACAGTTTTTCCCCTCCCATGTTCCGGCCCCCATCGACCCATCTGTATGCCGCATAACATCATACGAGTCTCCGGAGGTCTCCTTTCCTTTCACATTTCCCGTCCCCACAGTTTTCAATTTTCCTTGTGGTTTTCCACTCTTCTTCTGGTCCCTGAGATCCTATCACAACCTGCCGTCATCTTCCAAGCCCCCGAAATCCGCCTCGCCCTTCGATACAAAAGGTTCCCTAGCCTAACCCTCGTGGGATGACCTCCCTCTGACGACTCTTTCTTCCGAGTGACGCGGCGTTTTTTGTTTGAATCACTTCCTGCAAAGTCCGCTTTCACTCTTGGCAAGCATTTCTTTGCGCTTTCTTACCTTTTCTGGCCCCGCTGTGCTTCCTGCGCTCCTCTTTCGATGTTGTACTTATGAGTGACCCGCACACTATTCGCGTGATCACGGCCCCTGAAAACCCCATTCCTTTTCCTCCTTTCTTCTTGTTCGCTGTTGGTCCCTCTTTCCCGTTCCAAACCCTTCCCCCCCACAAAAATTCATTTCCTTGTTTTCCTGCCTGACCCCTCCCCCCGCAGTTAACTTGCCTTTAACTTTACAGTATAACCTCTTATCATTGGGTCCCACTAGAAGAACCCCAAAGGTCTCTACGCAATTACTTAACCGCCTTTTTGCTTCCATTCCCCTCCCCCCTGGAAAAGGTGACATATGCTTTGCCAAGACTCCTTCCCTCAAAGTACCAGCCCTCTCTACTCCCCTAGAAACCGCCCCCGCTAAATTACCCCCCAAACCCTGCTTTTTTATTTTTTTCAACCCCTCTCTTTTCCTCCCAAAGGTCCCAACTTTCTTTTTCGTCGCAAACTCCCTTCCCCTTCAAAGTAGGTTTCGTAAACCCTTACGTCTTGACGGAACCCGCTTGCGAACACCCACCCCTTCCCTGACCTTTCTTTCTTCAACCCAGGAGATCCTAAGGCCGCCCTCCACCCCCTGGGTCGTGAAAAGCCCCCCACCCCCCATCCCTCTTGCATATGTCACTATTTTGGACACGTTTGAATTTTTTCTGCATAATGATTTTTTCACCTCGAATGTACCCCTACATTACCCCAGATTCCATTCAGCATCGAATTTACCCTCGCCCTTCCTTCCCCATTCCCCACGTCGTCCGGTTCACCCCTATTTTTGGCAGTCACACGGCCCCCATTTTCTTGTCTTCGCATTTTGAAAAATCCCACCGCCATCCCTCACATCCCCCCCAAATCTTGAGCCCCATTACAGCCTTCTTTGCCCAGCCTCAAAATACCGTACTAAGCCCCCCCTACAGGAATTCTCCTTTTTTAACTCCCTTTTCAGTTCCCTTTTATTCCTCTGCCGTTTCCCTTCTGCAACGAACCTTTTTCAACTAGACCTCTCCCCACCGGCAATATCCCCTCCGGCAAGGACCCCTGACCTCCTCTGTAACAAGACTGCCAGTTCATTCTCTCCGCACAATCAGCACTACCTTCCTTTCTAGCCCTCTATTCCCTCCGCGCACTATCGCCCCCCCCAGGGGGCTTCACGCCTTTCTGCCCTAGGTTTTGATCAATAAAGACTCAAGAATTTTTTTTGTCCCACATGTTTTTCCTCCACACAACCAACTCCTCACCCAACATATCTCTCTTTCCTTTTTCCCCCCCCTCCCCTCGTGGTGGTTGGTTCCTTCGATTCCTTGGTTTTCATTCTGTGAGGTCTTGTTTTCGTTCAGCCGTTTAGCAATGTTTCACACAACCCCACCCTTTCCCACATTTTTTTTTGATACAAATTCTGTCCAGGGCTGGTTCCCGACCAACCGGGTTTTGAGCTCCTCTTGAAGAAGTTTGTCCGGTATCGATGTCCTGCCAGGACTCGGTTTAATTTTCGTTATGATCGGCGAGGAGTACCTGCCGTTCAGGGTAGCTGGATATGCATGTTTCCCCCATTGCATTTTGTCTTCGGTGCGTTTCGAGGTTTTCTTTTTCTCTACTGGAGAAACGGCTCTTTGTCCTGGCCGCGATTCGGTCCCTAGCCACCGAAGGTACCTTTTCCCCCTATGCGGCTTCATTTCGTTGCCTGTATTATTTTGGATCCTTTTTTTAGATGCGTTGCATTTTTCCCCGTATTTTTTAGGTCTTTCTTCTTGATTGACCGGTGGCTTGCCCCTCTCTCCCCCAAATGGCCCTTTTTCTCCCCCCTTTCCGCCTTTCTTAAACCCTTCTCCTTGGTTATTAAATTTTTTCCAAGGAACATGCATTTTTTGTAAGGGGCTCTGCTTTTTCCGGGGTCGGGTACCTTCGTGGGTTCCCCTGCTCCTTACCTCAAAACGGACTCGTGTTTTTCCCGATCTTTTCCATTGCGAAGCCCCCTCTGGTGTGGAACTTCGCCCCAATGGTTTTCGTTCCTTCCTTTGGCGTAAGTTGTTTTTTTTTTTTTCTTTTTTCTTCTTTCTGGACGAGCAATCAAATTGCTCTTGCATTGGTCCTTCCCATCTCTTGTCAGGTAAGATTTGGACGACTACTTCCTTTGCATTCCTTTGATCGGCGAAGGAAAAGCCCTTTGCCGGTTTTTCGACTTCTGATTTTTCCCAGGATCTTCGAAGCATCCCTGAGCGTCTTTTTCTCCGCTTTTTTCTTCATCAGGAGCTTGAGTTTTTGTGGTAGTTTGCGTAATAGCCATTTGACCTTTCGGCTGATTACCCAAGTGATCGATTACTAGTTTTCAGCGTGCGCATGGACCTTTTTTTGAGCCTAGTTGCATCCCCCTTTTTCTCCTTCGCTTTTATCTTTTTTTATTTACTTGTTTTTGTCTTTGTTAGGTGAAGTACCCCCCCCCCCCATGACGATATTTTTTTTTGAGTTTCTTTTTTTGCGCCGGATGAGTTTTTACCCCCACCACCGTGAAAAGGGGATTTTTTAAACACGGTAGCGACGTTTTAATTCCCTTTTCCCCCCCTTCTTTTTTGTCTGCTCTTTCCCGTTTTACAAGTTTTCTTAACACAGCGACACGGTCTGTTTGTCGCGGAGCACAGATTTCCTCCCGTCGACTATTACGAGGGTCGTGTAACCCATAATCAGCTTTTTCCCTGTTTATTCTATTTTTTTTCCTTTCCTATTTCCTTTGAGGATGAGTGCGGCTACGGATTTCCTTTTCTCCTCTCGGCGGATTCTGGAGGACCCTAATGTTTGGAAGGCTGTTTAGTCTTTGGCTGGACCCTCTCTGTGCATCGTGTCGGTGATTTCTTCCTAAAGTCCTCCCTATTCTTTGACCCTGATCTCGTTATTTCGACCACTTTACCGGTCTTGCTTTGTTTTTTCCCCTGTTTTGGACCCCTACTTAAATTGAGCCTGTCCTCTGTACTGATTCTCTTTTCTCTTTTCGTAACCCCCTTTTTCTGTACGTGTCTCGAGCTTTGGTTCTAAATTCCTTATTTTATTCGTTTGCGCCCCTCTCGGTTCTCTTGAGCTTTCTTTTCTGGGATTTCATTTCTCCTTTTTCTTTTCCTTGTCCCCCTTTCCTTATTAATATTTTTAATAAATATCATTTGTGTTGTTATCTCTCTATGACGAAGTCCCCTCAAGAATTCGAAATCCTTAGCCCCACAAAGAAGCTTTTTTTTCGTTTTAACCCTCCGCAAAAGTTGTCCCCTGTTCAACTCGGCCCCACTTTCCCTCTACAAAAACTTTCTTGCTACCCCTGTCAGAACTCAAATTTTTTACGCAAGCTTCACAAGCGTTCCTACGAATAGCAACACAACGACGCTCTCGCACTTTCCGGTGAGTTTTCCCCTCGAACCACCGCCTACAACGTGCTTTTACCGTCTTTTTTAACCCCCCTCCTTTCCTTACCATAGTTAGTTCTTTTACTCCCCTCCCCTCGGATCAATTACATACGGTAAACGCCAAAATACATAGACAAGTCCCCGGTCCTAAAAATTGCTGTACCTCCTGCACTCAGACCGATGGGCGACCTCGTTAGCACACTTTCTTCATCTTCTCGGAAGCCCCCACTCAGTAAGCAGCCTTTACCCCTCCCCTTTTTTTAGGTTGAGTTCCTCCTCCTTTCTCCTCTCTCCTCGCCGCCCCTGATTATAAGGACACTACTTTCTTGTGTTTTTCAATATTACTCCGCCCAATATTCCCTCTATTCCCTAAGGCGAACATCCACTGTCTTAGTTCATATTTTGCCTTTTTTTAAAAATTAAGTAAGTGGCTGACAACCCAAATCCAACCAGCTCTTTCCGTCTTCTTGCACCCTACCCCGACCCACTGATTAAATGCATTACGCCCCGCATAGAGTTGAGTGTTTTGTTTTTACTCATCCTTACATTTTTCATAGATTTATTCCTATCTCTTTTGTTTTCTTTTGTTTTTTGGGCAAAGTCGAATACCCAGGGTTTGCAAATTACAACTCGCAAAGGTCAACATTTTCCGCTGCTTAAACTACTACTGTCCCTAAGACCACACAGCGCCCCTTCTAATCCCCAGAGCCACTCCTCTACGTTACACCCCCAACTACTTCTTTCGACGATCCTTTTTAACTGATCCTTCCCTCCACCCAGGAACCCTTTCTTTGCGTCGCCCATCTTCCCTCTATTTCGTCTTCCCCCCCCACAAATGCTAAACTCGCGAAACACAACCTCCACCGTAAAGACACATGAGGTCTTTTACTTAGGACCCCAACCCAGGATAGACTTGTAAGGCCCTGCACTCATTGTTTTTTTCCCGGGAACCAGTTCCACTCCATTCAGCTGCAGATTTCTAACTCGATCCTTCCAGATCGTCTTTCTGTCTCTCCTCTCCCCCCACCATAGCATTAAAACTATCACCCTTCGTATAATTTAATCATCCCTGCCCCTTCAAAAACATTCACTTTTTTCCCCCTGTGTTCCCAATCCCACCCCCTTTTTGAGAAGTCCCCTGCCGTTCTTTTTTCCCTGGTGCCAACATCGAGCCTTTCAATCCACCTGTCCAACGCAATTCTACCTTCAAATAACCCAGACCCTTTTTAAGAAGTCCCCCTCCCCCTCTAACACCAGGATCCTTTTTCTCGACACTCTTCATCCTTCGGGAACTTTTTTTTTTTCTTTTCCTCCAATCTCGTTCCAAAGATTCCCCCCCTTCGATGGTTTCCTCGTCTCGAACTGCAAGCATTCCCCCTCCTAACCCCCCCCTCCTTCATCCCCAGCCCTTTCTCCCCCATTACCCACCGTAGCCCCGTTTAACCTCGCCTCAAATCCGCCCTTCCCCATTCTTTGGATTTCTCAGCCACCCCGATCCCAGCCACCCGATTCCTCCCTCCCTGTTTTTTTCTACAACAACCTTTTGGCGTCCCCCCAGCCCTGTTTTTATGCCTGTTCTTTTTATAAAGAAACTGCGAACTTCAATTGTTTTCCCAATTGTTGTTTTCCAAAACTCCCCCACAGCCCTAAAACAACCGATCTTATTTTTTTTTTTCCCCAATCAAGACCGTTTTTTGTTTCTCTGCTTTTTCTTCATGTTTTTGGTTTTTTTTTGCTTCAGTCCTCGCAATTTTGTTTTTTGACAAAACAAATTGGCCGTTCTACGCTGGATTTCCACAAGACCGGCAGACATTGCTGTGGCGTTTTTTTCGGAAGTGATCTTCTTTCGTCCTTTTTCTTTATCCCCTTCTGAGTATCCCCTCCCTTGAATTTTAGTCTGCTTTTCTTCGAGGTCTTACACTTTCGTTTGTCGATGGCGAGGCCGGGGTTTTTCCTAAGTATTTTTTTTTCTGCTTAGTTTGCCTTGCTTTTTCACCTGGATTACGGACTCCCCCGGTCCCCCCCGGAATAGTGTTCTCTTGTTCTTCCAGATTCGACTTGATGAAGTACGATTTCCTTCTTCGTTTATTGCTTAATTTTTAGTCCGTTTTCCTTTGCGAGGTTTTTCCCTCAATTTCTTTGTTTTCCTTTTTATGTCCGGTTCCTGTTTTGATGAAATTCAGCCATTTGCCTGTCGACAAACGACTCCTTCTTTTGCAGTGTCTCGGATTAAATGTTGAAACCTAACTTGCCTTTTTTAATGTTTCTTCTTGTGTTCTCTTCTTGTTAGGGACTTCTTATTGTTCCCCTTGTAGGTTTTTTGCCATCTTACGTTTTCAAGCCTCTGATTCCTTCCCCCGATTTACAATCGCGAAGCATGTTTTCGTTCCCAATATCTGCCCCCATGTTAGTGCGGCCTGCTGGGTTCGCTTTCCTTCCTGTTTGACGTGTCTTTTTGTAAATTTCTTTTGACTCGCTGAAGGCTGTGTAAGAAGACTCAGTTGACGGACTTGTCGTTTGCGAAGACACACTTTCCCTTTGCCGTTTTTTTAAGTGATATTCCAATACTTTTTAGTTGTGGGTCGGTTTGGGGGGGAGGTTGGTTGTTTGTGGGGTGGAAGCCAGATGCAGTCATTTGCTCTTGCTTCTTCTTTAGCTTTGTTTCTCGGAATTATCTTGTCGTGCCGGATACGTTTTGACACCTCTGCAAACCCTATTCAGTTCGGCTGATTAACCCCCCCTATTCGTACGTAATCGTCGAGACTTTTTTTCAGTAGCGTGGTCCCTTTGCGACCTGTCTAATCTTTAGGTGCTCTGGATTGTGTTGGCGGGTTCCCGGTTGCCTACTGCCTCCTCCTTCATTTTTTTTGGCCTTTTTTGTTTTTGATGAACGGCCGGTTATGTTGACAAACCCGTCTCCCCGAACTAACAGCTTTCTCCCCCAAACCGGTCGCTGACTGGTCACTTCATGTGCCTGAGTTGTAATCTCCCCCACCACCCCCTTTCCTCTTCTTCTTATGTAAAGGAACCTTCCGCCGAGTTCCCTTGCTTTAGAAAAGCTCCCTCTCTCGGACCCTCTTTTGCGGCCGTTACCGCCCCCTTCGAGTTTAAACTCTTCTCTCTTCTTTGCCCCCTCTTCCTCTCAATGGAGTTCCTCAGGAGGAGTAAAGGAGTTCATCGCAATCGATGCTGATCTGCCTTGAAGAATGGGGGACTATTCCGTCATTGTCGTGGTCTTATGACTTTTCCTTTTTCGGTTTGACTAAATTTTCACCCCCCTCGGTGACCTGACATATTTGATCCCCCGAGGTTTGAGTTCCCTTCTTTTATTGTGAAATATTCCCCGCCGAGCAGCTTTGATGCGGTATCCAGGGTGTCGCGCGACGTTCAGCCTCCCTTTTCGTCTACAGTTGCGAATGAGCGTTGAGTCTTCCCTATGTCTTCGTTCTCGAGATCTTACAGTTTCGCTTTGGGTGCTGAGGTGTTTACTCTCTTCCCTACTGAAGTAGTTCTTTACTCGTCATCCCCTTCCCTTTTTTCACCTAAAGTGTTTTTTTGTGAGATAGATCCTGTGACTTTTAAGTAAACTACCCTTCTAGAACGGCCCTCCCTTTTTCCCCATCCTAAAAAAGTTTCGTACCCCCTCGAATATCTCCGCTCACTCAAATTCCTTCCCTATCCCACAGATAGGCCCCCCGTCGCCTGACATTGGGTTCCGGCAGATTCAGTGACCGTCTCCAATCCATAAATTCCTTGCGCCGCTTTACTTGGCTTTTCCCCCTGAGCCACCGACTAAACCGGGTTTACCTATTCAGGTAAGACCCTTTTGGAGTCTTTACTTTATGATATCTCCCAAGTAAACGTCATACTCGTCCACGCCAAAGACCCTTTTCCTCGACTTAGGCCGACTGGGATTAGACTCTTCCTCTCTATTTCCCCTACTATAGACTCCGCCGCTGCCCATCATGAATACGACTATGACTCCCAAGCATCCCCAAGCACTTTTGTTTTTTCACCGGCATTTTCTTTTCCCTGAATAATCAATCTTTTCTAAATCTTGCTACGATTAATCTTTCTCATGGGTCTTTCCACTCAGATCGACTCCAGTCCCCGCTCCACCAGACATGCCACATTGGAAACTAAACCCAGGAGCCCCCGTTGTAGCTCATTTGTGATTTTTTTTTCTCCCTAGCCCGGCCCTAAACAACCTCCCCTCCCCAATCTTAGCTTCGTTCCACCTCCCCACACCTCCCGTCCCCTTAACCTTGCCCCTTCTAGGCTCCGACCTCTTTCCGTCTGACGGGCACCAACCTCCGCTCCCCCATTTCTTTCTTCGATTCCCGTGACTCCCATCATGTTTTCCTACCCCCACCTGACCGGCAACCCTGGGTTTTCCTCTAAAATTCTTCCCCCGGTCACAAAGCACTCAGCTCTCTCCTACCCTCCCGCCCCTCCGCCACGCTACCCCCCACCTCTCCTGCTTCCTTGAGCAAGTTTTACCTCTTCCTTCGACACCAACCGTCCCCCCCCCTTCTGGTCTCCCCTCACGCACACGAAAGTCGCTTCAACGAGTCTTATCGTCTGTGCCATCTAATTCAAGCACTTAACACCGAGGATCCAACAAACATCACACCAGTACCCCGATATTTCTTTCTCGGCCCACAAAGTTATATGCAGTTAAGCACGCCTGTAAGGGAACCTGAAACCCCGCGTTCTTTCCCCTCACCTATTTTCAAATTTCCCTTCAGTTCTGAGTATCAGTTACAAACACTCGACTGGTGCAACCTCCAATTACCTTTACACGCTGCCTCGCCCTTTTACCCCCACTCATTGTTCCCGTGAACTTTTCACGGCCGACGACAAATAATGCCGTCTTCGGTGTGCCCACCCTGCCACATTCTTTCTCTTTTTTCCTCTTACCATCCCACCGTCAACAGGAATCCTTCCCCAAGAACTCCCCCCCCCCAGCCGTAACCACTCCTCCCACGATTCCCCCCCTCAGTCATCCCCCTTTTAAAACTACCCCGCCGAAATAGCTCCCAGACTTAGTTCACCCATCGGAGCCCTTGCCTCCCAACTCGCTTATAACTCTCCTCGGTCTCCTTCCCCCCTCTCCCAGACCATTTACCCCTCGAAAGCACGGTCAACTCCCAAATCCCTCCATTTTCCACCCCCCAGAAACTTCTCCACCCCTTTCGTTCCTCCCCTAAGAAAATTCACCAATCCCCCATCGTCGTCATTTTTTCTCAGAGTCATCCTCACAACTTTGCACTTATCATGAAGTATCAACCCCCCAGTGCTCCCCACATTTGTATGAATTGTCTTTTATCCATCCCGAAACCTTCCCTTGTTTTTGTACCACAACTTCCTCTTTTCGTACCCCCCAACTCCCCCAACGAAGTCCCCCCCCCTTTATCCCCCTCTTTTTGGAGATATTATCAGTTTGGCGTGTGATTCGTTGGATGTTGGTTGCTCTCCGCTCCCTTTTTGGGCAAATTATCTTTTCTTGATTCCAAGAAACTCCTACAGGGTTTGGTCAGCCCCTTTGGTTGATGTAGTTGTTCGGGTATTTGACTCGTGACGATTCTTTCTTTCTGATTTTTTCTTAGTAACGGAGGAACTGGCGGTTTCGATGGCGACATGCGGTTTCCTCTTCCTTTTGAGTATTTCGGTGCTTTTCTTTCCTTTTTGCCAGTCTTGTTTGCCCACTTGTCATTGCTTCGTGGACCCCGCCGATGGATCCAATCTCCTTCTTCCGAGGATGAAGGACGATTTCTTCGTAGGTTGCGGTCCCCCCTTGGTGGGCGGGATCATTTGATCTCTTGCCTTTTTAATGTCTTTTTCTTTTCTGAGTATGAGGTGTTTGTGTGATTTTCAAATTCCTGAACTTCCTTTTGGAAGGCTCACCAACCGGTGATTCTTCCCTCCGTATCACTTCCCATGTCCCCCTATTTTGTTTTTTCCCGGGCTATTTTCTGCTGAGGGTATGATTGTCCATTCTGCGTTTGTTGATTTGACCTCCCTCTCGTGTCCCCAACTATCTGTTCCCTCCCCTCCTGCCTCTGTTGGCGGAAATTCCCAAATGGGCTTTTTTCCCCTTAGCTTTGGTTTTTTTCCCAGTGTCTTGCCATTTTTCTGTGTTTTCGCTATTTTTTGCCGTCGGGAGGCCGTTCCTTTGACTTTTCATCGTGTATTTGTCACGCCGAAAAGAACTTTCGCCGTTTTTTTTCTCCTTCCGGTAAAACGGCCCCTCGCCCCTTCGGAAGTTGGTTTTACTAGCCGTTCTCCTTTAGCCTTTAGAGTTTCTGGACCGAAGGCTCGGCTTTTGCTTGTTTTCCCTGAATTCGTTTTCTTCCACATTGCCGTTGCCGTCGGCTTCATAACCAGTGTTTATTGACGTTTTTTTCAGTTTCCCCATTCCCGTGTTGAGACCGTCCCCTGTCGGAAGTTCGCATTTTCGTAGTCGTCTCCCCCTTAATTTTTGTTTCCCGCTTTGTAGTTGCCTTTCGAATCCTGCGGATTTTGATTGGGCTTCTTTGTTGTTGCCCTTCAGGCGTATTACCAACCACTTCAGACTATTGTCTCAACATGTCCTACCTTGTATTCTTCCAGGGCCTTTTATGTGTAGATGGCAATATCGCTAGTTTCCAAATTCATTTTTTTACACCGATACCGTTAGTGCTTCCCCAGATTTTCTGAGTTAGCAATAATCTCAGAGTTCCCCTTTCCGTTACCCCCAGAAGCCCTAAGACTGGCTTGCAATCTGATTTTACTTTTACTTTGCTAAGAGTAATCTCTCTGCTTTAGTGGACCTGAGGAGTCGTTCTAGGAGTTTAGCACTTTTCTGCTGCAGGGTACCTCCTTTTTGGTAGCCGGAAGGATTGGTCTTTCGTTGTGTGGCCTCCCTTATGATTTTCCGTGTGTGCTTGATTCCTCCCACAGTCCGACTGAGGTTTTTTACAGGACTTGAAACCGTCTCCTTTTCCGGTCGGTTTCCTCTTTTTACCCCAGCAACCCCTTTAAGCCCCGAGTTTTTATGCTTTATTAGTCGAGATACTTTGTCGCTCTTTAACCTTTTCTTTTCCCAGAGTGGTATAGTCGTCTCGCCCTGATGTGCTTAGTCGAGCTTTCTTCTTTGTGTTTCTTTCTTGTCGTACTTTTGATGATTCGAAGTCGTCGCTTTTCTTGCGTCCATTTC
>Ga0179591_1354916_pt1 | contig 11099 bp, 16 predicted proteins | sample CZOMad2_1_08_16f_FD_182891 | JGI IMG/M metagenome (GOLD analysis project Ga0179591, IMG submission 182891) | Vadose zone soil fungal communities from Angelo Coast Range Reserve, California, USA - CZOMad2_1_08_16fungal (PacBio error correction) | ecosystem: Environmental > Terrestrial > Soil >... | reverse complement strand
CCTCGAATTAGCCCCCGGCACCAGGCGACCCATCCCATAGTCGGACCCATGCCCTGGAAGACGGTCTTACCTTTTAAGGCACGTCGGTCCCCTGGGGACCCAGTCCAGGTTTTACTCACCAATACCCAACTGTCCGTTTTCAAAGGAGATTTTTTCCTTTCCTTGATGACCACTTTTTTCCTCCTACCTTTGTCTCGGTCCGTTTACTTTTTGTTTACACCTTGACAGGATTGCGCCACGGATGGCCTCTTTTACTCCCCACACCTCCCACAATTTCCCACGCTGGGAATTTTGCCCCAATCTTTTCCAGGGCCTTGCGATTTAACACTCTGAGCGCGCCAAGCTTTCTTTCCAAAAGAATATGTCGGCGCGGTGCTCTCCGGTGTTCCCGGTCACCCCATTTTCCTTGGCACCTTGGCATCCGATCCCCTTCGACCCAGCGGAGACACCTCCTTTCGTTTTTCTACCCCTCGATGGGTCATTTTTTTTGATGGAGGTCTCTTGCCGATCTGCAAATAGATTTTGATTTTTTTCCTTTCTCCCTGTGCCAACACCAGGGGCTTCCCCATTGCAACATTTGGTTTTTACCTGGGGTGGCGACTTGAATTTCTAGGCACCCTTTTTCTGATCATCCTTCGTAGATCCCTTGGCCAAAGTTTGACCTTCCCGTTACCATCCCGTGGTTCACCCTTATCTTATCTTATGATGGTTTCGAAAGGGAGTCAGGCGGTGCCTTTCAAATTCCTCTCGTCCTTTTTGCCCTTTTGAAGTACCACACTTTTCCATACCCCCCCCCCTGTAACACTGATGTCGCCATGGTTTGTCCCCACCCCCCTCCTGGGGTCGTATATCTTCAGTGTTAATTTTTGCGAAGCACCCCCGTCGGTTCGCCCCTGGGCCACGTCCCCTTTTTTTTTTCAGGAGCCCGGTTCCCCCAAACCACCCCACGGCCCCCCCCCTTTTTTGTTGCACCACGCTCGTGCATTCACCCACCACTGATCAATACCCAGATGTCCCTTCCGCCTATGTCAGACCCGATTCGCCGTCCCCCCTGGATTTGCGCACCCCACTTAAATTTGTCAATGCACCCCCAGGAAAAACGACCACGATTTTTTAGTTTACTTTTTTCCCCCACGCCGGGTGTGTAATCCGGCTTCTCTCACTGCCCCCCTCAGGAACTGGTTCTAGGAACCCAATTCCCAGTTTCGGATCTCCCATGGGCCGGGTTCCAAGGTAACCCTTCCAAACCGTTGGGCCCCCCAAACAGTCCGCCCCCCCAGGACTCACGGGGTAGAGAACCCCTTCTACATTCTTTCCTACCCCCTTCCCCCCCTCCCTCCCTCCACACTCCCCCCACAAAGACCAACACTAACACTCTCTTCTGCCCAACGCCCAAACCAGAACAACTTCTTTCCCCGCGTGAAATCTCGATGAACACCAACCAGGACGCTGTCTTGGGCGTTGATCTTTGCTTCCATTTTTCTACATTCTCTTCTATGAAACAAGTAATTGCCTTGACACCGTTTTCCCCTTGTCCCTGCAGGAGTCGTTCCCCCAGTCATTGTTCCCACGGCACCCTTGGAACGCCCCACCCAGCATCAAGATTCAATGTTCCCAACAGCCTCTTCTGTTACCCCCAGCCATCGAAGTTTCCTCCCTCAAAGCCACCCCTTTTCTCTTTTTTCTTTGCAGGTGTTTTCGCAGTTGTGTTCCGCTTCTGTGACTTTTCTATGGATGTCCCAGTCTAACTTCTCGTGAAGGTCAGGCTTGTTTTCCCAGGTTTGTGCCTCCCCCAATGTTTTCCCCCCAAGGCCTCCCTGTTGTCTGGTGAATCCACTTTTTCCCATGCTTCTTTTTTTGCTCTCGGAACCACAGCCTTTTCTCCCGATTCCTTTTACCTAGTTTTTCTGGTAAGTACTTCTCAGTCCCTTTTCGTCTCATGGGCCCTGCTGGGCCCACCACGCGGCCGTTTGTCTGCTTGGGCCCCCCCCCTCCTTTTTGCTTTTTGGTCTCAGATCCTGGTTCCGCCAGTACATTGGAAACCCTCCTCATTCCCCTCGTTTTTTTTGTTGATGATTCTCTCCATTTTATCTGTCCAATTCCTCTTTTTTCCCATGCCCCCCAACATTATCATTGTCCCTCTGGATTCCGCCAAATTCCAACTTTTTCCGCCCCCCTTTCCTTTTTGTCTTGCCCATGTCCGGCGACCCCCTTCGCCAGAACCCCCGTAGACGATTTCTGCCCCCGGAAGAACGCGTCACGGTGGGAACGCGGGCCGGTTTTGTTGACGTGGCACCCCCCACACCCCCCCCCCCTTTGTCATTTCCCCGCCACATTGAGCCAGGGGGACCCTCACCCCAGTTGGTTGCTGAAGTTCACCTGGCACCACTTATTGCAAGGGTCAAATATCATCCCCTGAAGCCCAGAAAGTAAAAGCCGGCGGAACCAACTCCCGTCGTCCCTCAACTCCCCCATACCCCTCTCCGTTTCAACAGGGCTTTTTACTTGACCCCCTGCCTTGCCCAAGATTCTCTCTGTAACTCCTTATTTTGCGCTGACCTTGTTTTTCCTTTTATAATTTCCTTTTTGGGGAAGCCGCCCCACTCCCCCACCCGAACGGTGAACCGCCCATTGCGTTTTTCTTTCTCGGATGGATTCTCACCCCCCCCACCATTGGACCCCTCACCCCCCCGTCACCCCCCCGGCGCGGTGTGTTTAACTGCCGACCCTTTTACCCGTAACCGTGCACTGACCTGCCTTTCGGAAACTGCTGTGCATTTTTGAGGGTGGCTTTGGTTTTTTCCCCCCAACGCCGGCCGCCCCCCCCCCCCGCCATCTCTTTCCCCTTTTGGCTTCTCTCTTCCCATTGACCTTCCAATAGAGTGCGGCTCGCGTTGAACGCCCCTCCTCCCGCCGTTCTCTCCTCGTCGTGAACCTCCCAGTGTGAGTCTTTGTCCTCTCGTCACCCCTTCCAAACTGCTGATTCCCCCGCTGGTAAGGGTTCCTGGCACGTGAAATAGCCCCTTGGCTTCTTCTTTTGTTCGTTAGGCATTAGACACGTTTCCAGAATTTTTTCCTTGGTACCAGGTGCCGGTGGGGTGTTTTTCCCCAACTTGACCTCGACCCCGCACTGGATTGTTGCGGTTTTCCCCCGTCGTTTTCCTGAGTAGGTCCCAGTACTGATATGGATCTGCCAGTGGGGGTTGTTGTCAATTCAATTGAGTCAACGTTCTGTTTGGTGAGGTTGCAAAACCGTCCGAAACACCTCCGCCGCGTTCCGTGTTCTTTTCCCTTGCCACACTTTCCGCTGAGGATGGGCCGTCCGGGGTAAGAACCCAGTCGTTGGTCCACGTGCCCCAGACGCTTTGTCCCCCCCCCGGTCGGGTCGTTGGTTGTCCTGAACCCGGGGCCTTCCTTTTTTCGCCCCCCCCCCCCCCCCCATCCTGTCTTCCCCCTCAGCCCTTCTGTCCCGCCGTCACGACTTCCCCGACACCTTTTCCTCCTCCCTCTGCATCCGAGGTTCCCTGTGTGAGGTCCAACGTTGCGGGGTTTCCCCTTTTTTTGCAAAAACCTTGCTCGGGCGTGACGCCCCCCCCCCTCCTCCTATTTCACAGTTTCTCGTATTATTTGACCATTTCAAAGAAGCGTTTCCTTGAGGCTGATCCAGTGGTTTTTTTTTCCCCCTGCGTTTTTCAACTTCTCCCACCCCCCCCCCCACAAAGCCATTGCTGGGTTTTTGATCATCTATCTTCATTTTTCGGGGGCCAGACGGGTGACATTTTTAGCCCCCGGTAAAAATCCTTCGCCCCTCATTCTTTTATCCGGTCCCTGTGAGTTTTGATACTCTGCTGTGCAGTCTCATTCTTTCTAAACGTCTCAACCCCCCCCGAACAGCGGGTACCGAAAAACAAGGGCCCCAACACCTCCTCCTCCATCTAGATTTTTGTCCACTTCTAGATTGCCGGGCGTTGATCTTGGTTACCCTTCTTTTTTAGGGGAAGCACTCTCTGTGGACCCTCGTTTTTCCCCTTTTTTCCTTTTGTGGTGCTTTGAAAAGAGTACCGTGACGTTGTTTTTTTTCAGGCACCAGGTGCTGCCGTTAGTCACTGGAATCGTACTGTCCCCAGCCACTTCCTTGGGCCTCCTCCCCCACAATTGAGTTTCGGTAACTAAAAAGTTTCGAGTCCCTTTTCCCCGTCATTTTTCCTTTCCTTGCCACACGGTTGAACTGCCTGATCCTCTTTATCCCCCCTTTTTTGTGCCGTAAAAATTCCAAGACCTCCTGCCCCCAGGTTCCCAATTTCTTCCCCTCTGGTTTTTCCCTTTGCTTTCCTTCCTTTAGAGGGGTCTCCTCTTTTTGTTTTTTCTCATAGGTGACTTCCTCCTTTACCTTACCTGATGACCCCTTCCCTTGAGCGGACATTCCCCTGGTTGACATTCAGTTTTATTTGGTGAAACGGATTACCCAGGTGGCCCTCTTTTCGACTCCCCCCACAATGCCCCCCCAGTTTTACTATTTGCCGACCCTTGTGTTTAGAACTCTTGTGGTGCCGGAATCTGACTTGCCAGTTCTACGCCCAACTTTTTCTTTCCGGCGCCACCCCCTTGCCATTGCCCGCTCTCTTTTCAAACCCCCCCAAAACGCCACTTTAACCAAGTTTTTTGACTTTTTTCCCCATCCCGCTTGTCCCCAATTTTCCCCTCATGTACCCCTTTCCGCGACCGTCCCTCCTTTCCGTGAAACCACCGACCCTTTGGCGCCGCCCAGGTTGTGATGTCCCCTACTTGTTTCTTCCCCTACAGTGCTGCCTTTGCCGCTTTCTACAATTCGCGAACCCAGTTTTTCTCCCCCCCCCCCACACCTCAAGCCGGGCTCCCAGACCGGTCTTAGATTTTCCTCTCCAGTTCCTCCCTTTAACCTTTCCATCCCCTTCCACCCCTGCCTCTCAACCTCCCCCCATCAGTTCCTTTCCCGCTCGAACTTTTTGACACCACCAACTGTGGCTCAATTTCACTCCTGGCTGGATTCGGGTTGACCCCTTCTCGTCCCCTGTGAATGCAGGTTCGTTTTCTATCTCTGCCCTTTTCAGTGGGACCCCCCCCACGGACCGCTCCCCCCATGCGCCCGTCCCGATTCCTTTCTCTTTAGGCTCGACCTAGCCTGGTTGATTTTTTATTCTTGCATGTTTCTACCGAGCTCCTTTTTTTGTCCGTATCTCCACCCAGCCCCCTTTTAAAGGTCAACCCCGGCCCCCCCTTGAACCACCCTTGTGGACTTTTTTCCCCCCCCCTCTTTTTTGAACTTCCTTCTCGCTTCCACAGCCGTCCGTCGGTTCTCCTTCCCCCGACAGCGCGGCCTCCCCTTTTTCTTTATTCCCGCCTTTTCAAACTCACCCCCCCCCCAGTTAAACCTTTTCACTCTCGCTTCCTTTACAACCACCCACGGAGATATTACAGCCTATCCGTACTCCCCCGTCCTCTGTTCATCCTATCCTTTCTTCCCGACGTCCAACCTTTCCCGTGTCCCTTTCCCCACACCCCCACCTTCACTTTCTACACCTGCTGGGCATTAGTCTGGAAAGAACGTGCGCATCCTGCCCCCCTCTCCTTGGCAAATCAGCCCTGTGATTTATAATTCCCCCCTTTCAAAAGGCCAGGCAGGCCCCCCTCCAAGGTGTTTCCCCTTTTTTAAGGTCACCCCCTTGGCCAGTTGAAACACCTGATCAATTCCACGTTTCCGCTCCAGTCCCGTTTCTTCTTTGGCAGCCCTTATCCTTTGAGTCACCCCGCTGCAATCTTACGTCCCACCATGGTTTCTGTCAGTCTTTCGGTCCGGTGGTGATTCTTTTTCGTTTCTGTGTCTGCAACTTCAGTCCCGCGAAGTCTTTTTTTGCTGCAGTTTTTCCTTTCCATGAGGCTCCCCTCTTCACTTCGGTACACCCTCTCTCATTTTAAACGTTCTTCCCTGGCGGCATCACAAATAATTCGTCTGGACACCCCCACATCCGTCCTCCCCCGCTCAAATGGTCCCCCCTTGACAACTCCTGAGTCTTAACCCCCCCCCTCTTTGCCACCGTTTGTTCGTAACCCTCCTTTTTGCCGTTTGAAGATGTTTTTCTTCCAGTGAGTCCCCGCCGCTTCTTTTTTGTTCCTCCTTAGTTTCCTTTGATATGTTTCTTCCATTTTATGGCACCCCCAAAATTTACTCCTAGCGTTTTTCCAGGGTTGTAATTGTGAAAGCCACCCATCTGGTTGATCCCCCACTGTGGCCTCACCCTTTGGGGTTTTTCTCGTGAAACGTGGGTGTTCCGTTTCACACATTTGGAGCGATTCGCACTGCCTTTTTCCCTTTTTCTTTGGTTCAGCTCGGCATCGTTTTCTTTCCTTTTCGTCCCTGGTGCGACTGGCCCATCACCCAACTGTTTTTTCCGTTTGCCCTTTTTTTTCCCCCTTGTCCCTCCCCTTTGTCTGAGTTGTTTCTTTCAAGCCCCCCTCTTAATTTTTTTTCCTCCAAGTTTCCATTGCACCAAATCCTCTTTCTCCTCTCCGGTGTGGGGGGAGTCGAGTGTAGAGTGGAAGGGGGAAGGGGATCCGGGAAGGCCAAGATCGTTGTTTCTAACCTGCAGTGTGACTGGCGAGAACCTCTCCCCCTCAACTTGCCACCCCCTCCCACCCCACCACTGTTCCACGTGAAGCACCCCCATGCCTCTTTTCATTCCCCCTGTCGTCTAGCCACAGGAGACTCACCCCGGTAATGAACCGATTCGATATCGTGAACCTAAGTGGTGTTGTGGTTTAAAAGCAGGGGTCCTCCCCATGCTCCCAGTTATTGGTGAGTTTCTTCCTCTAGCAACCCAGTGTTCCCAGTGAGAAACTCCCAAGGGAGCCGTTCTTCCTTTCCCCCCCCAGTTGCTTTGTGTCTTCTACATGAACCCTAATTAACAACACCTCCGGACCTTTTTCCCTCCTCACTGTTAAACTTGCCAAGCACTAGCACCTTGCCTTCCCCCTCTCCGGACACCCCAATGTGTCGGAGCGTCCACCACAAACCACTTCCTTCCCCCCCATCTAACCCTTTCCTCAAACCCTTTGACGCTTCCTATGCCGTGCACCTTTTTGCCCCTCTTTTGGTACTAGACGGGTTGTTGTTTGCATTGGAAATGTTATGGTCCCTGTTCTTATTTTACCCCCCCCCCTGATCCCCGCCCCCCGTATGGTGTTACCTCCCGTCCCTCCCGTCTTGGGTCTTTGAAAGCCCGAGATGTTCCATTGGGTGGACCATGATCGCGGGTGACACCGATAACAGTGAATTACTGAACTGATGGCATGGAGCCCCGATGCATGGCTTTTATAGTGTCTTTCTTTGGTAGAACCCCCAACGCACGACCTAAGACCTATCATGTTTGTGTGTCCCCCCCTTTCTTGCTTTCTTAGTAGAAGAACCTGCCCTTTGCCACGTTTTTATTTGCAGTCTTCCGGCACCCCCCCCCCCCCCCCAAGCCTGCTTTCCCGCGACCCTTGACCCCTTTCTCCTTTTTTTCGTGCTTTTTCTTTCTACCTTGAACCAGTTCCCCCACCTTGCTGATCCGCCATTGGAATTTTGCTTTTCTTGACCTCGCCAGGTGATTTGGCTTGGATCTCTTCCACCGTTCTTAGAAAACCTTTGCGTTCCCGCTGAAGTCCCCCACCTTTTTTTGGGTCAATGTGCCGGTTTTTGGTTTTTTCTTTGTGAACACTTCTTCCTGGTTTTACCCCTTCCGCCCAGTTTCAGTATGTCTCTAGGTTGCCGTCGCTTCTCTGTTCTTCCTTTCTGGATATTTCTCCGTTGTGTTGTCCCTCCCGTCTCGTTAAACGTTGCCGGTTCTGTTGTTGCGTTTTGCCCACTGCCCTGAAACCTGCTTCCCCCGTAGCTGGTAGTTCTCCCCCTTTTTTTCTGACCCCCGACCAGTCCTTTTCGCTTTCTTGGTCGTGGCCTTCTTATTCCCTCCCCATTTTCTTTGTGGCCAAGTCCCGGGTCCCTTTTCCGGTTGGTTACCCTTTAAAACGGTGCGTGTTTTTTTCCCGCCTTCGCCCCCCAAATAAGTTGCGTTCCGTACCATTTCCGTCACCTCCTGCACCTCAGACCCTTTGTCAAGGATCGCCTTCGCCGTCCTACCGGTTCTGGCCTTTATGGTACGTGACTTGGTGGGTGAACCAATGTGAACCCAAGATTTGTCACCCCCCCTCTTCTTCTCTCCCCACCACCCCCCCACCCTCCCCCCCGACCTCCCATAAAGGTTTTTTCCATAGACACCCCCATCTTTCTCCCTTACTGTTGCTAGAATTTCCCATAGGTGGCCGCCCATTCCTACTGCGGTGGAGACTGCCCCACCTTTCCGGTTCTGCACCCACACCGGCTATCGTTGTCAAAAATACATTGTGCGTTTATTTGAATAGCGCTGAACGTTGCGTCGCTGCAGTTCCTTGGGACAGGGCCAGTTGCGCGTCACCTTTCCCCTCTCCTCTTGGTTAGCACGGCTTGATTTTTTCTCCTCATGGGTTCGTTTCTGCCGATAAACGTTTCTAACACCCTTCCATGGTCGTGCACACATTTTAACAACCTATGCCATTCTCCCCACCCTGACAGAAACAGATGCCTCATATTTCAGGTCTTTTAAATAGAGACTTCCGTAGTCTTTTCTTTTTTCACTTCTCCCTTGGGGAACCCCCCCGATTTTCGTTTTTTTTAACTTAACAGCGTTTTTCCTGTGGAGTGGTGGTGATTCTTTCAACCTCGTTTCAATTTCCTTTGGCGCATCTCCCCCGTTTATAGCAACCCTGGGCCCAGTCGCTCCCTGAGTAAGAAAGTGCATCTTCTCCCCCCACCTGTATCGGCAAAATTAAACAGTCTTGTCCACGTCCTTGATAGCAAGTGTGACATAACCGCTGCCTCCTTTTTCTTACTTCTTGAATGTAAATCCCCGTAGATGCCATAGTGGGTATTGGTGAGTGGTTCAGGTCCCATCGATGATTTCGTCCCTACCCTATTTCCTCATCCGTTTTTTTGAGATGAGTCTCAACCCCGACTAATCTCGTTGACCCACAATTCTCCCCCCCCCCCAGGCGGTCCCGACCCTGTTTCCTCTAGGTGCTTCTGACCGACTGAGAACGGCTTCCCTCTTTATTCGGGTGTTCTGAATCACGACCCATCACGTTTTCCCCCTCTGTACTTTGCAGCAGAAAGGGTTTCTCTGAGGCCGGGTACCTTCGGTTCAGTTCTTACGTTCTACGGCACACTTTTCCTGTCCCTTGCAAACTCAATTCCCTCCTTTTCAACACTCCCCCACCCAAGCCCTTGCCCCCTCGGTTAATTCACCCCCACATTTTTCTTTTTTGCTTCATGTTAACCATCTTCCCCAGACGACGGCCAGCTTCCTATGCCCCAACCGGAATTTTGCGCGTGTTTTTTACTTTTCCCCCCCGAACGTGGCAATTTTTCTGCCGTTGATCCACTCCCGAAACCAGCGATGCACCAATACGGGCTACTCCCCGGCGTTTTTCTTTTCCGGCCCCCCTGAAACGGCCTCAGAACGCAACGGCCTTCTTACATCACTTCATTTGCTTGTCCCAATCGACCACAATTTTCAACCCCAGGCGTCAAAAGCTCAACGCTGGCCTTTCTTCTTTGTGGGAGGCCATGGAAATTTATCCTTAAGACTGTTCTCAGGAATTTGTGTCTATTATTGTTTCTTTCTTCGGTGCCAACCACAGGCCCTTTACCATGCTTGCAAACTTACGATGGATGTATATTCGTGATGCGGATTGCCGGACCCATACGGTTTCCTTTGGCGGCAGCGCAAAACATTGGACCGTGTTCCCGTAACGAGAGCCACATTGCCCCTTTTTGTTATTTTTTTGTTTTTGGGGATGGTGGCCTTGAAGCCCCACGATGTTAAGTGATGTTCCCCCCACTGCGCCGGTTTCTGCCGAACAGATACGTGGCCCTAGTGTCCTTACTGTTCACCGTTGACCACCTCTTTTCCACAACACCAAGGCGGCCTTCCAGATGCCGTAACCCTAGGCGCGACGGTCTCTAGCCCTGACCGGCGGAGCCGAAAAACTAGTGCATCACCACCCAATTGCCCACGATTTTGGCCTCTTTACTAACGTTCATCGGCTGGCCCCTGCACATGCTGGACGATTTTACCCCTTCCCACTTACCAGGGTCGATTTCCCTTTTTGGGCCCCGTTTCTTTGTCACCACAATGCGTTGCCTTTCAATTTCCGCGCGACTCGCTTCCGCGAGCACAATGATCTTGAGGCGCGCTTTCCCATATATAATACCAGCCGGAGGTGGGGCTCTGAGTGTTTTCCTTTTCCCCACCCGCCCTCACCCGAGAGCCTTCTTCCCAGTTTTCCCGCCTAGTATTTCACTTCTCGGTCACTGAGCGTTCCACCCGGTGATGCAAAGCAATGGCGTTCACGTCCCCCTTTGTGATCTGCCGGCAAAAGCAGCTCCATTTAAATGTCCCCCCCTCCAACCAACTGGTTGCTTAAACATCGATGGCCCCCCTCTCCCCAAGCTTCACCCCACTCCAGGTGGACGATTTCCAACCTGTGCACGGTTCCTCCCTAAGGTGGTTCGCATTCGGGAAGGTCCTTTACCCCCCCCTACCACCCACCCCCCCCCCCCCCCCCCCACCCCCCCCCCCCCCCCCCCCCCCCCCCCCCCCCCCCCCCCCCCCCCCCCCCCACCCCCCCCCCCCCCCCCCCCCCCACCCCCCCCCCTTTTCCCCCTGTACAGCGTGCTTCACCCCAAAGTCCTTAGTGAAGTGTTACAAATCCACACAAACTTGTTGATCAATGGTATAATGTCGTGGTCCCTCAGGGCCAACCACGGGGTGCCTCGCATGAACACCCCCAGCGTCCGATTCTCAACACCGCTTTTCCCGTTTATGCTTTCGTCACAAGGGTTCATCCTTTTCGCCCTGGCGCAGTCTGAGTCGTCAAGAACCCCCCAAGCTTTGGGTCTGCGTTTAAATTTTGGGCAGACTCCCCATTTTCTGATTTGGTTACAAGGAAAGACGTCATTTCCTCCACAGGTCACATGAAACAATTCC
>Ga0179591_1321850_pt1 | contig 11099 bp, 11 predicted proteins | sample CZOMad2_1_08_16f_FD_182891 | JGI IMG/M metagenome (GOLD analysis project Ga0179591, IMG submission 182891) | Vadose zone soil fungal communities from Angelo Coast Range Reserve, California, USA - CZOMad2_1_08_16fungal (PacBio error correction) | ecosystem: Environmental > Terrestrial > Soil >... | reverse complement strand
GGATCCCTCCGGCCACGCTCGTGACAGACATTGGGACGCCCCCCCCATAGATTGTCCCTGTTGGTTACCAAACCCCGTAGATAAGGTTTTCTTGCTGGTGATGAATAAGGCACGGCCTAGCCTAGGCCAATGACCAGTAGCGAAGAAAATAAGTTTCACAGGGAGGGAACCGCTCCTTGCTTCCTGATGAATCTCTGGCCGGTACGTCTTTACTAAATTTTCCCCCGGTGATAGAATTCCATCCTATCACTTTTCTCCGGTGACTGTATGTCCTTTCTCTGTTGCTGCCTTGCGCCCTCCATGCACGTGACGCCCCTTCGAGGCGCACGCACAGCAGGCCATGTTTCTTGATCGACCGGACGTTTCATTTTTCCTCCTTTTTTCCGTTACCTATGCTCGCTACATATGCCGTAGACTCTTTTATCAGCCTTCTGGTGCTTCCTTTTCCCCCCACTGCCTTCGCCAATCACTCCAGCTGAGTTGTTCTAACCGGTTTTTTCCCACTTCTCGTTTGTCGTTTTTTCGGACACGCGTTTCCGTAGATCCTTCCCCTCGTCACCGTTTGCCAGACCCGGGGTAGGTCTTCTTGGCGTTCATTGTCTCGTCGGCTCTCTCTCGCATTGATTTTCCGTCCACGCATCGCGCTTTTCGCGCCCTTCCCCTTCCTTTGTGTCCTCGCAGAAGTCCTTCCTTACTTAGCCCCGATCTTTTTTCCCCCGCAAGCGTTTCTTGAGCGCGCCACTCAGACAATCAGCTTTTCCCCCCCCTCTTCTTTCGGCTTTCTCCTCTTTCGAGGCGCTACCACGAGATGGTCGAATGGAGACGATCTGGGCGCTTGTCCCGAGAAATGGAAGAAGACTTGGCCCCTAGTTATTGCGGAAAATCCGATCTGAACCCCCTCATCTTTTCCACTCTAACTGCCGTGCCCTCGGTCTTTCCCGTTTTCCACCTAGCCCGAGATTTACTGATTTGCGGAGATGAAGCGACGTTCTCTCGTGCATCTTATTTTTTCCCACCACTGGTGTTTTTGTTGACCCTAAAGCCCGAGGAAGTTTAACCACTTCAGAATCGCCCTCTCTCCTACCCATAACTTACACTCCAAATAGGATGCAAGAAGTCCGGCTTGAATGTTCATTCGCCATAGTGCTCCCCCCAGCGTCGTCATGAGTCCCTTCCTTCACGAGAATTTCACGGTTTTCTCGTTGTGATATGCCAGCGTGGCTCCTAGCCGGAAGGTTTGGCGACAGTTACTAATTTTCTCCTTTTCCCTCCCTTTCTTGTGTTTGCGAGATGTTACCATACGCCGTCGTGCAGCTCCTTCCTTCGATGCCACGCATAATGAGCAACCCATTCTCGATTGCGTGCTGTCTCGCCTCATGCCGCCAATTTTCTTTACCATCTATGCAAACACAGATTCCGGAACTCATTTGGCAGTGGGTTTCCTAACCCTGCTGAGATGGGTTCGCGTCTTCCTTTTCCACGCCTCCGTCTTTGTACAGTCTGTGCCCCCTTTACCAGACCACCCCTTTTTGGAGAAAAAAGACCTCCCACTTGAAATCTACGTCATGCCCCGGCCGCCCAAAAATCGTAGAAGCTCGCTGGTGAAAGATAACCGATCCCTTTAGTGAGCCTTACCCCTTTGAAGTCAAGGACTTGATGGTTTTCAGATAGTTTGCGTAGCCCACGACCCCAACATTCGGCATCGCAGCCCCCATATCGATAGTAACTCATAGTGCAGGACTTATCGTCGCCTCTCCCGAGGGATTCTCGCGACTGCGTGGGGCCAGGATTGATTGTTGGCTGGCGCGCTTTTATCGTCCGGTTTGACCGCTGAGTTTTTCCAAAATCAAGGATCTGGGCCTTCACGTTCTTACGGACCTCTTTCGCTGTTTTGCCTCCAAGGGTTTAAGTGCCGACACGGCTGGTCCAGCGTGCTGTCCGTTACTCTGATCTGCGGCGCCTATACCTTAATGCCAGCCGGAATTCCGTCGAGGCGCGATGTGACCGTGGCTTTTCCCCCGAATGAGGTTTGCTCGTGCTCTTGCGCTTTGACCAACGACCCCTTTTTCCGATCACCCCACCCGGATTAAAGCAACACGGATTATTTTCCGCAACTTTCATTGAGATTGGAGCAGGTGGGGTTTTGTGGGATTCCCCCATTTATAAACACCAGTCCCTCCGCGTGATGACCCACTTCCCGCATGATTTGAGTCTTCTTACAGCCCCGCACCACAGTGTCGTCTCACTGACTCCCATAGCTCTCATGGATTTTCCGAACGGTGTCGCTGTTCGCCCTTCCCGGTGGCGTGATGGCTTCATCCTCACAATCGAACTGACCCCTTTTTCAAGGATCTGACGGCGCCTTTATACGGTCCCTCTGCTCCTGGAACGTTTGCCAAAATGGCCCTATCGCGGAATTCGATCTTCTATGAAGACGCAGCCACGTGGGCGTTTAAGACTTTCGTTGGAACTGATGTTTGTTTTTTTTTCTTAAGGCACAGACACACATCACTCGAGCAAGCCCCCACCACCGCCACCCCCACCCCCCGTACTTCCCCCCCCCCCCCCCTACCCTCCATCATAAACTTTGCCTCAGGTTTGGTTTCCAAATCTTCAGATTTTCACTCAGGGGTTTAGTTACAAATCCTTTATTGCAATGCGCGTGGAAGATGTGCCTTCTTCTCGTTTCATCCTCAAACAGTGTTTTGCCGATAAGATCACTTCAATTCTCTCCCCCTTTGACCCTAACCCCTCTTCTTGGCCGCTACGACTGATTGTTTTAAGAGTCTTTTCCCACCCCACCGCCCTCACCGGCTGCCTCCCCCCCCCTGCTGACCTGGCCTTGCTTTTCGCATAGTTCACTCTATTTTCGGCCGTAACTCCCATCCCTGTGGTTCCGACTGCCGGCCTGAAACCAACGCCCTGACTGACCGCCCGAGTTACGTACCCCCTAGCAGAAATTGTCTCGTTGACTCATCTTCTCGACTGGTCCGATTCTTGAGGTCTTTTCCCCGTGCATTTTTAACTGCTGCACGGAGTACAGGAAACTTTCAGGCCTCTCCCCCCCTCGTTCAACTTTAGAAGTCCCGCTCGGATCCGCGATTCTTATCGCCTCCATGTTTCCCCGCTTCCTTGTTCATCCTCGCTCCATCAGTTATACTGGTTGCAGATCCCCCCATCAGCCGCTTGGTTACTTTTAGTCTTTTGCCCCCCCCACACTCTTGGCCACTAATCCCCGCGATGAAGAATTTGCTTTTCGAAATGCCGCTCGAGTCCCACTTTGATCAGGACTGGGGGTAGGCCACGTCGCGAAGTGCTAAGATGTTTTTACCCTTCCGTCGTCCCGTCGCAGACCCGGGTTCCATAAGTCCTGATCTCCGAGGACTTGGCAAGAAACCCCCCCAAACCAAAAAAACACAAACCCCCCCCCCCCCCCCCCCCCACAAAACCACAAAAACCCACCAACCACCCACACCCCCCCAACCACCCCAAACCCCACCAACCCCCCCCCCAAAAACCCACCCCCAAACAAACACCCCAACCCCCCCCCCACACCCCCCACCCACACCCCCCCCCCCCCCCCCCCCCCCCAACCCCAAAAACCCAACCCCCCCCCCCACCCCCCCCCCTGGCAGTTCTCGGGGCCCGTACGAGTGTTTTCGTAACGTCAAATCCAAGTGCCAATCTCGGTTCTCGCAGCCTTCCCACCCCAAAAGAATTTTTTCTGCCCCTCTCCCAGATTTCCTTCTGCACTGATGCCCCCGATCCATGGATTTTTTAAATCCCTTGAGATTTCCCCCTCCCCATGCTGCGCACCCGCAATCACGCAGTGACCAAGCCTGTCGGCGGCTCCCAATATGGAATATTCTCTCGTCAACTTATAAGGGTTTGCCCCATAATGTATCTAGCCTTCCCTGGTGACGTTGTAGCTTCCCCGTCAGCCTTGGATTGGGGCTGGGAGCATCCCACTATGAACCCTAACGAAGATTTTACTCGTTCTATTCCCCCGACCTGCCACGGTTTTCTATAAGACCCCCCAGACGAGTAATTTCTCTGTGTTCTTTTTTTTCTCTCTTGGCAGAAGTATATCGGTTCATCTGTTTATCCCCCTGTTTCGGAGGTTGTATACTTAAAGACAGTTTCTCCTTCAGGAGACTACAACTTGAATCCTCGACGATATTCACTGAAGCCACGAGAATGTATGCACCCAATACGACCCCTTTCTTCGTCCCTTCATGTGATTGAGTAATGATAGTATGCTTCTCGCATCGTTCGTGAGTAATGAGTTCGACAGCTCCAAAATATATATTACAATGGTGTTCTGTCTCGTTTTATAATGCCACGCGTGCATAGCACTCACGGTTCCCCCTCAAAGGTTAGGATTTCCTTCCTCCCTCTCTCCCCCTAAGTTTTTTTTGATGAGCGAGATCCCCTAGGATCCCTGCCCGGCACCCCAGATACTTCTCACTCTCGTCCCCCAGACTCTCTAACCCCCCTCTCCCCCCCTTTGAAACCCCAACATTACTCAAGCCTTTCGGGTTCTCCAGTTTCGACCCTTCTGAACAAGTGGTTTCCGGCCAAAAATCATATGGCCTTTCCCTTACACTACACTGAAGTCTCGATTGGCCCGTTGTTGCCTCCCTATGTCTCTGCTGATGATTTGGGATCTCGGACGATCCCCCTAGCTTCTTTCTTCGCAAGGCTGCTGTAATACTATTTTCTTTCCCATTTATCTACCCTCTTGGTCTCCAGACCTACAGAAGTGCCCCGCAATTAAGTCCCTATGCCTAAATCGAGAATCCAAAATACGACTCGCAGACTCGCCTATGCCAAACTCTCAGTATATTGAGAAAATTTCTTCACTCGGTCCCCCGGGTCATTTTTCTTTTCAGAAGTGCTTTTACTTCTCGCCAGCCCTCCCCTAAACGGGCGGGTACTGTTCCCGAGTACTCAGAACCACCCCATATGTCGTCTCTGATATAATTGTCCGTGCCCTATCTGAGTTTCCAGGAACCCTGGGAGATCTTCCGCCACAGCCGCTTGGTTTAACGGCGATTTCATGCGTTCCGTGGTCGTCCATGGCCCCTTCATCCACTTGAGAACAAATCCAGGAATCTGTCACAGGAAGTGCCCATACGCCTCTCGGGAATTCCTCCCCAAAGTTTTTGTTTCTTAGTCAAGGGCTGCGCTTCCAACCAGATGGCACGACTTCTTGCTCTTTACTTTACCATCCTTCTCCCTCCGCGTGGCTTGGCCCGCATCTTCACCGCCCCGCCCTTCATCGGTCGCCTTCCGGCTTTCTGTTTACCCCCCTGGTTTTTTTAGAGTGGAAGAAGGCGTTGAGGGTCCCCTCGATGATCTACTTGCCCTCTTCTTTTCCGACCACGACACTGCAAAATCTTAACCCCCCCCCCCCCCCCAGGTTTCCCCCCCCCCGCCCCAACGTCGCTTCCCCTCCCATTATCTCTGTTATTATGTACCAGGCGGGAGGGCCAAAATTGCTCAAACGAGCTTATACCCGACACCTCCCCTCTCAATGATGTTATCCCCGAGATTTTCCGACCTAGTCACAATAACCGATTTCTCCCCCAATACCGACTTGCTCTACTTTATCCTTCTGCCATCAAAGTGGCGCTGCTTGGAGGAATTTTCCAGGGCTGATCGAATTCCCAAGCACCCCCTCGACAGTTCGACCACAATTGCACCTGACTCTACTGATACTTACTTGCTGCGCTACTGACCAATGGCCGGAGTCAAGCCCCCCCCCATACTTACTTTTAGAGACGACGTCCCTGCTTCTTTTCCGCTTTGAGTTTTAGGAAACTGCTTATTTGCGCTAGCGCCGACTTCGGCTAGCCAATGTCTTTCCCCCCCTCTCCTACTTTAGTTACGGTGGTGGTACAAGTTCCTCTTTACACCGGCTTTTCGTCACAACTTAGTGCACTCTTTTTGCTTTTTGAGTTTTAATATATTTCTCCCCCCCGGTTTTTTTTTTTGAGAGATCTTTCCCGGACCGACAATCTTTTCCAGCCAATCTCTTTGACGCACCAGCCCTTCTTTCCCCGAGTTGTGTGAACACCCTTCTCCCTTTCTTGTTATTCTTTTGATGACCCCCCCCCCGTGGAATTTGCGTTTTGACCATAGGACCTCGCACGCTTTTATCCGCCCATCATACATTGGTTTAAACCTTCTTCACCGACAGCATTGACCTGTTATCCCGTAAGTTTTTAGATCTTCCCCCCTTCCTCGCCTGCAATTCTTCGCGGTTGACGTTCAGAATGTCTTCTTTCCTACTCACGGTCTTCTGACTTTTTCTGGTCACCCCTTTTTACTTGCCCCTCTTCTCTCCCCGCATTGCATTCACCGGTAAGGCCCTCTCTTTCGTGACCTCTTCCCTTCCTATCGTTCGTTGTCCCTCCTGCCGATTCTTGAAGCTTTCTTGCCGATCTTAGCCCATATGCAATTAGCCCGTGGAGAGACAGAGCGATCCTTGGTTGGGTTATTCATTTTCCCCCCTCATAATTGCGCCCAACCTCCTCCCCCTCCCCCGAGACCTTGCTATCCCTGAGTTTGCGCCGCCTGACTTTTTTTATCCTGATGTCTTGTTCGACACGTACCTTTAGAGCCCCCCTTCTCCCCGATTAGTCCTCCCCCCGGTTTTCACCTTCACTCCTCATGATTCCGAGCCTTTCATTTTTCCTTGTAGGATTTAGAAGTGCGCTGGTAATTAACACCTCCCTCTACATCTCCCCTTTTCCTCCCTATTCCTTACCCCCTCCTTCACTGAGACGCTGCATCCTCTGTTCCCTATGCCACCTTATGCAAGCCTCAATGGATTTTTTCCTACACTGTTCTCGGTTTTTTGTTCCTCTCCAGCCGCCACAGTCTTTTTCCCCCCCCTTGCCGTAGTTTCGGAAATCCCCTCTTTGAGAGGCGATCAGCCCCCTCCGTAAGGGTCGTTTCATGAAGGCCATCTCTCATGCTTATTGCCCTCTGTTCACAGACTCCGACTTCAGGATGTTGGTCTCCTCCCCCTATCGTCGGAACAATCACGAGCCTTTTACCTAACGTTTTGATCACTCCAAGTAGTTACCCCCATTAACCGGATCCCTCTCTTACTGGGGGATTCCTTTCCTATGGCATAGGAAGTAGACTCTGGCATCGTTGTTTTATCACCATGGGGGTTGCATTTTTTTTCTCCATTACCTCCTGCCTTCTTAAACCCCGGACTAAGCGCTCGATATTAACTAATCCTCTGCGCCTGGATAGCCCTCCCCCACGATTTACGTACTTTGCTTGAAGGTTTCATTGCCACCAGGCTTCGCCCAGATTTGGACCTTGAGGGACTGGCCCCAGTTTTAGATATTGATCCTTTTTTGGCTGCTGTTTTTGTCTTCCTTAAAAGATTTTCAATTTTTTCCTGTCTTGAAGGTTTCTTCTTTCCTTCCAAGTTTCTGCCCGATTGTGAACTCCTTCCTCTTGCTCACTCCTTTTCTTTGTTTCCGAGAGATTCTCTGTGCCAAGAACAATCCTCTCTGCCACGTTTTGGCATCCCCCACCCCGAGCCTGAACACAGTATCAGTCCTCTTCCCGTTTTCTGTGCCTTCGCCAATCCATGCCGCAAGCCTTTTAGGCACCCATCTAGGCAGAATCCAGTCCCCCCTGAACTCGTCTTTACGTGGGGCGATGGGCTCTCTTCTTTGTTACTCCGGACGCGCTGCCGTGGTTTCTTCTTACCGCGCAATTTTTTATTGTAATATGTCTATTCATCATCCCCCCACTTTGAGAACCTCCCCGCTCCGAATCTACGCTCTTCCCTCTCCTGCCGCAACCTCGATAAGCCTTAGAGTGGTGAACCGGTTTCAAAGATGCACGGTCGCGACCACTCTCCCCCCTTTCCCTATTGCCTTATTTTTCTCAGATAGTGGATTCTTCCCCAAATGACCTCCAATTCACAGGAGGCCTTCATTTCAATGCTTACACTCGCCACACTTCATGATATTTCCTTGAACCTTCCCTTATCGCGCCCCCTTTTATTAAATGAGGTGGAGAGGCCGACGACGTTCATCCTTGGAACCGTTTCTTGATTGCGGCTTCTTGGCTTCCGATTCCATTTTACACTCTTGAGGATTTTTTTTTCCCCCCCTCCCTTTGACGGGAATACAATTTCCCTTCCTGACATATTTCCCTGTCGCAGGCCCAAGGCCCTTGGGCCAGTTTCACAGAGTCTTTTCCCCCCCTCGTCGGAGTTTATCCCCCTTGATCTCTCAGCGCCCGACCTCCCCTCCCTCCAACGTTTAACTCTTTTTTTCTTCGTAGTTCATGTGACCCCTGGTCTCTTACTCTAGTGTTACTATTCTGGCTTCGCCCTTCTCTACTTTTTTTCTTTTTTTAGAAAAACAGCCCATCCCATCACATGCCGGGGCGTATCCCACACCTTCCGATTTAAGCCCCTTCCGGAGGATTTGATTCTTGCCCCTTGCTCAAACGTTCTTCCCTTTCCCACCCCCTGTCTACCTGGCATGATGGAGGTCCTAGGACGCAGCCGCATCGTTAACCCTCAAGTCCGTTGCCCCGCACTGATAGATATCTTTTTCTGTTTTGCGCGTTTTTTTGACCACTGTCCTTCACCCGTGGCTGGCTTTCTTCCCTACTCCTGTGCACAATCAACGTGACCTCAAGGAATCCTGCGGCCGTACTCGGTTTCTCCCCGGCCCTTTTCCACCCTTTTTCTCGCGTTAACGTGTTATTCCATACGACCTCCCCCTACCAAGCAAGGCTGGCGGTTCCCGCTGGTCGCTCGGAAAACCTTCCTGAGCGGCGCCACTTTCTCCCATGAACTGTGGTTCCCTGCCCGCTACTACAGGTTTTTTTCTTGGTCCCCCAGGCCTCGCTTTAAAAGCCCTTTTCTGTTCGTCCAAAAGAGTTCTTTCCCTTTATGTTCTTTTGCCGGTGGTACTTATTCCTTTTTTGTCTTTCGAGCCTGCCCCTGGAATGACAATCTTTTGGACAGACCAGCCCTGCGTTTACAGCTCCTCCCCCCACCTTTTTCCCTAACAGTTTGCTCGGTGATACTTCCTTATGGGCTTGAGCATCGAAAGTCCCCTTCTCCTTATTTCCTCCCCACTTTTCAAGAGACTGTATTCTTCATATTTTCCGATAGGCATTAAGAATAAGCCCTTTTTTTTCTCGGTGGGTCCTTCTTATAGCAGACCTGTCCTCCTTCCTAACAGGACCTTTAAGGATCCTATGGTTCTTTTCGATTGTCCCGTGGAGCACCTTCAAACGTTTAAGGCCAGAGACGAGACAAATTTTCTACATCTCCAGGCTCTTACATGATCTAGATTCTTGATGTCCGCAAAGTGCCCCCTTCGTTTTTCTTCTTAATTGATGGATAGGCCATCTCCTTTTCTGAAGGTCCCCTCTTGATCCCTACCCCGCGAGCGCGTACCTAGAAGGTTCCGGTTCCTCCTTGCCCTACCGTACAGGATTTCGTTGTGGAAAAGATCTTTTCCCTCCCCCGTAGAGACTGAAATTTGGTAACCCCCACGCAGGATTCAGAGTTATTGCCTCTTAATTTTCTTTCTTCGCCCGCGAGAGTCCTTATTTGTACTCCCACCTACACGAGCTGTCATTCTAATCAAGGTGTGCCTTTGCTCCTTCCCTTCATGCTTGTCCTATCCATTCTTTTTTCCTCACGGTCAAGCAGGGACCCTTGATCTGCGCTCCACTAATCCCCCGTTGATTTTTACGACGGGTAAAAATCGTGATGACAAGAACGTACTTTCCCCCCAACTCATCATGCTCCGCTATTGGTTCTTCCTTTTCGCGCCACCCGGAGCTACGCTTTTATTGTCACTCCCCCGAAATCAATCCTTTTCCCCTACGTTGCAGTTGCGCACGCCTCCCCCTTTTTTCTCATTCACGCGTTTTTCCTTTCTTTTGATGTACTTTCATATTTCGTGCATCGTCTGTTTTACCATTTGTCTCTTATTTGGGTCCTCCTCTTACATCAATCACCGTCTTTATTAGCAACTTTTTATTCCGCGATAATCCTCCCCCTGATACAACCCTGAGCCTTCCTGTGCTTTAAGTTAATGCATAGATTTTCCCTGACCAGGGTACTAGCTTCGTGATCCAACCCTGATGATTAATGGTTATTCGGTCATCACAATTTCCTCTAGAGGAAGGTGATCTGGCCCTGACCTTCGACCCGACCTCTCTCTCAGTGAAGGATTCTTAAACGCCCCCTTTCCCCCCCAAGATCACCTTTCTGATGACATCTGGCCTCACGAAGAACCACTCTTTTATTGAGCTTTTCTTCTGCCTCTGGGCCCGGACCCTCGAATTGCTCCGAAAATCCGTTCCCACGAGTTTCAGTTCCGATCTTGCTGTGGGATAGCCGTGGTTCTCTACCACGGTATTAATATGTCTTCCAAACTCCGACCCAATTTGAGAAGAAAACATTCTCTCTGCGCTCCAATAAGTTCATGCCACGAAGTACGAAACCAAAGCTCCCCTGCTTTTTGATCAACTTGGTCGTTGAGCCACCATTCTTCAACGCCTGATGGAAGAAGTGGAGTAAACCTAATATGCGGTAGGATTACTTTATCCGCAGAACCCCCATCCTTCTTCCATATTCATTGGCTATGGCCTAGCCTTCCATGGGAGTCAGCAGTCGCGAACTTTTTTGCGTTTTGCTCGCAATTCTTCTGTCACCTGAGGAAATTTTTTAATCAAGGGAGGTTCAATAGACGAGAGGCATCAACGAGCTGCTACTCCCTCTCTGGCACGCTAGATCGTTTTGACGTTACCACCTCTCCTTCGAGCCGACCACTGAAACTTCTCTCCCCCCCAGTGCGACCGTCTGAATTACGGGGGCTCGATCGTACTACTGCTCTTTCCCCCTCCTTTTTTACGCTCTTTAACCCTGACCCCCTTCTCCCATGCCTTCCCCAGGAACGCAACCCTTTTTCCCTCCCTTTTTTAGTGGATGGCGAAAGTGTGTGGATGGGAAAGCCCGGGATATGTCCTTACAGTAATTCATTTTCTGGATTCTCTTCTTTTTTCGTCCCCCCTTCCAATTCCCCCGGCAGTCG
>Ga0179591_1167994_pt1 | contig 11099 bp, 18 predicted proteins | sample CZOMad2_1_08_16f_FD_182891 | JGI IMG/M metagenome (GOLD analysis project Ga0179591, IMG submission 182891) | Vadose zone soil fungal communities from Angelo Coast Range Reserve, California, USA - CZOMad2_1_08_16fungal (PacBio error correction) | ecosystem: Environmental > Terrestrial > Soil >... | reverse complement strand
ACGGATCACCCTTGGACCCCCTGAAGTAGAGGTGCTTCCCCCTTTCCCCCCCTAATTTTCCTCTCTTAATCTGTTGCTGCTTTCAGGGCCTTTCCCCCCACCCCCCCCACCTGGGGCTCATGCTTAAAAGGTCAGACAGCAGAGTGGCCCTGTTTTGCTGTGCCTTTTTTTGCCCAATTGGTCAGCTTTTTTCTCTTTTTGTCCCCTTCCCTTAGTGCATTTCTTCGTGGGTTTCTTCTTTTGGGTCGAGATGGTCTTCTGTGAACTTTCTGGATGCGCCACCCCTTTCGGAAGTAACACGTTTGACTTAATTTGAACAAAGGCCCTTTGCTTGCTTTTTTCGTTTGTCGGGTTATTACCTGGGACGGGGAGGGGGGGAATGGGAGTCCCTCCTTCTTTTTTTAATGGACACCATGACGCGGTGCATTCGAGTGGTTGGGCCGTAGGGTAGCATCGTTTTGGTTATTACGTTATACCATTCTTAAGACAATTGTTGTCTCTTTCAACTTGAATGGGCTATAGGGGGCCTCGACCCCCCGTTCTTTTTTGACCCCCCCTCATTTGCCTTAGCGTGCCCCCCCCGCTGGCCCATTCCCAACTTTCCTGCACTTCAGTTGATTTTTTGTCACAAAGATAACTCCTTTTCCTTTGCTCCCTGGTCCCTTTCGGCCATATGCGTTTCGGGTTCCCCCTTTTTTCCCAAAATTTCCTTATTGGATCCTGCGGCCAAAAACCCAGTCCTTTAACGGCCGGGTCTATTGCGTTATTCTCTTTGGTTACGTTCCTGACTGGTTTTCCCTTTCGTTCACACCGAGACTTGCTTGCCGTAATCGTGCCCTTTTTCCATACTTTCTTCTTTTGGCAGATTAGTGATTTCTATGTTTCCAATTTCACTTTAATTTTTGTGATGTTTGGGGCCCTCCCCTAGGTTTTATTTCGAATGTTCCAAAGCACCTCATTCCCTCCCCTTCGTTAGTTTCTTGGTGGGCCCCTTTTCCCAGTTCTCTTTTTTTTCTTTTTGTACTCTTTACTGGTTGTGCAGTGGTTTTTTTACCCTGACTGATGCGATTTGTTCCTTTTCTCCCAGGAGTCAAGCTCCTCTTTTTTCGTCAAAAACTTGTCCCTCTGTTTCCAATGATATTGAGCCTCCTGTCCTTCTTCTTCCCTTCTGTTTTTCAAACAATTAAAGACAATCCAGTTTCCATCACCAGTATTCCCTGCATTCGGAGGTGCTCGGGTTCTTTTTTTTATTTTGCATAACTTCTCCCTTCCCCTCCCCAGTGCAGGAGCAATGCCAGTTTGTCAATGGGCCCCGTTTTTTTTTCTTCCTGTGTCCCGCGATGCCTTGTCTTGTTTTTCCTCCTGGTACAAAGCGTCCTGGTTAATCCATGATCCTTTTTCTTGAGTCTTTCTTGCAAAAGTCCCATGTCAGCCAACCGGTCGATTTTTCCCTTTTTTTTTTGACTTATTTTTTTTTTTTTTTTTTTGTCCAACACCCCGGGTCTTTTTCCAATCTTCCCCCTCCCCGAATTGGAACAACGTTACGTCTTTTTTCTTTTGCCACTGGGGTTTACTTTCGGCCTCCGGTTCACGTTTTCTCCCTGATCTCCCACCTACGGACCACACTACCGGCCAACGCCCCACATTTAGACGCCCATTACCCCTTCCCGCCCCCCCTCCCTCTCTTGAAAATACAAACTGATAACTCTTTTCCTTTACTCCCCTTTTTCCCCCCCCTATCACGCGCTTTCCACTTCCCCTCGGATTTCACCCCTTCGGTACTCTTTCGCATATCCTCACCGTCCTCCCCCCCCTCTCCCTCCTTGTGCGTGAGAACCAAGACGTTTCACTTTTACTCCCCTGCCTTTCCTCCGCATCGGAGCAGTGCTGTGTCCAACCCCCAGGTCTTTGTCCTACTTAATGCATGAAAAGTACACTTCTTTTTTGACATAATTTCTGGTCTACAGACGGCAGATGTTCCCTTTATTTTCCAAGTCCCTTCCTCAAACGTACCGACTTCGCTCATCAATCATCCCGACATGGTGTCTGCGTGGTTTCAGTGGTATGCTCCTTTCCCAAGACCTCCGCGACCTTTTTGGCTACAACGGCCTTTTTTTTTTCCTTTTTCTCTTTCCCCCCCTTGACTACCAAACAGCTTCGGGTTCTAACCACTTCAGGAAACCCCGGGAAAGACTCCGCTACACCTCTTATTTTTTTCTCACGCTGGGAATTCAATCCCCCTTTCTTTCTTTTTCTTTTTCCCTGTCTCCAGAAAGTCGTGGGACTGTTTTTCCGCCCATTTTACCGTCTTGGATTTTGATGCGGGGGATGTTTTTTTATCTTTATTTCCTTTTTGGCACAAAAGCTCGCGAATATGTTCTTTTTTTTTCTCTACGGGTGATGTTGTGCTCGGTGTGTATAGTTCAGGATCGATCTCCCTTTTCCCCCTCACATTCGGTTCAGTTATGTCCTTATTTTTCCTCCTTCTTCTGCGGCTGCAGTTTTTATTTTAGGCTCACCTTTTTTCTGAGTCCGAACAAACGATGTTATTAACCTTTTATATCATGTGTTTTTTTTTTTCCCACCCCCTCTACTCCTCAATTATCTCAAATATCACGAGGATTGGGGTTTTTTTTTTTTTTTTCTTTTTGCCGCTGGCGGGCTGACGTCATGTTTCCCTAACCGCGGTGCACTGTCATCTCTTTTTTCTTTTTACTACCCTCCCCCTTTTTGTTTCTATCTTCCTTTTCTCTTTCTTTTTCCAACATTTCTCATAACTAAGCGACCCCTCCTACAACCTCTTAACGGTTTCTCCCCCAATTTTATCGTCGATTTGAGAATTCTCTTTCGTTCGGATTCGTTTTTTCTTCCTCCCCAACACCATGAGCGCCACGTTCCTCCCCAGCGTTTTTCCCCAATCTGGTGCAGAACCTTTTCTCCCCGATCTTTTTAAGATTTTTTTTTTTTTTTTCCCCCCCTCCCCCCCTCTTCCTTTTCATTTTGTCACTTCAATGGCATGGTTGACCGAAGATGTCCCCCTTTCTAATGTAGTTCCAACCCCAAATTTTTTTTTGTCCCCCCCCTTTTTCCCCCAATCATTCGAGACACTGTTACCAACCCCTGGGAACCCCCCCTTTCCTTCCTCATTTCCCCTCTTCAGGAGACTGTTGACCCTCCCTTACCTTTCGCATTCCAACGCCCATCAAAATCCATATGATGTCCTTGTATGATAACAAAACTTCCTTTTTCTTCTTTTTTTTCTTTCTTCCCCGGCGGGCTCGGTTTCCCCCCCCCCCCTCAGCGTTCATCATCCATAGTTTCGGGAAGGTTTGTGTGCAGGTCGTATTCCCTTTTCGACCAGTCCATTCCAGCATTCTTTTTCACCCTTTGTTAGCTGCACGCTCCGGCGCGCCCGTTCCTTTTCTTTGTTAGGTTTGCCCCTGTTTCGGTCCTTTCGTGCCTTTTCCCCCTTTCACCACGCCTCGATTTTTCTTCTTTTTAAGTCGGGGCCGGTTGGCATTTGTAGAGTTCTGGGTCTTGGATCCGGGTCGTTTTTTCGCTCTTCAGTTCCTCGGGTAAATCGACGTCGTAGTTTTTGTAAAGTTCCTGTCCCCCTGTTTCGTTCGCGTGTTGTCAAGCTGTGTTTATCTCTTCTTATGGTCCTTTCTCATTTCGGTCAAAGTCTGGGAAAGGCCAATTGGTCTTCACTCTTTTTTACCGGGTTTCCTTTCTTTGAGTGCGAGATTGACTGCCTTTTTTTTTATTTAATTCCTCTTCAGGTGGAAAATGAGATGATCTTGGTCCCTGTTGGTGCGGGTTTCCCTCTTCCCTATTATCCTCTTTTTCTTGTTTTTCCCAGTTTCCTTGAGGTTTTTTTTCTTCTTTTAATGCTCCGGTGTTGTAGCCGTGCTCTTGGTCGTTGTTTTCTTTTGGGCGTAGGTTTTAGCTCTACGGCTTCTTTTTGAGCCTGTAGGAGAATAAGTGAAAACCAATGGCTGGCTTTTTTTTATCAGAAACAGTAAACGGTTCCTTTCATTTTTTTTTGAAGGTCTTGACCTGCCTCCCCTGTGTTTTTCTCCTGTTCACAGCCTGATGTCACACGAAGTGTTGGTTTTTTTCTTTTTCCAAAGACTAGTCACTTGAGAGCAGCCCGTTACTCTTTTTCCTTTTACTCGGGCCATACAACTTCCTCGCTTTCCCTTCCCTCGCATGCATTGGTCCCCTTACCAAACCTCTGGCCTTTCCTGTCATTGTTTTCTTTCCCCCTATTTAATGCCCCAATACGCCGGCCCTCGGCTCGTTGTCCCCCTCAGTGTTACCTTGTTTCTTTCTTTTCTTTGGCCTCGTCTTGTTGACACACAAACTTGGCAATCATCGGTCTTTTCCCTTACCGGTCAATATCTTGGACCCTTTCCCTCCCCCCTCGTCCCCTTTGCTTTCCGTCTGAGTCTGCACGCGCCACCTTCCCCCTCTTTTTCTTTTTCTCTAAAAAATCCCATCTGATAATACTTTCTGTCACCCACCAAGGGCCCACCAAGCGCTTTTCTTTGGGCTCCTGTTGTGTTTGTTTTGGTTTCCCCCTTCTAATTTCCCCTTTTTTTTTCACAACCCCATGAAAGTGGAGAAACCCCTTGCATTTACTATTCCCCCAGGCGAAATAAGCCAAAAGCCCGTATGTTCCCCTCTTTCTTTTTTAAAGGAAGAGTATTCTCGTATTTGACTTCTATCCCCCAGCAACCCCCGACCAGTTCGTAAGTAAAAACCATCTAATGTCTCATAGCCCTTTCTTTTTTTCCTTTTTTTTGGCAGCCATCCCCACGGTTTTCCCCCCTGTCATTTTTGGTACTCCTTCACCGTTTGTTCTAAAGGACGGTATTGTTCTTTCTTTCCCATGACCTCTGACTTTGCCGGAGGATAATCTCTCCTTATCCTTGTTCCTCATCCTCTTTTGGCCCGTTTCAAACAAGTTTTTCTTTTGCAATTGCTTTGTGGACTCAGCCATTCCCTTTCCTTCTGTCCACTGGAAACATTTCGTGTTAGATTCTCTTTATGGAAACGTTTTATCCTTCTCCCCCCCTTCTTTTCCCCTCCAAATTTTTTCCCCCATACTACCATCCCCTCCCCTCCCGATGTTTCTACGGGGCACCCCAAGTAAGGTCGTTATCTTGCAACACGCGGCCTCGTGTTCCCAGGTCATTCCCCCCAGTTTGGCCCTTCTCAAATCCCTTTTATGATCCGCTCCCCCCCGACCCATCGTCCTGAACTTTTTTTGTTTCCCCCCCCCTTCCTCCCCGTTAAAGTAGTTATCCTAGGGTGCTCATACCTCTCCTTCCTTCTCTCCCCAATGAGAGCGGCATACCACCGGGGGATTTTCCTTCCTTTTTTTATTTCCCGTCGCTCCATGAATCTGAAACAACTTTTTCGTCACATGGCTGTACAAGCCCATGGCCCCCCCTTGCTTCTTTTTTTTTCTTGTTGGTTAGCAATGAGGCCCCCCTGTGTTCCCCCGGCTTTCCCTCTTTCCTTTCTGTAATTTGTTCCTGTGTTTCACTTAGACACTCTTACTTCTATGGTGTCTTGCTGGCCTTTTCTCTTCTTTTTCCCTTTTCAGGAGAGATCCTTCATCAACGACCTATCCGTTCGCTGGGTGTCTCCCATGTCCCCACCCCTTCAGAGATGTCTCTGTTGTTCTTTCCCACTTCTAAAACAACAAACCCGGTTGGGATTTTACCCCACGCCTCCCTTTTAGTGGTTGTGGCTGTTGGTCGTTTTTTCATTCTTCTCTTTCTTTCTGCGGAACGGGGAAAACCCTTTCCCCCTTGGCCGCAACTTCGTTCTTTTCCTGCCCCTTGTTTTAGAGATGGATTCAATTAACTCTTTTTAACATCACGCGTGTCAGGTACCTTCAAGACGTTTTTTTTTTTCTTTCTTCTTTTATGTGGACAATTGGCCCCGGCGGTGGTCCTGGCTTTCTTAGGCCGTTTGGGTGCATGGTGACTTTTTTCTAGGCGCATTCCCCTTCTTTTGTTGCCTAGTTGCTCCCGTCGTGGTTATTTTTTTCCCCAAGTATGGTTTCCCTTGATGTTTAAAGAATGTTTGAATAGACCACCTGATGTTGTGCTATAACGGGGCCATATGGGACCCCTCTTCCGTGTCGGGGAACATATACCCCCTTCCCCCTCCCCTGTCCTTCAAAACTTACTGCAACGTGTTTTTCCTTTCCCCCTTGAATATCCTTCTTCTTCTTTGTTTGTTTGATCATCGGCCCCCCCCGTGCTTCGACATCGCTATAAGGTCTTAGGGTACCCCGGGTCTCCCCCCCCATTTCTTTGGCTCCTCGTTGCCAAAAACACAACGCCCCTATTCCTTTTTTAGGTCCTATGCTGACATTCTCTTGTGTTTTCTTTCCTCCTTTGTGTGTTTACTGATTCCTGGTCTCTCACCAATTTAAGAGAAAAATCTTTTTTGACCTTTCCTTTGGTCCATCACGGGCTTTTGCGGTGCTAGTTCATTACCTAATTTGCTGTGGACGCATAGTTTTTTACCGTCGATGGTCAAGTCATCTTCCAAGAATGGAGACCGTTTTGCGGCTTTTGTTTTTCCCGACTTATTTAGTCTGGTGCTTTTTCCTTTTACCCCTTTTCTTCTTTTCTTGTCTTTTACGGTGCTATTTTCAGCCGAAGTCCCCGAGTTTTTGCTATGCTAGTAAACGGTCCTCTGTTCAAATGAATATTGACTTTGTCCCTTTTGACCTTATTCATTTTTTCAAACAATACCTTAGCCAATGAAATCCCTCACGTAGCACTTCCCTTTTTAGTTCCCATTTGCATTCATTTCTTGGAGCTCCTTCTCGTACGCCCTGCAATCAATGACAGTGATTCCATGCACAGTTGTGTAATGTTCTTACCTTTTCCACTTTCTTAACTTTTGTATGCACTCTTTTTAAAGCTCCTTACCTTTTTCTTTTTTGACTAGCCTTTGACGAGTCTGTGTCCTGCAATTTTTTTGACCAACATTTGTCTTTTACCCTCAGGATGGAAGTGTCTTTTCCCTTGTCCTTTTAGACCTTTCACCACTTTCCAGCTTTTGCACAATTTTTTTCTTTCTTCCCCTGGCCTCCCCTGTCACTTCCGGAATCCGTTCGGCCCCCACTCAGCTTTTTTAGCGTACAAACTACATCCATCCTCTCCCCCCCCATAGCCTGGTGACCACCAACCGGTCTCGGACCACCGCCTCTTTTTTCGTCATACCCCTATCTTCCTACGATATTTTTTGAAGTGCCAAACCTACCCGGTTTTTCCCCAGCATCCTCCTTCCTTCCCTCCCCCTTCTCCTCTAGTCCCAAAACTCACCGCCCCGTATTCTCCCCCCTTTTTTTAAAACCTCCTCTGTCGTGTCCAGCCAAAGGCATTGGCATGTTTCTATGGACCATGCAGTTGAAACCGTTTCCGCACTTCGAGACTGGCTTCACGGCGTCCTTCAACTTTCCGCGATCCAAGGACCCTTTCCCCCTCTACGAGCTTTAGTTCTTCTTCTTCTACGAAGTCCAGCACCACGCCCTTATAGTTGATAAACATGACACGGTTTGGCCCCCGATTTAGATACGACAACTCCCTTCTCTTCTTTTCGGTCTGCTTTCTTTTGAATTTGGTTTTCCACTGCCCCTGACTGGCGGTTTCCGCATCCTCCTCCTTTTTCCAACCCCGGGCCGCGCCATCCCTTTTTCCCCCCCCCCGGCCCTGGTCCCCGTGATCTACCAACACATGCAGGGATACTTTTTTTTTCCACCCTGGAAGCTACCCTCCTAACACAGTGCCGTGCATGTGTTTTCTCCCCTTGGAATGTATTCTTCCGAGCACCCCCTATGTGTACGACCAGACACGTATTTGAAGGTATCTCTTCCCTTTTCAGTCCGCGGGATCTTTTTGTCGGTCTCTTTCTCTTTTAAGTGGGCAAACACGTTCTCGTAAGATATGGCGTCATGAAGCTGTCTGTGTTGTGTCATTCCCGGCGATGAGTGGATGCTCCACATTTTTTTTCGTACCTTCGGTTCGACTGTTTTCCTTCGTCCGTGCACTGAGGTTGTATCCCCGTCTTTTTCATTTTTGATCAAATTTGTTCTTTAAAAACTCTTGGAGTTAAATTTAGTTGGTTTTTTTTTCCCTAACTCTTTCCCCGCACCTCATTCCTTTCCCATCTTCCCAAGTCGGGGGAAGTTGGTTGACCTTTTTCTTTGCTGGTATTGCTTTTCATTAAAGATCCAGATTCTTTCTTCTTTCTTTTTTTCCTCCTCCCCGTTTTTTTTTTCTCGAGATTTGTTTTGGCTCGTGTCTTCCCCCATTTTTCCATCCTCCGCCCGCCTAAATACAACCCTCTGACTCCCTGGTGAGTTGTGATTTTGATCAGATTTTGTTTTTCCTCTCGGCGTGGTCAAAAACCATGAGTCTACCCCTACTTTTCCAGCGTTTCAATAGCCCTCCATTCTCGCTATACCCACTTCCAGCTCTTTTTGATACCGCATCATGTACCTTTTCCTCAAGAAAGAAACATTAGTACCTAAGTTAGTTAAAACCCTGGTTTTACGGCCCCCACTTCATCGCAGTGACTGAGTCCTTCACAAAGTTCCATCCCTATATTCTCATCCATCCGGAGTTCCTAGATGTTGCCCAATTATCCCTCCTTTTCCCTTGCCTTTCAAACTCCCTTTAGAGATATGCTGTAACCCCGTCCCCTCCTTTTTTTTCTTGGGTAGTTCCCCAGCTGTTTGCTAGGTTAATCCATCTTCAGCGTTTCCTAAAATCGGATTTCTTTGCCGTATCCCAGGTTGTTTACTGACTATTGGCTTCCCTCTCTTTTGTGTAGATCAAAGGTTTGCTGCTTGGCCAACACCGATTTCCCATTCGCATGTAGCCAATGGTCGCGGATTGCTGACCTTCCCTTTTTTTTCGGTCATGTCCACCTTTCCTATTTTTTCCCTTGTGATAGTTTGGTTTCCTCCTAAGTCTTGTTTCCTGTTGTGTAGCGTCGGCTGTATCAGGTGCTTTTTCCCTTGTTCGGACCATTGACGATTTCCCTTTCCTTTCTTCTGCCCTTTTTTCTTTTTCAGTGTACGTGGGGCCGTCGCCGTTTGTTGTCAGGTTCTTCTTTCGCGCGTGGGTCCCTTCCTTCCTTGAATCTTGCAGGGACAGTTTCCCCTTCCCCCAGAGGAGGTTTTTGATGTTTTGTTCGTTTTCTTCTTCGTTGACATTTCGATTGTTCGATAGTTCCCCGTTTCCAATCGATGACTGTTGTAATCCGATGCCTCCATGTCCCCCCTTTTTTTTTTCGTTTTTGCCATCACTTATCGTATCGATTAGTGTCGCTGTCGTCTTTTCTGTGTTTAGTGGCGGTTGGTCCGCGTGCGGGTTTGTACCAGGTCAGGCGATCGTTGGCGCGTTTTTTTTTTACTTTGTTCGGTTTTTTGTCGTTCTTTATAGATGAGGTTTTTCCCCTCTCCCTGAATTCTGTCAAGTGACCCTGGCTGGTTCCGCCATCTCCGACACGTCACTTTTTTTTTTTCTTTTTTATTGGTGAAAGGTTATTGATCTCTCTTCTTGTTTCTTTTTTCCAATCCTTAGGTAACCAGTCGTCAATTGGTGGTTGTTTCCGGAATTCCTTCTTTTTTAGCCTGACTTCCCTCCGCGATCGGTTTACCCCTTTCTTTTCACAACGGTTCTCCTTTTTACCGTTTTTTCATACAAAATTCCTCTTGGACCTTCTCGAAGGCTATGTCCCCCTCCCCCTCATTCCCCTCTTCATGACTCTGAACTTCTTCTCCCTTCGACCCTCCTTATTAAAATACTCGTCCCACCTAGGCTCCGTGATTCACCTTTGTGCTACCTGTTATTTATGTCATTTGTCTAGTACCACACAATTGTTTTTTCTGGTTCCCGTTCAGCATTCAATCAATTGGACAAACAATGTTCTAATGGCCTCTCCTGATCTATTAGATTGAGGAAAAACTTTTTCCCCTTTCTGATCCTTTGCCAGTTCCTCCCTTAAACCCCTCCCTTCCCCTTTTGTCACCCACCAAAGACCACCTCCTCGGATCAATGCTTTCCCCCATCCTTTCCCCTTCGCAAAACCTTCTTTTTTTCTTGGATGGTTCGCACCAACCTTCCTCCCCCTGGTATTCTTCCAACTCGTCCGTTTAAATCCCAGCCCAAAGCGTTCCTGTGCCACGGCGAATTTCTTTTTTGTCAGCAGATCTTCTCTTTTTTCCCCTACTTAATCTCTTCATCTTTTAGTAATAACACTGACTTTCCCATTCGAATAACCCCCGAGTAATGTCCTTCTTCCAGACCTTTCTTTTTTGTTTTTCGTCTATCCAAGTCAGTCCTTTTGAATCAAACGCTTTTGTCCCGTAAAGCCTTTTTGGCGATGTATGTGTGTCCCTTTTTCCGGAGGATTTTCCCCTTAGACTTATCCTTTGTTCTTCCTTCTCTTTCTTGTCAGTGGTTTTCCCAAATGGTGTTTGGAAAGGGGACGCTGGGTGGTACGCTCCTTGCTCTTTTGTCCGTAACACTGAAATCGGTGTTCCTTGCCCCGCTATACATTCCTCCTTCCCCCCCTTTTTACCTTTCCCTTTTTTTTTTTTCCCCATACTTAACCCGTAATACACCCCCCTGCCAGCCGATGATTTCCTACGTCACAACCAAAAGAACGGGGCGTAATTTCCCCCTTTTTTTTGTTTAACAGTATGGCCCACTGATCGGTTCCCCCCAGCCACACTCCCATTTCCCTCTACCCCAAATTGGCCCCACAAAACGGTCACGTCCCTTTTTCACACCTTTTTAACCGTACAAGTTATTTATTATATTTTCTTCCCCCCCTCCTCCCCATTTCTATAACCCTCTAGTCGGCGACCCCCCTCTGTGTCCAGGAATTTACAGTCGCGACTCATGAATTTTCCCACCCCTTCCCCGAACTTTCCAGACCAAATGGCAACTTTTGGTGATTTTTTTTCTTTATTTTGCCCCCCTTTTTTTTTTTTTTTCTGCTGGTTTCAAAACAAAGATTCCCACTCTTTTGTAATTTTTGTTTCTTCCTTTTTCCCCTTC
>Ga0179591_1382909_pt1 | contig 11101 bp, 13 predicted proteins | sample CZOMad2_1_08_16f_FD_182891 | JGI IMG/M metagenome (GOLD analysis project Ga0179591, IMG submission 182891) | Vadose zone soil fungal communities from Angelo Coast Range Reserve, California, USA - CZOMad2_1_08_16fungal (PacBio error correction) | ecosystem: Environmental > Terrestrial > Soil >... | reverse complement strand
TTTTTTTTTACCGGGATGAGCAGGTGGGTTGCCCTGTCGGACGTGTTTTCTCCGGGACAATCTTGCGTCACCAGGTGAGGCCCTTCGCCAGGCCCCTGCCCGGGTCTCTGTGTCGTTTTTTTTAGCATTGTTTTTTTAAAGGGTTAGTTCATGTTTCCCGGATGTCCGCCTTTTTGATTTAGGACTTTTCTAAGGTATTCTATTCCAAATCCATTCTTAACCTTCGTGTTTTTTTCATTTAGCGTCGGCGGGGTTTTATGCTTTTCCCCCCTTTTCCCAAACTCTTTGTCTTTTTTTTGGTTGCCGAGGCGGTGAGAGTCTGATTTTTGTGCTTTTTTTTTTTCATCCTGTTTGCTTCCAGTCTCCTGTGGCACCCTATTTGGGCCGTGGGAATTCCTGTACCCCGTCCGGCTTCTCTTTGTGGTCAGGCTGATCGATTGTGTTGGTCGAGGTCTCCGGCGGTCAGACGTGTGTGCGGTGTTTTCCATTGGCGAGGGGGAGATGTTCCGTCTCATCCAGCTTTTTCCAAGTCCACGGTTTAAGGAGGAAGCGACGCGTAGGGCACGAGGCAGTCGATCCGCCGTTGGTCCTCGCGCACCCCAGGTGGTGTTGATTTCCTAACTCGTGGCGGTTTGACGTTATGTTTGGCCGCTCCTTCCTTTTCTTGCGTGCGATTCAGGTGTTTTGACGGGCCTTTCCTCCCGGGTGGTTGTGAGCTCGGTTTTCTTAGTTGCCCTTTTTTCACCCCGAGTAAGGGTCCGTTCCCTGAGGACTTTTGTTTTCCCCCCACTCAGGCTCTTGTCTAGAGGGCTCCTGTGCATTCTTTGGTGTGCCGCTGGAGTCCTCATTGTCGACAGGGCGAGGAGGCAGCGTGCTTCGATCGTGAGACTGTTGATTTTAGAGATAGTTTGAATCTTTCTGCCCCGGCTTCGCGTATGTTTCTGATTTCGGGCCGACTGGTTCTCTTTTAACATCCCTTAACTTTCGATCGTCGCAGCTTTTTGGGAGTTGTGTACTGGGCGCCTCTGTATGGTTCCAAACCTCGTTTCGCCATCCGTTCTTTTTCGGGGAACGATGAGTTATTTTAATTTTTTAGTTGCGCGCGACGTGTTTCCGTTTCAGATTTTTTCTTCTGTTTTGAGGAATGTTCGCGTTTCTTTAGGCTCTATCACAACTAAGGGTATTCCACTTGGCTGGGGTTAGCGTCCCTGATACCTTATGAACACCCGCCTCTGCCGTTTTCCTATGCGGTTCGGGGGAGTTTTCAATTCGATGCCCGCCTTCTTTTTTTTTTCAGACCTTTGATTTTTGGCGTTCAGCCCCAAGGGCGTTCTCTCCCTTCTGCCGCCGGTGTCCGGAGCGCGGTTCGATGACGTACATACCTTAACTGAAACCATTTTTTTTTTTACTCACGGGTTCTGATCAACAAAGCAGAGTGCTCGATTACTTTGACGCGTCCTTTTTTCATTCTGCTTTTTTTTTCTTCCCTTTAAGCTTTTTTCTTTTTGTAGGCTTTCCTTTTGAACCCCAACAGATGGTACTTTCGTCTCGTACCCAGAATTCGCGGCTTTTCTCTCCTTTTTTTGACTAGCTAGTGCTGCGAGTTCCCGATCCCTTTTGGTTAAGGCCAATTGAGTTTTGGGCCTTGCCCAACCTTTTCCCTCGTCCTTTGTTCAGTTTCCACAGTCGACCCGCACAATGGCTGCCTTTTTATGAAACAATGCCCGATCTTCGAAAGTATTTTTGTAATTGTCTTGCAGTTTTGTTTTTTTCTTTCGCTAGTTTTCAACGTCCGGGTTCCACGTCCTGACCTCTCTTTACGTCCGGTCGCGACTCTTTACACCGGCGCTTTTTTTGCTATAAATGGTGCGAGTCTGACCGTTGGAGTTTCCACCTCTCGTTCCCGCAGGCACTGGCTGTCGTCGCATTGATTTTCACAAAGACAAAGACAGACAAGCAAGAATTCCCCCTCAGCTATTGTTTTTTTTTTTTTTTTCCCGATACGACCTTTCCGAGAACGGCCCTACCTCATGAGGTGCGACCTCCCGTCCTGCAGGCATTACTCATGAAATTTTACCCTTTAACTTCGAACCATTCGTTAGCCTTGTTCTTCCCGATGAGTCCCCCTCCCCTCCCACCTCCTTTTGACAGATCATTTACGTTACGTCAAGCGCACGCTTTTTTTGCCCCCGACCTGGAACCTCTCCCACAAGTTTTCCCCTGAACCACTTGCACCGTTCCTTTTATAGAAGTTTCAGAAATTCCCTCTTTTGAGAAACTTCTATCTCCTTTCCCTTCGCTGATTTCCCTTTTCCTCTGGCGGTTCTTAGAGTCCCCTGATTGAAGGTTTTTGCTCAGTCTTTCCGATTATTTTTTAAAGACTAGCAGCCTTTTCTTCCCGGCCTCCCCGCACCCCGTTGCAGTTAATGCCAAACCGAGCCGGCCAACTTCAGACTCGTCCCTGCAAATTAGGGAGATCACCACTGCAAACGGTGTTCCGCTCCCCCATGGACCTTTGTTATTTTTTTCGAGGCACATTATCCTATACTAGCGAGAAACTCCGGTTTTTATAGAAATTGCAAGTTTGAGCCCTTTCTCCACGCCATCTCCATCCCCTCGGCATCCCAGCTTGGACACGGCTCCAAACGAGGTTTTTACCAACCCAACACCGTTTTGAGGCCACTGAGTCGATTTCGATTAATGCGTCTTCCTATTCCCCTTTTTCATTCCAGGAGTTTTTCCCTTTTCCTCTTCAAATGAATTTTATTGATTTTTTTAGATGCATCCTCCCTTGATGAAAAACCCTCACCCCCGTCTGACCCAGCCGCGAGACCCCACCAGATCGGACGTCCTCATGCCCCAATTTAGTTGAATCTTTACCGAAACCAGAGATTTGGAAGTAGCAAGGGAACTCCTCTCTGGGGTTTTGGTTTCCCTGGCAGGACTGCGTTCAACCGAAAATCTTTAATTTTCTATGACCCCTCTTTCCCGGTTTCGTCCTCTTCCCGACATGTCCCCAAGCGAACTTTCTTTTCTGAATGTTTTTCTTTCCTGCTTAGACTTCGTTTTCCACGTTCATAGACAGGACCCGGAACTAACTGCGCATCCCTGGAACTCCTTGTGTAACATTATAACCTTTTCTCTTTTCTTACTCTCTCCGGCGAAACCCAAGCGCGCCTTGCCGGCCCACCGGGTCTTCATTCGATTAGTCTGATTTTCTCTAGGGCTCCGTCTTCTTGAAGTGTTGTTCCCTCCCCCCTCGCTCGCATCCCCCCCCTACATGATTTTTTTTTATTTTCCTCCATAAAATTATAATTTGATATTTTTCCGATCTGGTCGGCGTCCTGTCACTTCCTTCTTCTCTTATCCTGATTCCCCATCTTAGTTCCGATAGTAGCTAAGCTATTTCCCCTTTTAATAATTGAGGGATGTTGGGCAGGCGCTTCCGGCTAGGCCGCAGTCCGCCTCGTTACCTTTCACGGCAGAACCAGGATTGATCACTGCGACCGAGTATAGGTTTTCAGGAACATTCGATGGATTAAGGTTCTTTATTCAATTTTGTTTTCTTGAAGAGCAGGTTTTTTCTTTTGGGGGTGTTTGTTACTATCGGGGAGAACCCTCCTCAAGGGCAAGCTATGAGTTTTAGAACCGGTGAGGCCTTGTAGTTTCAAGTGACCTTCTTCGGTGGCGACTAGACCGTAGCCTAAGGGTGACGTTCCCTCCCTTATGGCCCATGATGCCCTCTTTTTTCCTTTAGAAATTGCCCGTTTTTCATGATATCCATTAAGCGTCTTCCCATCTTGCCCCCTTTTGAACGGCGCGGATTCCCCCCTTGACCATGTCGTCGCGGACGTTCGAACCGTCTAGTGGGTCATGAGTTTTGGTCGTCCCTTAGAAGGCTTTCCAGTCTCTTTTTCCCACAGCGTGTGCCTGGTGACTCGGTCCTCTTTGGTCCGTCAGATGTGATTATTCTTCTCTCTCGTTTTTTCGTTGTGAGGTTTGGGTTTTTTAGGATGCTTTTCCTGGGACCCAGAAGAAGATGCCCCTGGGATTGTCATCTTCCGCCCTGAATTCGAGCGGAATCCTCCGACTAGCTTTATTTCTCCGCATCGTATTTTTTTTTGTTTTCCTCGCCCTGGTGTTTTTGTGGTTGGAAAGAGCATCTTTTCCTCTGTCTGGCTGATTGCGTCGTTTCGAAGATCTTTGGTTTCTTTCTGATCAAGTGCTTCAAGTTTTTTCGAGTCGTGGTTGACCAGCTCCCGGGTACTTATGTTATGTGGCCTTGCTCCCGTCAGGATGTATTTCTCTCTTTATTTATTGGAAGGGGTTCTGACGTCGGCGAGTGTCGTTTGACTTTGGCCTCTTGGTCCTTTAGGACCCTTTTTCACCGGCTTGAGTTTACTTTTGCTCGATGCGACGGAGCTGACCGTCGGACGTCGGAATAGCATCTTAGTCTTTCATTTCTATGCAGTTTCATCATGTTTGTCCCCATGTCTTTTCTCCAGGGGCCCCTTCTTTTTGGCCAGCGAACTACGGCTCAGTCGACCTAGAGGCGGCTATTTTTTACTTTAGTTGTGCTGCGAGGTGAGGTTGTTCACCCATAGTATTCCTGGAACGCCCTATTCTCCTTCCACTCAGTGGTTGTTGAATGATGCGGCTATCGTCCGCGTTGTTTTTCCTGTTTTTTGGGTCGCGGCGTTTTTTTCGTAAGGCTGTTTTTTTTTCTCAATGGTCGTTTCGTTTTCCGACGGGCTCGGGCACTTCTTTTAGCCGGCCCGTGAATCCCATCCACAAACCTCATGCCCCAGGACAGTCTTTATCTTTCAAATTCCTTTATGGAGGCTTTTTTGATTTTTCCTGGCGTTTCCGGTCATCCTCCAAGGCGCGTGGTCGCCGTCTGAGCTCCGGTGTTAGTCTTTGGATATCCTTACTAGTAGGGCTTCCTTTTACTCCACCCTGTTTACCGTTTATACGCAAAAAGCAGCTCCTTCCCTAACAGAAAGCGCCCCCCCGAAAGTGAAGTAATGCGTTTATTCCAATTTTTTGCGTCGTCTGTTTAAACTTCCCATCCCTGAATGGTTGTTTCTTTGACTTTTAAAGTGCTCTGCCCCTTCCGGGGCGGTCCCACCACCGATCGTGGCCAAGACCTCTTTTTTTTTTATTTCCTAATACTATTTGGTTTTCTTTTCACCCGTCTGACATGTTGTGACTGTTTTCTCTTTCCTCGTCGTGGGAATTCCTTCTTGGCTTTTCTGTGTTTCCTTTATTTTGTTAGTTTTTTCTTCTTCTTGAACGCGCCCCGCGTGACGTAATTAATAAGTTCCACGGAACCTTCTGCTTGCCTTGACATTTTCTTTTCAACACCCTCGAGCAGGCTACTGTCCCGGCGTCCTTTTTGTTGGCGTAGATCATAACCCTTGTTACGCCCAGTCTTGGTGATTACTTTCCCAGTCTTATCGCTTACGTCAGGTATTACTTTCACACGTCTTTTCCACTTCTTTTGTCTGTGATGACGCAAATACCCTTCCCCTCCCCGCGTTTCTCGCCACGGGCGTCTTTGCTCCCCCAGCTTTGGAACCCCGGATTCTTTTCGAAGGAGTCCCTTCTTGAAGGGATAGACTGGCAGTCACCTTTAGACCCTTAAGTCTCGTCTCCCCCTTCTGATCCCTTTTTTTGTCGTCCCGACCGCCGTGACCTTCAACTCGACCCCTTAAACACCCTCTTATGCGCAGGCCGCCTCCCCAAGTTTGTGTTCTTTTGACGTTTCGATTTCTGTTGCAATCCACTGATTTCTATTTCCCATTCAACCCAGTCAAGAGAGGCTCCTTTCCCCTGAGACCAACCCTTTTCCCCGCAGGAATTTTCCCTCGTTTCCCCCCCACTTTCTATTCCCGTCGCTTGCCTATTTCCCTCGTTGACCCTTTCTCACTGACCTCCTAAATAGTATTCCCCAATTCGATATATCTACGTCTTCTTTTCTTTTTCCCCCGACGATCCCCTCGCCCAACCTCCTCCCTTCGCCCCTTCCTCTCCAGGGTCTTAAAACCTCTGTCCGGACCTCTGTCCTCCTCCCTCCCCTACCTTCTTTCGACCCCGACACCTGCTTGACGCATGTCCCAAGCATCTTTTCCGGTTGAGGCTTACACCCACGCCCCCCCACTAATTGCGAAAGACGTTTTCCTCCCGACAAGCCCGTCCAAGGCGCTTATTGCAACCCCCTCCTTTCTAAAAGTCCTTGCATCACCCATTTCTTTTCGTACAGGGCCAGAATTAGGCGTACCCAAAGCTTTTGTCGCGCCTCTTTTTAAGTCCCCCTGCCTCTTTCCCCGACGACTGCGTCTGCCCCCTCCCCGACCATTGAGATGGGATAAGTTCATCCTTCCCCCTTTATTTCGACCCCCCCTTTCACCCGGTCGCAAGCGCCCCTCGGCAGGATGACCCCCCCATTTCCACCACCCCCCCCCCTTTTCTTTTTCTCCTTCTCATGGTGGGGGGGGGGTTGGGGTTCCTGTCACCACCACAAAGATACCCCTTCTTCGCCCCCACCGTCAAAGACTGAATTCTCTGAAAGATGTTTTTAACCCCAAGAATGGGGGCTTATTACCCCCCCCTCCCCATGGTCCCCTCCCTTCCCACTTTCAACCGGCCCATACTCCGTTTCCGAACTAGCCCGAAAATGAGTATAAGAGAATCACAGAATTTATAAGATGTGGATGATTACTCTATGACATAACGTCTGTCGCCCTACATCTTACTGCCTCCTTCATGAGAGCCCCCCTCCGTGTGAAGCCCATTTCTTTAGTAATGATTAAATAGCCCCCCTCACCTGTCCAGGGTCTGTCATTCCTCTTCCCATGTGGAGCCCATGTGGCTGCGGGTTCATAAACAGTAATATTAAACCCGCCTTCGGACTACTTAGCTTTCTCCCCCCCTTTCCTCTATACCTTCTAAATCCCCTCTCCTCTTTTATGACCCCTTTCCGGCGTAGTTTAGACGGATCCCCCCCCCTTTTTGTTTACTTGTGAAAGACATACATTTGCGTCCGGCCCACGCTGTCTCCCTTTTTTTGGATACAATTCGTCGATATTCTATCAATTTTGGTCTATCCGACCTCTTTTTTATCCACAGGAGACTTTTTCCTCCCTTTTTTTCCCGTACCCTTGCCGGGATGTTCTCTCAACTAGCCGAACCGGGACGTTCCCCTCCTAGACTCCTCTGCCCCCTTTGTCATCTCCCCTCTGGTTGACTGAAGGTCCTGGAGTGACCGGCCAGGTTTCTCTTTTCCTTTTTGTGTTTTCTGTCTTCTTCCTCTTTTTTGGTTCTTGACCCTTTCCAGAAGAATCTTAGAAACCTTTCTTTGCGTCCCTACCCTGCCCGGGCCTTGCTTTGACCGGTCCATCCTTTTCTTACCCCTTTTGACTCTTAACCTTGCGGCCCACCTCTGAGCGGCATCCTTTTTCTCGCCGGTCTTCTTCGCCCAGGCTGTCTTGAAATAGTGCTCACCCAGGCTCCCTGTCCTCTTGTTTATTCTGGTTAGTCTTCACATTCTTAGCTTTCGTACGACTCTCGCCTTGGTAGGAGGTTTCCCCGATTTTTGTTTCTCATCCCTTTCCGACCGTGTTACATCTGGCGAGCTTCTTCCTCCCGCAGGACGGGGATTGTGCGTACTTCTCTCTTTGTTTGGTTGCTTCTGGACCCTTCAGACGTTGTCTTTTTAATACAGAGGCGAGCTTCCTCCGACGTTGTGAACGAAGAAGTTCATGGAATGATCCTCTCCCTGGGTCCTTTATCTGCCTCCTCCCTTCTTCTGGCACTCTGAAGTCGGATAACCCCTTTCCTTTTGTGCCTCAGGTGGTTGAACATCCTCGGTGGAAGCGACGTGAGTCTTTTTTTTTTCGCGGGTGAGGGAGGAGGTGAAGGCCGTGCGGGCTTGTCTCGACCGGTCGCCCGGAGTGTTCCTCTATCTTTTCCTCCTTCTTCCACTGACTAAACGCCCGGGAGTACCGGGTTCAGACGTGCGGTCGCCTGTCTTCTTCGGGTCCTGCGCGTCGGCATTTCCGCGGTTTGAAGTACTTTTCTTCTTACTTTCCAGGCTTAGGACGTCTTGGATCGATCTGTGGTCGACGGGAATTCGAGACGTCTTGATAGCCCTGCTACGACAGGCTCGATTCAATCTTCTGCATTGATTACGGGCTTGGAGTTGTACCCGTTTTTTACTTAATTGGCGGCGGGAACAGATAGGGGGCTTTGGGTTATTTGTCCCTTGTTCTTTTTCCTCTTGGAACCTCTCCTGCTCTTCCCGCCATTTCCCAACAAGTGGGTACCGTATCTCTTCCAGAGTGAGAGGATCGGCCGCCTGCGTGAAGGTTTCCGTTGGTCGGGTATTTGACTGTACATGTCGCGTTCTTTCTCGATCTCCAAACACTCCATTTTCGTCTGAGTAATCTTGAAGAGTGGGCGGATGCAAGAGAGGGCTCTCCCCCCGGTACACTGCAATATGAGTGGCTTCCTGTCTGCCTGTCGGTGGCTTTGAGTTCTCAATTCCGATTAAACGCCGTGAGTTTTTTTTTGAGAGATCGAGTTTTGCTATCTTTCCTTGGCTTTTACGGGTAATCATGTCCAAGGCTCCGTTCGCGATGCCCTTCAATGATTGCTTGATTCGTACCGCCGTACCCTTTCCTAAGAGTAACGAGACCTACTCAAAGAGAGGGCTCGTTCCCTTGTTTCTTTTTTACGCCAACACATCCCAGTTTTCCTTGCATCCCTCCCCTCGATTACGTAAGAGAGTTTTTCTGATTTAATTTGTTTGGTTTCGCTGTTTCAGGACCCCTCGCCAAATTGTGCTGTGGCTTTTTACGCAACTGGGATTAACCACGCGTCGTGTATCCCGATCACCGCAAGCGAGGCTATATTTTCCTCGAGTTGTCTTGACTCTATCCTTCGCGCAATGTTCTGTCGTTTACACGCGCGTGGTAATCCGTTTGTGAGTGAAACTGCGCCCCAGCCGCGGACTAATTTTTCTCGGCCCAGAAGTTTACGCAAAAGTTGCGCCACTGAACCTCCCTTTACTCGCCTAAGGTTTCCCTGTTGGCAGCGATTGCGTTGTTGGCGTAGATACTCACGTACCAAGAACCGTGGGGATTGGTCCGTGACCCTCTCGGTGAAAGGAAGTTCCTTGAGCTCACGGCGCGAGTTGCGCCGAACTGCCGCCTTGTTATGATGATGACCTCTCCCCCATGCACCTGAGAACGAAATCCCCGTTTTTCGATGCGGGCTTGTGCTGAGCGAACCCAAGTACCGACGGCCTTTACATTTTCAGCCCTACTTTACCCCCCGCAGGAGATTTTTGTTCATAAGGATTCGGGGCGCCACCACCCTATATTCCTTCCCGTCCCGGCACTGAGTCTTCAAACGCCTCAGAGACTGCGTTTTTGCCGATCCCTCCCGCCGTTTTTTTTGACTACCCTCCGACAAAGTTCTACCTCAAATTTTTCCATTCTCCGACGACCGCGGCATCCAGGACCCCCCGTATTGACCAACCCTACCCATTTTTGTAATTTAATTTTGACGTTCGTCGACTTCCCTTTTTTTCAATACACGACCCTCGCCCCCGCGAAAAAGCGTTATACCATGTCCCCCCACGTGCCCCCCTTCTTCCCCGACGTAGCCCTATTATTACGACCTTATTCAAAGTTCCTCATGACATCTCATAGGACGAAGAGCTATTCTCCTCGATCCTTGGTGGAACTTTCTTTCTTGAGATGTGGCCCCCGCCCTTCTCGAAGCATAAACATAGAGCACCCACTCCCCCCTCCTGCCGTCATGAATTACTTCCCCGTTAATCACCCTGAATTTTCCACTCAGGACACGACGACCCACAATGAAAAGCATGAGTCCAATCCTCTCCAGGTGACGCGAAAACCATTTTTCTTCCTAATGCGTCTCGGGGAGTGCTGGTCCCAAAATAAAAATCTAAACCATCCATGAGAGAAGAGATCTCCTCCACTTGCAAGGAAGACTTCCTTAGCCCAAGCCCCCCGCCCCCTCCCTGACCCTTTTTCCCAGATCCGTTGTAACATTCTAAAAAGGGTTGAGTGACCCACAATTTTCCGCTCCCCCCAAGTCCTCTTCTTTACCCCCTTCATGAATATTCAAGTACCATTTACCTGCTTCAGGCCTTTCCCCCTCTCACAGTTCGCTTTTGTCCTATTATTAGGAAAAACACCAACCACCACCACCCCACCCATTTTTTGTTCCCACAAATCCAACTACCCACCCCCACCCCCCCACACAACCAAAACCCCAAATCACCCCCCCCACAACACACCCACCCCTTGGGCTTCCATATTAGGATTTCCCCACACGGTCTCCATCTACCTATTCAGAAGAAATAGCTCCACCTCTCTTCCTCCCCCGTCCTTCCCCCCCCCCCTCCCCCACCCTGGCCTACTCCTTGGTGTGCCCATCTCACATCGCCCATCCTCTAAACTCCCCCCATCCCTTAACACCTTTACACCAAATTTTGTATTTTTGACCACAACCCCTCACCCGTCTGAACTGCGCTCTTCTCGCGACCCCCCCCAACCGATCTAGTCGAATGAAAAAAAACCAACATTCTCCCAATCCCCCTGCCGACGTTCGTACGCCCATCATTATAGGGCTTCACTTTAAAGCCATTCGGCCTTCGGAACACACATCATGGTAAACATGAAACTACCCTGCTCCCTCCCTGTTAGTCCTCCAGCTTCCCGAACAATATTCAAGCTCCCCCACTCGGGGAGTTCTCCTTCTGTTCTTTATCCCCCCTCTTCTTTCTTCTATCTGGCGAAGAAGACGCAGCTCCCCCGCCTTTTATTCCTCCTCTACCCCTCGGAATATGTGCATCCAGACGTCACCCTTTTCCATCATGCCTGACTTCCCAATTCTCTCCACCGGCGCCCTTCCACTTGATGTCTTCCAGGCCTAAACTTCATTCATCCGAGCTTTCCTGTTTCCTTGTTCATCGCACATCGTCCTCGAAGCACCAAATAAGAATTTTCTTTTCCCGTTCCGTGTTCCATATCTAAATGAAGCCGCCTGAGATGTTCATGACCCCGGCAGT